>LLBY010011949.1_pt11 | contig 12614 bp, 12 predicted proteins | sample 1489401 | NCBI WGS metagenome assembly LLBY01 (sample SAMN04092656, study PRJNA295927) | soil metagenome | biome: Soil prokaryotic community; feature: Bulk soil; isolation source: soil from tomato rhizosphere | host: tomato cultivar Hawaii 7996 | place: South Korea | collected 2011-11-01 | reverse complement strand
GCCACCGCCGTCGGCGACTACCAGGACCAGGGCATCTTCCCCGCCGCCATGCGCAACTTCCTGGCGCTGCTGGGCTGGTCCCCCGGCGGCGACCGCGAGATCCTGCCCGAAGCGGAGATGATCGAGCTCTTCTCGCTCGAGGGGATCCAGAGCAAGCCGGCAGTGTTCGATACCGCCAAGCTGGAGTGGATGAACGGACAGTACCTGTCCGCCACGCCGGCATCCGAGCTGCTGCCCGCGGTGAAGCGCCAGCTCGCCATCCTGGGAGTAGATCCGGCAGGGCGCGCGCTCGAGCCGATAGTCGATGGCGTGAAGGCCCGCTCCCGCACCATCCTGCAGCTGGCTGAACAGGTGGCCGTTCGGCTGGAAGGTCCTCGTGGCGAACCCGATGCTCGCGGCGTGGCACTCCGAAGGAAGCTGGGGCCCGCCTTCGCGGCGCATCTCGATCGCGCGGTGGCCACGCTTGAGGGCCTCCCTGCTGAGCAATGGACTTCCGATGCAATTCTCTCGGCGCTCACATCCAGCGCGGAGGCCGCCGGTGCCAAGCTGGGTGACGCACTGCAGCCAATTCGGGTGGTGCTGACAGGCGGCACCGTGTCCGAGCCGGTCAACGAGCTGCTGGTGCTCGTGGGACGGAGCGCCGCGCTGGACCGGCTTCGCCAGGGAGCGGCCCAGCCGGAGCTGCAGGGGTGACGATGCGGGCGGCGCTTCCTGTCGTCGCGCTGTGGCTGGCCACCGCATGCGCCAGCGGCAGCCCGCCCTCCACGCCGGGACCCTCGCCAGTGCCTGCCCCGGTTCCGGCACTGCCGCCGCCGCCGCCGGTGGTGGTGGAAGAACCCGACGTCCTGCCCGACTTGCCCGCGCCAGAGCCCCAACCAGCACCGCTGGTGTCGAGCGTCTCGCTCGCCTTCACCGGCGACATCAACCTCGGCACCAGCACCCTCCCAGGCGGCATCCCGCCCGACAGCGGGCGGGGCGTGCTGCGCGCTGCGAAGCCCCACCTGACCGGGGATCTGGTGGTGGGAAATCTCGAGGGCGTGTTCGCGGACACCGGCATCTCCGAGAAGTGCATCCGTCGCCGCGGCGGTCGAGTCGAGGAAATCCCCAACTGCTACTCGTTCCGCACTCCATCCTGGCTAGCGCCCCGGCTGGCCGACGCCGGCTTCACCCATGTCAACCTGGCCAACAACCATTCAGGGGACCTCGGCCCTGCCGGTCGGGCGAGCACCGTTGAAGCCGTGCGTGCATCAGGGGTAGAGCCATACGGCCTTGTGGGCAGTATCGCCATCGACACCCTGGTCCGGGGCGACAGCGCCAGCGTTGTGGCGCTGGTGGGCTTCTCGACCTATCCGTCGGCCTACAACCTGCTGGAACTCGACCGGAGCGGGCTGGTGGTGGACTCGGTGCGACAGCTCGCGGACATCGTCATAGTGACATTTCATGGCGGCGACGAAGGCAGGGACGCGCTCCACGTTCCCGACGGGCCCGAGTTTCTGGGCCGGGAACCGAGAGGAGAACTGCGGCGCTGGGCCAGGGTGGTGATCGACGCGGGTGCCGATGCCGTGATCGGGCACGGCCCGCATGTGCTGCGTGGGATAGAGTTCCACCACGGCAAGCCCATCGCCTACTCGCTTGGCAACTTCGCCACCTACCGCGGCTTCAACGTGAGCGGCGAACTGGGCATTACCGGCGTGCTCTCGCTGCAGCTGGCGGGTGACGGATCCTTCATTTCCGCCCGGTTCGTGCCGATGGCGCAGGCACCGCGGAGGGGCCCGGCGCCCGATCCGGCCGCTCGCGCCATCGAACTGCTTCGGCGGCTCTCGAACGAGGATTTCGGGCCCAATGCGGCGCGCATACTCGACGACGGCACCATCCTCCCGCCCGCGTCCGCGAGCGACTAAGCTTCCTCATGCAAGAGAACCGCCCCGGGGGCGCCTCCCCCGTTGCCATCGCGGCGAGCCAGCACCCGGTCCAGCTGCGCGCCGGGCTGATCGATGACGATCGCACGCCCTCCGGAATGGTGTGCATGGCCACCTGGCGTGACGAGAAGCTGGTGGCCCGCTGCGTCCTGCCGCCCGAGACCTGGGAGCAGATCGACGATTTCGGATTGCTGGAGGACCCGGTGCAGGTGGTCCTGCTCGCCCGGGAGGCGCCCCCGGGGCTCCAGTGCCAGCTGTTTGCGATCGTTCCGCTGCCAGAGGACCTCGAGGAGGACGACGAAGACGAGGAAGGCGACGAGGACGAAACCGAAGAGCCCTGGGCCGCGAGCGTGCCCAGCTCGGCATACGAGAAAGTCATCGCCGAGACCGGGGATGATGCCGACGACGACGACGACGAACCCCAGGTCGCGACCCTGCCACTGGGCACCATAGTCCGGTACAGCCACGATCGGGTCCACCCCGACAGCCTGCCCCACGAGGCGGCCGACGTGCTGCGGAAGGTGATCGAGGGCCAGACTGCCGAGATGGTGGATCGGGCCCTGGCCAGGCTGTTCGACGAGATAATCGAGCGTGAGAACGAGGCGGGGGAAAACGACGACGCTGAGGGAACCGCCTAACGGCGTCGCCGCGCTGCGTCAGACCATCGCACCGCCCCGGAACTTCCAGAGCCGCTCCAGCATGCGGTCCAGGAAGCCGTGAATCACGAAGGCGTTGACCGCATCCGAGGTACCTGCAGCATCAGCACCCCACAGTCCGGCCCGTTTCTGCTCCGCATCGAAGTCGCCCTGGATCCATACCCGCTCGTCCGCGGTGTAAAGCATCGGCAGGCGGGGAAAGAACTGCTGGGTCACGGCGTTCACGCCCGGACCGCCGATGGCGATCGTGGGATGCCGCTGCAGCACGTCGCTGGCGTAGTACTCCTCATCGCCGGTTATTACCGCGCGCCTTCCCCACTGTCCGTCGCCCCGCTTGGCAATCTCGGCGCAGAGCCATTCCGCCAGGGGCCTCTCGCGGTCACGGGCGTTCTCCGAAGAGCCGGTTACCAGCACGATGGTCTCGGCGTCGTCAAGAAGTCTCATGGCGCCAGTGGCTGCAGGGTGGGTTCTTCGTCACTCGGCGGCGTCCTCTGGTTTCGCTCGAACTCGCGCTCTGCCTGTTTTCGTTCACGGATCTCCCTGATGGTCTTCTTGAACTCGGCCAGGTTGCTGGCACGCTGGGATGCCTGACGAAGGTCCTCGTAGAGCCACTCCGACCTGTCGAAGGCTCGCTGCTCGTTGCCGCCGTACGGGATGGGCAGGAGCGCCAGCAGCGCTGCCGGAATCTTGAGGCCGGCCACGTGAATCCACTTCGAATCCAGCCCGAATTTGGCACCCGCGATGTTCGTGGTCCAGCTCGGAAGCTGCGCGTTGCGCGATGCTGGATCGGCGGCCAGCGAATCGAGAAACGCCTGGATCACGCGGGTCACCACGCTGTCCGCCAGCTCTCCCGGAGTTCCGGTGAGCCGGGCCGCGAGTTCCCTCGGCGGCAAGGGAAGCGGACGGATCCAGAGCTTGCCGCTGGCCAGAGCGGCACCAATTCGCCCGGGTGGGAGCGTCGCAACGTCTTCCGGCTCGGCTCCTTCGGGCAGGGAGCCTGTGGAGTCTCGAGCTGCGGCCAACCCGTCTAGCGGTCGTGAAGCAGGTGGCGCACCAGGCCGGGGGGCCGCGGGTGGCCCCGGAGTGGGCGTCGGCGATGCCCGCGCCGCCGATGTGGGCCGTTGGTCCAGCACTGCCTCGGCAACTGGCATTGCCTCCAGCACCGCCATGCTCACCTCGGGCTCGGGCTGCACCACCAGCATCTGCACCCGCGCGAAACTCACCACCACCGCAAGCAGCACTGCATGCGCCAGGAGGCTTGCCGCAAGCGCGGGCCAGGCGGCTCGCGGCTCGCGCGGCATCTCGAGCCTAAGGGGCGCGCGCAAGCTCCCCTCCAGAGTGGCCTGCCAGCACCCGTCCGAGGCGCTCGACACCCTCGGCCAGGCGCTCGGGACTCACCGTAAGCGCCACCCTGAAGAAGCCCTCGCCCGCGGGGCCGAAACCGGCACCGGGCAACACGATGGTTCCCTCCTCCAGCATCGCGCGGCTGGCGAAGTCCTGCGACGCGACCCCGGCCGGCAGCGGCACCCAGAGATACATCGCCGCCTTGGGCGGCTCCAGCTCGAACCCTGCAGCCCGAAGTGCCTCGACGCCCGCATCCCGTCGCCGCTGCAGTTCGGCGCGAATGGGCGCCACGAACTCCTCGCTTCGCTCCAGCGCCACAATGCCCGCCTTCTGGATGGCGAGGAACGGCCCGGTGTCCACGTAGCTCTTGACGGACTTGAGCGCACCAACGAGTGGCGCGGCCCCAACAGCGAAGCCGATCCGCCACCCGGTCATTGCGTAGCTCTTGGACAATGACAGGAACTCCACGGCCACGTCGCGCGCACCCGGAATGTCGAAGATGCTCGGCGCCCTGTAGCCGTCGAAGGTGATGTCGGCATAGGCGTTGTCGTATGCCAGCAGGATGCCGTGCTTCCGGCACAGCGCCACCGACTTCTCGAGATACTCCAGCGGTGCCACGGCCGCGGTGGGGTTGTTGGGATAGTTGAGGTACACCACGCCGGTCCGGTCGAGCACCTCGGATGGGATCGAATCCCAGTCCAGCAGGAAGTCGTTCTCGGGCCTGAGTCCGCAGATCCTGGGCTCGCACGCGGACAGCAGCGCGCCACCGATATAGGCCTGGTATCCCGGCTCCGGCACCAGCACGACGTCGCCGGGATTGCACACGGCCATCGGCAGGTGGGACAGTCCCTCCTTCGAGCCGATGAGCGGGAGAATTTCCCTTACCGGATCGAAGCTGTGGCCAAACCGCTGCTGCACGAAGGCGCTGCAGGAGGTCCGGAATTCCGGCAGTCCCTGCTGGAAGCCGTACTTGTGGTAGCGAATGTCGCCCAGCGCCTCGCGCAGCGCCTCGATCACCGGTTGGGGGGGCGGATAGTCCGAATCACCGGCACCCATGTCGATGACATCCACCCCGTCCGCCAGCAGCTTCCGCTTGATGGCAGGGATCTCGGCGAGGGGGTAGCCGGGCAACTGGTTGACGCGATCACTGATCCGGATCATCGCTCTGCCTCCTGCAGCACCGGGTTGGCCAGCACGCCCACGCCCGGAATCTCCACTTCGATGAGGTCGCCATCGCTCAGCCGGCCGGTGCCGGCCGGTGTACCAGTGGCGACAAGGTCTCCCGGCTCCAGCGTCATCACGCCGCTGATGTAGGCCAGGAGTTCGGGAATGCCGAATACCATCTCGCTCGCCTTCGCCCGCTGGCGCTCCTCACCATTGAGCCGGGAGACGATCTCCAGCGACTGCCACTCCACACCGGGAAGTAGCGGAACCCCCACTGGACAGAAGGTGTCGAAGCCCTTGGCCCTGCCCCACTGGCCGTCGAGCTTCTGGAGGTCGCGCGCGGTGACGTCGTTGACGCAGGCGAAACCGCCGATCGCCGCCTCCGCCTCCGTCGGCGTGGCCCTCCTGAGCTGCCGTCCCACCACCACACCGATCTCCGCCTCGAATTCAACGTGCTGCGACGCTGCCGGAAGGATGATCGGATCACCCGGCCCTATCACCGCGCTGGGCGGCTTGAAGAACAGCATGGGCCGCTCCGGAACGGCGTTGCCCAGCTCGGTGGCGTGCGCGGCATAATTGCGACCCACGCAGATGATCTTGCCGGGTGTCATACCGCCGCCCCGATCCCGAACCGCGCGAAGAAGTCCTCACAACGTGTCAGCACGGTATTCCACTCGCCCACGATCTGCTCCGCGTTGGGGAGTCCATTCAGCACCAGCGGCCCGTACCGTTTCGTGACGATACGGCGGTCCAGCAGGAGCACAACGCCAACGTCCCGCTCCGTGCGGATGAGACGGCCGAAGCCCTGCTTGAGCTTGAGCGCAGCGTGGGGGAGGAGGTAGCTGGTGAACCCGTTCTGCCCCTCGGACTCCAGGCGTTCCAGCCGCGCGGCGGTCAGCGGCTCGCTCGGCACCTTGAAAGGTAGCTTGGTGAGCACCAGTGCCCGGAGCGCGCGGCCGGGCACGTCAACGCCCTCCCAGAAGGAGTCGGTGCCAAGCAGGATTGCGTTGCCGGCCTCGCGGAATCGCCGCAGCAGTTGATCGCGCTGCCCGTCTCCCTGCACCAGCAGGGGCCAGCGGGCCCCGATGACCGGACGGAGCCGTTCCGCTGCACGCCGGAGCGCAGCGTGGCTGGTGAAGAGCACGAACATTCCGCCGTCCGAGGCTGAAGCCAGCTCGCGCACGATGCGTGCGACGGCGGCGTCGTGTCCGGCCTCATCCTCCCTGGGATCGGGCACATCGTCAGGAACGCCGAACAGGCAGTGCGCCGGAAAATCGAACGGTGACGGCAGCAGTTCGCGCACGGTGACCGGCGAATCTTCGCCGGTGAGTCCCAGCCGTGACTCGAGGAAGTCAAACTCGCCGCCAGCCGCGAGAGTGGCGCTGGTGATCACCACGGTCTCGAGCCGGTCGAACACCAGCTCGCGCAATATCGGAGCGAGGTCGAGCGGTACCGATGAAAGTGCCACGTCCTGCTGCTTCCTCCCGCTTCGCTCCATCCACCGGACCGCGGCGGGGCCGCCGGGTACCGGGCGGAGCGTGCGGTTGAGCCCATCCGACAGCGCCTCGATCCGGCGCATCACCGCACGCAGCTCCCGGAGCAGCTGGGCCTGGCGCTCGGTCTCGTCCACCTGGGCCAGCCTGTCGGCAACTGTCTCTACAAGGTCGCGCATGGTGCGGTACGACCCGAGCGCGGCGTCGAGCTCGAACGCGAGTCCGTCGGTCCAGACTTCGTCTCCGGCGAACTCGTCATCCAGCCGCAACTGGCCGCCTGGCACCGGATCGAGCCTCGCCAGGAGCCGCAGGAACAGCTGGTCCGTGGCACGGCGCGAGTCTCCCACGGCGGGCAACAGGCGCTGGGTCACCAGGTCGAGGCTGGCCTTGCTGAGCAGGTCGCTGCGCGTACCCAGCTCGCGCGCCAGGGTCGGCAGCAGCCCGCGGCCGTTGCGTTCGAACCGCGCCAGCAGCCTCCGGGCGGAGCGGCTGGATACCTGAGTGCCGAGATGGCGGGCAGCGACATCCTCGAGATGGTGTCCCTCGTCCAGGATCAGCCGCTGGTAGGGCGGCAGCACTGCGGCTTCCTGCCAGTTGTCGGCTGCCTGGCGCACGGCCAGGTCGGCGGCGAGCAGGTGATGGTTGACGACGACGACGTCCGCTTCGGCCGCGCGCCGGCGGGCCTTGAACAGGAAGCAGCGGTCGAAGTAATCGCACTTGGTGCGGGTGCAGAGGTCGGCCTCCGCGCTCACTTCGTCCCAGACATCCTGGCTGGGCGTGGCCGGGAGCTCGCTGAGCGTGCCATCGGCCGTGCGGCCGGCCCACTCAGCGAGGTCGTACAATTCGGTCAGCCGTTCCTGCTCCAGCAGGGTGCGCTGGGCCTGGGTGGCGCTGGCAAGTCGAGAGAGGCAGAGATAGTTGCGCCAGCCCTTGAGCAGCGCGAACGTGGGCGTGTAGTCGTCGTCGCTCAGCGCCTTTCGGAGCAGCGGGAGGTCCTTCCCCACCAGCTGTTCCTGCAGGTTGATGGTGTTGGTGCTGACCACGGTGCGCTCGCGATTGGCCCTGGCCCAGGCAAGCGCCGGTACCAGGTACGCGAACGATTTTCCCACCCCGGTGCCCGCCTCGAGCAGCAGCACGCCGCCATCGTTGTAGCCGTCGGCCACATACGCCGCCATGTCGCGCTGGCTGGGCCGGTCTTCCCACGCACCCAGAGAGCGGGCGATGGCCCCTCCCTCTCCCAGCGTGCCGAGCACCTCGAAGGGGTCGACCCGCACCCGCTCCTGCTCCCGCGGCACTTCCACCACCACGTAGAGCTCACTCGCATCGTTGGATATGATGCCCAGCCCGATGCCTTCGTCGTGAAGCCGGGATGCGACGTGCAGGTCCGCACCTGAAGGTTCGAGGACTCCACTGGGGTGATTGTGGAGCAGCAGCTCGCCCCGCTGCGCCATGCCCGAGAGTGCCAGGACGGCGTCCACGGTGCCTCGCGCCACCACCCTCGCAGCAGTGACCATGCCGTCGCGGTCCACGGTGGCCGCAAAGGACACTTCACGCCCCCCGGCCGCGGAGATTTCTGCGGCCAGCAGGGCGCGCACGACAGGCGCTATGCGGTCGCTCAGGTCTTGAGTTCCTTCTTCTTGGCCGCCGGAAAGAGCACGTTGTTCAGGATGAGCCGGTATCCCGGTGAATGTGGGTGCAGCGCGAGGTCAGTGGGCGCGTCACCGATCTGGTGCTGCGGATCCTCAGGGTCGTGACCGCCATAGAAGGTCCAGGTGCCCTCGCCCCGCTCTCCCCGGATGTACTTGACCCATGGCGCCCCCGGTTCCTCGGCCATCACGGTCACACCCGGCTTGAGAGTGCGCCGGCTGAACGACGTGGTAAGGCCGTAGAAATCGGGTATCACCTGGCGGTGGTTCTGCACCAGCATGGTGGGCACCGGGTCGATCTTGGCGCTGAAGTCGAACAGGGTGAACGCGCCCAGCTGCTGGCGCCGGTCGGGTGAGTTGACCTGGTGACCGTCGATGTCCGAGAACACCGCCATGGTGGGGCTCTGCTCCAGCCGGGCGTTCTCGAACGCCAGGGAACGCGTCCAGTCCATCCGGGCGTTCGCATCGGCCGCCATCGGGGTGCCGTCCGCGAAGCTGGCGGCGATGTCGGTGCCGGCCGAGGCCAGCGCCAGGTCGATGGTCTCGGTGGCGGTGCACATGGCGAAGAGGAATCCGCCCTGCTCCACGAAGCTGGCAATTCGCTGCGCGACCGCACGCTTCTCGGCCGGCACCGATGGAAAGCCGAGCTGGCCGGCCATCGACTTGTTTCGATCCATCATCTCGGTGAGCCACGGAGCACCGGAGTAGTTGAGCACGAACTTCGAATACTGCCCGGTGAAATCCTCGTGGTGCAGGTGCAGCCAGTCGTAATCCGAGAGCCGGCCCTGAATCACTTCGGGATCCCAGACCTTCTGGTACTTCACCCCGGCATATTCCAGCGCCATGGTCACCGCGTCGTCCCAGGGCGCCGCGTTGGGAGGCGAGTATATGGCCACCCTGGGCGCCTTCTCCAGCGGTACCGCGTCCATGTTGGCCTGCTCGATCTCGGCCCTGATGCTGGTCACCCTGCCAGCGTCGGTGTCCTGCACCGTGACGCCGGCAAGCGCCGCGTCGCGCACCGTCGCGGCATCACCTGGAAGCAGGAATGATCCGTTCCGGTAGTTGAGCAGCCACTCGACCTTTTCGCCGCGCTCGAGAGCACGGAACGCAACGCCGTAGGCCTTGAGGTGATCCGCCTGGGCATCGTCCATGGGCGCCAGCAGCCACGGCGCGCGACGCCCGCCCAGCGCGCGGAGCGGCGCAGGCAGGGCCAGCGCTGCGGCAGCGGCAGCAGTCGTGCCAACGAAGTGGCGTCGTTTCATGTAGGTGGCACTGCTCCCTTCGCCTCATCCAGCGCGCGGCGTGCTTCCGGCACGGTCGCGCTCTGTGGCCATGTGAGTATCAGGTGCTCCAGCAGGCTTACAGCCTCGGTGGACCTCCGCTGCGAGATCATCAGCCGAGCCAGCTCCAGCTCGGCTGCCGGTGCGGTCGCGGCAACTCCGGAAGACGCGGCCTTTCTCAGGAGCGCCTCGGCGTCGGCGGAATTTCCCATCGCTGCGCGGATCGAGCCTGCCAGCAGCGTCACGCCAGCGCCGCCTTCGGCAGCTGGGAGCGCCCGGCCAACCTGCTCCATGGCAGCAGCTCCTCTGGCTGAGTCGCCCTGTTCCAGCGCCAGCAGCGCGGCCCCCAGTGCGGGAAGCGTGTCTGCCGCAATCGGCTGGATCAGGGCAAGCAGCGCAGTTCGTCCAGCGGCCTCTTCGCGCGAACCCGCGTAGGGCCCCGCCGCCCGAAAGAGGTCCACCGCATCGGTCAGGTTGCCCCGAAAGATGGCGAGGCGCCCCCTGAGAGCGAGCCCCTCAACAGTGCTGTCCTTCGCAACGCTTGCTTCGGCGTGGTCGAGGTTGCCGGCACGGGCCCAGCCCATTGCCAGGTCGCGGCGAAGTGCCTGCCACTCATCCGCCGGCAGCCTGTCGCGCAGCTTTTGAAGTTCCTTTTCGGCTTCTTCCGGCTTCTCCTCCGCCAGCAGTACACCAATCAGCGTAGATGCCGCGCTCGCGGCAGCCCTTCCGCTCCCTCCGGACGGCATCGCCGAAAGCACGCGCCGGGCACCGGCCTGGTCTCCGGCTTGCTGGTATGCCTGCGCTGCCTCGACCCGGGCGCGGGCGGCGGCGTCACCAGTGTTGCGGCGGGCCAGTTCCTCCAGCGCCGCGCCCCGGGCGCGCGCCGCGTCGGGGCGAGCCTGGAGCCCGGTGGCAAAGCTGCGCAGCGCCTCCGACGCGCGAACCCGGTCCTGCGGCAGCGCCGCGATCAGCACCTTCACTGCTTCGTCGGGGTCGCCCCAGCGCGCCAGCAGGCCCGCCTCCAACTCGCGCGCTTCCAGCGTGCGCTCGCTATTCAGCACAGTTCGCACATTCTGGCGCTGCGCAACGGGCACTGGTGCCAGCGCCGCGAGCGCAGTCAGGCGATATCCGGGAAGCTCGCGAGCCGCCGCCAGCCACTCGCGAGTCGCGCCCGCCCAGTCTCCCTCGCTGGCGCGGAGCTGCGCCATGTCGTATGCCATTGCGCCCTCTTTGCGGAGCTCTGCCCTGCCCCACTCGACGGCGCGCTTCGCCTCGGCACGCTGGCGGGTGCGGACCAGTGCCTGCACCAGCTCGCGGTAAGGAGCAGCCTCGCCCTGGGCCAGCCTGGCCCAGCCGCTGGTTGCCGCCCGCGCGCTGTCCATGTTGCGATGATGTACCCAGGCACGAATCAGCGCGCTGTAGGCAGCCGGACCAGGTGCGCGCGATACCGCGGCCTGCGCTGGAACCAGCATCTCCGCACTGCGGTTGAGCGGCTCGAGCGATCGTTCCAGCCCCAGCAGAGCCGTGGCGTCGCCCGGATTGGAACCCAGCGCCTGCTGATACGCGGCCACAGCCGCGGCAAAATCGCCCCGGCGCTCGGCATCGAGCGCCGCCCCCAACGCATCCGGCAGCTGCTGCCGCTGGGCCGGGAGCGGCGCGGCACCGGCCAGCAACGCCAGCGCAGTCAGTATCACCGGCAGCAGAGCGCGGCTCATGGCGCGGCAGGCTCCGCCAGCAGCCGGAAGTAGTCCACCACAAGACGGCGCTCAGCTGGCGACAGTCGCTGAAGCTCGTCCCAGTCGGGGAGCCTGGGCCGGTCCCCGTCGCGAAGCAGCCGTTCGCGAAGTGCGGGCGGCAACAGGATCTCTCCCGGCTTTGCCGTGGTGCTCTGGCGCTCCTTCTGGTCGTCGCGCTCCTGGCCCTCGAGGGTGCGGCCGGCATCGAGCATCCGGCGGAACAGGCGCTGCTGGCGCTCGACTGTCTGCTGCGACAGCCTGCCGCTCTCCAGCTCGCGGGCCAGTTCGCGGGCCTCGTCCGCCAGCGCACCGGCCGATGGCATTCCGCCTTGCGCGCGCAGTCTCTCGAGCTGCTCGGCCACTGCGCGCTGGGCCGCAGCGGCCTGGGCCAGCTGCTGGCCCAGCTGTCCCTGTCCCGCGCCGGCCATCGGCAGGAGCGAAGCAGCCTGCTGTCCCGCCTGGCCCTGCTGCCCGGCCAGCTGGCTCATCCGCTGCATGGCCTCCTGCATCCCGGATCCCGAGCCGGAGCCGGCAACATCGTCGCGCGAGCGAACCATGTAGTAAGCCGCAACCGTCAGCGCGTCCACCGCTCCGCCGGCATGCTGGACTGCGGTACGGCTGTCAGGAACTGCGCTGGCGAGCGCATCCCGGGCACGCCCCATCTCCTGCTGCGCAACGGCCAGCGCCGGCAGGATGCGGGAGGAGACCAGCGCGTTGCGGCCGGCGGTCGCCTGCATCTGCTCCAGCACCCGCGTCACTCCGTCCTCCACCGCGCCCTGGGTGGCGCGAGTGTCGGCAGCGATGGCACCTGCGGAGATCTCCCGGCCCAGTTGCAGTTGCCGCTGGGTAAGCCGGCTGGTCTCGGCAAGTGCGAGGTCGAGCGCCGCAAGCACTTCCTCGCGCCATTCGTCCTGCATGCCCTCGCGCGCCTCGTTCAGCTGGGCGCCGAGCGGCTGCAGCATCTGCTCGGCCTGCTTTCCGGACTGGGTCGCTCCCTGGCGGTTGCCGGCCCGCATCTGCTCCGACGCCTCCTGCATCTTCTGCGCTGCCTGTGACGCCCGGTCCGAAGCCTGGCTCAACTCTTCCTGCGCCGGCCTGGCAGCGTCCGCTGCAGCAGCCTCGCGCAGGTCCGCCGCGAGCGAGTCGGCGCGCTCCGCCAGAGCCTCCTCCCGCGCGGCTGCGGCTGCGGAATCAGCGCTCGCGGCATCCTTGTTCCACTCTGCCTGCGCCTCCGCCAGCTGCTTCGCCTCCTCGGCGAGCGCTGTCATCTCACCTTCCAGCGCCGCGCGCTCGAACAACTCCCTGCTCCGCTCCAGTGCCTCACGCAACTGCTGCTGTGCCTCCGCCAGTTCCTCGAGCGACTGCCGGGCCTGCTG
>LLBY010001358.1_pt6 | contig 12615 bp, 8 predicted proteins | sample 1489401 | NCBI WGS metagenome assembly LLBY01 (sample SAMN04092656, study PRJNA295927) | soil metagenome | biome: Soil prokaryotic community; feature: Bulk soil; isolation source: soil from tomato rhizosphere | host: tomato cultivar Hawaii 7996 | place: South Korea | collected 2011-11-01 | reverse complement strand
ATGAGTTATGAGTTATGAGTTATGGGTTATGAGTGAAGTCAAGAGTTAAGGATTAACAAATCAACAAATAAACGAATAAACAAATAAACACAACCCTTAGAACCCAGTACGAGGTTTTCCCTTCGGGGTTTGGGGGTTAAATATTTACATATGAAAAAATATTTAATATATCTCACATGCCTATTTGCTGTATTTGCCCATGCTAAAGAAATTTTAGTGAGCAACCCCCAAGCGTTGGAAACTGCTTTAAAAAATGTGGCTCCCGGTGATACCATTATATTGGCAGACCAAACCTGGACGGACGTCAAAATCAATTTTATTGGTAAAGGCACTCCAGAGAACCCAATTGTTTTAAAAGCACAAACACCAGGTCATGTCATTCTTAACGGTACATCCAGAATCATCATTTCCGGAACCTATTTAACTGTAGAAGGCCTATGGTTTAAAGATGGTAACGCTATTGATAAATCTGTTATTAATTTCAGAAAGAATGAGACTGAGTTGGCCAACTTCTGTAGGGTAACCAACTGTGCCATTACTAATTATAACCCAGATGACAGAGCTTCACAATACCAATGGGTTGAACTGTGGGGAAAAAACAATCGTGTGGACCATTGTTCCTTTTATGGTAAAACCAATCAAGGTCCTGTTTTAATTGTTGGTTTACGTGGTAATCCTGAGAATTTAGAGAATAACCATCGTATAGACAATAATTATTTTGGTTACAGACCACCGCTTGGAGCCAATGGTGGTGAAACCATTAGAGTTGGTACAAGCCATACTTCCATGGAATCGTCGAAAACCCTTGTGGAAAATAACCTATTCGAAAAATGCAATGGGGAAGTGGAAATTATATCCAGTAAATCTTGTGATAATATATACAGAAACAATCTGTTTTTAGAAAGCGAAGGCATTCTCACTTTACGTCACGGCAACAGATGTTTGGTGGAAGGCAATGTGTTTTTTGGCAATAACAAACCCCATACAGGAGGAATTCGGGTTATCAATGAAGGCCACATCATCCAGAATAATCTCATGATTGGTTTAAAAGGTGACGGTTTTAGAGCCCCCTTAGTGATTATGAACGGTGTTCCTAATGGCCCTTTGAATCGTTACAATCAAGTAAAAGATGTGGTGATCCAAAATAATACCTTCATCAATTCCAGCGCTATTGAATTATGTGAAGGCAGTGATGAAGAACGCTCGGCAACACCAATTAATACGACGTTTGCAAATAATTTATTTTACGGAACTGAAAGTATAAATTTATTAAACATTTCTGATGATATTTCCGGGATCTCATTCTCAGGGAATAAAGTCCAAGGGGCTTATAAATTCAGTACTGAAGGATTTGAACACGCCAATTTAAATTGGGAAAACCTTCCATCTTACCCCATTCCATCTGTTTCAAGCGATTCGCTCTTAGAGGTAAAAAAAACCACTCGACCAGTACGCACAGACCTTACAGGAACGGTAAGAACAAAAGTAAGAGCGGGCGCCATCATCCCTGGAAATAAAAAAGTACCCGCAGCATTGAGCATCCAACCAGGCGTTAGTTGGTCTTTGGAAAAAGCCAAAGAAACGAATGCCGTAAAACCACAACAAGATTATAAAGTAGTGAGCGTATCTCCAGCAGAAGATGCTTTGGTGCATGCCATCAAAAAAGCAAAAGATGGTACCATTTTGGAATTATCAGAAGGCACTTATGAAATTACAAGAGGTATGCAAGTATCTTCAAATATTATAATCAAAGGTGCTGGAAGCAAAAAAACAGTCATCAAAATAAGTAAGAATGCTGAGAAAGTTCCAGGATATTTCTTTAAAGTAACTGAAGGAACATCATTAGCTATAAAAGGATTGGAAATTGATGGTTCGAGTGCAAACTCGGTTCGCTACGCTATTGTTTCTCAAAATACACCCACATCAAAAGCGTATAACCTGAAATTGGATGATGTGTACATTCATGGGTTTCATGACGATGGAAGTGCCATATTTAAAGCTTACAAAGGCACTTTTGCAGACTCCATTCAGATCTTAAATTGTCGTTTTGAGAAAAGCTTGAGAGGACTGAACCTGAGTTATGAAAAAGAAGACCTAGGTAAATACAATGCTGAGGTCATTGATATTCAAAACACCCTATTTAAGGACATTGATCAATTCGCCATCCATTATTACCGAGGTGGCAATGACGAATCTACCTTAGGAGGCCAATTACATGTTAATCACTGTGTGTTTTATAATGTTGATGACAATGAAAAAGGGCGTAGCATTCGCACTAACGGTATTGTTTACGTTACCATTAACAATTCCATTTTTGCAGGAAGTCCCGAATCAAAATATTCCGCAATTCTAAAAGGCGATAAAAATTCTGTTTCTAATTCCGTTGTTTTTAACGCAGGAGAATTAAAAACATCAAGTAAAGCAACATCCAAATCCGTACTAAATACAAATCCGCAATGGCAGGACACTGATACTTTTCAACTAAAAGAAAGTTCGGCTTTAAAACATGCTGCTACAGACGGTAAGGACATCGGATTAATAAACCAATAATAAAAAACAAACCAAATGAAGACTAGAGGAATACAATTTACAGCAATTATAATAATGCTCTTTTCATTAGCTCAAGTATTTACAGCTTGTGATGCTGATACTGAAGTAGACAAAACTGTTGATGAAATATTGGCAGCGCAACCAACCATTGAGTCCATTTCCCCAGGAACAGCAGATATTTTATCTAAAGTTACGATTACAGGTACTTTTTTGAATTTTGCAGAAACCGCATTTGTTGGTGGTGTTGAATGTCAAATCACACAGCGTATCAATGGTAAAACTTTAGAAATTAAAGTAGCACCAAATGCTACTTCCGGCGTAGTGAAAATCATAACCTCTGCAGGTAAGGAAGCGGTGTCTTCAGAAACATTGACAGTAACCTATCCAACACCAACGGTTACATCTACTTTTCCTTCTAGTGCCACAGTAAACGAAAACATCGTACTATCAGGAACCAACCTAACCAGTATCACGAGAATTTCATTTGGCGATATGGATGGAACGATCCAATTTCAAGAAGATCAGGCTGTTGTAGTAAGTGTTCCTAATAATGAAAATTCTCCTGTAGCGGTTAATTACTATTATAATACAGTAAATGGTGAAGTGTCACAGCTATTAAATGATTCGTTTAATATTCTTATTCCAACTCCTATCATTAGTTCGTGGCCATCTCTCATGAACAGAGATAGTGAAGTTACTATTGTTGGAACAGATATGAATCTCATTACAGGAGTTTCCGTAGGTGGTCAAAATGCAACCTTTAACACAGCAAGCGCAACGTCCGTAAGCTTTAATGTACCATCAGGAGTTGCCACTGGCTATCAAGATATTGTTGTCAATTACGGAACTTCTGGTCAGTTGACGCAATCTAACGTGCCTTATATCAATGGGCAGTTTGAAAGTTATATTGAATTTGATTCGTATGCAGCAAATGTTTTTGTGATAGACCTTTCAAAAGACCCATTAGCCACACAGCAACTCAACAATGTTGTGGAGCAGCCACCTTTCCCGGGCAGTTCATATTACAATCTTCAAATGAACACTGCCACAGGAAGCACCATAGCAAGAATGCGCTTGCATAATGTAACCAATAATGATACGTGGCCTAATATGATTGATACTGGCAATTTTGGAGATAATCCGGTATTGCATTTTTGGATTAACACAGAAAGCACGGAACCCATCTTAAAAATATACATAGGCGGAACAGGATCGGCTAATAGACGGCAACTTTCAGGATCCGACATGAATACAGGAGGTGATTGGAAATTGTACGCTGTTAGATTGAAAGGATTTATCCCAAGCATTTCAACGATTGGGTCAACTTTTGAAATCCGATTTAACACAGGGTCAGGCGTCACCGAGTTCCCGGTAAAAGTAAATATGGATTGGATAATCGTCACGGATTCAGTTCTTACGGAATTTGGAGCTATCGATGTAACAGATGCTTTTGACGCTGCAGGATAGTTACTGAAAAAAGTCAAGACAAGTTCTAAATAAAAAATATAAATATAAAAAACAAAGCAATGAAATTAAAAGGAAGAGTAGCTGTTGTAACAGGAGGAGGGCGCGATATAGGACGTGCAGTATGTATAAAACTAGCAAAAGAAGGCGCTAAAGTAGTGGTGAATTATTTTGATAGTGAAGAACATGGCGCAGAAACGGTAAAACAAATAGAAGCACTGGGAGGGCAGGCCATAGCGGTATTTGCAGATGTCACGAAACTAAGTGATATAGATAATTTAGTTGAAAAAACTAAGGACGCTTTTGGAAGTAAAGTAGATATACTGGTAAATGTAGCTGGTGGTCTTTTTGCTCGTAAAACACTTAGTGAAGTAGACGAAAGCTTTTACAATTTAATAATGGATGTAAATTTTAAATCTGTTGTTTTTGTAACTAAAGCATTTGCACCTTTATTGGGCAAAGGAAGTTCCATCGTTAATTTCGCATCGCAAGCAGGTAGAGATGGTGGCGGTCCAGGAGCCTTTTTATATGCATCTTCAAAAGGAGCCGTTTCTACCTTTACACGCGGATTGGCAAAAGAATTGGGTCCATTAGGTATCCGGGTAAATGCATTAAACCCAGGTATGATTGCAACTAAATTCCATGATGATTTCACCAAAGAACAAGTAAGGGTAAATGTTGCAAATGCCACAGCTTTAAGAAGAGAAGGAATGGCTGAAGAAGTTGCCGATTTAGTAGCTTATTTGGCAGGGGATGAATCATCATTCTTAACAGGAAATAATATTGACATTAATGGTGGTTTAGCCTTTAGTTAATTAAAAATGATGATTAAAAAGAGTTTCATAATAAGTTTTCTGTTCATTTCATTCGTGATGAATGCAGAGATAAAAGTACCCCACTTTTTTTCTGATCACATGGTGTTGCAACAGAATGAACCTATTACCATGTATGGAAAGGCGCATGCTGGAGAAACCATAGCCGCTTTTTTTAATGATGAAACGTTACATACCAAAGCAGATTCCAACGGGGATTGGTCAGTGACTTTCAAAGCCACAAAGGCAGGAGGACCGTTTGAAATGACTTTAAAAGGAACAAATACACTGAAGTTTACAGATGTGTATGTTGGTGAAGTTTGGTTTTGTTCCGGGCAATCCAATATGGGCTGGAAACTTGAAAACTCAGTAAATGGACAAGAAGAATTAGCTCATGCCAATTACGAAAAAATCAAGTTATTCACTGCGCCTCGTAACATGAGCCATACTGAAGAATACGATGTTTTAAAAGGAACATGGGAAACTTGTACTTCAGAAACCGCTGAAGGTTTTTCGGCAGTTGCCTATTTTTTTGGAAGACATCTGTATGTAACCTACCAAGTCCCCATTGGTTTAATAAATTCCTCTTGGGGAGGCACAAATATTGAAGCTTGGATGGATGCAACGTTATTCAAGGATCATCCAAAGCATCTGGAAACCATCGCTAAAATGAAAACTTTGGATATGGTTAACCTTATCAGTGCTTATAACAAAGCGAATAAACAATATGGTGTTGATTTAGATAAAGCTGATTTGGGAATGCCTGCCCATTGGGAATCACCAACTACAGATTACAGTGACTGGAAAACATTCCAATTGCCTTCGTTATGGAGAGATACAAAGCTAGAGCAAACCTATGGTGTGGTTTGGGTGACTAAAGAAATCAATTTAAATGCTTCCGATATTGCTTCCGATATTCAATTGAGTATTGGTCGTGTTGACAATGAAGACATCACTTACGTGAACGGTCAAGAAGTTGGAGCCTCAACAAGTAAAGATTTGGATAGGGTTTATACCATTCCAAAAAGCCTTCTTAAAACAGGAAAAAACAGAATAACCATTCGCACAAAAAATCTGGGTGATTTAGGTGGTTTTAGAGGTGCTGAGAGTGATTTATATCTCAAAACAGCCACGCAAACATACGCGTTGGTTGGCGATTGGTGTTACAAAGTTGGAACACCTCATGTCGCTGAACCACCAGCACGTGAGCACCCAAAAAACTACCCCTCTTCACTGTTCAATAGCATGGTGCATCCATTTTATGGTTACAATATCAAGGGCGTGATTTGGTATCAAGGGGAATCAAACACTAAAAACCCTGAGGAGTATGCCAAATTTTTCCCTGAAATGATAAAGGATTGGCGCAAAGGTTGGAATAAAAACATGCCATTCCTATTTGTACAGTTGGCGAATTATGCCAATCAAGGCAATAGGGAAGCTGCTATAAGGGAAGCACAAACAGCAGCTTTGAAGTTAGATAACACCGCTATGGTAGTTACTTTAGATATTGGTGAAGATGCCAATGTCCATTTTGCGAACAAGCAAGATGTGGGCAAACGTTTGGCAATGGCAGCACAAAATTTGGCATATAACGAAACCGATATAGCCAAAAGCGGCCCGATAGTTAAAAAAATGAAAGTGAAAACGAATAAAATTACCATCACTTTTAATGAGCCTTTAAGCATCAAGGGGGACGCTGGAAACATCAATGGGTTTTTAATTTCTGATGGCAAAAACAGTTTCATTAAAGCAGAAGCAACATTGACAAATACCAAAACTGTAGAAGTTTCGTCAAAATCAATTAGCAATCCAAAACATGTGCGCTATTTATGGGAAGATGCTCCAGGAAACGTGATGATTTTTAATACTTCTGGTTTACCGGCACCACCTTTTAGAACTGATAAATAATATATGAAACACCCATGAAAATAGCATTTACATATACGAAGATGATTATTCAGGGTGCTCCAAGCCTGTGCTGAGCATTAGCGAGATGCAAAAATATATTTTGCAGTGAAGTTAGCAAATGAAGCTTGTTGAAGCATGACCAAAATATAAACTCATAAACCCATAAACTAATAAACCCATAAACTAAATACAACCAGATGAAAATAACTAAAAAATTCACCTTAGTCATACTGCTTAAAATCATACTTACAGTGAGTCTTTTTGCCGGAAGTGTGTCATGTACGAAAAATGAAACTAATTTACCTGAAGAAACAATTGTTAATGTGTCTAATGATAGTTCACAAAAAGCAACGGAATATGCAAATATTGATTTCAACCATTGGAAAATTACCTTACCAGTAGACTTGAACAATGACGGTAAGCCAGATGAGTTTCAGCCCATATCATTAATCAATTATGGGTATCAAACAGAAGAGAATCTCATCCCTTTTATGTATGATGATACCTCGGATACATCTATTGTGTTTTATACGTATCCTGCTGGTGCCACTACGGGAAACAGTAGCTATCCTAGAACGGAATTACGAGAACAACAAACATCAGGAAATAATTACAACAATTGGTCACTTACTGAAGGCGGTATTTTAGAAGGCACCCTAAAAATTGATTCCATTTCGGAAGACAACAATAGCAGCAGAACTTATAATAGAACCATTGTCATGCAAATACATGGTATTATTTCGCAAGAAGACATGACTACGTATGGCTTTAGTTCCAATCATGCACCACCTTTATTAAAAATGATTTGGGATGAAGGGTATATCAAAGCTTACAAAAAAACGTTGGTGAATGAATCGACTTCAGGATTGGATTTATATGATGACAGTTCATCAACTTGGACAGACATCAGCCATAATTTTGGCTATGTGGGTTTTAACAGTTTCAGTATAAAAATTACTGCAAGAACAGGAAAATTGACCATTAAAGCCAATAATCAAATACATGTTTTTGAAGATGTCAGTTTACAAAAATGGCCTTTTGAGAATTACTTTAAAGCAGGCAATTACCTGGTCTCAACAAATACTGAATCCTTTGCCTATGTCAAATATTATCAATTGAAAGTCTCACACTAATCAAAAATGATGGTGAGATAAACACCTATGAAAATAAAGTGATTGCTTCGCCAGTTCGCTATCGTTCGTGTCCATCTGACCTAATTAAAACAATAAATGTAACGTATGAAAAAACTTATTTTTTTTAGCATCCTTTTAACCACTTTTTCAAGTGCCACGTTCAGTCAGGAAAAGGAATACAAACCTGTTGATTTTCCCGAAGGATATAAAGCACACATAGATGTGGTCTATGCCCAAGTAAACGGTTGGGATGGCCGTATGGATTTGTACACCAATCCAAAATCTGAAACACCAACACCTATAGTCATCAATATTCATGGTGGAGGATGGAACCATGGTGTTAAAGAATCTCAAACGGGCTATGGTTCATTTTTCAAAAATGGCTATGCCGTTGCCAATGTCGAATATCGTTTGGTTGGTGTGGCACCTGCGCCTGCAGCTATTGAAGATGTACGCTGCGCCCTGATTTATTTGTACAAGCATGCCAAAGCATTGAATATTGACACCAATAAAATAGTGGTTATGGGTGGTTCTTCGGGCGGACACTTGGCGCTTATGGCAGGACTATTGGCAAACGATAAAAAATTTGACATCAACTGCAAGTACGATGGCGATATTAAAGTAGCTGCTATTATAGATAAATATGGTGTTACCGATTTGGTGCCACTGAGTAAATGGAAATCTGCGAAGAACTGGTTAGGGAAAGGTTTTGATAATCAAAAATTCGTTGAATCTGTTTCGCCTTTGTATTATGTTACCAAAAATAGTCCGCCAGTGTATATTGTTCATGGCGATGCTGATCCCATTGTGCCTTATGACCAGTCGGTTGCGCTATATGAAAAATTAAAATCCAATGGTGTAAAAACTAAAATGCTGACTATTGAAGGTGGCAACCATGGAAAATTCACCAAAGAAGAGAAAAGCGAAATGAGCAAAGACATGTGGTCTTTCTTAAACGAATTAGGATTACAATAATCATTGAATACCAACTAATATCTAAACTATTATGAAAACAAAATTACTATCCGCCGCTATGTTGCTAACAAATATAATGGCCTTTTCGCAAACTACCGTGGCTATTCCCGATCCTGCTTTTGAAGCCTATTTAGAAACGGCATTTGCAGCCAATATTACACCAGATGGAAGCACAACTGATGGTTCCATAACATTTACCGATATCAATTTAATAACAGATATCGATTTACCAACGGCAGGGGTTACAACTGTAACTGATATTACAGGTGTAAAATCCTTTATCAAATTAAAAAATCTTTATGTTCAGGATAATGCTCTAACAGGCACTGTGGATGTGTCAGGTTTAGATAAATTGACCAACTTATATTTTTACAACAATACAGGTGTAACTGCCGTGGATATTTCAGGTTGTAGAGTGATTTACCACATTAAAGGCTATGGTTGTTCGCTTGAATCGTTGGATGCTTCCTTGGCTACAACACAATTGACCGATCCGACAAGATTAAGGTACGTGTATGTTAATGATAATCTATTAACAAGTATTAATGTTTCTGGAAATACCGGCATTCAAAGATTGGATTGTTTTAATAACAATTTAACGAGTTTAGACATCACAGGATTTACGACATTAACATATTTGCGCTTTCAAAACAATGCGATTACAGGAAGTCTTGATGTATCTGGGAATTTAAGTTTAGAGAAATTAGGAGCTTTTGGCAATGATTTAACCAATATAGATTTAGGAGCCATTCCATATACGTCTTTTACGTATTTCAAAATAAGTACCAACAACAATTTGTCTTGTGTGTATACTGATAATGCTTCAGATTTTGCTCCTGGTGGCCCTCTGGAAACAGCCATAGGCAGTAATTATTCTGTAGGTACCAATACCAATTTTGTATTGGATGCCACAGAATGCGCAACCCTAGGAACTGAAGATTTCAATGCATTTGAATTTTCAATGTATCCAAATCCGACTAAGGAGCATGTTACGATTTCACTTAATGATAATGCATCATACCAACTCATCAATATGAATGGTCAAACGTTAATGAAAGGCCATTTTAATGCGGGTAAGAATCCATTATCTATTTCAAATTTAGCTAGAGGATTGTATTTCATAAATATGACCACTACAAATGGAAACAGAATGACACACAAGTTAATCAAACAATAAATCCCCTTAATGACATGCAGGACTCTTAAAAACGTTTCTGCATGTCATTTAAAAACCTAAACTATGTCTATCAAATCATTACTTAACTTTTTCTTGTTGTTTCTATCATCAATAACACTTTCTGCACAAACCTATGTGACAACAGATACCAATTTGCAGAATTTAGTGAATGCCTCTTCTGGGGGTGAAACATTTATTGTTTCAAATGGGACTTATCCTGATTTTTATGCAAGTTTCACCAAAATCGCAACGGCCGAAAACCCGATTGTTATAAAAGCGGAAACCGTTGGAGGCGTAACCTTAACCGGCAATTCCTATTTTGTGTTTAAAAAGGCAGCACATATTACGCTGGAAGGTTTTGTATTTGATTGCACTGGTAATAGTACATTGGTGAAATTAGAAGCGTCCAACAATATCAGAATTACCAGAAATGTTTTTGAAACACAAACAACCAGCTCACTCAAATGGATTGTAATAACAGGTTATTATAATGATTATACGTTTCAGTTTTTGAGCCACCACAATAGAATTGACCACAATACGTTTCAAAATAAAACCACAGCAGGGAATTATATCACTATTGATGGCACTTACAACGAAGACAAAACCGTCAACCAACAATCGCAATACGACAGAATTGACCATAACTACTTTTATAATAATACACCACGAATTGAAAACGAAAAAGAATCCATTAGAATAGGCAACAGTCAATTGTCAACAACCAGTGGTTTTACAACCGTAGAATTCAATTTGTTTGAAGACTGTGACGGCGACCCAGAGATTGTCTCTGTGAAATCTTGTGATAATGTGGTAAGACACAATACTTTTAAGAGAAGTTATGGGTCTTTAACTTTACGCCAAGGCAACAGAAACCGTGTGGAAGGCAATTACTTTTTTGGAGACGGAAAAGCCAATGGCATATTTATAAATGATGCTAATCAAGAACAAACGATTTATACAGGCGGCATTAGAGCTTACGGTACAGACCATGTGATTGTTAACAATTACCTTGAAGGCTTGCAAGGCACCCGTTTTGACGCACCAATAACCTTGACACAAGGCGATGCCATTGACGGCATTGATACCGATCAAAGTTTGCATTATAGAGGCGAACGCATCACTATTGCCAACAATACTTTGGTCAATAACGCTTACGGCATCGAAATAGGCTACGCAAAAAGCAATGGTTCTTATGACCAAGCATTGCAAGATATAACCATAGCCAATAATTTAGTCATAGGTTCAGAACACAGCCTGGTTAAAATATACAATGACCAAGCCGGCGAAGTGACTTGGGTCAATAATGTGATGTATCCTATGGATGACGCTATTTTAAATGGTGATGGCTATACATTTACTTCCGATGAAATCTCTAATGAGAATCCAAATTTAGCTTTGACAGGGAGCATTTGGAAAGCCACAAACACAACACCCACAAAAGAAAATGGCGCGTCTTCTTTAATTATTGATGAAGATATTGAAGGACAATCACGTCCCACATTGAGCAGCGTTGGTGCTGACCATTTTAGCAGCAGTGGTATTGTTTACACGCCCATTGGAATAAACGATGTTGGTCCAAATGCTTACGGCGATACCTTGTCAGTTATTGAAAGTGACATTGTCAGCAACATAAAAATATATCCAAATCCTGCGTCATATCAATTCTACATTCAAACAGATGGAATACAACTAAAATCAATCATCATAAGTACGATGACAGGTAAAAAAGTATTGCAAATTGATTCAGATGATTTATCGGAAATAGATGTGTCAAAACTAATTTCAGGCGTATATTTAGTTCAAATCGATACGGAAATAGGTAAGCACACCCAAAAATTAATCATTAAATAATTTACGTCTTGAAACAAATCTTCATCCTATTTTTGATTTTATCTGCCCTCTCACCGAATGCACAAACCATTCTGGAAGCTGATGGTAAAGGGAAAACCTATGAATTGATCAATAACGTTTTGGCACCCAACTATGATGTGATAGAAACACCCGATTGTGCCCATAAGGATTTTGGAAATCACATTACCGAAACATGGGATGCTGATTTAAAGAAATATGTATTTGTGTTTCATGCCCATGTGGAAGAAGATAATGACCGTTGTAAAAAGTTTGATAGGGAACGTACCGAAATCAAAACCTATAAACAATCCCCCGACAATCTTATTGCAACACTTGGAGAAACGGTTGTTTATAAATGGAAATTCAAATTGGATAAACACTTTCAAGCATCGAATAAATTCACACATATCCACCAAATAAAGGCAGTTGGAGGTACTGAAGATGCCATGCCAAGCATCACTTTCACATTAAGAAAATTGAAAGTGGATGCATTTCAAATCAGATATGCTTCCAACATGGAGCAGAATAATTTAATCGATGTGCCTTTAGAAGATTTTAAAGGTGTTTGGGTAGAAGTTTATGAGCGAATCACCTATGGCGAGATTGGAAAAGGCAAGTATGAAGTGACTTTAACTAGAGCTGACAATGGCAAAGTATTACTAAACTACAGCAATGATTCCATAAGAATGTGGAAAACCGATGCTCAATTTTTACGTCCCAAATGGGGCATTTACAGAAGCTT
>LLBY010051348.1_pt2 | contig 12618 bp, 11 predicted proteins | sample 1489401 | NCBI WGS metagenome assembly LLBY01 (sample SAMN04092656, study PRJNA295927) | soil metagenome | biome: Soil prokaryotic community; feature: Bulk soil; isolation source: soil from tomato rhizosphere | host: tomato cultivar Hawaii 7996 | place: South Korea | collected 2011-11-01 | reverse complement strand
GTACAAGGCGTGGCAAAAATCCCGAAAGGAATTGGAAGAGTGGGATAGCATTGCATCCCAGTTCCGGGAGTATGAGAAAGACCGCGCGCCGCTTGTAGAAATCATCGCCGTCGAGAGGGCAAAACTGGAGGAAGAACAGCGGTCGCTGTCCGTCGAGGAAGAGACGATCCGCGATCAAAAGCTCATGATCGAAGACCTGCAAAGGGAGATCGAGCAGGCAGAAGGTTCTTTGAAAGAGGCCGAGAATAACGTAGCGAACAGACTTCAACTGGAAAGCGAGAGAAATTCCGCCCGCGAGCGACAAGCGGAATTGAAGGCTGAAAATGAAGCGCTCAAAGCAGACATGAACGAGCTTAAGGAGCGCATCGAATCACTACGTGCTGCAGAGGGCGCCAGTTGTCCTTTATGCGGGCAGGAGCTGAGCCCGGAACATCGCGAAGAAACGCTCATCCAACTGGAGAGCGAGGGTAAGCAGGAAGGTGACAGCTTCCGCGCGAACCAGGCAGAATCCGCAGAACTGAGTAAACAAATCGCCAATTACGAATTGCAGATTACCCAACTCAGCTCCGCTGAAAATGAACGGGTCCAATTTGCCAGCGAAGTCTCTCTGCTCACCGAACGCATGGAGACCCTGCAGCGCTTTGCCCAAGAATGGGAAACGACGGGGAGAAAGCGCCTCAAGGAAGTGGAAAAGGTCCTGGAGGCCGGCAAGTACGCGGTGGATGAGCATAAGCAGCTCGCCAAACTGGACAGACAATTGGAAAAGCTCGGTTACGACGTCGCGGCACACGACCGCGCACGAGAAGAAGAGCTGGAGCTGCGCACGGTCGAAGAAGAGTATGCCAACTTGAAATCTGCCAAGGAAGTGAGCAAGCAGATCGAAAGCGAGATTGCAAATCTAAAATCTGAGATCAAGAATCGTGAGGCGGAAATCGAGACCCTCGAAGCCGAGTACGCGACTGCACAAGCCAGCCTGAATGCTGCCCAGGCGGGAGCTCCTAACCTCGAGGAGGCGGAGCGTGAGCTGTTCCGCCTGCGAGAAGCGGAGAATAAAACTCGCAGCGAGCTGGGCGGCGCGCAGCAACGTGTGGACATCCTGGACGTCCAGCGCGCCCGTCGAGCGGCCTTCGAAAAACAATGTGAAGAATTGCAGCGGCAGATCGGGCGGCACCGAACGCTGGAACGGGCCTTTGGCAAGGACGGGGTGCCGGCCTTGTTGATCGAGCAGGCATTGCCTCAGATCGAAGACAAGGCCAATGAGCTGCTGGACCGTTTATCCGATGGGCAGATGTCGATCCGTTTTGCGACGCAGATCGAATACAAGGACAAGCGGCGCGACGATCTGCGAGAGACACTGGACATTCAAATCAGCGATGGCGCAGGCATTCGTAATTATGAGATGTATTCCGGCGGCGAGGCGTTCCGGGTCAACTTCGCGATCCGGCTGGCACTTTCCAAGATCCTTGCCCAGCGCAAAGGCGCGCGCCTGCAGACCCTTGTGATCGACGAGGGATTCGGCTCGCAGGACACCCGGGGCCGGCAACGGTTGATCGAAGCCATTAATCTGGTAAAGAACGATTTCGCCAAGATCCTCGTCATCACCCACCTCGACGAGCTCAAGGACGCCTTCCCCACCCGCATCGAAGTGCAGAAAACGGAGCGCGGCTCGACGCTACATGTGATATAAGCCAATCGCGCTGAGAGGAGTGAGCCCACAGGCGAAGGCAGTTGAAGCGCGCATACCAAGGATTCCAGCAGATTGCTTCGTCGGGCGAACGCCTCCTGGCAATGACAATGCAGCTTATGATTTACTTTTTTATCTCCACCGCGATCTTTATAGGTGGGATTTTCATCGTTTACTGGCTCCACAACCAATATCATCTGGATATCGTCGTCACGCCCACAGCGCCCCCGGCGAACGCGCCGCTGATCTCGGTATGCGTCCCCGCGCGCAACGAGGAGCGGAATATTCGCGCCTGTGTCGAGGCGATCCTTGCGGGAGATTACCCAACCTTCGAAGTCATCGTTCTGGAGGATCGTTCTACCGATGGGACGCCAGAGGTCCTTCGTCAGCTTGAGGCACATGACGACCGATTAAGAGTTATCCACGGCGCGGACCTTCCTCAAGGCTGGGCAGGCAAGCCCCACGCGTTGTCCCAGGCATCCGCTGCGGCCCGAGGCGAATGGCTATGCTTCGTCGACGCGGATACGTTTCTCTCATCCAATGCGCTCTCAGCCTGTTACGCAAAAGCCACTGAAACCAAAGCGGACATGTTCACGATCATGACCTTCCAGATCCTGGGCTCATTCTGGGAGAAAGTGGTCATGCCGATCGTGATGACTGCTCTCTCGGTCGGGTTCTCCCCCAGTAAAGTGAACGACCCGAACAGCAAGGATGCCATCGCCAACGGACAGTTCATCCTCATCAAACGCTCGGTCTATGATGCGATCGGCGGGCACGAACGCGTAAAGGATCAGATCGTCGAAGATAAGGCCATCGCCGAACAGGTCAAATGGAATGGCTACCGATTGGTCGTGGCGAACGGCTTCTCCGTCGCGCGAACACGCATGTACACCTCGCTGACGGAGATGTGGGAAGGCTGGACGAAGAACATTTACCTCGGCCTGAGCGACCGTCGATCGCTGATGCTGCTTGGTGCGGTCGGGGCGTTCCTGGCGTTGTTTGCTGCGCTGTTCCTGCCTCTTTGGCCCCTACTCGGGCTGTCCTGGTTTTTGCAGGGTGGCGGCTGGCGGGCATGGAGTGTAATTGCCGAATCGCTCATCCTGTGGTCGTTTATTATTTGCGCGCGGGTACAGGTTTCCAAAGGGATGAGAATTTCGCCCTGGTACGCACTCACCCTGCCGTTGGGCGCGGCAGTCTTCGCCGCCATGATGTTCACCTCCACCTGGAGGGTGCTTTCAGGCAGAGGGATAAGCTGGAAAGGGCGGATTTACCACCCTAGATAAGGGAAGTAGAGGGGTCAAGGCAAATGCAAATCAACACTTCTTAACTTCGTAAATCTACAAAAAGCTGCGGGTCAATCTAGGGCGATAATGCATATTTTAAATGTGACAAACGTCACAATACATTTCCACAGCATCCTGTATATTAAAGGCAGGTTAAAAACTTCCTGTAGGATTCTCCATGTCCAAACTTCCATTTTTCATTGCGATAGCGGCAGCAGTCTTTGCCCTGGGATTTTTTGTCTATGTGACCGATGCACCCGCCTATGGAGGCAGCGCTCCTGAGACTTGCGCAAACTGCCATGTGATGGACTCACAATACGAGAACTGGTATCACGCGCCCCATGAAAAGTTTACAGAATGTGTGGACTGTCACCTGCCGCACGAGAACATCGTCGCCTATTATCTGGAGAAGGGCCGTCAGGGCGCGAAGGATGTGTATGCATTTACTACCGGGGATATCCCTGTTGCCATCCGCGCCAGCGAAAAGACGAAAGGCATCATCCAGTCGAATTGCGTGCGCTGCCATCAAGCCACAGTGGAAACTGTCATGATGGGCGTCCAGCCATTTGACCGTTACTGCTGGGAGTGCCACCGGGATGTATCACATGGCGCGCGTGGGGCCTCGCCTTTCCCCTATCAAGATTCAGTTATCTATCCTGTCGAATAGATCTCTATCAAGGAGAACATGTCAATGAAGAAATATATGACTCTTATTCTGGCCGGTATCATCGTCGTGTTGGCCGTTGTGCTGGTGGGCGTGTTGACCTTCATGCGGAACCAGCTGCCTCAACAGCGCGCCTTCGAGCCGTTGGTCGAGATCAAGTCGATGGAACCTGATTCCTCGCTGTGGGGGCAGAACTTCCCGAACCAATGGTCTACGCTGCAGAAGACTGCCACCAACAACGTGGATACGACGTTTGGGGGTTCATCACAATTTTCGTGGCTGGAACGCGACCCGCGTCAGGTGATCCTGTTTGCGGGCTATCCCTTTAGCAAGGACTACAACGATGACCGCGGTCATGCGAATGCCCTCGAAGATGTACGCGCCACTGCACGCCTCAACCTCAACGCCGACGACCCGAAACGTACACCGGGCACGTGTTATTCCTGCAAGTCTTCCAACAACCCCGCGCTCTGGGATGAGCTGGGAATGGCGGAGTTTGACAAGATGTCCTTCATGGAGATCGGCGCCCGCATCACGGAACCCATCGGCTGCGCAAACTGTCATGAAGCCGGGACCATGCGACTGATCGTCACCAATCCCGCCCTCGACGAGGCGCTGAAAGCCCAGGGTAAAGACTGGACGACCTTCACCCGCCAGGAAATGCGCACCGTCGTTTGCGCCAACTGTCACGTGGAATACTACTTCAAGGGCGATGGCAAGTATCTCACCTTCCCGTGGGCAAAGGGCACCAAGGTCGAGGAGATCATCTCCTATTACGAGGAGTCGGGCTTCAAGGACTGGGATTATCCCGAGGCAGGCACGCCCATGCTGAAAGCACAGCACCCGGAATATGAGTTCTTTACCGCCGACAGCACACACTTCAAAGCCGGCGTCTCCTGCGCGGACTGTCACATGCCCTACCTCAGCGAGGGCGCAGCCAAGTTCTCCACACACGACGTACATAGTCCCCTTCTCAACCCGGAAGCTGCATGCGGCCAGTGCCACACAGATACGGAGTATGTGATCCGCCGGGTGAACCTGATCCAGGAGCAGGTCGCGGGGACGAAGCAAAACACCGAAGACGCGCTGGTCGACGCGATCAACGCCATCAAAGCCGCCGCGGCAGACCCAAGTGCCGATGCGGCCCTGCTCGACCAGGCACGGGACCTGCACCGCAAGGCGCAGTTCATGTGGGACTTTATCTCCGCTGAGAACAGCACCGGCTTCCACAACCCGGAATACGCGCTGAAGGTCCTGGCCGAGTCGACAGACCTGGCACGGCAGGCACAGATGTTCGCGGCGCAGTCGGTCAATGATATGTCACTGCTGACGACGGGCACATATTATCAATCAGCAGAGGCAAGCGCAGCACCATAGAAAACGACGTCAAAGGATTACGACGCCGCTCCAGCGAGCGGCGTCTTTTTGTTAATGTTATAGTTAATCCATCTCAAGAGGCATAAGGAAGTGAAAACCGTGAAATGGATTTTGGTATCAGTTTTGTTGACTACACTGCTGTTAAGTAGCTGCTCCGCGCCAGCGACCGAAGGTCTGGGAGTTCGTGATGCCTGGGCGCGCCCGGCCCCACAAGGTGGGAATGGGGCCGTCTATTTTGTCATCCAGTCTTCGGAAGTGGATGAGATCGTCGGCGTGACATCTGATGTAGCCGAGTCGGTAGAAATGCATGAGAGCCGGATGACCGGGGACGTGATGGAAATGCGCCAAGTCCAGTCGGTGCCGCTCGGTGCAGGTGAACAGGTTACGTTCGAGCCGGGTGGACTTCATATCATGCTGGTTGGTCTAAAGCAGGATCTCAAGACCGGCGATGAGTTCGAGATTAACTTGCTTTTCAAAAATCACAACGATCTTCGCGTGAACGTCGATGTAACAGACACACCTGCCTCTGAGTAACCCCACCAGCCTCTAAGCCCCGTCTCCAACCCGGATGAGAAATGGCTAAGTATCACAAATTGGGGAACTTTTCCTGAAGCCTGCTCGTCAATTCGGCAAAGGAGACAGAATGAAGAAACTTTTATTTGTATTCACATTGATGGCTCTGGTGCTGTCAGCCTGCGCTGCCGCAGCCGTCAGTGGCAGCCAGACGGAGATCGGGCAAAACAAGGATAAATGGCAGGACGCGGATATTTCCCATTATCGCTACGAGCTTTTCATCAGCTGTTTTTGTGCCTTCAACGAGGACATGCCCCTGATCATCGAAGTGCAGGACGGCCAGGTAGTTTCGATGGAATTCCAGAGTGGAAACGAGATCGACCCCAGCCTGCGCGCCGACCTCTTCGACAAGTACGCCACCATCGACGGACTCTTTGCCGAGCTCGAAGGGGCTCAGAACGGCGCTGCCGATAAGGTGACCATCGAATACGATGCGACCTATGGTTTCCCCACAAAGGCCGATATAGACTTCGAGGAAATGGCCATCGACGACGAGCTCTACCTGACCATCTCGAACTTTGAAGTCCTCCCCTAAGCAAGAACCTTTGTAAAAGCAGCGGACGGCGATCGCCGTCCGCTGTTGGTTTAATAAAGAACGTAGCCAGATACCTAGATGTTGCCCAGATCACCTAAGAGGACGTGATCTGCGCCGCGATCGATCTCCCACGGATACATGATAAAGGCATCGGTGACCGCCGCGAAGTAATCGGGGCGTGTACGCCCAAACAGGTTGCGATAGGGATTGAAATGCAGCACACAGGTCTCAGGGAAGCCACCTGCCGCCGAGACACGGTTCTTGACCGCCGTGATGGTCCGCCCGGACCCCCAGACGTCATCCACGATGAGGGTGGGCCGCCCCCGCAGCTTGTCGTCCGCGGGGAATTGGATGAACTGCGGCCAGGCGATCAACTTGGCCTTCTCCTGCATCGTCTGCGCAGGAAAATCCACGGCGGCAGTCAGGATGTGGGTGATGTCCATCGCTTCGGCGAGCATCCCGCCGGGGATGACGCCACCGCGCGTGATCATGACCATCGCCGTGAACTCGCGACGGAATTGTGGGATGAGATGGTCGATGAGGCGATCGACCTCCTCCCAGGTGATCATTTCACGGCGGGGTTCTTTGGGTTTATCAGGTTGCATGCAGACTCTTCTCTAACTTAAGATGATCCTAACACGGCCGCCAGAGGCGCCGGGGCCGCGACTTGAATGGGTTGCTCGGATCTCTGAGCGACTTCCACATTGCGCGCCCAGAGATACAGGCAGGTGTGATACGCAGTCGACGTGTAGGAACCAATCACGTTACCGACCATCGTAAGGAGCAGGAAGATCAACACGCCCAGCCCGATCCCAAATATCAGACCGAAAGTGCCTGTGCCCAGAACTGCAATGATTCCATAACCGACAGCAAATCCCAAGATCGCGCCGCCAAAGCCGAGGATAAATCCGATCAGCCCCGTCACAGCGCGCACACCGACTGTACTTACACCAACCAACAGCAGGTTTTCCCTGACGATCTGTCCCACGCGTTTCGCCGCGTTCGACAGGTTCATATCTTCGATCACCATCGCGGGCAGGATGAGAAAGGCAGCTTCCGTCCACAGCACCTCCAGGAAACTGGCTGCCGCACTGATCAGGCCAGCCGCGATCCCACCGCGCCGGTTGCGGCGTGCTGCATTCTTCAACAGGTTGACGCCCGTCGAGACCGCAGCGAGGGTCACCAGGTCAAAGAAGTCACGCCGCACAATCGACCAGGCCGTGCTCATCCGTCCATTTCCCTGCGTGAGATACTCGTAGATCAGGTAGACCGTCATCCCGGAGAATACATAGGTGATCACAAAATTAATGAAGACCAGCAACGCGCCCATAATGCCCAGGATGATCTGGCCGAGGCGTCCGGCATCGCCGAGGAAAAAGGCAGTGATGATGATCGGGATCGATCCGATCACAGATACAATACTTCCCACGATCAAAGCATAGATGGAAGGCTTAATAAGGTCTTTATCTTTGAAGGCCATCTGCCAGGCTTGCTGCAGAAAAGACCAGCCTCGGGAAAACGATTCCATGATGTATTCTCCTGTGAAGACTCTGTTGGTGGAGTAGGTGGCGTACGCCCACCATATCGCGACCAACATATTACGTCAATACTTTTCTACTAGGTGGTCTCGATGCAGACTCTAAAATCGTTCGGCTTACTCGACCACCGTGCACACAAAATCAATTGATTATAGCAAACTTATGGGGTCTACTTCAACCCGCCAGTCGATCAACCATCTTGTTACCTGTTCTTCTCGAAGCACCGGGACGGGGTTGGGGCCGCGCAGGATGATCTGCCAGCGGTAGTATCCACCAATTTTTGCAAAGAACGATGGAACAGGGCCGATCATCGTCGTCTGTTTCCAGGTGCCATTGACGAGCAATCCTCCAAGCTTGCCTGCCAGCTTCTGCGCTTCCGACCGGGCTGTGGGGGCATCCCGATGGCGGTATTCCAGGCGGACCAGGCGTGAAAACGGGGGATATCCCAATCGCCTGCGCTGCTCCAATTCGTATTGATAGAACCCATCCACATCATGGCGCGCCGCAGACTGGATGACCTGATTCCCGGGGTCAAAGGTCTGCAGGATCACTTTCCCACCGCGCTCGCTGCGCCCGGCTCGTCCCGCCACCTGGGTCAGCACCTGAAAGACGCGCTCGCCCGCAAACGGATCGGGCAGATATAAACCGACATCGGCGAGGACGATTCCTACCAAGGTGACGAGTGGAAGGTCGAGTCCCTTGGCTAACATCTGGGTGCCGATCAGCACGTCGGCGCGGTGCGCGGCGAAGTGGGTCAGGATCATCTCGTGTGAATGTTTCTCGCGGGTGGTCTCCCAGTCCCAGCGCAGGGTGCGCAGCGAGGGGAAGATGGATTTGATCTCGGCTTCCACCCGCTCGCTGCCTAACCCGTACTCGCGGATGTGCCGCCCGCCGCAGGAGGGACAGGTGTGTGGCTTGCCGCGTTCGTAGCCGCAATGGTGACAGAGCAGCCGTTCCCGCGTGACTGCGCGGTCTTCGATATGTAAAGTCAACGGCGTGTCGCAATTGGGACAGCGCAGCACGTGACCGCAATCGCGACAGAAGATATAGGTCGCCGTGCCGCGCCGGTTCAGGAAGAGGATCGCCTGCTCCCCGCGCCCGAGTGTGGACTCAAGCTCCTTGAGCAGAAAGCGGCTAAAGATCCCGCGCTGACCCGCCTTTAGCTCATCTCGTAGATCTACCACCTGCACAGGCGGCAAGCCCGATTCGAAGATGCGGCGCGGAAGCTCGAGGCGCTTGGATTGGGTTGCGCCATCCCCGGCCTGATAGCGTTGCACAACCGTAGGCGTCGCGCTCCCCAGCACGCACACCGCGCCCGCCAAACGCGCATAGGTCTGCGCCGCGCTCACCGCATGATAGAACGGCGGGTCCGCCTGGTAGTAGGACGAGTCGTGGCATTCATCGGCGACGATCAGACCGATGTTCAGCAGTGGGGAAAACAGCGCGCTGCGCGCGCCGATGATAACTTTCAACAGCCCCGCGCGGGCGCGCCGCCATGTGTCATAGCGCTCTCCCTCCGAGAGCTTCGAATGCACCAACCCCACCTGCCCCGGAAAGCGACTCAAGAAACGATGGACTGTTTGCGGCGTCAGCGCGATCTCCGGAACGAGGATGAGGGCCTGTTTCCCGCGCCGGATGACTTCCTCCGTGGCGCGCAGATAGATCTCCGTCTTGCCTGAGCCAGTGACACCCTGCAGGAGAAAAGGATGAAGGGTGTCGAGAGACGAGATCGCATTGACGATTTCACTTAGCGCGGACTTTTGTTCCGGGGTAAGCTCGATCTCCTCTTTACCGGTATACCCCTCTACCTGGATACCTGTCTTTTCCAGTGGATCTCGAAAAATCTCGGTCTCGAACAAACGGATCAGGCCGCGTTCTTCCAGCTCCTGCAGGTCGGCCAGGTTGCTCCCACTTTCGGCATAGACCCAGGAGACATTGACTGCGTCCTTGACCTGCATCAGGAACTGCATGGCCCTTTGGCGCCGCGTCTGCGTGGACTCGGTCTTTCCCAGGCTTTCTATTTCGGTTTCGGCGATCTCAAGCGGGACGGCCAGTTGCGCCGTTTTGATATATTTCGACCTCACGCGCGCGGGAGGCAGGACCGATTTCGATTCAAGCACCCCTTTCTTTACAAGGTACGCGGCAACCTTACGCCAGTCCACGTTGCGGAAGTGCGTGTCGATCTGGCGACCGCGTAGAGGGCCGCGTTCTTTGAGTAGATTAATAATGCGGGTTGCAACCGGAGAGGTATTGTTTTCATCATCCGCAATTCGTATCTGGTAATTGACGTCTGCCTGCTGGCTCAATCCTACAGGCAGGAACAGGCTGACGATGGATGCCAGCGACGCAAATGTCGATTCGGCCATGGCTTCGGCAAGCTCGATCTGAGACTGCGTCATGACTGGCAAGGAGTCCACAAGTGCAAGTATTTCCTTTACATCTTGGACAGAGGGCTGGTCGATGAAGCGGAACACCACGCCCTGCACGGTCTGCTTCCCGAACGGCGCGATGACGAGATGCCCGACGCCCACCTGTCCTAAAAGGGAGTCTGGAACCGAGTAATCAAAGATCCCTGACACCGCAGGGACGTTAACAACGATTTGAACAAAGGTAGGCATCGAAAGGATTGTATCCTGAAAATGGGACATAACCCTACTTACATTCCACGGTGGAATTCATATATAATGAGCCTGTCGGGGGAGGGTATCACCAAAGCCTTCGTTAATCCTCCACAACAAAATACCAAACGAGTGAAAGGATTTCCCATGAGTCTGTTCAGTAAAATTCTCGATAAGCTAGGACTGCGCAAGGACAAGGAGGAGGATAAGCCGGCCTCCACAGGCACCACCGGTACAGCCGGACACATGCCTCGTAAGCCGTCGGCCACGTCTCCCAACCCAAAGACGACAACCGCCGGCAAGCCATCGGGCACAGCCCCCACATCACAAAAGGGTGTCAGCACGACGACCAGTGTCGCTGATAAACGACAGAGCAGCGGTGCCGCGGTCAAGCATGACCCCGCTGCTGTACCTGCTGGCACGACCACTGCCCCCAAAGCCATGTCAGAGGTGGATGTGAAGACTATGCTGGAGCAAAAGGCAAAGGGCACGGGCTTGAACTGGAAGCAGTCGATTTCAGATCTCCTCTTTCTGCTCGACCTGGACAACAGCTATGAGGCACGCGTGGAACTTGCAAAGGAGCTGAACGCTCCGCAGGAAGTGATGGGCGACTCCGCCCGGATGAACACCTGGCTCCATAAGGAGGTCTTGCGAAAGATCGCCCAGAACGGCGGCAATATCCCGCAGGAACTGTTGGACTAAACCGGAACTATAAAAACAGCGCTGGCATTTGCCGGCGCTGTTTTTACTTAAAATAGTGATACAAAATTTCAGCTAGACTTCACTATCACCGCCGCACCATACCCGACCACAGATGAATAATCTCCGGTCACGTTGCCGGAAGTTGCATGACGCAGCACCTTTACTTTATCTGCCCCAAGCTCTTTGGCTGCCCATAGAACGGCCGTGAACGCGCCAAGTCCGCAGGCAAAGCCTTTCCCGGCACGTTCGAGGTCAAAGGCCGCGGCAGGGTCGAAGGATTCGATTGCATTCAGCATGGCGCGGTCATAGGCAAGGGCAGTTTGCTGATTATAGAAATGTGAGAGGTCTGTGCTGGCAACCAGGACGAAGTTCTTATCCTGTAGAACCTGTGCCAGGGCCTTGCCCAATCCCTGGGAGACGCGTGGCTCGCGGGCACGGACCATCACAGGTAACAATTTCCATTCTGAGCCCGAAGGGAGCACACGCTGCAAAAACGGCAGCTCGATTTCCAGGGAATGCTCGGGATCACGCTCGACCGCGGTTAGACCAAATCCCAGGTCGGATTTTAGGGTGAGATCGACCTGGCTCAGGGCATCCTTGTCAACCGGCACCTTCCCCAGCGGAGTCACGTACGCGTCATACGCGGTGGTGATCAACGGCTCGACGTAGGGATGGTGCATGGGGCCGATCAGCGCAACGAGTACCGGAACACCACCCGGCCCGCGCGATCGAAGCGCTCGCAACGCGGCGAACGCGTATCCTGCCACCGGGCCAGAATAGGTATGGCCGGCATGCGGCGCGATGACCCCGATCAACTCCCCCTCCAGATCGGGCAACTGCGCCGCGTCGAGATACGCATCCACTTTGCGACCGAGCACCTCCGGGTCAGCGTCGTACCAGCGGCCTGCGAGTGGGGAAGGACGAACTTCCAGAGCCATCGTTTTTATTGTAGCACCTTCAGGAGATCAGGACGAAACCCGTCCGGACGGCGGTGAGAAGCATGATCGCCAGAGCAAAGTTCGTAAACTCCTTGGAGATTCAGAGATTACCCGGAGGGGCCTGAAAATTTCGCGATAACACGATTTCAGTAGCTCGAAAGGCAAGTGGTGGAAGGCTGGCGCGGTCGAACCATTCCACCGCATCGGCATCGTCGTCTGGTTTCAGCTCGCCATCGATGACCTCCCCATGATAGACGATGATGAAGTCCGCGCCGCGCGGATGTTCCTTGCCGGAGATGATGTCCAGCACACGCTTGACGCGGACGTGCAAACCGGTCTCTTCCAGACATTCACGCGCCGCGGCTTCTGCAGGGTCCTCTCCCCCGTTGATGAACCCGGCCGGCAACGACCAGAAGCCGCGAAACGGCTCGCCGGCGCGCCGCACCAGCAGGACGCGTCCCTCCTGCTCGATCAGCACCGCAGCAGCGACCTTGGGGTCGACAAAATGGATCCACCCGCACTGCGGACAAACCGGACGCACTTTGCCAAAGCGCTCCTCATGATTGACGGGCGTGCCACAGCGTGAGCAATAGTTGAATTCAGGATTGGCCATCACGTCAATTATGACACTTAAATAAAAAAGGTGACAGTCAATTTACACGTTGAAAAGATACTCGAAACATGATTCACCCCAAACTTAAGGATT
>LLBY010022270.1_pt8 | contig 12654 bp, 15 predicted proteins | sample 1489401 | NCBI WGS metagenome assembly LLBY01 (sample SAMN04092656, study PRJNA295927) | soil metagenome | biome: Soil prokaryotic community; feature: Bulk soil; isolation source: soil from tomato rhizosphere | host: tomato cultivar Hawaii 7996 | place: South Korea | collected 2011-11-01 | reverse complement strand
CAACTGGCGATCGCGCCCTGTGGGTCGGGCCGCACATCTATCGCGCGGGCAGCAGTTCTGCCTTGCCAGATCTGACGGTCACCCAGATGAAATTAGAATATCAAAATCCTAGCTGTCTGTTACAAGGTGATCCTTTTGGCCTGCGCGTTTCGGTTACAAATAGTGGTCAGGCAGCCGCCGGCAGCTTCGCCGTCAAAGTAGGCGATGCCCAGCAAACCGTAAATGGATTGGCGGTTGGTGAAACAAAAGCTGTCTTTTTCCCCGGCGTTAGTAGTCAAACGGGCGCTTCGATCACCGTAGCAGTGGATCCGAATAATGCGGTTGCCGAAAGCAATGAACAAAACAATTCTCGTACGGAGCAAGTCCCGGTTCCGACCCAACCGTTGCCTTGTACTTCCACGCCAACGACCGCGGTCCCCACAACGGCGACCACGCCTGTAGCCACAACACCAGCAGGTACAACGCCCGCGCCGACGACGGCCGTGCCTACAACAGCGACAACACCCGTGCCAACGACCGCCGTCCCGACCACACCGACGACTCCTGTACCCACGACTGCGGTGCCAACTACAGGTTCAACGTCAGGTTCATATCAGAACACAAAATATAATTTTAGGTTTAGCCTTCCCTCAGGCGCGAAAATCGTGAGCCAATCCGATACGGTTGGCCAGGTATCGTTGCCGATCGTAAATGCCGGGACGAATCTCCGCTCGAAGAGTATTCAGATCCATGTGAGGGAAGGCGTATCTCCTTGTGACAGCCCGGCAGTGGAACATCCACTTACTTCTGAAAATGTGACCATCAACAATATCCCGTTCTTCAAGGAAACCGAAGAGGGCGCGGCGGCAGGCAATCGTTACGATACCACTGCTTATTCAACAACATATAATAATGCCTGCATTAGCCTGTCCTTTGTGTTTCACTCTGAAAACCCTTACAATTATCCAACGCCGCCTCCGCAGTACGATAAGGTATCAGAGTTCGCAGTAATCGACGCGACGATGGCTACCTACAGCAGAATTAACTCTTAAGCTTTTCCACTTTTTCAGATGAAAGGCCTGGTCCCTGTGGGCCAGGCCTTTTTCTCGCCAACGATTTCGCGCAGACTGAGATAGCCTCGAATCCCATGTCTTCTAACAGATCCACCATCCTCCTTGCTGACGACGATCCGACCATCGCGGACAGCCTGGCGCCGTTCCTGGAGCGCGCCGGCTTCCATGTGCTGGTCGTCTCAGATGGGGTCAGTGCGTTGGAAAAGGCGCAGGCGCACCATCCCGAGCTGATCATCCTCGACGTGCTCATGCCGCGCATGGACGGACGTGAGACCCTGCGCCGTCTGCGCAAGTCCAAGATCTGGACTCCCACGATTCTCCTGACGCAGGTGGGGGAGGCCTCCGAGCGTGCTCTGGCTCTGGAGGAGGGCGCGGACGATTACCTCAACAAGCCATTCGATCCGCATGAACTGCTGGCGCGCATTCGCGCTGTGTTACGGCGTGCACGGCCGGGCGAACGTTCGCTTTCGGCTGCCTGGCTGCTCACGGCCAGCGACCTGGCCCTCGATCGCCGTGCCCGCCGCGCGACCCTTTCCGGGCAGACCGTGGAGTTGACGCCCAAAGCGCTCTCTGTCCTGGAATATCTCATGACCCATCCAGACGAGGCTGTGACGCGTGAACGCCTGCTGGAGGCCGTCTGGGGTTGGGAATATCCGGCCGGCACCCGCACGGTGGACACGCGCATGGCGGAGCTGCGCCGCGCGCTCGATGACGACCCGGCCGAGCCGCGTTTTATCGAAACCATTCCGGGGGAAGGATATCGCTTCATTGCACCTGTGCATGGAGAGGGGTAAGATTATCCCCGTATGCTCAAGCGAAGCTGGGTTAATTTACTTTTAGTATTCCTGCCTCTGGTCGCGGGGGTGATCGAATTCATCTTGATCAACATCTGGGCCCAGACACTGCCGCCATTTATGGTGACAGCCGACTTTGGCATCTTTGCCCTCGTATTTGGTATGACCATTCGAAATCTGGGCATGCTCGCGTTGCTCATGGGATTGTTCATCACTGGCCTGCTGCTCATTTACTACAACCGCGCGGTCCGCCGCCAGGAACAGACTCAGAAACAGGTGGATGAAGCAAAGCGTGACGCCGAACAGGGACGCCGTCGTTTCCTGCGCCGCCTGGACCACGAGATCAAGAATCCGCTCACCGGGCTGCGCGCGGCCCTTGTCAACATGCAGGAAGTGCACACGAGCGCCGATCGCCAGCGCGCGGTGGAAAACGCTAACCACGCCGTAGAGCGTCTGACCCGCCTGCTAACGGATCTACGAAAGTTATCCGATCTGGGAGAGCGGCCGATCGAGCTGTGGCAAGTGGACGTGCCCGACCTGCTGCAGGATGTGGTGGATGCCGCGCACTCGCTTCCGGCGTATGAGGGACGCGAGGTCAATCTGCTGATCCCCAAGGTGCCCTCGCCATTTCCTATGATCACCGGTGACCGTGATCTCCTCGTTCTGGCGGTCTATAACCTCGTCGAGAATGCCCTCAAGTTCACCTGCGAAACCGATTCTGTAGAGATTCGTCTCCTGGAGGATGGGCGCGCCATCCTCATCGAAGTCGCCGATTCTGGTGCGGGCATACCTGCCGAAGATGTATCCAAGATCTTCGAAGAGTTGTATCGCGGCTCAAACGCGCGCAGCACCGAGGGCAGTGGTTTGGGGCTGGCATTGGTGCACCGCATTATCTCCCTGCACGGCGGCCAGATCGACGTCCGCAGCAGCCAGGAAGAGCCCCGCGGCACCGTGTTTACGATCCGCCTTCCGGTCACCAAAAAGGGTTTTGCCTTCCGCACCGCCACTTAGCTCATGAAGAAAAACTGGATCGTTCTGGTATGGATCGTCCTGCCGGTCGTACTTGGCGGGCTCGCGTCCTTCCTCGCGCCCTGGATCTGGGATCCTGTGCCTCTGATGGTATTCAAAATCGACGTAGGCATGGTCGCGTTTGTGGCGGGCCTGGCCATCACGTCGTTCTTCGGCGTCGCTTATTTGAGCGCGTGGGTTAAAGAGCGAAACACACGAACAACAATTGAGCGATTCACGTATGAGTCGGAACAGGGGCGCCAGCGTTTCATTCGCCGGCTCGATCATGAGATCAAGAACCCGCTCACCGGATTGCGTGCCGCGCTGGTCAATCTGCAGGAGACGCAGGATTCAGTAGGGCGCGCGAAGGCCGGTGAGAATGCGAACCGGGCCGTGGAACGTTTGACCCGTCTGCTGAACGATCTGAGAAAGCTGTCCGATTTAGAAGAACGCTCCATCGAGCGGATCCCCGTTGATATCCCAGAGCTCCTCGACGATGTTGTCGACGCGGCGCGGCGGATCCCTGCCTATCAGAGCAGGAACGTGAACCTGTTTGTCACCAGGGTCCCGGCTCCTCTTCCGCCTGTCAGGGGTGACCGTGACTTGCTGGGGTTAGCCATGTACAATCTGGTCGAGAATGCGCTTAAGTACACATCGGAGAGCGATTCGGTCGAGGTCCGCGCCCTGGAGGATGGAAAAGCCGTCGTGGTGGAGGTGGCCGATTCGGGCGGGGGAATCGCGACCGAGGATCTTTCGAAGATCTTCGAGGAGCTGTATCGCGGCTCGAATGCTCGCACCACGGAGGGCAGCGGACTGGGACTGGCGCTCGTCAACCGTATCATTTCCCTGCACGGCGGCCAGATCGATGTCCGCAGCCGCCAGAACAGCCCGCGTGGCACCGTGTTTACTGTTCGATTACCTGAAGCAAAGGTCTAATTCAACCAGTTGCTCCGTGCGCCGTCCTCGGCGCAGGATTCAGCCGTGAACCGCCGCCGAGGACGGCGGCTTGAGCACTCTGGAGAGCGTGTAGACAGGTTACAAAACTGTGACATCTCTGGAACAGCCCTGTAACAGGGGGGATGTATAGTATATGTATGAAAGGCATACAGACCAACTCCACGCCTGAGAAACGCTTGATCCAGGCTGCCCAGCGCGGCGATCTGGAAGCATTCAATCAGCTCATCCTGCGCTACCAGAATCTGCTATTTGGTATCGCCCTGCGTTTGCTGAATGACGAGGATGTGGCAGCGGATGCCGTCCAGGAAGCGTTGATCTCGGCATTTCGCCGGTTCCATACCTTCCGCGGCGATTCCCTGCGCAGCTGGCTGGCGCGTGTAGTGGTCAATGCCTGCTATGACGAGATGCGCAAGAAACGCCGCCAGCATTCCGTCCCACTTGAGCAATACAACGCCGAGGGCGATGAGATCGAGACGAGTTACTGGCTGGTGGACGCGCACGCCGACCCGGAAGTGCAATATGAAGCCTCCGAGCTTGAGGGTGCGATCCAAAAAAGCCTGAACAAATTACCACCTATCTACCGGCTGATGCTGGTACTGGTGGATATCGAGGGGCTATCTTACGAAGAGGCCGCGATGGCTGCACGCGTCCCTGTAGGGACGGTGAAGAGCCGCCTGGCGCGCGCCCGCCTGCAGATGCAAAAATCGTTGCAAGCAGCCGGGGAGTTACTACCCGCCTCCTACCGGGTAGATTTGCCTCTTTCCGTTTAGCTTAACATCCATTTTGAAGGAAAATTGAATGCGCCGACCCGCTGTCCTGTTCATCGCGCTCAGTCTGCTCGCGTCCGCTTGCGGCACACTCGAAATATCGTTCGAGACGCCTCCGCCTGCAATCGCCGAGGTCCCGGTTGATTCCCTACGGGAGGTGACCGCGGAACCCGTTCTGTCCATGGATTCTTCCTCTGAGGAGATTCGGAATGCCATGTTGCAGAGTGCAACCAAGTGGAACACGCTCTGGATGGATGGTCTTGTCACCTGGTATCCGGCAGATGGCTCCGATACCCCGCCGCAGGTGTATCACGAGCACGTTTGGATAGAGCGTTCCACGCCGCGCTTCCGCACCTTGCTGGGTTCGGGCGAGGGGGAAGCAGCGCAGTTTACCGCCTCCGATGGAAACCTGATCTTACGAATGGATCTAAAGACAGGTCGAAGCGAATCGACGTCTCTACCGACATTTGCAAAAGAAGCTCCTGCCGATTCCTCACCGCACATGCTCTGGGGGCAGATTGGCACACCGATCAGTGAGATCGCGTTATCCTCGAATTATGCGGCAGATCAAGGTATCTATGAGCCGACTGGCATGGAAATCATCGCCGAGCGCGAAACGCTGATCGTGGAATGGACTCGCACCGGGACAGAGCTGCCCCAATGGCGCCTGTGGCTGGATACGGAAACAGGCGTTATTTTGAAATTGCAGGAATTTGGCAAAGGCGGTGGAGAAGATGTATTGGGGGAACGGGTTGCCAATCAGGTCATCTATGATGAGTCATTCGCGGATGCTCTCTTCCGGACTCCTTCGTCGTTACCTCAGTTTAGCGACGTGACTGGCAAACCGCTCACTTCTAATGGGCCTGCGCCGACCACCTCTTCGAACCCCGATCCGCTGCGAGATGTATATTTCTTTGTTTCTGACCATATCTCTGCCAACGAAAAGATCCAATTGATGCGCGTGCCCGGATCCTGCGCAGCAGGCTTGATTCCCTGCCCGGAAGCCGCCGTGATCGCCACTCCCTTTGGCTTTAAATTCAGTTTGACTAAGCTGTTCTGGTCGCCAGATGGTGATTCGGCGGCCTTTGCTTATCCAGTCAACCCTGATGGAAATCGAACAGGTTTGTTTCTCTTCGTTCCTCAGACAGAGACCTGGCAACCGCTGACCGAATTTAATTTTATCGATCCGCCCTTTTGGTCACCTGATGGGAACTGGCTAGCCTTCCGTGTTCAGGACGGCGAGGGTAGCGACGAGATCTATGCCATCCGCCGCGATGGCACGCAGCTGACAAATCTCTCAGCAAATGAAAAACTTCCGAGCAATGGTGCTCCATATGCCCTCAGCGGGTGGATCAACAATCATGTTGTTCTGCACAGCCGGAGCAATGGCATGATCTATTTGTTCCGCGTGGAGGACGGCGCGGTCACATCCTTGTTCGATACGCCCTTAGCCAAATCGGACCTGGTTGTCCCATCGCCAGATGGATATTTCCTCGCCTACACCGATGCTTCAGAGCAAAAAAATGTTTTGAAGTTGCTGACGCCAGATGGTAACACCACGCGTGACTTGGCAACCTTTCAGAATACTTCGATCTATCCCATCGTGTGGTCACCCGATGCAACCAGACTTGCATTGGTCACACTTACGAATGCAAATAATCCGACCGATGGACAAGATGTATACGTCATAGGAGCCGACGGGCGAGGCCTGCAGCAAATCTATCACAGTCGTTCTGCCAGCATTGCAGATGTCACTTTTTCGCCGGATGGAAACTATCTCTTATTCCAGGACGACGATGCGGCAGGCAGGCACATTTTCGTCGTCGATCTCGTTACGCTGCAGCAGCATATGCTTCAAGCTCCAAATCTATCGCTGGATTGGTGGTGGCTGGCGCCATCCTGGAGATAATCATTAACTCTTCGTAACAAAGAGCCAAAGGAGGTCGCCTTTGGCTCTTTTCTTTGATAACATTCAGGTTGTTGGGTTATCTATTTCTCATCAGGAGCGACGACTATGGACAAAGACAATGCAAGCGATGTGTGGGAAAGCGGGACTTCCTATGAGCCTTATATGGGTCGCTGGAGCCGGCTGGCGGCGCAGGAATTTATCCGTTGGCTGGCGGTCCCGGAAGGGAATGTATGGCTGGATGTAGGGCCCGGAACGGGCGCACTCACACAGACTATTCTCGATCTAGCCAATCCGAAAGAGATAAAAGGGATCGATCGTTCCAAGGATTATGTGGCATTTGTGCAAAGTCAGGTGCATGATCCACGTGCGACGTTTGAAGTGGGAAACGCACAAAGCCTTTCGGTTGAGGATGACTATTTCGACGCGGCTGTTTCTGGATTGGTGATGAACTTTGTGCCTCAGCCCGATCAAATGATCGGCGAAATGGCGCGTGCTGTGCATGATAGCGGGGTTGTCGCCTTATATGTTTGGGATTATGCCGGGCGGATGCAGATGCTGCGTCACTTCTGGAATGCGGCGTCGGCGCTGGACACGGCCGCTCGCGAGCTGGATGAAGGGTGGCGCTTTGCCGTTTGTAATCCCACATCTCTCAGATACTTGTTCGAACACGCGCATCTCTCTCAGGTGGAGGTTCGACCGATCGATGTATGGGCGGAGTTCAAAGACTTTAACGACTACTGGTCGCCCTTTTTGGGTGGGCAGGGGCCGGCGCCCGGATATGTCAATTCCTTAAACGAAGAGAGACGTACCCAATTGCGACACAGGATTTACAACAGTCTGCCATTTGCTCTGGATGGGACGATCTCCCTGCTACTGCGGGCGTGGGCTGTCAAAGGAATAAAGTAGCAAGATGCTCCCAAATCTTCGAAGGAGAAGTCCATGAAACGCTGGCAGGGTTCCTGTATCGGTGCACTTCTTGTTTTATTAATCGGTGGAGGCTCTCTAATCTTCCTGGTCCCGTTTGGCGGGGCGATGATCGCGGCCGTGCCGCCTGTGTTCGACAGGCTCACGGCCTATGTCCTCTGCCCGGATGCCATCGATTATTCCTACAGGGATTATGGTTTGGGCACACCGACGACCTCCAGCCCGAGCGGCGGGACGGGTCACTTCACGGAATTGACCTGTACCTACGCCGATGGCTCACAAAAGGTATTCGGAAATGAAGAGGTCGGTATTAAAGGCTTAGCCGCATCCTTCACAGCCGCGGGCATCTGCGGTGGGGCGGGAGTCCTGCTTTTGATGATTGTTGCCGCCCTGATCGGCGCGAGGCTTGTTAAGCCGAAGGAAACTTAAGCTGATGCAGACAACAAGTAAAACCTGACGGAATCGCATCATCCTGACCTTGGAGGATGCGATGAAACTGCTCAAACGGGTTTTGCTTGGCATTTTGATCTTGCTGGTCGTGTTTGTCGTTTTGCTGGCAGGGTCTATTGCTGTCGATTACGTGATCGGCCGTGACCGTCTGGAGAATATTGCCCACGTTACTGTTCCCGGCGTGAATGGCGGGCCGTATGTCCGAGCCTATGTTGCAAAGCCAGAGGGACAAGGACCATTTCCGACAGTGATCATGATCCACGAGTTCTGGGGGCTGAACGAGTCTATTACCGGCAAAGCGGATCTGCTGGCCGAGGAGGGTTATCTCGTCATCGCGCCGGATACCTTTCGCGGTTCCACCACAGGCTGGGTGCCGCGAGCCATTTTTCAGGTGATTTCAAACCGTCCCGAAAATGTCAACACGGACCTGGATTCAGTGTATGCCTGGCTGGAAGCGCAGCCGGACGTCGATCCGGAGCGAATTGCCATCGCGGGATTTTGTTATGGCGGGCGGACGTCGCTGGCCTACAGCCTGCATAATAACCGGCTCGCCGCGACGGTCATCTTCTATGGCTCCCCGGAGACCGATCCCGCCATCCTGAAAAATCTGCCAGGGCCTGTTCTCGGCATCTTCGGCGGCGCGGACCAGTCGATTCCGGTCGAACAGGTGAGTGCCTTTGACGCCGCGCTGACGGAAGCTGGTATACCGCACGAAGTAACGATCTACGAAGGGCAGCCGCATGCCTTCGTTGAGGATGTCCAGGGCATCCAGGCAGGAGGCGCGCAGGGCGAGGCGTGGAGTCAAATGCTCGCGTTCTTGGAGTCCAACATCAAGAATAAATCGACACGGACAAGTGAGCCTTTGGCGAACGACTATGATGCTCCCTTCGCCTGGAAGTATTACCTCATGCTTGTTTACGAACATACGATTGGAATCGCAACACACTTGCATTAGCCTTATTCCAACAAGAACTTCCGCATTTCCTCGTAGACCAATCTCTCCTGTTCGATAAAACAATAATGATGACCTTCCGGAATCTCTATGATCCTGGCATGCGGGACGTTCCGCTGAAATAGTTCAATGTTTTCCCTGGTCCAGTGGTTCTCTCTAGTTTCCACGTAATATGCGATGTCCGCTTTCTGTTCTTCCGTCATCCACTCATCCGAGATGGCATTTAGTCCCTTGGAAAGAGCGAAAAAGGCCAAGGTTGGAGCGTTGATTTTTGAATCTTCAAGCACATAGCTGTTTAACACGTCTGTAATCGTTTTACTGATTCCATCACTCATTCGATCTATGATTTTGCCATCTGGTGCCTGTGTGATCTCATGAAGAGATTGCTGTTCCATCGCTTCGTTCCAGATGATTGCAAACGATGGGTATGCTCGTCGCATTGCAGCCAAATAATCTTCCGGCGAATAATAATCTACATCCATACCTGGGAACTGTATTTGCCGGAAAGGGCTGTTTTCTACCATTTCTTTACGGGTGGCGGAGGCGCGATCATAGGCAGCGTCAAGAAATATCAATTTGAGAACGCGCTCCGGATACAACGCAGAGAAATGGGACAGTTCCACGTTTGCCATAGAGTGCCCTGCCAGAATGACCCTTTTGATACCAAGCACATCCAGGAACTGACGGATATCTTCTGTGAGCGTGTCCACGTCATACCCTGTTTCAGGATGATCGGACTCTCCATGTCCGCGGCGAGTGAGAGCTATGACGTGGAACGAGTCCGTAAACTTTGGGGCAAAATCGTCAAAGATATGGGCGTTGCATCCCATGCCTGCCAGGAACAACAACACATCACCGTTACCGCCCCAATCCAGATAATGCAAATTGATTCCGTTGACGCTTACGAAACTACTCTTGTGCGGCGATTTGTCCATCTTGCCTCCTTGGTGAAAGCCATCCGGTTAGCATAGGGAAAATTCCCTTTAGACTCTACAACTTTTACGGGCGCGAAAAAAGTATTCTCATGAGCTATTGCATTTGCCGCTAAAATTTTGTACAATGACAGTGTAAGACGTAGAAATCAAAAAATCTGCTCAGCAAAAGCCGAGCAGATTTTTATTCCATAGAATGGTTACTCATTTCCTTATTCCAGCAAAAACTTCCTCATTTCCTGATACACAATTTCCTCTTGAGCCACGAAGCAATAGTGATGTCCATCTGGAATTTCGATGATGCGGGCATGGGGATATATGTTTCGAAATTCGTCTGCGAGTGACTTGATGTAAGGCAACCATACTTCTTCGTGATATTGGTATGCCATCGCCTTTTGTTCCTCGGAATACGCGTCAGAGAGGCGGGCAAAACCCATTGCAAAGAAACGCAAAATCGGGATGTGCGCAGGAAGCCGCATGGGCGTGTAGGAATTCGCAGCTTCGAGCATCTGCTTCGCGATCCCTGCTGACATCTTCCCGACTACAATCCCATTCTCATTTTTTGTCACTTCGTAAGAGATTTCCAAATCCCATAGCTCATCCCAAATATCTGCCAAGGATGGATAGCTTGCTTTCGAGTTTGCGATGAACTCTTCAATGGTCGTTGGCTCTTTTTGTGCTATAGGCGGTGGAATGTCTTTCAGTGGATCCTTTGCACGTATCTCGGGAAACTTCCGGTAATCCTCCTGCGCATCAAGATAGATTAAACTGCGCACCCGTTTCGAATGGGTGCCCGCAAAATGGTTCAGTTCTATGCCCGCCAGCGAATGGCCTGCCAGGATTGCTTTTTCAATCTGGAGAGCATCCATAAACTGATAGATGTCGTCCGTTAACCGGGGAACATCATAGCCGGATTCAGGGTAATCAGATTCGCCCTGTCCGCGCCGGGTGAGCGCCAGTACTCGGAATCGGTCCGTAAATCGCGGGGCAATCCTGTCGTAAATGTGGGCGGAGGTATCCATGCCGGTGAGAAAGAGGAACACATCACCCTCTCCGCCCCAGTCCAGATAGTGCAGCTGGACTCCGTTTACCTGTACGAAATCACTTTTATCAGGGGATGTGTCCATGATGACCTCCTGCATTTACAAAAGCGTAGCACGAACGAATGCCGTGCTCACCTCTGCTTGGTATTTTCGACACGACCTTCGAGCAAAACTACTCGAAGGTCATATTTACTTGTGTGCTTGTCTATTTCCCCAGCTTATTCTTGAACGCCTCGGTCAGCGCCGGGACAATCTGGAACAGATCCCCGACAACTCCATAGCGCGCCTGTTTGAAGATAGGAGCATCCGAATCTTTGTTGATCGCCACCACCAGTTTGGCGTTCCTCATGCCCACCAGATGTTGGATCGCGCCTGAGATGCCACAGGCAATGTACAGATCGGGCGTGACCACTTTGCCTGTCTGTCCCACCTGATGGGAGTAGGGGATATATCCCGCGTCCACCGCCGCGCGCGAGGCGCCGACCGCGCCGCCGAGGACGTTCGCCAGCTCGGTGATGAGTGCAAACCCCTGCTGGGCGCGCCAGAGCTCAGCCTGTTTTTCGTCCATGCCCGCGGGGGGCTGTAATGATGGATTGTTTGAGGCGCCTCGTCCGCCCGAGACGATCACACCTGCATCCCCCAGGTTGACCGCGCTTTCGGAGGCAGAATAGCCAGCCACATCCGTCAATGCCTCGGCTTTAACGTCCACCCTGGTCGCGGTTCCGGTTTTGCCCGCGTCCGCTTCGGGCTTGGGGAACGCCCGTCCCCGGATCGTCGCCAGCACAGGCTTGCCCGCGCAAACCGCCTTCTCCAGCACCTTGCCTTCATAGATCGGACGGGTGGCCATGAGCTGATCGCCGTTCGTTTCCAGCGCTGTGATATCTGTCAAGACGCCTGTGTTCAGGTCGATGGCCGTCATCGCGGCCAGCTCGCGGGTACGCGCGGTCGTGGGGAATAAGATCAGGTCCGGGCTTTGTGCTGAGGCGAGTGCGGAGAGAGTAGATGCATACGGCTCCACGCGAAAATCTGCTAATGCGGCGTCATCGGCGGTCAACACGTCGTCGGCACCGTATTCGAACGCAGCTTTCACGATCGCACCCACACCGGAACCGAAGACGACCGCGCTTGCCGTGCCCAGCGACTTGGCCAGCCCAAGCGCCTCCCAGGAAGCTGGCTGGACTTCACCTTTGAAATGATCGATGTAGACGAGCGTCTTCATAGGATTTTCTCCGCAAGGATTTTGTCTGCCAGTTTGTCGGCAATTTCGGCGGGACTTTCGCCCGTGATGATCTCGATGCTGGTTTCCTGAACGGGTGGGTTCATCAAATCTGTGCGCTTGATGACTGGCTCAGGCGCGCTCACACCAAGATCACTTAGTGACCACACAGGAATATTAGCCTTCGACGCCTTACGGATTCCCATGAATGACGGATAGCGCGGCTCGCCAATGCTCTGGACGACACTCACCACCGCCGGCAACTTCGCGCTGACGGTCTGTCTGCCCTCCTCGATGACTCGGTCCACGGTCACCGTTCCATCCTGGACCTTGATCTGCCCGGCCAGCCCGAGCATCGGCCACCCGAGGACGCGTGCCGTTTGCGCGGGTGTGACGCCGGCGCCGTTGTCGAGCGTCTGGCGACCGAAGACGACCATGTCCACATTGCCGATCTTCTGGATCGCCGCGGCCAGGACGCCCGCCGCCCCGGCCGTATCGACCTCATTCAGCGCCGGGTCCGAGACCAGGATTGCCTCGTCCGCGCCCATGGCGAGTGCGTGCTTGAGCGCCTCCTTTGCGGATTCCGGACCGATGCATAACGCCGTGACTGTGCCCCCACTGGCTTCCTTCTGCTGGAGCGCGCCTTCCAC
>LLBY010010298.1_pt2 | contig 12654 bp, 10 predicted proteins | sample 1489401 | NCBI WGS metagenome assembly LLBY01 (sample SAMN04092656, study PRJNA295927) | soil metagenome | biome: Soil prokaryotic community; feature: Bulk soil; isolation source: soil from tomato rhizosphere | host: tomato cultivar Hawaii 7996 | place: South Korea | collected 2011-11-01 | reverse complement strand
CATCTACTTCCTGCAAAGCGACGTCGTCCCGACGCTGCTCGCGGCGGGCGTTGAAATCGTTGTCCTCACCGACGACGAAACCAAGTCTCAAATCTCCAGTCGTTTTGGTCGCCCGGGACTCACCTTTGAAGGCCTGCGTCTCAAAGATGCAAATAAATACGCCAGCACGTATCGTCCGCGCATGCAGTGGCTGCTGGCCTACCTGCGGCGCGTCGGCGGCTCATGGCGCATCAACACCGAAGCCATGGACAGCCACATCTGGGAGGTCTGGGTGGAGAACTCGTGGAAGTTCCGCCTGGGCATCTGGATTCCCGCTGCCCTTGCCATTCTCATTTTACGGACCTTTGCCTTTGCCCGGGATTACCTCGTGCGGCTTCAAAACCGATTCATTCCGCGCCCGAGCCTGTACGCCGATCTATTTGACTTGCACAAGCCGAGTCTTGTCATCGCCTCGACGGCAGGCTGGCGCCTCGACCGTTACCTGCTCCGTGAAGCCGCGCAACACCATGTGCCGACCCTGGCGGCAATTGTCGGTTGGGATAATCCGTCGAGCTACGCCATCCGCGGCGCGCCGATGGACTATGCCACCTGCTGGTCACAGCTCCAAAAGGACGAGCTCGTCTATGGCTCCGATTGGAACCCTGCGCGTGTGCATATCGGCGGCATCCCCTCGTACGATGGTTACTTCCGGAAGCAATGGCAGTTACCGAAAGAAGAGTATTTCAGGCTGCATAACCTTGACCCGAACCGCAAGCTGATTTCGTACGCGTGCTCGTTCGTCCATTTCGCGCCGAACTATCCTAACGTGGAAGCGCTCGCAAAACTGGTTTCCTCCGATGAGCTGGCTGAACCATCGCAATTGTTGGTACGTCTGCACCCGAGTCATTTTCAGGATAAACCTAAGATCTTTGCCGAAGAGCGTGAGCGGATCTTCGCACTCGAGAAGCAATATCCTAACGTGCACGTTGTCCAGCCCGTTGCGCTGGGCGGCTCGCTTGGCTATTACGGCGGCGAGGACATGGACGAAAAGTCGTCTATGATGGCGCACTCGGATGTGCTGGTGACCGTGTATTCGACGATGGTCGTCGAAACCGCCGTCCACGACACACCGATCGTCGCGGCGGTGATCGATGTCCCGGGCGGGTGGAACAAGCCGAAGAAATTCTCTCTGTCGTTGAAGAAAATTGGCAACTGGCCCACACATAAACGCTTCCGTGATGCGAAGGCGGGACGAGTCGCCAGCACAGAGAAAGAGCTCTGTGAGGCGATCAACCTCTATCTCAAGAATCCTTTTCTCGATGCGGCGGAACGCAGAAAGTTCATCGAAGACGAAATCACTTTCACAGATGGAACATCCGGAAGGCGAACGGCAGAGTTTATTTTGAATGTGTTGGAATCAAATGTCATTGCGAGCGAACCGCGAAGCGGGGAGCGTGGTAATCTCGTGTAACCTTCTAATGAGTGATAGGTTCAAACACGAGATTGCCACGCCATGGCGCTAAGCACCACTCCTCGCAATGACAGATGAAGGTTAATTATGGGAAACAAACAATACTGTGTTTATATGCTGACTAACTCTCGTCATACTGTTTTGTACACCGGTGTGACGAATAATTTGGAACGAAGATTATTGGAACATAAATCCAAACAGGGAAACGCGTTTACCAAAAGGTACAATGTTAATCAGTTGGTTTATTATGAATGTGGTGCTGATATCAGTGTGGCTATCGCTCGTGAGAAACAAATTAAAGCTGGCTCAAGAGAGGATAAGATTAAGCTCATAAAGGGCCTTAACCCTGAGTGGAAAGACTTATCCAAAGAATTCTGGAAATGAAGTGTCATTGCGAGCCGCCGTTTCGAGCGGAGCGAGGCGGCGTGGCAATCTAGCGTAACCTCCAAATGAGTGTTAGATTGAAAGACTAGATTGCCACGTCATGGTGCTAGGGCGCCATTCCTCGCAATGACACATGATATCTATATTATGACTAACAAGAACTCTATGTTCCTCTTTTACTTTTCTATTACCCTCGCCATTGCATCGAGTGCGCTATACCACTTTGTAGCGAAAAGCACGCCCTCGAATGTGAATTTCACCGTTTCCTTACTGGTGACGTACGCGATTGCCTTTGTCGTCACGTTTGTAGGTTTCTTATTCTTCCCCGCAAAAAATGGCATCCTGGCAGAGATCAAAGAACTCAACTGGGCGAGCATCGCGCTTGCCATTGCCATCGTCGGTATCGAATTTGGATTTCTGCTCACCTACCGCGCAGGCTGGAATCTGGGCATTGCCGCCGTGCTGGTCAACGTGGTTGCGTCGCTGATCCTGGTTCCTGTGGCGATATTTCTTTTCAAAGATGAGATTTCGTGGATCAATGTTTTGGGAATTCTTGTCTGCCTGGCCGGTTTGGTGATGCTGAATTGGAAAAGATAACCTGGAGATATTGCGTTAATGTTTTCTCGCTTCAAATCCGCTGCCCGCATCCTCCTCAAAGGGGACTCCAAAAAGAAAGAGCGCAACCTTGTCCCCGCGATCACCGCAGAGGAAGTGGCGGAGATAAAGCAGTTTTTTTCTCGGGAAAAGTTCTTCCTCTTCGGTCACGCCCGCTCCGGGACGACGCTGCTCATGCGCCTCGTCCGCTTGCACCCGGAGGTACATTGCAGTTACCAGGCGCATTTCTTCACGCGCCAACCACTGCTCAAATCCCTGGTGGATACGCCTGAGGCAGAGGAATGGCTGACACGCAAGTCTAACCGCTGGAACCGGGGACGCGATCTCTCGCCGCTCGTCCTGCGCGCCGCGGCCGATTTCATCATGGAGCGTGACGCGGCAAAGGAAGGCAAGCGTCTTGTCGGGGATAAGAGTCCCTCCTCGATGATCCACGGGCAGGCCGTGCGCGACTTGCACGCGGTCTATCCCGACGCGAAGCTGGTGTACATTGTCCGCGATGGGCGCGACGTCCTGATCTCCGAACGGTTTCGCAATCTGGTCGAAGAATCCAAGTTCCTCAACACCGAAGATAAGCGAATTATGGAAGAACTGCGTAAGGACTCGACACAATTCACCATCGGCGCGCGTTCCATCTTTACAGAAGCTGTAATCCGTCGCGTGGCAGGTGGGTGGGTGAAAAATTTGCGGGAAACAGACACTGAGGGACACAACTTATTCGGCAAAAACTATTGCAGCCTGCGTTACGAAGATTTACTGGCACAGCCCTTTGAGGAGATGCAAAGGCTCTGGAGATTCCTTGGCGTGGAAGCGGACCCAGCGCTGGAAAAGGACATCGTCGACGAGATGGCATCCAACCCCGATGAAGAATGGCAGGCCAAACGCAATGAGGACATTGCCTCCTTCCTCCCCAAGGGACAGGCGGGTAACTGGCAAAAGCTTTTTACCGGGCAGGATAAGGCAATCTTCAAAGAGGTCGCGGGTGAGATGTTGATCAAATGGAACTATGAAAAGGATGCAAACTGGTAGGCGGCCATGGAAAATTCATTTACTATCCGTCATTACGTACCTGAACAGGATTTATCTTCTCTCTCGCGCATGCTGATCGAGATCGAGTCTATGGATCGTGATGGGGAAGACACTTCGGAAGAATATTTGCGGGCTTCTCTGGCATGGCCCAATTATCGTCCCAATCAGGATGTGTGGGTTGCAGAGTTACAAGGGGAGCTTGTGGGTTATGGTGTTGCGTTGGAACAACCTTCCCGGCACTGCACAATTTATGTAGTTGTCCATCCACTGCATCGTAGAAAGGGGTTGGGTAGTCGATTGCTTGAATTGACGCTGAAGCGTGCGGGCGAGATTGGCTCAAAGAATATTCTCGTATATGCCAACGAACATAATAACGCTTCAAACCTGTTCTTGATCGATCACAATTTTCAGGCCGTGGGCTCTTCAGGATCGCTAAAGTTAGAGACAGATGCGGAAACTCCCCCTGCCGAATTTCCGGAGAGTTTTACGCTCAAGCGATATTCGGAAGTGAACGATCCTCTTGTTTTACTAAAGGCTTTGGATGATTGTTATCTCGGGATGTGGGGGCATCAGCATAATAATAATCGATCCGAAGAAGAGCGCAAATCGCCGCGTTTTCTCCACTATTACGATGTGAATGACATCCTTTTGCTCTTTGATCAAACAAATTCGATTTTTGGGATCTGTTCATTAAAGTCGCAAGGAAAACGAGAAGGGAATGGAGAGCTAAGCGACTTACTCGATGGTCCTGGGGTCATTCAGGAATTTCGTGAGCACGGCTATCAACGTCCGCTCGTCCTGGCAGGAATTGAACATTTGCGCAAAAAGGGAAAGCGCCCCATTACACTGGAATTTTGGGGAGATAATGAGCATGCCTTGGACATATATCGCTCTCTCGGTTTCGAGATGGTCAATCGATATATTGCCTATCATATGGAACTTCCATGAAATTTCTCATCGCGGGTCTGGGCTCCATTGGGCGGAGACATTTTCGTAATTTGATTGCACTGGGGGAAAAGGATATTGTCCTGCTGCGCACTCGCAAAGCGACGTTACCAGATGACGAGCTGGCAGGCTATCCTGTTGAAACGGACTTGAACGAGTCACTCAAAATGCATACACCAGATGCAGTGATCGTCGCGAACCCGACCTCGATGCATCTGGACGTTGCCATTCCGGCGGCGGAGGCGGGCTGCCACCTCCTGCTCGAGAAGCCCGTCTCGCATTCGCTGGAACGGCTCGATATCCTGCAGAATGCGGCGCAGAAGCGCGGCAGCCGCATCCTTGTTGGATTTCAATTCCGCTATCATCCTAATCTGAACAAAGCACGCGAACTGATTCAATCCCAAATACTGGGCAAGATACTCACTGTCCATGCACATTGGGGCGAATACCTGCCGCAGTGGCATCCGTGGGAGGATTATCGCCAGAGTTACGCGGCCCGTGCGGACCTCGGTGGGGGAGTGATCATTACGCTCACGCATCCGCTGGATTACTTACGTTATCTCCTTGGCGAAGTCGAATCGTTGTGGTCGTTCCATGGACATATTTCCCCGCTGGAACTGGATGTGGAAGATGCTGCCGAGATCGGGCTGAAGTTTGCGAGCGGGGCGGTGGGCGGAGTCCACGTCAATTATTTTCAGCGTCCGCCCGTCCATCGACTGGAGATCGTCGGGACAGAGGGGACATTACGCTGGGATAATGCGGATGGGATTCTCCACCTTTACAAGATACCCGCCTCCTTTGGGTCCTTCTCCGACTCGCCGCCAGCTCCCGTTATCGAATCCTTCTCTCCTCCCGAAGGCTTCGAGCGGAACCAGCTCTTCGTGGCGCAAACGCGTCATTTTATCGAGGTCGTCCGCGGGGAGGCGGAACCGGCCTGTCGTCTCGAAGATGGTATAGCGGCGTTGCGTCTCGCGCTCGCGGCGTATGAGTCCCAAAAGACAGGTTCTGTGGTCAAAACGATTTGAGTCTGTACTTAGGAATTACACAGGATCTCGTCGATCGTTTTGTAGTCGTAGCCAAATTCCGGTGGATAACCCGGATCGGTCGCCAACGTATTACACAGGGGAAAACGCACTTCGGCCTGCCCCTTGAACTGTTTCCGATATAACGACCTGGCATCTTCAAGCCTCCCCAGGTTCACCAATCCTTCAAAAAACGGCATGATCTCCGATTTGTCATCGGTTTCGAGACCTAAGTCATGCACCTGATCGTACAGCCTGCCGATCTCTTCCCAGTCACCAGCCTGGCGGGCGAGGGACGCCTTCTGGTAGTAATAGCACCAACCATGAGGCGGCTCCGTTCCGAATATGGATCGGGGAGGGATATGGGCCGGACCTGATGAAATAATCCGGTCCACACGGGAATATTCCCCGACCTGCTGGATCAATAGCGATTCACTGCCTGCGTAAACCGGCAACGTCCCATCGATCACATGAAAGCAGGATACAGACGATGGATAGGTGATCAACAGCAGGTTGTTGAAATCCCGGTGAAGGCGGATATCGCGGACATAATTATTCTTGACATCTCTCTTGAAGATGCTATAGGCTGTATCGAGGTTGAGAACTTCTGCCTGGATGGCGGGCGCTTTCACAGCGCCGGGATTGTAGATCAGGTTGATCGGTCCCCAGACTTCGTAATCCTGCTGAGGGTTGAAGCCACCCGAGATCGACATCATCACCAGTGTGTCATCCTGGATATCTGGAGCGCGCCAGCTGAGCTGCCAGGCCATCTCGCGTTGCACCTCCCAGTAGCGCTCCCAGTAATCGGCGTTCAGCACCTGGGTCGAGACCGAGATGCCGACCAGGGCAATCAATACCCACGTGCGAAACCGTGGCTGAAGCATCAACATCATGCCCGTGATGAACAGCACCACCCCGCTTGCTGGATGGAGTCCATAGCTCTTATAAGGGTCGTACAGATCCATCTGCCTGCCTGAAGCAATTACGGGCGAGATCGCGAACAAAGTGGTCAGCGCGCCGATCCAGAGCAAGTCTCTCCGCAGACGCGGCGACTCCTCATCTTGAATCTCCACCCCCCATTTTTTTCTGAACAGAAACATGTACAGCCAGACGGACCCCGCGACGACCACTGCAACGACCCACGCATAGACCAGGTTGGAATATGTTGCCAGCGAAAACAACTGATAGGGTTGCACGAACCAGGCAAAGACCGACGTGTCGAGAAAATCCTTGATCGTTTCCAGGATCAACCGGATGGACATGAAGCGGAAGTTGCCGAGGTAGCTTCCTGCGAGTCCGGAGACGTCAGTAGCGTTCCTGGCGCCCTCGAAGATGAACACGCGCCAATATAAGAAACCAACCGTGACGAGCCAGTACGGCCAGATTCTCTTGAGAATTTCTCCTGCTAACGTGCGGAGTTCTCTTACTCCATTCTGAAATAAAACGTATCCGAGCAGGAGCAGGCGCGTCCCCTCGAAGCCGAGCATATACTCGTAAATCCACAGGTAATTTGCAGTCAGGATCAGGGAAAGTAGACTGTAAGCGATCTTCCAGCCTTGTTTACTGGTCTTCATCGCTTGAAGCATCAGCGCAATGGATAAGAGAGCACTTGCGAATCCAAAAAGATGATTTTGTTTTGTGTTTGCATTTGGCTGGGAAAGAAACCCCGGATACACAAGGAAGAGGACGGTCATGACAGTCGCTAGATATCTTTGTTCCGGCCAGACCAACCGCAGGATCCAGAAAAAAGCCAACCCGCCGATAAAGCGCCACAACAAGGCATAGAGATGCCAGCCGATGATGGAGTCGCCAAGCAAACGATACACAACGGAATAAACAACCCCCATAAAAGGACGATCGGTGGAAAAGAGTGGGATGAGGCTATCTGCCCCGCGTGCCTGCCCAGACCACAGCACGAACCAATCGTCATGATAGTAGCCGAGATTGGGAATGCTCACCCCGTAGGTAATTAGAGTCGTCAGAAAAATTAATACAATAGCAAAAAAACTCTCATTTTTGAACAGTTTTTGTGTTGTTTGGGACATCCGTGGCTCCGCCAAAATTGTAACATGAGGCAGATGATATAATCCTCTCCCGAACTGCGCCATGAAAACCCAATCGACGAAGAAGGCCCTGTGGAACACATGGGGGGACCTCGTTCTGCCTGTTTTCCTTGCCCTGATCTTTTTTGCATTTGTTTTTTCCTACTATCCGTTTCGGGAAAAACTTCAGTTCGATTCCGATGAAGGCTTGAACCTGATGCGCTCGATGCTGGTGGCGCTAGGGCATCCTCTCTATCGGGAAGTGTCGAGCGACCAGCCGCCGCTGTTCAACTATATACTGGCAATTGTATTTCGAGTGACAGGGTTTGAGGTGAACCCGGCCCGCGTGCTTGTCTTGTTGTTTTCCACCCTGTTGGTCTGGGCATCTGTTCAATTCTTGCAACTCACCTCCGGAAGACTGGCCGCCATTTTCTTTTTACCGTTGGTAGTCATGGCGCCACAGTTCTTACGGCTGAGCACATCGGTGATGATCGGACTCCCTTCTTTGGCTCTGGCGGCTGTTTCGATGGTCTTTGTGGTTTTTTGGCACCGACAACGCCACAGTTTATGGCTGGTCCTTTCCGGGTTTGCGCTGGCGTTATCGGTACTCATCAAGCTGTTCACGGGGTTTGTAGCGCCTATCTTTCTTGTGGGCATCACCGCGTCGATGTATTTCGATAGAAGGGGAGATAGTTTTTCCTGGAGGATGTTCCGACCCGCCTGGATTTGGAGCGTTAGTTTTGCGGCCCTGGCGATCCTGCTCGGACTCATACTCGTGGGACCTCAAAATCTATCCGCGATCACCTCTACCCATATTGCCGCGCCTGTCACGGAGGAGCTTGCAGGCTCAGGATACACCATGAATGCTCATATTCGTGCCGCGGTCCCCTTGCTCATTCTGGGAATTCTGGGCGCAGTATTTTCCCTCTACCGCCGGAATTGGCTTGCTTTATATCCGCTCGTTTGGGCTTTTCTGGCGTACGTCTTATTCAGTTTTTATTCGCCAGTGTTTTATCACCACCAGCTTTTGATCACCATCCCGGCTGCCCTCCTGGCTGCCGCGGGGGTGGGAGAGGGGCTTCGCCTCCTGAGTCGTTTGAGGTCATCTTCCCATCTCCTTCGAGTAGAGACCTTGCTGGGAGCAGGCGCCGTGATCGGTTTTGTCCTGATATCCCTGCACTATTGGCCGACACTCGACCGAGATTTGATGAACCGTCCGCGCCTGACCGATTTTTCGCTGCGAGCCACTTCGGGGAAGCTGCGCGTTCTCCGCACCATGAGCGAATACATCGATCAGACGAATTGGATTATGACAGACATGCCCATGTATGCCTTTCGCGTCCGGCGGCCCGTACCTCCGGACGTGGCCACCTTTTCCAGTAAACGCCTGGCGACCGGCAGCCTGACAGAGGAAGATATCCTCACGGCGATGCGTGACTACCAGCCTGAGCAGGTGTTGATGGCGCGTTTTCAAATCCCGGCCCTGGAAGCTTACCTGCAGGAACATTACACGCTCATTTTGTCTGTCGAATTTTTCCGGTTGTTTCTGCGCAATGATATACAGCCCATTTCAGAGTAGTGTAACCAAATCAAAATTCACCGGCTGAATTTTAGGATATAATTGCCCTTCGTGTCTAAAATTTTTTAAAGCACTAATCTTTGTATCGTAAGGAGAAATAATGATGAAAGCAAACCTGATCTCCCCCTATGGGGAAAAACTTGTGAACCTGGTCGTAGATGAACAGGAACGCGAAGAATTACTCGGGCACGCCTCCAAGCTGTCCTCCGTCAAGATCACCATGCGGAACCTGTGCGACCTGGAGTTGCTTGCCACAGGCGGCTTTTCGCCGCTGACCACCTTTATGGGCAAGGCAGACTATGAGCGCGTTCTGCACGAAATGCGCCTCACCGATGGGACTCTGTGGCCGCTCCCCATTACGCTGACGGCCGACCCGAAGGAGCTGCCGACGGTAGGCGAAGATGTCGTCCTTCGTAACGCGAACAACGATGTGATCGCGATCATGACCCTGGACGAGGTCTATCATTGGGATCCGGAGACGGAAGCCGCGCTCGCGTACGGTTCCACCGATCCCCGCCACCCCATGGTCTCGGAGATGGAACGCTGGGGGAAGGTCTGCATCTCGGGTCCGCTTAAAGTGGTCAACCTGCCGAAATATTATGACTTTGTCGAATTGCGCCGCACCCCGGCTCAGGTCCGTGAAGCGTTGGAAGCGATGGGGAATGACAACGTCGTCGCCTTCCAGACGCGCAATCCCCTGCACCGTATCCATGAGGAACTGACCAAGCGCGCGGCCGCGCAGGTAAAAGGCTCGCTGCTCATTCACCCCACGGTTGGCATGACCAAACCCGGTGATGTAGATCACTACACCCGCGTCCGTATTTACAAAGCTCTGGTCGAGAACTATTACGACAAAAACAGCACGATGCTTAGCCTGCTGCCGCTCGCGATGCGCATGGCCGGCCCCAAGGAAGTGCTCCTGCACGCCATTATCCGCCGCAACCACGGCGCGAACCATTTTGTCGTCGGGCGTGACCATGCAGGGCCGGGAAAGGATTCCACGGGCAAACCGTTTTACGGCCCCTATGATGCGCAGGAAAACATGAAAAAGTATAGAGACGAGCTGTGCGTTGACATGATCCCCTTTGAAGAGCTCTTTTATCTCCCGGATGAAGACCGCTACGTGGAAGGCAAGGATATCCCCACCGGCGCGAAGACGCTCAACATTTCGGGCACCCAGGTGCGGGATGACTATCTCGCCAAAGGCAGGCTGTTGCCGGAATGGTTTACCCGTCCTGAGACGGCAGAGATTCTGCGCGAGATGTACCCACCGCGTCACAAGCAGGGCTTCTGCATCTGGTTCACCGGACTCAGCGGCTCCGGCAAGAGCGCCACGACCCAGGTTCTCACATCCCTCATGCTCGAACGCGGACGCGAGATCGCCATCCTGGATGGGGATGTTGTCCGCACGCATCTCTCCAAGGGGCTCGGCTTCAGCAAGGAAGACCGTGATACGAACATCCTGCGCATCGGCTTTGTAGCCGGTGAAATTGTCGATGCGGGCGGCGCGGTGATCTGTGCCGCGATCAGCCCGTACCGTGCGACACGCAACGAGGCGCGTAAGATGGTCGGCGACAACTTCATCACCGTCTACATGGATACTCCGGTGGAAGTATGTGAGCAACGCGACGTAAAAGGTCTTTATGCCCAGGCACGCGAGGCGATGGAGGCCGGCAAGCCCATGGGCTTCACAGGCGTGGATGACCCGTACGAGCCGCCCATCGACCCGGAGATCACGCTCAAAGGGTACGGCGCCACTCCCGAGGAGAACGCCCGCATCATCGTCAAATACCTCGAAGAACAGGGCTATTTGAACCACCATTAAGTGTTATATTTCTCTCGACCCTTCATTTTCGACAAGCAATGAGGGGTCGAGGGCAATATTATGTTCCGCATCCCACCGCGTCTTGCTTCCTTCATCGCTCTCTGCCTGATCGCCCTCACAGGGGTGATGCTCGTTCTGAGGGCAACCCCGAACGGGCTGGGTCTCTCAGACGATTCGATTGCTTATATCGCCGGGGCGCGCAGTATGGCGGCGGGAGAGGGCTACCGCGAAGCCTGGCTCGCGTCCAATCAGCCCGTCACCCATTTTCCGCCGGCGTTTTCAACCGTCCTTTCCGTTTTCGGACGTTTCGGGGCGGACCCCTTGCGCGCCGCGCGCTGGGTCAATGCCTTGCTGTTTGGACTCAATGCGGCGCTGCTCGGTATCCTCGGCTGGCGTATGACGCCATCGCTTACCGCGGGCGTTGTCCTTGCGGCGTTGTTTGTAGCCAGTGGGGAAATATTTTCCGTCCACGCGGTGGCGATGAGCGAGCCGCTGTTTATTTTCTTTTCTCTGCTTGCGTTCTGGATGTTCGACCTGTATTTCGAACGCCACCATCACTGGCTATGGATGATCACCTGCGGCACCTTTGTCGGCCTGGCCTATCTAACACGCTATGCCGGTCTGGCGCTCGTAGCAACCTTCGCCGTTGCCTTGCTAATCCTGCACACCACGTGGAGAAAACGACTCATTAGCATCGGCATCTTGATAGCCAGCATGCTTCCCTGGGTGCTGGGATGGTCGATCCGCAACCGGCTCGTGGCGGGCAATGTCACCAATCGCGCCTTTGCCTGGCATCCTCTTACCTCCGAAAATATCGGACCCGGTTTGCGCGTGTTCTCCGACTTCTTGATTCCGATTGAGTCGCTGCGGCGCGTGGTTTTCAGACAGCCGGGGATCATCGAGGTTCTGATCGTACTGATCCTGGGAGGAATCCTGGCCTGGGTGATCGTGACCGCCTGGAGGTACTTGAAGAAACCGCAGCACGAGCGAACGGGGAAAGAAGCGCGGGAAGTCCTTTCTTTTACGACCGCCTTGTTCATCTTTGCCTATCTTGCTTCTATTGTCGCCTCCATGTCTATCTTCGACGCCGCGACAAAGTTCAAGCTGCGTATCCTTGCGCCGGTGCTGGTTTCGCTGCTGATCCTGCTTGTTGTGTTTGGCATCTGGTTGCTCAACAGACGCCGCGATGTCGTGGCGGTGCTGATGGTTCTTATCCTCGGCCTTTCGATCTACAAGCAATCCATCACACTCAATGCCTGGGCCAAGACCGAGCTGGGATACGCCTCTTTCCAATGGTACGATTCGCAGGCAATGGATTATTTAAGCCAACTACCCCGCGATGTGATGATCTATACCAACGAGCCCGGCGCGGTATATCTCTACACGGGACGCGGTTGTTATGTTCTGCCCTCTCGCTTTGATTCTGCGACCACGATCGCGCACACGAATTTCGAAAAAGGGGTAGCAATTATGCAAACCGACATCCACCAGGGCAAGGCAGTCCTGGCGCTGTTCGATGGGGGCGAGAACGTATCCAGTGATGTGCCTGCCCTCACCGGTGGCCTGTATCTCGCGCATAAGTCGTCGGGCGACGAAATTTACGCGGCACAGCCGTAGGAGACCATGAAAATTCAGGAAAAATTCGACCTGACCGGGCGTGTCGCCGTGGTCACAGGTGGGGTAGGACTGCTGGGCACGGAGTTTTGCCGGACGCTCGCCGAAGCCGGCGCGGTCGTCGCGGTTGTGGACTTGAACGAATCGGCTTC
>LLBY010038402.1_pt1 | contig 12658 bp, 14 predicted proteins | sample 1489401 | NCBI WGS metagenome assembly LLBY01 (sample SAMN04092656, study PRJNA295927) | soil metagenome | biome: Soil prokaryotic community; feature: Bulk soil; isolation source: soil from tomato rhizosphere | host: tomato cultivar Hawaii 7996 | place: South Korea | collected 2011-11-01 | reverse complement strand
GAACGGCTCTCGCAGTCACTTTTGGGCGCCGGTCAGCACAGCTGCGTTTCACAACGGTTCCGTGCGGCTGGACGCTAAAAAAGGTTGGGTCACCTCAGCCGGTGAGGCAGACAGTTACGTTTGGTCGAGTCGACCGGTGGAAGCAGAAGGCGCGAGCACCCTTTGGTTAGTGCCTGCCAATGTGATGGGCCTGTCGATCCCGGCGCCCTTTAATGGCCTTGGGTTGCGCGGGAATGCCTCCAGCCCAATCACGGCCCAGGAGGTCATGCTGGAGCGCGCCGCCATGCTGGGCCCAGATGGTGGTGGCTTTGACATCATGATGTCGATTGTCCTGCCTTACTTCCAGTTGATGAACGCGGCGTTCAGCATTGGCACAATGGAAGCTGCTACAGAAAAGGCAGCTACTCACGTCGCAGGCGCGAAGTTTCAGCATCTGGGAAGTTCTTTGAGTGACCTGCCGACCATTCGGGCCTATATCGCGCGGATGCGCGTTAAAGTGGATATGGCGCGCGCTCTGCTCCTGGACACGCTGGACGCCATCGACACCAACCGTGCGGATGCAATGTTACGAGTGCTGGAGGTCAAAGCCGCGGCTGGTGAGACTTCCACGGAAGTCACGGATCTGGCGATGCGTGTCTGCGGTGGGGCTGCCTTCCGCAAGGATGTTGGTGTCGAACGACACTTCCGGGACGCGCGCGCCGCGACGGTCATGGCGCCTACTACCGATGTGCTTTACGATTTCATTGGCAAAGCAGTATGCGGCATGCCACTTTTTGGCTAACGAAACGCCAGCAGGAGAATCTTTCGTATGGGCAAACAAACAGATGAATTGGTACAGATGCTCATTGCCTCCCTCGGCGAAACATTGGGAGTCCTGGCGCATCTCAGCGACGTGGAGTTGGATGACCTGTCCGAGCATCCGTGTGCGATGGGCGGCACGGAGCGTGATCTCCTCACCCATAACATCGATCATGAACAGATGCATGCCGGCCAGATCTATAGTTTGCGATACAGCATGAGAAAAATGCAAAAGGGGCAGGTGGATCGGCTCATGGCAGAAACGATTCGAGCGCGCGCCAACCTGATCGCTGCTTTGATCGGGATGGACGACCTGGACCTTGACCAGCGAGTACCCGACGATGGTTGGACAGTGCGCCAGATCGTGGAACACACCATTTACTGGGAGAGACATTCCATCGATGACCTGGCAGAGCATAAGTTGAATTCGCGTTTGCCTGCCGACCGCTTCCTCTCGGGGGTTGATGTGGCAGACCCCCTTGTGGGAAAAACGATAAGGGAATAGGCAAGCTTCTTTGGAAAGAGGAGTCGTCATGATAGATGCGGATCCAAATGAACCCCTGATGACAGCTGATTCGTCTTCCAATCCTCAAATGTCACCATCAGCCTTCCCGTGGAAGCTTTGGATTTACACGAACTATGACTGTAATCTAAAGTGTTCCTATTGCGTGGCAAAATCCGGTCCAAATGCGCCGCGTCGCGCCCTGGGAATGGAGAACGTCAGACGCCTGGTAGATGAAGCGGTCGAACTGGGATTCGAACACATCTTCTTTACCGGCGGCGAACCTTTTCTGCTCAATGACATTTATGAGATGCTGGCTTATTCCTCCGCCCGCATCAAGACGACCGTATTGACGAACGCAATGCTCTTGCGTGGCGTTCGCCTGGAAAAACTTTGTGCTATTGCGAACGAAAACCTCATTGTGCAGGTCAGCCTGGATGGGGGACGGCCGGAGGATCACGATGCCTACCGCGGCCCGGGAACGTGGGAGAAAACTGTAGAGGGAATTAAATTGCTGCAAGCGGCGGGTTTTCGCGTCCGCCTTGGAACGACGGAAACGCCAGTCAATTCTGTGCATTTAGACAAACTGTGTGAATTTCACCGCTCTATTGGGATTCTGGATGAAGATCATTTCATCCGCCCTTTGGCGAAACGCGGCTATTCGAGAGAGGGCCTGGAACTGGGTATGGGCAATCTCGTGCCAGAGATCACTGTCAACCTGGACGGCGTGTTCTGGCATCCGCTTTCCACCGATGCAGATATGCAGGTCAATAAGAAAATATTTCCGCTTGCGGCCTCTGTGGAACGCATCAATGAACAACTACAAGCCATCGCACTGACCGGCAGCGTGCCATTGATGACGTTTACCTGAGGCTAGAAATCTAGCTTCCGTGTGAAGCCGTTATTTCATGTCATTGCGAGAAGCGTCTTTACGACGAAGCAATCTCCCCATTATGGTAGAGATTGCTTCGCCCCTTCGGGGCTCGCAATGACAAATCAAAGAGGAGAATAAAATGATTCAAGCCTATGTTCTGATCGAAGCCGAGCCCACCCGCGTGCAAGACTTGATGAAGGAACTGCCTGGTATGGAACTCGAAGGTTCGGTGATCAAACAACTCCATGCAGTCACAGGGCGCTTCGACCTGATCGCTTTCGTGGAAAGCCCCGACCTGCAATCGCTCGGCAACTGAGTGACCACTGGGATTGCCGGCGCCGTGGGCGTCCGCCGAACTGAAACCTTACTGGTGGTGTGGTAGGGAAGTTTCCTGCCTGCACTTTATTTCACCTTTGGAAAATCTATGAAAATTGGTATTGTCATTCCAACTTACAACGAAGCGGAGAACTTGCCTCACCTCATCTCCGCGATATTTGAACTTCCACTGGATCTATCTGTGCTTGTAGTTGATGATGACAGTCCGGACGGAACCGGTTGTCTTGCCGATGAGTTGGTTCGAGCGAATACGAGACTGGCTGTCCTTCATCGTCCCGGCAAATTGGGTCTCGCCTCCGCTTACCTTCTGGGGTTTCAGTACTTTCTCGACAGGAGAGTGGATGTGATCGGTCAGATGGATGCGGACTTCTCGCACGATCCCGCGGTTCTCGTTGGGATGGCAAAACGTTTGGAAACCTGCGACGTGGTTTTCGGATCGCGCTACATATCGGGCGGAAGCGTCGATATGCGATGGCCCCTCTGGCGTCAGGGACTCTCGGCATGGGGAAATTTTTATGCCCGCGCGATTCTGCGCGTCCCTGTGCGCGACCTTACGACAGGCTATCGGCTCTGGCGCGCGGACACACTGCGCGGTCTGCCGTTTGACAATATCCGATCAAAGGGCTATGTCTTCCAGGTAGAGATGGCCTACCTGGCGCACTGCCTGGAATATCGCATTCGGGAGACTCCAATTCACTTTGAAGACCGCTGCCGCGGCAGATCGAAGATGTCATTACAAATCCAGGTCGAGGCGGCGTTGCGTGTCTGGCAGGTCTGGCTGACGCACCGTCATCTTTGTCACATTGGCAGCGCGGCACGTATCCAGATCCAGCAACCTGGAGTAGCGACCTGATTCATTTAATTTCGTAACGGAAAAAATATGCCCCCAAAACCCTGGAAAACATTATCAAGCCGACAGGTTTACCAGAATCCCTGGACGCGCCTGCGCGAGGATATCGCCGAGATGCCAAATGGCAGGACCACCATCTATGGCGTTGTCGAATGCGGTGAATGTGTGGGGGTGCTGCCATTCATCGATGATCAGCGTGTTGTACTGGTTCGACAGTATCGATACGTCTTCGATGAAAACAGCCGCTGGGAAATGCCAACCGGAGGCGTGAAAGCCGGAGAGACGCTGGTCGAAGCTGCCAATCGTGAATTGCGTGAAGAGATTGGCTACGATGCAGCTCAATTGGAACAGATCAATACGTATTACACGAGCAAATCTGTGATGCACGAAATTGCACATCTCTATATTGGCCGTGAGCTCACTCAAATCCAGGCGATGCCGGATGAAACTGAATTTCTGGAGATCGAGATTTTCCCCTTCGATCGAGTCCTTCAAGTGGCCTTGAGAAGCGAGATCCGCGACAGTATGACCGTCCTGGCTGTGTTATACGCGGCGCGCCTGCTGGGGATGTAAGAATTTTGTAACATAAGGGCGATAAGATAGACAATGTCCATAAGATACAGCTATCTTACGATGGAGGTTCCCAAATGGAAAATACAGTGAAAGCGCAAAGCCTGATGCCTGTAGATCGCGTAGGTCGGATTGGCATCATTGCTTCCCGCCTGATCTATGGCTATTTATGGTACACCCAACTGCTCTGGAAACTGCCACCCCAATTCGGCTGCCCGGCCGATTTTGCGGTAAGCACCAGCTTACAGGAGCGTACATCTGGCCTGTGTGATTGGGTCGGCCTGATGGTGATCTACTCAAAGCTTCCGATCCAGGCCGATCTGGTTAATCGTTTTGTTGTGCCCAACATGGCAATCGTGGGCTGGCTGGTCTGGTTGATGGAGGCGTTCGTCGCGGTTTCGCTCATCCTCGGCTTGTTCACCCGCCTCGGCGGTCTCGCGGCGCTGGTGCAAGGGCTCAATTTATTAATCGGCATTGGCTTCGCTCCCATCGAATGGGAATGGACGTATGGAATGCTTTCCGTTCTAGGTCTGGTCTTCCTCGCCATCCCAACGGGACGTATCTGGGGTTTGGATGCGCTGATCCGTCCCCGCCTGGAAGGAGCTACCGATCGAGGCAATCGCCTCGCGAAACTCCTCCTATTCTTCACTTGATGCCATTCAGAAAACATTGGATTCTCTTCGCGCTTGGAGTTCTTCTGATCGCAACCTATGTTCTCGCGTACCTGCTTCGTGATCTGCGTGAGAACACCGTTGCATTCGAATATCTTTTCTTTGGGGCGTTTGTTCTTTATGGGATCGCATGTTCTTATATCCTGGGATCAACGGATGAAGCCCCTCGCCTTCTCTATTGGATCTTTGGAGTGGCTGCCGTGACCCATGCGATTCTCACCCTGACGCGTCCAACTCTTTCCGACGATATGTACCGTTACGTGTGGAATGGCAGGGTGCAGGCACAGGGAATCAGCCCCTATCTTTACCCGCCCAACGCGCCCGAACTGGCACATTTGCGCGATGAAGAGATTTATCCCTTGATCAACCGCAAGGATGCTGTGACCGTATATCCGCCCGCCGCGGAAAGCGCGTATGCCCTGTTATGGCGCATCCTTCCCGATAGCGTTCGCTGGTTTCAGATCATCATGGCGTCGAGCGGAATGTTCGCCGGGCTTCTGCTGATAGGCTTGTTGCGTGATCTGAATCTTCCGCCCGGGCGCGCGCTCATTTACTTATGGTCGCCGTTGCTGGCCTATGAAACTGCTCACTCCGCCCACGTGGATGGGCTGATCCTGCCGTTGCTGGTCGGTGCGTGGTGGGCGCGGGCACGTGAACGCGATGGCTTGGTCGGTATTCTATTGGGCACTGCGACCGCGATGAAGTTCTACCCCGCCTTGCTTTTACCCTTTTTGTGGCGTCCAGAAAATCCAAAGGGACGATGGCTTATGCCTCTGGCTTTTGTTGTGACAATCGGAGCATTTTATTTGCCCTACTTACTTACCAGCGGCAGTTCTGTGCTTGGTTTTTTGCCGCGCTACTTTCGAGAGACATTCAACATCAGTCCGCTGGTGTCGAATCTAAAGAATTTTCTCGATTGGATTGGATGGGATTCTCCTAACCGAATTACGTTGATCGCATTAAGTATGATTGCCCTCCTCGCATGCTGGGCCATTCTCAAGCCTGCTCCCAATGCCGAGGTTGCCATCCGGCGCTGTGTCTGGCCGATGGGTATCATTACACTCTTCTCACAAAACCTCTTTTCATGGTACATGCTCTGGCTTCTGCCATTGATTGCCATCTTCATCGAACCCTCCGGCAAACAATTCGGGATTCTGGCCCTCCCTCGCCTCAATGCCTGGACAGGCTGGTGGCTGTTCTGCGGACTGGTTGGGCTGTCCTATACCTTCTTCATCCAATGGAAACCAGTCCCTTCTGCCATTCAACTTGAATTTATCCCGCTTTACTTGTTTCTCATCAATCACCTGGTAACCTTGTTATGGACAAAATTCTCGATCGGTGTAGAACCCGCTTCGATCCGGCAATCGCCAAACTAATTGGCGCCGCGCTGGGAAGTCTGGCGATCTATCTTCTGGCATTCACCCTGCCAGCCAATTTATTCACACTCTACCAACGTGACGGCCTGGTTGGAGGTCTATTGCAACAGGCCGGGCTAAATGGTTTTTGGCGGCTCAGTACTGCGTTTATCGGCGTTGGTCTTTTCTATATCCTGGGGCTGCGTGCCGCGCGTCAAACCTCCAGCAAAACAGCCTGGAGGATCGTCATCGGCGGTACGCTGGCATTGATCATCACGTTCCTGTTCATGGCTCCTCTCGATGCCCGCGACATCTATGACAATATTTTCCACGGCAGGATATTGGGTGTGTACGGAGCCAATCCTTTTCGCGATTTGATTTCCAGCTTTCCGCAAGACCCTTTCTTCCAGTATCCATATTGGAAAAATTCCCCCTCGGCCTATGGTCCCATTTGGGAAACGCTGGCCGGGATCACAGCTTGGTTGGCAGGGGACGGAGTCATTACGAACATTGTTGCGTTCAAAATTCTGCCGGGAATTTTTCATCTCATGAGTATGGCAGTTGTTGTTTCTTTTCTGCGCCGCGTCCAGCCGCAATACGCACTCTCTGGAGCGTTATTGCTCGGCTGGAATCCTGTCCTGCTTTATGAAACGTGGGGAAACGGACACAACGATATCGCCATGATCTTCTGGGTTCTGCTGGCAGCCTTATTGATCAGTCGTAAGCAATACTCCCTGGGGATCCTTTCTCTGGTAGCCGGAACGCTGATCAAGTTTATCCCGGTGTTGTTGATCCCAGCCGCGCTGCTAATCGGTTATCACAGCTTCGAAAACCTCAGGTCCCGCTTATGGTTTATTGTCAAGACGTCGCTGGCGAGCGCGTTTCTGATCATGATCGCCTATATCCCTTTTTGGAACGGCATGGAAACGTTCAGCATTGCCCGGCGGATGCAGATGTTTACAACCTCTATGCCTGCACTTATGTATTGGTTTTTGAAACCGGACCTCGGGTGGTTTGAAGCAGGGCGCCTGGTCAGTCTCGGCGCATTAGGGTTGTTGGCGATATTTACCCTCTTTCAAACCATCTGGACACAACAACAGGAACCGACCGATGGCTTTCTCCAAACCGCGTTCAACATCCTCGCCTTTTATTTGCTGGTCACCTGCCTGTGGTTTCAACAATGGTATGGCATCTGGCTGATCGGCCTCGCACCCTTATTGCCCGGGCGCAGTCGGCGGTTCGCCCTCGGCTTTGGATTTTGGGTGATGAGTAAACAGCTGATTTTTGTTCAACTGCTCATTCCCGCTATATCGCAAAAACCTGAAACGTTGATCTGGCTGGAGCCATTACTGGCTTTAACGGTATTAGGCGTTCCGCTGATCTATGCCCTGCTGGACTTGCGACCGTTCAGGCAATTGAAGGCGGCTTATGCAACATAACTTAAATGCCTTGATCGTCGTTGCGAAACGTCCTGCACCGGGAAAAACAAAGACGCGGCTCTGCCCACCTCTTACGCCGGAACTGGCAAGCGCGCTGTATGAGAGTTTTCTCTTCGACACGCTGGATCAGATGCGGCAGGTGACTAACTCACACCGCGTGATCGCCTATCTCGATGAACAGGATTATTTCCAACGCCTCGCGCCTGACTTCGAGTTGATCCCGCAAGAAGGGCATGATCTTGGCGAACGCCTTGACCGCGCCCTGACTTGTTATTTATCGCGCGGCTACGAGCGCGTCGTCATCATGGATAGCGATAGCCCAACGCTCCCGCCTCATTATCTCTCTCGAGCTTTCGATGTGTTGGCTGATGGCGCGGATGTTGTTCTGGGTCCTTGCGATGATGGTGGGTATTATCTGATCGGAATCAAGAGTCCGACGCCGCGCCTCTTGCGCGAAGTCCACATGAGTACGCCCACGGTCGCGGCAGAAACCATCGCGCTGGCAAAAGAGGAAGGCTTGAATCTAATTTCCCTGCCTGTCTGGTACGATGTGGATGACGCAGCTTCACTATCCCGACTCAGGCAGGAAGTTGAAACTCTTCATCCATCTGTGGCAGTTCACACGCGCCAGTTTTTGCAGCAGGATGCAATTCAAGCCTTGTTCGTGGATGGAGCCTGAACGTGTCAAGGCTAACAGTCATCATCCCGGCTTTGAACGAGGCGGGCAACACCAGTCAGCTTGTGCACGAGGTACGGGCCACGCTGCCGGCTGATGTAATTGTCGTGGACAATGGTTCTACGGATTCGACCGCCCAGGAAGCGCACCAGGCAGGAGCAACCGTGGTCCGCGAACCTCGCCGAGGCTATGGATACGCCTGTGCAGCCGGGGTCGCGGCAGCCAGACAAGCAGACGTGGTCGTTTTTCTGGATGGCGATTGCAGTTTTACACCTTCTGATCTTCCATCGTTGCTCTCGCCGATCCTGGAAGGCCGGGCAGATCTTGTGCTGGGCTCTCGCGAGTTGGGACATATAGAACCGGGCGCCATGCTTCCGCAGCAGCGCTTTGGGAACAGGCTGGTGTCGCGCTTGATGAACATCATTTATGGACTCTCTATCACGGATCTCGGACCTTATCGAGCGATCCAACGACAGCTGTTGAGCGAATTGGATATGCTGGAAATGACCTTTGGCTGGCCGACAGAGATGATTGTCAAGGCAGCGCGACGAGGCGCAAGAATTGTGGAAGTCCCCGTTCGGTATCACAGCCGGAGATACGGTCAATCAAAAGTCAGTGGAACGGTGCGAGGGACGCTGCTGGCCGGCTGGCACATTTTGAGAGTGACGTTTCGTTATGCGTGGAAGTCTTCATGAGTCCGAAAATGTTTACAAATCTATCTTTGTGATGGAATATCCACAGATGGCAAAGGCATCAGTGTAAACACGCTTTGAGGCAGGGCAATTCTTTCATTTCCAACCTGAACGCTCGCAGAGCCTGTAAGGCCATAATTCAAAACTACCGCCTCCAGTTGATCCCCCTGACGATACAAATCGGCAATTACAGCATCTTGCGTCGAAAGCAGGCTGAACGCAGGCGGCAACTGGGAAGAATTCTCCAAATCCTCCAATGTTCTCTTCTTTATGTCCTCATCAAAGGGGATTTGAACATTTACCATCTGCGCACTTTTCCACGCGACGATCAGCGGCTGGTTGAATTCATAAGCATTGATCCAGGGTTGGGCATCCATTGCATTTCCCACGTGCGGGAGATACGCATAACGTAGATGATGAACGCCAGGGTCGCTGACGCTTTCATTATCCCCCCTGGCCTGACGTACCAGCATCACACCGCGCTCTGCTCCCCCTGAAACGCCTTGTAAACCATGCGTGATCAAAGTCAAACCCAGCTCATCTTTTGAAACGTCGCTCCAATACATAATCGGATAAAAGATCTCGCGGCGATAAGTGCGGTCACCCGGCGTGATAGGACGCGTATCTATTTTATGGTTGAACGCGCCGAAGCCCAGATCATCCGTTCGCGTGTCGGTATCGAGGATGGTAGACGTGTGCGCGATGGCAATTGAATCGGGCAGCGCGGGCAGTTCCAGCTCCACTTCGACCAGCGGATCGTCCGCGCGCACGGTCACCGTTTTGACGACCTGCTGACCGCCAAGCATGAAGACAGCCTGGGCGCGCGCAAGGAGAGGACCCGACGCCAACACAGTCAGCTGCGCAGTGACTTCACTCTCCCGCGCAATCACATCCCCGAAGAATGCGCCGTATACATCGCCGGTGTCTGTCCAATATGTGATGTCGTCGCCGAATCCGTCGAGCAACTCTTGATTGCCTGCGGCGTTCAAGGCCCTCAAGCTGGAGAACGTCCCGCCGTGATCGCCATCCAACGTCGCGGAGACAAGTCCATTGGTAAGCGTAATTTGATTCTGGCTTTGAATCGCGCTGGCGGGATGTTCAATCGATGGATCTCCTCCATTCAAACCGATGTATCCGAAGGAAGGAACGTCCTTTGCAAGGAACGCAATCGTATCGGAGTCGAGCTGTTGAATGGGCGCAGGCAGTGCATTTGTATCAGACAATTCGCCACTAAGCTCGATCACTTCAGACCGCGACCACGATGTCGGGTTGTAAACAACCACGCGCGCAGGAACGCGCCCGGAGATATTGGCGAGTGCATTTGCCAGCTCATCCTTTGCCTCCGCAAGCGTCTGTTCGTAACGCGGACGCTGACTCTGCTCCCATACCCAATCGAAGCCCACGCCAGAGATGTTGTCATAATGGGCGTTGAACGCGGCAAGATTCCAGGCCAATGGACTCGGAGCGTCGATCAACAATCCAAATTTATCGGCGGCGGTGAGATAGTACTCGCTCTCTTTATCCGCGATCTTTGCGAAAGGACGCGTATTGTAAAACGCCTGCCAGATCGGATTCATGTCCACTTCAATTTCAGGCAGCTGCTGGGTTGCTAAATATTGAAACGCGCTGTCGGCGTCAGAGATGATCAGAGCCGTATTGTTACCATTAGCATTCCAGCGATCTACAAACTCGATCAGGCCGGAACGAGGGTCAGAGAAGTCGAAACCAACAGGCATCAACAAAAAATCTGAATCAGTATTTTTGAAATCTTCTTCGATGGTCTTGCTTAAACTGGAGTTTTGAACACTGGGATCATCATCCCGATAAAGGTCATTCCAGGCGGTGAAATACGACATGTACGCGACCAGCACGCGTCCCTGCGTTGAACGCTGCGACGCAGCGGGACTCCTCCAATAAAACGCGGATGGCAGCGGCGTGCAGTCTTCGAAGTCGGGGTCGCAGCGTCCCTGGTGACGACCAATAAAGAGATAAGGGGTATTGACTTGATTCAGAAAGATGGGCAACGCGGCAGAGTTGCCGAACGCATCTGATTGCCATGCGCTGCGTGGAACGTACTCCTCCCCGAATGTTTCAGCGATCCATGCCTCGCCGAGCTTCAGATTGCGGACTTGAATCGACGGTGCGACCAGACTGGTTTCGGGCTGCGTGATCCCGCCCCAGGCGAAGGTCAGCTGTCGATTTTGGATCAGCCTCCTGAGGTCCGCACGCGAGGCCGGATGTGTTTCCCAAAAATGCTGCACGAACAAGACCTGTTCCAGCGAGAAGCGATAGCGCGGGTTTTGCCTGGCGATCTCGATGGCTTTGAGGATGTTTCCATCGGCCCGCTTGCTGTAAACATCGAATGAATCATGCCAGTCCGTATCCCAATGTGAAAAGGGGATGAGGAACACGACCCGTTCCGAGCGGGAGATCAAGGATTGAGTCTCGGCATCGAAATTGCCAAGAGGTGCGCGTATCTCTTCCGGACCCTGGGCCAGGCGCGTGTACAAGAGGACGATCACAATCAGGACAATGATGACCGCAAGAACAAATCTAAAGCGCCAAAACGCCTTCATGGCTTGAGCCTTAATGTGATGTGGCTCCCCTCACCATCATCATATATCAATTGATCGAATTGGTCGGGAGCAGTCAGCGTGAAAACGACGAGTCCCACAGTTCCATGCTGAGGCTTGATCGTTCGCTCATGGAATTTTTCGATGGCAGAATGGATGTTGATGGATTGTGGCTTTGAACGTTCGCCACCCGGCGTGGTTAGACTTAAATGAGCGGGGCTCAGGGTGATTGGCTGGTCATCCAAATCGCTGAACATCAGGACAAGAATGAGAAACGCGCCCCCTTCGCCAGGCTTGGTATTTCCAATTGCGCTGGCTCCGGCGATCTGATCTACCTGAATCCTCAGCCTGTCATTTTGAGCGACAAGAGGCAGGTCACGGGTGGGAGGCGGGTCAATGAGTATTGCATTATCAGAGGGAGGGAAAAGTCCTCCCTGAGAATCGCCAGACATTTTCCCTCCAAACACTGCGTGCGCGTTGTCTGCCGTTAGAGGTGAAGCGAGTGTGATCTGATTTTGACTCAATTCGTATGCGATCGAGTCGTAAATCTGCTGGTCCGTCAACGCGCGCAGGTTAGGTTCGCCTCCACTGCGGATTACATCGAACACAATTTGCGCGTTCGGATGGCGGGATTGGAACTCATCGCCTACCAAAGGCCAGACCTTGAAGCTATCCCCAGACCGAATGCCTTCGCCCTGTGTTCCATGACAAGTACTGGTCGCACAGGATTGCGCATAAATCGGCCCGCCGCTTGCCAGTTGATCCGGTACAGAAGCAGATGAGTCACCTGCATTGGATAGTAGCGGGCGTGAAAATGTGCAACTGCTCACGATAAGAATCCACCCCAACGCAACAGTGACCAGCGGAGGAGTGCGTGCGGTCATAGACGGATTATATGAAGGCAGCAGATGGGTGTCAATCTGAGAGATGCGAGGTCAAAATCGGATATGTTAAATTGAAATCGGTTCTAGGGGATCAATAACTACTTCCGGTGTCCTTACTTTCAGGATGGGATTTTCCCAATCCGGCGTCATGACTTATTCTTCACAAGCCATTGGAAGAATGCACGTAGAGTCCTGTAAGCTCCATGGACACCCCTGGATCGTGTTTTTCTTCAAACGCGAGAATGGATGACCTGATGATTAGCATACCCTGAGTATACCTTACACAATAAAACACACTATAAATAATAGACAGAATGGACTCGAAAGGGTCCATTTTTGTTATTATTTAGGTGTAATAGGATGTAAAATACGCATTAGACGTGAAGCCAACTTCTCCTAATCGCCGGCCGTAGGGATAGTGCAAGGGTTTTTCTGTAA
>LLBY010003025.1_pt3 | contig 12658 bp, 4 predicted proteins | sample 1489401 | NCBI WGS metagenome assembly LLBY01 (sample SAMN04092656, study PRJNA295927) | soil metagenome | biome: Soil prokaryotic community; feature: Bulk soil; isolation source: soil from tomato rhizosphere | host: tomato cultivar Hawaii 7996 | place: South Korea | collected 2011-11-01 | reverse complement strand
CAGGCCTACCTCTACTGGGGCAACCCCGAGCTCTGGTATGCCAAGCTCAACCCGGACATGATCTCCCTCGCGGGCCCCGTCATCAAAGACCCCTCCTTCACCAAGGTCCGCGGCCAGCCCGATGCCTACCACTACCAGGAAGGCCCCTGGGTCTATAAACGCGGCGGCCACTACTACAACGCCTACGCCTCCACCTGCTGCCCCGAGGGCATCGGCTACGCCATGAGCGACAGCCCCACCGGCCCTTGGGAGTTCAAAGGCCACATCATGAAGCCCGACCGCCGCGCCAACGGCAACCACCCCGGCATCATCGATTACAAGGGCAAGTCCTATCTGTTCGGATTCAGCTTCCGCTTGAACTTCCTGCAGACCGACAAACATCGCGAGCGCCGCTCGGTCTGCGTCGCGGAAATGCACTACAACTCCGACGGCACCATCAGCGAGCTGCCGTGGTGGGACGACGGCAAGCCGGTCGCGCAAATCGCCCCCCTCAACCCCTACGTGCGCACCGAGGCCGAGACCATCGGCTGGAGCGAGGGCGTGAAATCCGAGCCCTCCAGCCAGGGCGGCATGAACGTGTATCCGGTCCGTGACGACGCCTTCATCAAGGTAAAGGGCGTGGACTTCGGCTCCCAGGGCGCGGGCAGTTTCTACGCCTCCGTCGCCGGTCAACCCAACGCCGGATCCAAGGGCGGCGTCATCGAACTGCGCCTCGACCGCATCGACGGCCCCCTCGTCGGCACCCTCCAGGTCGGCGACACCGCCGGGCAGTGGCAGACCGTCGCCGCCTCCGTCTCCGGCGCCACCGGCACGCGTGATCTGTTCTTCGTATTCAAAAACTCATCACAAACCTCGGTCTTCAAATTCGGCCACTGGATCTTCGACAAAAAAGGCGCGCCGCCGCGCGTGGTCGAAACCGCGCCGGTCCCCGTGAATCCGCCGGGGACCAATCCCCTTTTCCGGGAACAATTCACCGCCGACCCCGCCGCGCTCGTCGTCGGCGACACCGTCTATGTTTACGTCGGCCACGATGGCTCCAAACCCGGGCAGGGCTTTGTCATGCCCGAGTGGCTCTGTTACTCGACCAAGGACATGAAGACCTGGACGGCGCATGGCCCGATCATGCGCCCGGAGCAGTTTTCCTATGCCCGCGCCGGCACCGCCTGGGCCTCGCACATGACCGAGAAAGACGGGAAGTTCTACTTCTACACCACGCTCCGCCGCCGGGAGAACAACCAACACTGCATCGGCGTCGCCGTCGGCGACAGCCCCACCGGTCCCTTCACCGATGCCCGCGGCACCCCGCTCATCACCGACGACATGACCACCGATTCCCGCCGCCCCAACGCCGACATCGACCCGGCGGTGTTCATCGACGACGACGGCACGCCCTGGCTCATCTGGGGCAACGGCGACTTCTACCTCGCGAAACTAAACCGCAATATGATCGAGCTCGACGGCCCCATCCAAAAAGTGCCGCACGAGAACGTCGCCGAGGGCCCCTGGCTCTTCAAACGCGACGGCATCTACTACAACGTCTATGCCGCCGACGTCCCCGGCACCAAGCCCGAGCAGATCGCCTACGCCACCGCGGCCAAGGTCACCGGCCCCTGGACCTACCGCGGCCTCGTCACCGGTCCGGCCAAGGTCGGCTTCACGATCCACCCGGCGGTCATCGATTTCAAAGGCCAGTGGTATTTCTTTTATCACGACGGCTCGACCAGCCTCAACGGACTGCCCGGCGGAGATTTCCGGCGCTCCGTCTGTGTTGAATACCTCTATTTCAACCCCGACGGCAGCATCCGCCCCATCACCCAAACCCCCGAAGGCGTCAGCGTGCCGCCTACGCGCTAGCCGTCCCCGACGATGACGGCGTGGCCTATCAGACGAAACCCAACGCCTTCATCCAAGTTTCAGCTCCCCGTCCCCGACGGTGCCTGTGCCTTACCAGCCTCGTGCGTCTCGCGCACGGGATAGGCAGGGTAGGGGAGCGCGCGTCTCTTGGCTTCCTTGGCGCGCATCTATCGCAAGTATGCTGTTTAACTGGGTAGCCTGCTTTTGTCAGCTGCGCACGCGTGATGAACATTGCCCGGAAAACTAGGCAGCGCGCAGCCTGCGTTTTATTTGCGCCTAATCGGCGGTAGCTGGCCCACGCCACGCCCCCTCACTCCCTCCAGTCATGATTCACCCCGCAGCCATACGTGTTTCCCGTAGCCTTCCGGCCACGTTTGCGGGCTGCCCCACCCGCTCCGCGCACGCCCGGGATCAAGTCTCGGCACCGCTACCGCTCGGCACGCCCGAGGGCCGGTTCCGTCACAAGGGGTAGCCGCGGCGTGATACACTCCCTCCGTGGTTTTTAATCAGTTTTAAATAAATTAACAGTAAAAGGTTATGAATAAAGATTCCGCGCTCATTTTCTCGGGTTCCGCCCGGGCGTTCCTGTTTCGGTGCATGTTCGTTCTCGGCGGCCTGCTCGGCTTGGTTTGCGGTGCTCGCGCCGAGTCCCTGCCGCCCGGCTGGAGCGCGACCGATATCGGCGGGGTGGGCGTTCCCGGCACCGTCTCCGTGGCCCCCGAGTCCGGCACCTTCACCGTGCGCGGCTCCGGCGCGGACATCTGGGACCGGGCCGACGCCTTCCATTACGTTTATCAACCGCTCTCGAATGGCGGCATCCTCGTCGCCCGCCTCGCCTCGGTGGCCAACACCCATGTCTGGGCCAAGGCCGGCGTCATGATCCGCGAGACCCTCTCGCCCGGCTCGAAACACGCCGCCATGTTCGTCACTCCGGGCAGCGGGCTCTCTTTCCAATATCGCGCCGTCACCGACGGCACCATGACCCACGCCACCGTCGCAGGCGCCGCGCCCCGCTGGGTGAAGATCACCCGGCATGGCCAGGTGATCGAGGCCTTCCACTCCGCCGACGGCTCCAACTGGACGCTCGCGCAACGGATGCCCCTGGCCATGGGGCCGACGGCCTACGTCGGCCTCGCGGTTTGCAGCCACGTCGCCGGCACCCTGACGACCGCCGTCTTCGACGAGGTCGGATTCTCCACCGAGCATCCCGAATACGCCCTGCCGTGGCCGTGGGCCGAAAGCTCCGTCGGCGCCTCCGCCGACCAGGGCGTGGCGCTCTACGACGGCGGCTATGTCCTCGCCAACCTCGGCGCCGACATCTGGTCGCCCGCCGACAAGCTCAAATACGTTTCCCAACCCCTCCTCGGCGACGGCACGCTCACGATCCGCGTCTCCTCCATCGCCTCCGCCGACGGCTGGACCCGCCTCGGTCTGATGATGCGCGAGAGCCTCGATGCGAACGCCAAAAACGTCCTGCTCTCCCTCACCACCGGCAACGGCCTCGTCTTCCAAAGCCGCCAGACCACCGGCGGCGCCACGGCCTTCCGTTCCGCCTCCGTCGCCAAGGCCCCTCCCGTCTGGCTCAAACTCGACCGCAGCGGCGACACCTTCACCGCGTCCCACTCCGCCGACGGCGTGTCTTGGACCGTCCAAGGCACGGAAACCATCGCCATGAGCGGCGCTATCCAGGTCGGCGTGGCCTACGCCAACCGCTCCGCCTCCGTCTGGGCCTTCGGCGCGGGCGAGCAGCTTGCGCTCGCCACCCCCCTGGACACCGACGCCAACGGTCTGTCCGACGCTTGGGAACTCCAGTATTTCGGCTCGCTCGGGACATCGCCTGTCGCCGACCCCGATGGCGATGGCCTGACCAACGCCCAGGAATGGGAACTCGGCACCAACCCCTCCGAGGCCACTCCCTCCGGCCAAAGCCCCGTCTTGTCCCTCGTCGGCGGCGACCGGCAAACCGCCGCCACCGGCGCCGTGCTCCCGCAGCCGCTCAAGGTCAAAGTCGCCGACGCCGTCACCGGCGAGCCCCTCGCCGGCGTGCTTGTCACCTTCCGCATGGCGAGCGGGCAGGGGAGCTTCGGCGCCGACACCGTCTGGCAACCTTTCATCTCTCTCGTTTCCGACGCCGACGGCATCGTCCAGACCCGTTTTAAACTCTCCGCCCTCGGCGGCCCCGCCGTCGCCCAGGCGTCCATCGGCGCGCAGCCCGGCCTCGCGTTCACCGCCAGCGCTTTCCTCGGCGCTCCCGGTTCCGACTTCCTCTTCGAGACCGCCGAGATCGGTGCGATGGCCAAGCCCGGCCTCGCGCGGTATCAGTCCGGCGCATACACCCTCACCGCCGCCGGCGGCGACATCTGGGCCAAGACCGACTCCTTCCGCTACGCCTGGCGCAGCCTCCCCGGCGACGGCATCATCGTCGCCCGTCTGGCGAGCCTCGACGCCACCGCCTCTTGGTCCATGGCCGGCCTCATGATCCGTGAGTCCCTCGAACCGACCTCGCGCAACGTGTCCATCCTGCTCACCCCGGGCTTTGGCGTCGCCTTCCGCTGGCGCGACGCCGTCGGCCTCAACGCCGCCCAAGTCATCAAGTCCGGCGTCGCCGCCCCCGGCTGGCTCGCCCTGCGCCGTTCCGGCTCCCTGATCGCCGGCTACCACTCGACCGACGGCCTCAACTGGACTCTCGTTGGCTGGCGCCAGTTCGCCGCCTCGCAACCCCTCCTCGTCGGCCTCGCCTACGCCGGCCTGAGCACCGCCGTCGGCAACGCCGTCTTCGACTCCGTCTCGCTCGACGCCCTCGCCCCCGCTCCCTGGCGCGCGGCCGACATCGGCGCGCTCAACCAAGGCAACATCGACGTCTTCACCCCCGACGCCATGCGCCTGCGCGCCGGCGGCAACGACATCTGGGACAAGGCCGACCACTTCCGCTACATTTACCAAGCCCTGCCCTCCGACGGCCGCATCGTGGTTCGTGTCGCCGGGCAAGGCGCCAGCGATCCCTGGGCCAAGAGTGGCGTCATGCTCCGCACCAGCCTCGACGTCAATTCGCGCAACATGTTCCTCGCCGTCACCCCCGCCAACGGCCTCGCCCTCCAGTGGCGTTACCAGCCCGGCTACGGCTCGGCCAACCTCGCGCAACCCGCCGGTGCCGCCCCCGTCTGGCTCAAGCTCGAGCGCTTCGCCTCCGAGGCCGTCGCCTACTATTCGACCGACGGCGCCACCTGGACCCGCGCCGGCTCCCTCTCCGGCATGAGCGGCCCGATGCTCCTCGGCCTCGCCGCGAGCAGCCACAACCTCGCCCAGTTCAACGAGACCGTCTTCGACCACGTCGAGGCCGAGTGCTTCCCCGACTCCCGCGGCTGGAGCGCCGAGTATTTCTCCAACGCCGGCCTCTCCGGCCCTCCCGCCATCCGCCGTCGCGACCCCTCGCTCGACTTCGCCTGGGCCGCCGGCCAAGCCCCCGCGCCCGGCGTCGCCGCCACCGGCTACTCCGTCCGCTGGACCGGCGAACTCCTGCCCGCCGCCGCCGACACCTACACCTTCACCGCGCTCGCCAGCGGCGGCGTCCGCCTCTGGGTGGACGGGCAGCTCGTGATCGACCGCTGGGCGCTCCAGGCCTCCGCCACCGAAGTCTCCGGCCAGGTCGCCCTGCCGGCCGGCGCCCGTCCCAAGGTCGTCCTCGAATACTTCAACGGCGCCGACGACGCCCGCGTCCAACTGCGCTGGTCCAACTCCACCACGGCCGCCGTCCTCGTCCCCGCCGGCTCCTTGCGTCCAGACGACGCCGATTCGGACGGCATCCCCGACACCTGGGAAAGCGCCCACGGCCTCGACCCCCTCGACCCCGCCGACGCCGCGCTCGAGCCCGACGGCGACGGCCTCACCGCTCTCGCGAAGTATCAGCTCGGCCTGACGCCCGGCTCCAAGGCCGAGCGCGTCCCCGGCGCCGTCATCATGGAGGTCTGGTCGGGCGTCAACGGCTTCGACGTCTGGGGCCTGACCGGCAATCCCCGTTTCCCCGGCTCCCCGGATACCCGCGTGCTCCTCCGCTCCCTGGAGACGCCGCCCGGCCGCGGCGACAATTACGGCTCTCGCATCCGAGGCTACCTCGTGCCCCCGGCCGACGGCGACTATCGCTTCTGGATCGCCGCCGACGATAGCGCCGAGTTTTGGCTCAGCCCCACCGACAGCCCCTTCGAGCGCAAACGCATTGCTCGCCTGTCCTCCTTCGTCGAAAGCCGCGTCTTCGATGCCCGCGAACTCCAGCGCTCCGAGCCCGTCGCCTTGCAAGCCGGCCGCCACTACTACTTCGAGGTGCTGGACAAGGAAGCGCTCGGCGACGACCACCTGTCCATCGCCTGGTCCCGCCCCGGCACCGAGCGTGAGGTTATCCCCGGCCAATACCTCGCGAGCTTCGCCCCGCGCGCCGACAACCTCGCCGGCGACGGCCTGCCCGACGCCTGGAAAGCCTCCCACGGCTTCGATATCTCCGGCGGTGCCGGAGCCGGCGGCGCCTACGGCGACGTCGACGGCGACCGCCTCTCCAACCTCCTCGAATATCAACACGCCGCCGATCCCTTCGTCGCCGATACCGACGCCGACGGCTCCTCCGATCTGATCGAGGTCCTGGCCGGCTCCGCCCCCGCCGACGCCGCCAGCCTCCCCGCCGCCCTCGCTCCCTGGACCTACGGCGCCATCGGAGCCGACATCGTCGGCGACGCCGGCGGCATGGTCTCCACACCCGGCTACGTCGTCTCCGGCGGCGGCCGGGGTGTCTCGGAAAACGTCGTCGCCGACGACTCCCTGTCCGTCGCCTATCGGCCCCTCTCCGCCAACTTCGAGCTGTCCGCCTATGTGAGCGACATCGGTCAGGGCGGCCAGGGCGCCTTGATCGTGCGCTCCTCGCTCGATCCCCAGGCGCCCGCGGCGACCTTCCACGTGGATATCCGCGGCAACGCCTCTTTCCTGGCGCGCCCCTCGGCCGGCTCGTCCACTATCGCGGTTAGGAAGGTCAACTTCGCCGACGCGAACCCCTATTCGCACGGACGCTGGCTCAAGCTCCGGCGCCAGGGCGGCGTGGTCACCGCCTTCTACTCCGCCGACGGCCGCTCGTGGATCGCCTTGGAAACCACCACGCTCGACCTGCCCGAGTCCTGCCTCGCGGGCTTCGGCGCCTGGGGCTCCGCCGCCTGGCAGTTCCAGCACGTCTCCCTCCGCATCGACGCCGACAAGAACGGCGTCTACGACGACCAGTCCGCCTCCTACGAACAGGAAATCAGCGGCGCCGATCCCAGGCCCGCCGGCACCAGCCTGCGGCTCGTCTCCAGCTACGCCGGTTCGACCGGCGTGACCACCGCCGGCTCGTGGAAGATCGTTGATGGCGCGGCCGTCTCGCAGATGCCCAAGTCCGCCCTCGAGTTCGACATCCACGTGCCCGCCGACGGCGTCTATCGCCTCGAGCTCGAGGCGAGCAGCCCCTCCAACCCCACCCTTAACCGGATCTTCCCGGTGGAACTCTCGATCGACGGCCAGTTCCTCGGCCGCATCGAACTGATCATGGACCCCGGCCAGACGAGCCTCGGCCATGTCGCCATCCCGTGGCTCACCGCCGGCACGCATCGCGTGCGCGTCTACTACGACAGCACGCTCAGCTATCGCTCGCTCCAGATCGATGCCCTGCGCTTGCAAGCCGTAGACGGCCCCGACGCCGATGGCAACGGGCGCTCCGACTGGATCGACGACCGCCTCGCCCTCATCGACACCCTCGTGCCGCCGGCTCCGGAGAGCTTCGTGTCTCCCGCCTTCATCGAAGGCGCGACCCGCTTCCCGTCCCTGATGCTCGTCGCGGCCGCCGATGCTCTCGTGCCGCACCTCGTCGGCCCGGGCTACGGCTGGTATGCCAACGTGCCCCTCTCCGCGACCGCGCCAGTCGCCATCGGGGTTTCCTTCGAAAACGGCGCCATCACCCGCTCGGCCCAGATCGCCTGGAAGCCGATCAATCTGCTCAACGACCTCGCCGCGATTCCGGAGCAGCACCTGCGCATCCGCAAAGGAGACAGCCTCCTGCTCACCACCAGCCCGCAGAAAGGCAAATCGAAGGGCAAGGGCGGCTCGGCCATCCTCACCATCGCCGCCGACGGGGCGGAGCCGACGGTGCTCACGCTCGACGCGCCTCACTCGACGCCCGTCGCCCACCGCTTCGACGTCCCGGGCCTCTATTCGGTGCACGGCGTCTTCAGCCCCGACGACGAGCCAAAGGTCTCCGACGTGCTCACGGTCGAGGTCGTGGAGGCCGAGTTCAACGGCGATCCCCTTGCCGGCCTCGGCATCCTCACCACCTGGGACAACCCCAAGATGCCGCCCGGGACCCGGATCGACATCGACCAAGGCCTCTCGCTCACGCCCTCGCCGCTGCCCGGCGGCGGCACGAGCTTCCGGCTGCTCACCGCCAACCTCGGCGACAGTTACGCGGTGTCCCGCCTGCACGAGCGCGGCCCCATCCTCTCCCGCGCCGTCGTCCGCAGCCTCCGCGTGGCCAGCAACGACCAGACCGCCCTCGATTTGCTCAGCGTTTACCCCGACGGCAGCAAGCTCATCGGCGTGCCGATCATCCTCAGCCAAGTCACGCCCGACACCCGCGTCGAAGTGAACATCTTCGTCAACGGCGTCACCTTCGAGGACGGCACCATCCGGCAGGTCTTCACTGCGGCGGACTTCGACTCGCTCGGCCGCGTCTATGTGAAGTTTCTCTATCCGTTCGGCCTCAGGACCTCCATCTGCCACCGCATCTACGTCTATCAGGGCAACACCCTCGTGGGTGAATTCTGAGCGCTGCGACCATGACGCCCGCTCGACTGCTCCGTTTCACTCTCGCCGCGTGCTTCGCGGTGGCCCTCGCCGGCTACTGGTTCGCCCGCCGTCCCGTGGTCGAAGGCACCCAGCCTCCGGCCCCGGCCGAAAGCGCGAGCGCGGAGACGAAGCGCCCCCGCGGCGGCATCAGCACGGTCGCCGTGCATACCCACCAAGCCCTGCCCTCGACCGCCCCCGACGGAACGCTTCGTGTCGCCCCGGCCTTGCCCTCCTTGGTGGAGGCCCTTGGACAGGAAACCCGACTGTCCTTCGCCCGCCGGCTTCAAGTCGTGCATGCGCTGGACGCCGCCCAACTCGACGCCGCGCAAGCCGACGCCCTGCTGGCCTTCGTGGCCGAGAAGCGCCAGCCCGCCGGCCTCTCGGTCGTCCAACTACGGGCGCTTAAAAACGACATCCTGAACGTGCTCGTCGCGCGCCCCGCCTCCGCCCCGGCCCTCGCGACCGCCCTCCAGGCGATCCACGACGATCCCGAACAGGAATCCGGCATGCGCGACTACGCTCTGCAATTTTTGGCCGCGCTGTCCCCTGCCGAAGGCATCGAACCCCAGTGGCGCGCCGTGCAAGGCCAAGACCCGGCTTTGGCCGCGACCGCCATGCTGCAGCTCCTGTCCTTTTCGCGAGAGGGAAAATTGCCCGCCGACTCCATCCCTCAGCCTTCAGCTTTCAGGCTTCGGCTTTCCTCCGCAGCTCTCCGCCTGGCCGCCGACACCACGGTGCCCGAGCCCAGCCGCGCCACCGCCCTGCAAGTCTGCGGACAACTCAAGGTCTCCGAAGCCCGCCCGCTCGCCTACGACATCGCCCGGTCCGACCGCGCGAGCATGCCCTTCCGCATCGCCGCCATCGCCACCTTGGGCGACCTCGGCGGCGACGTCGAAACCCAAGCCTACCTGACCAGCCTGACCACCGGCTCCGAACGCCGCCTCCGCATCCCGGCCGAGTCCGCCCTCAAGAGATTTTCCATCAACTAACCGCCTCCTCTCCCTCTCTCTCTTTACGTACCATGAACGTTTGTTCGCTGTTCCAATTCGTCTTGTTCTCTTCGGCGCTTATCGGCGTGCCCATTCTGACGATTGCTCAAAATCACAATCCGGCTCTGCCTTCGGAAGGCTCCCTGAACTTTTCGTTCAATGAGTCTGCGGGCGCCAAATATAGAAAGATTGCTCTCAATGGCGCTCCCTTGACGGATGAGAAACCGCAGGCAGCCGAAGAAACCGACCAAGCGAAGGAGGAGACTTACATCGACGCTTTGACTTTGGGGCTGCGCCACGATGTGACCGATGTTTACGTCCCGGTTCCGCATTCGGATCTGTTTCTGGGAATCCGGCGCAATGTTGCGCCTAAGATATGGACCTTGTTCAGCGGTTTTCGTCCGGATGAGGAGCCGGATCAGCCCATGGGCGCGGGGTGGACGACCAATTTGGCGGCCAATATTCATTTCATCTATCGGTCGGGAACGGATGGAACCGACCCCGACACCGCCATCGTGACGGACGAAAACGGTCAGCAATATACTTTTGGCATATTTTATCCGGATGGTGAATACAATGAAGATAAAAAACGCTATACGGGGGCCAATGTCTTCGTGCCTATCCCGACATCACTCTCCGACCAGAGTGCATTCCAATGCACGTTGGTCGGCGAAAGCTCCACAACGTTTACCTTCAGAAAGAAATTCGGCACCACCTTGACGTATGTCCTGTCGGGCGTCCAAAAAAAGGTGATTGCTTCTCCCTACGGCCGATTGGATGAGGATGATGTCCATGTATACGCCCGGTTGACTTCTGTGAAAGACCGTTACGACGAAATTCTTGACTACACCTATGCCTCGGAGGGAACCCTCGTGCCCTCCAAAATAAAAGTACGCAAAGCCGACGACGATGGCGCCGAGATCAACATTGAACGCAACAGCAACGGACTGATCTCGAGCGTCACGGATCCGAAGGGCGGTGTCACTCACTATACCTACGAGCAGTTTTCCTATGAGCACCCCTTTGAACCCGGTCTGTTTCCGACGTTCTCTCATTGGCGCTTGGCGTCGGTGGAAGCTCCCGATGGCGGGGTCACCACTTACGGGTATTATTATGGGGTTGAGACCGACAAGCGCCACCTTAACTCGATTCAGCACACGTATCTGCATCAGGAATTGAACTCCATCGAGGATCCGTTGGGACGTGAGTATACGCTGGGTTACGGTTTCAACGTCAGCAAACAGAACTACTCAACCGAGGATGGCTATTACCAGAAAATCGGCCTGCCGATGATCGTAAACGTGGTCGGTCTGCCCGATGATTCGATTGCCCGTTTTACAATGACGTCCAATCTTAAGCTGATTATCTATGAGGAACACGTTCAAGTTGATGGGGATGTGCAGACCGAGGTGACGGACGCGCTGGGCAATGTCCGGATTTACAAGTTTACCACCCCGGAGGTGGAGGTGATGGTGGATTTCGAAAGCGTGTATCATGAAAATGAGGAATTTGATGCCCCTCGCACGCTCTACTATCTGGGATTAAGCATCAGCAGCTATCAGGGTGCGTTCTCCCTCTTGGGTGTTGAACGTTTTACCTTCGATAAAAAAGCCGGCATGGCCGTGAGCGAAGCCGTCGATTTTAGCGGAAACACCACCAGTTTTTTCTACGCCGATTCGTATGATGTGGCGATTCCCGGATTCCCCACCTTGAGCGCCACGATTTCCGGCTTTTACGACGATCCGACCTCGCAGGTGAACAGTGAGGAAGATACCAGGACCTTTGAGTATTCCTCCATGCGCATCATGCAAAAAATGACCGACGAGAAAGGCGTTGCGACCACTTGGGCGGTGGACGGCTTCGGACGCCGCACGTCTGAAGTGGTGACCACGCCCGACGATGCCGTCGTCATGCGCGCGGAATTTGATTACCCCGATACTTACACGCGCTTGGGTGTTTCCTACGACGGTGCCTCGAAGAATTTCATGACGCGCAAGATCGTGCGGAAACTGGTTTCCGCCACGAATGATCCCGCCTGGACCGGCGATCTGGTCACGGAATACCGTCCGGACTCGCAAGGCCGCATCCACAAGGAGGTCGTTGACCCCGACGGTCTCGCTCTCACCACCGAATACACCTACGACGCAAACGGCAACAAGCTCACCAGCAAGGATCCCCGCGGCAAGGTGACCACCTTCGCCTACGACGCCCGCAACCGCCTGGAACTTGTCACCTATGCGGACGCTACCACAAAGCAGTTCTTTTACGATGACCGCGGAAACAAAGAGAAGGAAATCGACGAAAACGGTGTGGCCACCTTCTGGATTTATGATGAATTCAACCGAGTCATTCATCAGGTCGTGGACCTCAATGAGAACGGGCTGGTCGATTACCTCGACGGTGGCGAGATCCCGGACCGCACCAAAGACATGGTTGTCAGCCATACTTATAATGCCCTTAACGCCCGTCTTACGACCACGGATCCGCGAGGCACCGTCACGGAGTTCACCTACGACGCGCTACAGCGACTGACCTCCAAGATTGATGATTTTGGCACCGGCCGGCTCAACTACCTGACGACCTACGAATACGGCGCCAACTCCGGCGGCAGTGTTTTTGACAGCTCCGGTTTTAAACCCACCAAGGTCATTGATCCGCGCGACTACACGACCGAGATCACCTACGACACCCTCTATCGCCCCACTCAGGAAACAGTGGAGTATGCCACCGGGGTTTTTGCCACCACCAGCAAGACCTACGATGAAGTCGGTAATCTGCTCACCGTCACCGATCCGCTCGACATGGTGACAAAGACCACCTATGACGCGCTCAATCGTCCACTCACCGTCACGGAAGCCCTTGGGGCGTCTCTCGCGGCAACAACTACCCAGGCCTACACCTCCACCGGCCTTGCGTGGAAAGTCACCGACGCACTCAGCCGCGAAACGATCACCGAATACGAT
>LLBY010003033.1_pt5 | contig 12675 bp, 2 predicted proteins | sample 1489401 | NCBI WGS metagenome assembly LLBY01 (sample SAMN04092656, study PRJNA295927) | soil metagenome | biome: Soil prokaryotic community; feature: Bulk soil; isolation source: soil from tomato rhizosphere | host: tomato cultivar Hawaii 7996 | place: South Korea | collected 2011-11-01 | reverse complement strand
TAAGCGCCATTCCGGCCAGACCCCATAGGCTGGCCACCCCATAGGCTGGCCCCATAGCCTGGCGTCGGCCAGACCCCATAGGCTGGCGCGGCGCGGGCGTTTCAGGGCGCAAAAATGACGAAACTCGGCCATCTCGGCATTATGGCTCATCCGGCAATACGGATGCCCCTGTGATTGGACTATAGCGTATGTAGTATCTTATGGTTACTCGCCTCCACGGTGGTCCACTTCTTCTTGAGCCAACAAATAAACCTCGGGACTCGTCCCACGATATAAATAATGGCGCAGTAGATCGCAGCATAGCACTGGTCGTGGGATCAGCTATTTGATTCACTACTGTCTCGGGAGCTGGCGCGCCCTGTGTGGATGGATATTTCCCCGCATAGTAACCAACTCCAAATACGCAGGCGCCAAGCACGCAAATGGCTATATATTTCAAGGGTTTCATTTTGCGTAAACATTAACCGCGCACGGTTCCAGTCCCGGCAATGCCAGGCTGTTGACCGGTCCATGGCTCCACAGGAAAGGTGCTTTCCCTTGGATTTGTATAAATCGTCTGCTCCTCGGGACATGCTTTCCCGCAATCACCCTTTACTCGAAGAACCTTAATCAAGTGAGCACCGATTCCCGGTGTAGGCTCCCAATTATACGTCGGAACAGTCTGTCCTTCGACGATGATGGCAGGGCCGGGGACTAGTCGATAAATGGGTGCTCGCGAACAATTATATATACATATTTTTCGGCACTTGCAGGAATCGAACAACTTCCCGAGGAAATTGCCCTCCGAAATCGGATCACTAACTAGTCGGCACTGGAGAGGAATCCCCGTGATGGCATCCGCGCCAGGCATTAAATACGGTGGTCCGGAATCGATCAAAGACCAATCCCGCTCAAATTCCGTATGATCATATCCTCCGTGCTCATCCCAGAGGCCTAGATAATCCCATTTATCAATCAGGTTATTCCCGACCATCCCGTATAAATTCAGCCCGCCTCGTTCGCCAATCGGGTCCCTGCTGAGCCAGCGTCCCGTAGAAGGGTTATAGTATCTGAAGCCGTAGTAATACAGTTCGGTTTCGGAGTCACGATACTTGGTGCTGAAGGCGAAGGGGAGACTGGCGGCGTTGCCGTTGGTGGCCAAGGGCTCGCCGAAGGCGCCGTAATCACGGCGACCGCTTACGGTGCTGCCGTTGGCGAGATCGACCCAGACGATCACGTTGCCGTTGGCGTCGTAGCCGGGGGCGTGGGCGGCGGCACCGGAGGCAGTCCAGAGCAGTCCACCAACGCCGCCGGCACCTTGCGCGCTGCCGCTCAGGTCCAAGCCCCAAACGTGGTTGCGAACCACCACGTTGCCCCCAAGAGGGTTGTATTCGGCCATGAGATTCCAGCCGTCGTAGAGAAACTTCAGATCGGTCGTAGGCGTGCCCGACCAGTCGCCGCCGGCCCAAGAGTAAACCCGTTTACGGATGCGGCGACCTTGGGCATCGTAGACGAAGACAAGCTTCTGGCGCGCGAGCCCGGGGGCGGCGGTCGCGACGTCGGCGCGGGTGGCCATTTCCACCAGGCGATTCTCGGCGTCCCAGACGTAGGTCCAGCGACCATCCTGGGTGAGGTTGCCGTCGAGGTCGTGGGTGTAGCTCTCGGGGGTCCGGGCGACGAAGGCGGTGCGGGTCTCGGTGGCGACCTGATCGGGAGTGCCGGGGCGGGCGGCGAGGATCGCCACGCTTTCAAAAACGGGCGCGGCGGCGTTGGACACCGTGATCGCGCGATGGAATCCGGTGCCATCGCGGGCCGAGACCCCGTCGCCGACGACGACATTCACGTCCAAGGGTGCCGAGCCGAGCACGTCGAAGGCGGGGGGCACGCCGCGCGTCACGTATTGGTTGCGCAGGTCGGGCGCATAGGTGGCCTGACGACCGTTGGTGGTGGTGCTCACGCGGTTGCCGATGGTGTCGTAAGCGTAGGCGTGGTCGTAGCCGGGGAGCAAGACGGCGGAGGCATTTTTCTTCCGGGCCGAGCTCACCTGGCCCAGGGGGTCGTAGCCGTAGGCCCAGCGTAGGGCGTCCTCGTGGACGACCTCGGTGCGCTGATTGGCGGAGTCGTAGGTGTAGTCGCGGCGGGCGTGGAGGGCGGGGATGGTGGTGCCGTTCGTCGTATCGATGCGACCGACGCGGCCAAGGGCGTCGGTGGTGCGGGTAACGGCGGCGCGGGCCAGGCTGGAGACGGTGATGGCGGTGCTCTGGTGGGAGCCGACCAGGGGCTTGTAGCCGAGGGTGGCGACACGGACGCCTTGGGTGATCGTGCCAAGCCGGCCGGCATTGTCGTAGCCGTAGGTCGTGCTGGTGAGCGAGGTCGCCCCCAGGGTGGCGGGGCGTCCGTAGGCATCCTGGGTGCGGGTGAGGGCGCGACCGGAATGGATGGCGGTGCCGGCGGCGTAGGTCTCGTCGTCGAGGCGACCGTTTTGGTAGGTGCGGGTGAGCAGGCCGGCGGCGTCGGTGGTGGTTTTCAGGCGGCCGAGGCGGTCGTAGGTATGGACAACGTCCGGGGTCGTGTCGGCGTAGTCGATGGTGGCGAGGTCGCCGGCATCGTTGTAAACGTAGCTGGTGCGGAGGCGGGTGCCGGAGACGCTGCGGGCCCAGTCGCGGGTCTTGAGGCGACCGGAGGGCCAGTAGTCGTAGTCGGGACCGGTGGCGTCGGTGTGGCGCTTGTTGAGCAACCAGCCGCGGGTGGGGCTATAATTCCAGGTGGTGACGGCGGCGCCGGTGGTGGTGGTGGTGGCGAAGTTCTGCCAGGTGGTGAGGGTCTTGAGGCGGCCTTGGGCGTCGTAGGCGTATTCGCTCGGATAGGTGCGCGAGCCCCAGGTGCGCTTCACCGCGCCGGTGGGCCAGTAGGTGGTGAAGGTCTGGGTGGTGTCGGGGTGCGTCACCGTGACCACGCGACCGGCGGCATCGTAGGCATGGGTCGTGGTCTGCGGATCGTAGCCGGGGCCGGTGCGGGCCGTATCGGGATCGGGCGTGGTGACGGTGTGAGGCTGGTCGTCGGCGTAGTAAGTCGTGGTGGTGACGAGCGGGGAGCCGGGCGCGGGGAGCGAGGAGCCGGCGGCCTGAAGGGCGGAGACGACGTTGGGGCGGCCGTGAGCGTCGTAACCGTAGGCGACGAAGGTGACGGCGGAGCCGGCGGAGTCTTTGCGCGTATCGGAGACGAGGCGGTCACCAACGCTCACGCGGACCCGGCTCGTGGCGTCGGCCAAGGTGACGGTGTCGGTGCGCTGGCCGGTGGTTGAGTCGTAGGTGGTGACGCTCGTGGTGGTCAGGCCGTAGGCGGTTTGCCAGGAACGCAGGCCATCGGGCGTGGCCTCGGTGACGGAGACGGTCGTGGCCGTGGCGGAGGCGTCGGTTTGCCAGACTTCGGTGGTGGCGCGCTGAACGGTGTAGGTGGTGCCGGAGGTGCGGGTGCCGACCAGCGTGGTCTGGCGGGTGATGCGGTCGGTGCCGTCATAATCGATGACGCCGTCGCGATCCAGATCGAGTGCGGTGACCTGAATCTGGCCGGCGGTGGCCGTGGCCGGGGTGAAGGCATGGAGCGTCTGCACGCCGTCGGGATCGGTCTGGCGGACGAGGCGACCGGCGAGGTCGTAGAAGCTGCGGGCGGCGGCTGCGTCGCCATAGACGGTCTTTATGGTGCGGCCGAGGAAATCGGAAGTGGTGGTAACGGTCTCGGCGGTGTCGGCCCCGGCAGCGTCGAGTTTGATCTCGCGGGTGAAGGGCAGCGGCGTGGCCGTGGAAAGTCCCCACTGCGCGGCGTCGGTGAGCGTGGCGGTGCCATAGTCATAACGAACAGGGGCGACGGCGGTGCCGGTGCGACGGAGGGTGCGGCCGGCACGGTCGGTCAGCGTGATCTCGGTGGCGCCACCGGGCAGGGTCACGGTGCGGGTGGTGCGACCGGTGCCGCTATCGTAAGTCGTGCCGTAGGTGGTGACGCGCGTCAGCGTGGGATCGGTCGCGAGGCTGCCGGGGGCGGCGGAGGAGAGGAGCCTGCCCGCGTCGTCGTAAACGTCGCGCCTGATCAACTGATCCGCGCCGGAGGTGGGCACGCGGGTGCGGGTGAGCACCCGTCCCGTGGAGTCGTAGGTGAAACGAAGGTGTGAAAGCGTCTGAAGGCTGCCGCCGGAGCCGGCCTCGACTTTTTCCCATTCGCGACGCCCGAGGGCATCGTAGCCATAGGTGGTGTTGATGCCCCGGTGACTGACGGAAGTCAGCTGGCCACAGCAGGGATTGTAGGCGCGGATCTCTTCGGAGCCGTCCAGGTGAACGACGGTGAGCGGACGCCCGGCGAAGTCGTGGTCGGTGTAGATGAAGGAGCTAAGAACGAGGTCGGTGGCGACGTCGGTCGTTTCCTCGGAAAGCAAGCGGCGGTCCGAGGTCGTGATCGTCTGGGTGCGTGTTCCAGCCACGATATCGGTCGGAGTGGCGGTCGCTGTCACGGGGACGTTGGGAACGCCGGCCCAGCGCTCGGTCTCCCACAGGGCGGTTTCACCGATGGTGAAGTCGCGGTAGCGGAAGAGGACGACGCTGCCGTCGGCAGCGACCTCCAGCGCCGGGAGGTCCTCGTGGGAACCGACGAGGATGGTGTAACGATGGGAAAACTCGTTGGCGGAATCGTCCCAAGCGAGCGCGGAACCGGGGGCCTTCGCGCGCACGCTGATCTCGTGCTCGGTGAGGTATTGCATGCCGCCGACATTCACCAAGGGAGTCTCCGTGCGCTCGAAGCGATGGTGGCGTTCAACTTCCACGCCGCCGACGTATTGGATGGTGGTGGTGAGGCGACCGGCGCCGTAGGCCGAGGTGGTGAGGTCGGTGCGGACTTTTTCCTCGCGCCGCAGCTGAAGGGGATCGGTGGTGGCGGGAGCGGCGTCGCCCAAGGGGGAGACGGTGGCGGCCAACTTGCGCGAGGTGTATTCGTAGCGCTCCCACGCGCCGTCGCTCGAGATCTTGGAAAGCAAGAGCCCGTAAGTGGGGGAGGCGGAGGTCTCGTCGTAGGCAAAGGTGGTCCAGACGCGGGCGGAGCCGGTGCCTCGGGATTCCTCGACCACTCGTCGACCGAAGGGAAAGGCACGCGTGATGGTCCAGCCGACGTGATCGGGCACGGTGGCGGTGGCGGGGGAGAAACGCTCCTCCTTCTCGGTGGTGTCGAGGCCGGAATGGGTGGTGGTGTAAACGGTTCGAACCAAGCCTCCGCCCTGGGTGAGGGAGTAACCATTGGAGGTGCTGGCATACTCGGAGACCTTGGGAGCGGCGCCGGCCACCTCGCGGGTGACGCGCAGGCGGGTGCCGCTGGCGAGGTTACCGGCGTCGGGGTCTTCGTAACGGACGGTGGAGAAAGGCGTGGCCCCGGGAGCGATGGCGTAGAGGCCGGTGACCGGATCGGGAGTCTCCGTTTCCGCCGGCGGGGGATAAAAGGCGACTTGGAAGCCGACGGTTGCCGGGCCGGAGAGGACGGGAGTGACATCCACCAAGGCTTCGCGTCCATGGACTTGACGGATGGAGTGGTCGCCGGCGCGCACGAGCCCCGGGAGAATATCGGCGGAGCCGGGGCTGAAGGTCAGCGCTCGCGCGGAATAGGAGTCGGCAATCGTCCCGGAGGTGGTGACGCCGAGGTCGCCCTGAGAGCGGCCTTTTTCATCTTTGCCGACGGAGGTGCTGGACTTGTCCTTACCATCGCCGCCACCGCCGGGGCTGGAGCCGGTGCCACCACCCTTGGCGCCACCGCCACCACCGGAACCACCACCAGCACCGCCGGCACCAGCACCGCCTCCTCCAGCGCAAGGGGAGCAATTGTCCTCCTTGGGCCGGAGTTCCATGCGCACGAAGACGGTGCGGGTGCATTCCGTGTTGGGCAGCGGCAGTTCGATTTCTTTGCCGTCTGGGAGGTCATCCTCGGTTATCTCCACCTCCTCGGGCGGGAGTTGTTGCTCCTGGGGCTCCACCGCCGGGGTGGACCCGTCCAAGGGATACTCTTTATAAAAAAGGATCGCCTCATACTTTCCGACACAGCTGGCAAAGCGCCCGATCACCGTCGTCGCTTGATAGCGCCCGTCAGGCAATTTATAAGCCTCGCCCACGTCGGGGACGACATCCACAGGGTTGTTCAGCTGAATTCCAATGGGGTTGGACAGGGTGTAGGCCCTCTTGTTTTTTCCGGTTAAATATCCACCATCTGTCCACGTCCATGAGTGTGTCGCGGTGGTTTTCTTAATATTCGCGGCGAGAAACCCGGATAGATCGGCCCCGGGAAGGGAGGCATCCGTTTCGGTGTCATGGGTGCTGGTGCTCGAAGGGCTTTGGGAAGAGCTGGACCGCTGAACGTGGACGTCCGCCTCTGTGGTGCCCAAGCAGGAATCGTCGGCATTATATGTATAAGTTGCCTTAACAGTAGCCTCCTCCGAACCCCAAGTGGTGCCGGCGTCGCCATACGTGCCGCTGAAAAAATCCAATTGGAGTCGTCGATACCTGTAACCCCTCCCGTCCTCTTCTTCGGTGCAAAGCTTGTCCGGGATGAATGGGGGGTAGGAGCAGGGCCAATAGCCATCCCCCACTTGTGTTTCAAAACGGATATCGGTGACAATCACCGGACTGCCGTGATCGGAATCCGCCCGGAGCGGCGCGGAGAGAAAGGCTGCGAGGCAGGCGGCAAAAAGGGAGTGTTTGGCGAAGGTATCCGAAAACATGGGAAATATTATTTATGAAGCGGCAAGCGGAGCGAACGGGCCACGCAACAAGGCGGATTGATCAGGGGCTGAATATGATCACTCCAAGGCCGGTTGGCGTGCTGGAGCTGGCGGGGCTCAAGGGATTGGTGCCGAGAAGTTGCTCCGTGTAGTTGTCATAGGAGTCTGCATCCGGGTTGCCCGTGCCGGTTTGGGCGCGCAGCGAGCCGAACCGTGCGATCTCCCAAACGTCCATCAAACCATCGGCATCGGAATCGACCTGCGAGGAGCTTTGACCGGCGGGCGGCGGCGGAAACACATACACTTCGCCCAGATCCGCGCCGATCTGGAAGGTGATGATCGAGGGGCCGGCGGGAGTTTTCTGGCGATAGTAAAAGGTGACGGCCCCGTCGGTGTTCGAGGCGAGTTGCAAGGAGGAGCCGGCGCCGCCGGGCACGGGCGTGGTCGCGGAGAGAATGACGGCGGGATCGGAGGCGTTGAACCGGACGGGCAGGACGGCCCCGACGCTTGCGCCATTGGCGAGATGGGCCTGCACGGTGACGGCCAAGGGAGCCTCCACCCCGGCGGCCACGAACTGAGCGTTTCCGGCCGGAACCGAAAGGACGTAGCTATTGCCATTGTAGGGAGACACGCGGTCGGAGTCTGCGAAATCATTGAGCAAATCGCCGTCGGTGTCTGCACCGACTGTGCCGGACGGGTAGTTGGCCGGCGTGCTGTTGTAATAATGCTCCTGAATATCGAGCAGACCGTCGCCATCCGCGTCACCATAGCCCGTCTTCACGACACTCCCGAAACGGGCGGATTCCCAGGTGTTGATCATGCCGTCGTCGTCGGCGTCGGCGGCATTATCGGTGAGACGCCAGGCGATGGGCGTGAGGCGCGAGGGGGCGTAGCCAAGCTGCTGTTTGGAAGCGTCGCCCCAGCCGAAGAGGGAGCCGTTGCCGAAAATCGCGTAGCTGGAGTTGGCACCGGCCGCGATGGCGATGCTGTCGCTGGCGGCGGTGACTTGTGAGACCAAGACCGCCGAGGCGCGATTCGTGGTCGTGCCATCACCAACTTGGCCTCGGTCATTGAGGCCCCAAGCGGCCACGCGACCATCGCCCCCCAAGGCGAGCGAGTGATTTTCGCCGGCGGCCACGCGCACGAGGTTGGTATTGGGAAGCAGATAAGGGGTGAGGCGATTGGCGGTGGAGCCTTGGCCGATCTGGCCGTAGGTGCCCCGGCCCCAGGCATAAACGCGCTTGGTGGCGGAGTTGACGGCAAGGGTGTGATGGGCGCCCGCTGAGATGCCGGTGATACCGGTGAGGAAGCCGGTGCCACCAGGGCCCTTGACCTGCGTCGGACTGGCCTTGGCGACGAGGGTGTTGTCGCCAAGCTGGCCAAAGTCGGACGAGCCCCAGGCCCAAACCGTGCCGTCCGACTTAAGCACGAGGGAATGGGATTCGCCGGCGGCGAGTTGGGTGACGTCGGTGAGTCCGGGAACGGGGGTGGGAGCAAGGGTGGGCGTGGCGGAAACCGTTCCCAAACCGAGCTGGCCGGCGTCGTTGCGGCCCCAAGCGAGCACGGTGCCGTCGGCGCGGAGGGCGAGGCTGTGGTGCCAACCGGCGGCGACCCCGGTGATGGGCGAGCCGGCGATGGTGAGCGGTACGGGCAGGTTACGATCCTCGGTGGTGCCGTCGCCGAGCTGGCCGTGGGTGTTGTCGCCCGCGACATGGATGACACCGTCGCCGAGGCCGAGGGTGTGGGAGGCGCCGAAGGCGAAGGAGGTGGCGGGCCAGTCGAGCAGACGGGTGGGCGCGACCACGGGATCGAGGTCGCCGGTGCCCAGCTGGGAATCGGCGTTGCGACCGAAGAGGTAGGCGCGGTCGTTTTGCCGGACGACGGCGGCCTGATCACCGCCGGCGTAGATGCGGGAGGCGGTTTTGACGTCCTGAATCTGCACGCGGACATCGCGGTAGGCGGGGCCGGCGGGGCCAAGGCCGTCACCGGTGGGGTCGCCCCAGACGAGGATGGCGCCGTCTGTGAGAACGGCGCCGCTGTGGGTGGCGCCGGCGGCGATGACGGCGACATTGGCGAGGCCCGGGACGGGCTGGGGGAGAAACTGCGCGGCGGGAACGAGACCACCGAGTTCGCCGGAAAAGTTGGAACCCCAGCCCCAGACGGTGCCATCGGCCTTGAGAGCGAGAACATGGGTGTCGCCGGCGGAGATCGCGGTGATGGTGTTGCCCAGACCGGCGGGCTGCACCGGGGTAAGGCTGGTGGTGTCGTCGTCGTTGCCCAGTTGACCTTGGTCGGCGCGACCCCAGACGCGCACGGTGCCGTCGGAGAGCAGGATGGCGCTAAAGCCGTCGCCGGCCTCGATGGCGGTGACGGTGAGGCCGCCGGGAAGGTTTTGCACCTGCACGGGGACGAGGCTGGCGGTGGTGTTGCCGGTGCCGAGCTGGCCGTGAGTGTTGGCTCCCCAGGCCCAGAGGGTGCCGTCGTTGCGCAGCGCCAGGCTATGGTCGGAGCCGGCGGAGACGGCCTTGAACGTGTTCGGAAAAACGGGCGCGGCGGGCGTGATCTGGACGGGGGTGAGGTGGTTGGCGGTGGAGTTGTTGCCCACCTGGCCGGAGGCGTTGTCGCCCCAGGCCCAGACGGTGCCGTCGGATTTCAGGGCGAGGCTGTGGGCGCGGCCGGCGGAGGCGGCGACGGCATTGGTGATGCCGCCGAGGGTGGTGAAACCGGAGCGGTTCGTCGTGGTGCCGTCACCGACTTGACCGGATTCATTGCGGCCCGCGGCACGGACGATTCCCGTGGTCGTCACGACGATGGTGTGGTCGGTGCCGGTGGAAATGATTGCCAGATTAGTGAGGTTGGCGGGGGTGCTGGCGGTATTTTTAAGCGTGGTTGGCGCGGGCACCGTGGCCGCGTTCAGGCGGACGCCAAGCTTCGTGTAGGAGTTGAGACCCCAAGCCCTTGCGCTTCCGGCATAGTTGAGCGCGACCGAGGTGTTTTCGCCGAGGGAAAGCGCTCCGGTGGACGGGATGACGAGGGGGAGCGTGGGCGTCTGGGCCCAGAGTGACGTTCCTGCCCAGAGAGTAAAGCCGGTCAGAAAAGAGGCGCGAAGCGATGAGGTCGTCGGCATGGGAAAGCCGGAGACGCCGACGGACTGCGGCTTAATTGCCAACTCTTAAGTGCGGGTAATCGCGTATTTCACCCTACCGCCACCTACGAGGATGACGAAACGGCGCGCGATAAAGCGGGCGTCCTCGCCGCCGGCCAGCTCTTGGCCAGCCAGTATCCAGCAAATCCCTACGTAGCACACTCGCCATGGCGGCGGGCACGAGGGGCTCGAGGCGGAAGAGATGGCCCCGAGGCGGTGCGGTTCAACGGGTCACAACTGATCCCTATCCGACCCACATTTCACAATTCGTGGCGCGCCCCGACGCCGAATCTCGCTACGCTTGGTAGCCCCCATCCCCCTCGCATGCCCCGCTCCCCGCTTCCGTCCCCGTCCACCCTCGCGTTCACCCTCCTCGCTCTCGCCTCCGCGCACCCGTCCTCCGCGCAGGATCGCACCGTGGTCTTCGACACCGGCGCGGCGGGCGTCTCCAAGGCGATCACCGAGTGGGGCCTGGACACCGCCTGGCCGAGCCCGGACAACATGCGCCGGGGCGTCATCTACATGGGCCAGGACGAGGTGGACCTCGTGCGCGTCTCCTTCCCGGTCAACGCCCCTCTGGTGGACGGTGAGCTCGCCCCGGCCCAGCTCGACGGCCTCGTCAACCGCCTCGACATCGCCGCCCTCGCCGGCGCCGGCAAACCCGTCTCCATGACGCCCGACACCGAGGCCGGCGTCGATCCGTGGTTCAAAAACGGCGCCCAAGTCGTGCCCGCCCGCTGGGTCGAAGCCATGGAGGCCACCCAACGCGCCCTCCAGGCCCGGGGAAAAACCCTCGTCTCCGCCGCGCCCTTCAACGAGCCCGACTACGGCTGGAACCAGGGCACCGTCGCCAACCTTTACGACATCCTCGGTCTGCTCCAGGCCAGCCCGACCTTCGCCGACGTCGCCCTCGCCGGCGCGAGCACGCTCAGCTGCGACGCCGCCGACGCCTGGTACAACCCGATCAAGGATCGCGTCACCGAGGGCACCACCCACCAGCTCGCGGGCGACTTCGACAGCTACGCCGCCTTCTACCAGAACGTGCGCGCCAGCGGCGACAAGGCCGTGAACGAGGAGCTGCACAACGTCGTCGAGGCCATCGTCGGCGCCGAATACGGCGTGCAAGCCGGCGTCTGGTGGGCCAGCGCCGAGCTCACCCGCTCCGCATTCGTGAAAGCCAACCAGGGCGTGCGCCTGGGCTACGCCGAGCATCGCCCGAATTGGACCGCCGCCGCCGTTTACCGCGCGCCGTCCGGCGCCGTGCAGGCCTTCGTCGGCGCCTCCGAACGCCAGGCCGTCACCACCAGCTACCGCTTCGTCGCCCGCGACCGCGCCGTGTTCTTCGACGGCCACGGCCCGCAACGCGCCCACACCGTCACCATCCCCGGCGGCAACGGCTACTGGGTGGACCAGCCCAACGCCGAAAAACTGGTCAACATCACCTGGGGCCCCGACGTGCCGCCGCCCATCGACGGCCGCTACATCCTCGTCAACCGCAACAGCGGCAAGGTCCTCGAGGTCGCCGACGCCAGCACCGGCAACGGCGCCAACATCCGGCAAAACGCCCCCGCCGGCCCCGCCGCCACCCACCAGCAGTGGGACATCACCCCGCTCGATTCCCGCGTCGGCGGCGACTACAGCTACTTCACCCTCACCGCCGCCCACAGCGGCAAGGCCGCCGACCTGCTCAACTTTTCCTACAACGACGGGGCCAACATCATCCAGTGGGACGCCGCCGCCGGCGCGAACCAGCAGTGGTTTTTTGAATACGTCGGCAACGGCTGGTTCACCATCCGCAACCGCTGGAGCGGCAAGGCCCTCGACGTGGACGGGCTCTCCACCGCCGACGGCGCCAACGTCCGGCAATGGTCCCCGCTCAACGGCCTCAACCAGCACTGGCGCCTGCTCCCGGTGGACGCCGCCGTCGAGTTCGCCGGGCCGCCCGCGCCGACCGGCCTCTCCGCCACCGCCGACGCCGTCTCCGTCCGCCTCGCGTGGAACGCCGTCGCCGCCGCCGACCTCGACGGCTACACCGTCCTCCGCTCCACCACTTCGACCAACGGCCCCTTCGACACCATCGCGCGCGGCCTCGCCGCCACCACCTTCACCGATCCCTCCGCCCTCCCGGGCGCGACCTACCACTACCGCGTCCGCGCCGCCGACCGCTCGCTCAACCGCTCCGGCTACTCCCTCGCCGCCAGCGCCACGCCGAGCGGGGCCGCCGCGCTCGTCGCCCACCTCGCCTTCGACGGCGACGCGCTCGACGACTCGGGCAACGCCAACCACGCCGAGCCCGTCGGCGCGACCGCCTACGCCGACGCCCGCGTTGGCGCCAGCGCGCTCGCGCTCGACGGCGCCGACGCCTTCGTCCACCTGCCCGCCGATGTCGCCAGCCACGACGCGTTCAGCTTCGCCGCCTGGGTTTACTGGAACGGCGGCGCGGCCTGGCAGCGCGTCTTCGATTTCGGCAACGACACCGACCAATACCTCTTCCTCACCCCCGCCGCCGACGGCGCGGGCCTGCGCTTCGCGATCAAAAACGGCGGGGCCGAGCAACGACTCGACGCGCCCGCCCTCGCCACCGGCCAGTGGGTCCACGTCGCCGTCGCCCTCGGCGCGTCCGACGCCCGGCTCTACGTCAACGGCGCGCAGGTCGCCGCCTCGGCCGCCATCACGTTAAAACCGTCCGACTTCCGCCCCGTGCTCAACCACCTCGGCAAGTCCCAGTGGCCCGACCCGCTTTTCAACGGCCGCCTCGACGAGGTCCGCATCTACAACCACGCCCTCGCCGCCGCCGCCGTCG
>LLBY010002460.1_pt3 | contig 12675 bp, 11 predicted proteins | sample 1489401 | NCBI WGS metagenome assembly LLBY01 (sample SAMN04092656, study PRJNA295927) | soil metagenome | biome: Soil prokaryotic community; feature: Bulk soil; isolation source: soil from tomato rhizosphere | host: tomato cultivar Hawaii 7996 | place: South Korea | collected 2011-11-01 | reverse complement strand
ACCTGTGGGCCTTCAACGACGAACGCGTCGTGCGGGCGGTGGCGATGTCGACGGTGCCGATTATCTGCGGAGTCGGCCACGAAACGGATTTCACCCTGTGCGACTTCGCAGCCGATCTGCGCGCGCCGACTCCCACGGCTGCGGCGGAGCTTGCCACGCAGATCACGATGATCGACCTGCGCGCCGCAGCCTCCAGTCTCCGGTCTCGCCTCACAGCCGCGACACTCAATCTGCTTGCCGAACACAAGTCCTCTCTTTCAGCCCTCGCCTCTGAGCTCCGCTATGTTTCTCCCGCGCGCCAGATTCAATCCGGACGCCAACATGTGGACGAGCTGACGCGCCGGGCGCGCTCCTCCTTGCTCCATCAGATGCAATTGCAGGCCGCGCACATCCAGGGAATGCAGCGTAGGCTCGAGGCGCTTAACCCCATGGCGGTGCTGGGGCGAGGTTACGCGGTGGTGACGCGCAAAGATGACGGCAGTGTTATATCGCACGTCGATCAGGCAAGCGACGCAATGAATGTCAGAGTCAGTGACGGAGAATTTGAAGTTAAACGCTCGCTCTGAGCGAAGGATCAATCTCTAATAGCGCTTCGACTGCATTCGGGCAAGAAGCACACCCTCACCCCGGTCAGTGCGAAAGGAAATTATCATGCCTAAACCATCATCCAAAAAGATCCAGAAACCGGTGGAAGAACTCACCTATGAAGAGGCTCTCTCCGAGCTGGAAGAGATCGTCGCGGCCCTGGAGGGCGAGCAGAACCAGCTCGAGGAGTCGATCAAGCTGTTCGAGCGCGGACAAGCTCTGGCGGCCCATTGCAGCGTGCTCCTCGACGCCGCCGAGCTCAAGGTAAAACAAGTTGCCGGTGACGAGGTCATTCCCTTTGAGGATATATCCGAATGAATTTTTTGGCCTTGTTCCAGAACAAAGTGCTCATCGCAGGGTTAACCGCCTGGGCGCTGGCGCAGGTGATCAAGATCCCCCTGGATTACCTGCGCACACGACGCTGGAACTGGTCGCTGCTCCTCACAACCGGCGGGATGCCCAGCTCTCATTCTGCTCTGATGACCGCCACCACCCTTGCCATTGGCCTGTACTTTGGGTTGGACAGCCCGGTGTTCGCGCTCGGCGTCGTCATCACCATGATCGTCACCTATGACGCTGCGGGCGTGCGCCAGCAGGCAGGCATCCATGCCCAGCGCATCAATGTGATCATGGCTGAGCTTCTTAAGGGACATCCTATCAACGAGAGGGACTTGCGCGAAGTGCTCGGGCACACACCGCTGGAGGTGGTGGGCGGGATCTTGCTCGGAATGGCTGTTGCCATCACCCAGTGGTTGATCTGGAAATAAACCGGAGAGAATGAAGAAGTAATTTGCTGGGTTATGGTGAGGAGGTAGAGGCAGGCCGCGCGACCCTTCTCCTAATCCCGTTCATAAGAATTTGAACTTCGGGGACTCGCAGCGCGAACACCCCAATCCCGTAGATGATTCCGCCAAGCGCGACGCCTCCCAGCGCGACGACCCAGCGCGTCAGATCCCCCGCAGCCTGAGTCCAGAGCCACAAGCCGACTCCCATTCCCAGCGACGCCAGCGCGCAGGCCGCGAATCCGCGCGCGATGTACTTCCCCTCGATCCCGTTCAAACGTCCGCGCATGACGAGGAATAACGCGGTCGCCTCGAGCGCGGTCGCCAGGGAATTGGCCAGCGCCAGGCCACCGTGCGGCATCCAGCCGATTTGACTGAACAGTCGCGCAAACATAAAGCTAAAGACCACATTCAACCCCATCGCGATCGTTCCGATGATCACTGGCGTTTTCGTATCCTGCTGGGCGTAGAAGGCGCGCGTCAACACTTCCATCACAGAGTGACCCAGCAATCCCGCCGCGTACCAGGTGAGAGCCCAGGCGGTCATCTCGGTCGTGAGAGCGGTGAATTTCCCACGCTGGTACAACATCGAAACGATTGGTCGCGCCAGCAGGATCAGTCCTACGGTAGCGGGCAGCGCCAGCAGGAACATCGAGCGTAGCGTCGAAGCCAGTGAGACGCGCAGCTCGTCGATTTTGCCGAGTGCGTATTGCGCGGAAAACGTTGGCAGTGCGGCAATCGCGACCGACTGGGCGATCGCGGCCTGTGCCATCAACATCAACATAAATCCATAGGTTAAGCTTATGATGCTTCCCTCGGCCATCCTTGAGCCGAGGTTGTTATTGACCCAGAAATTCAGCTGCACCACCGCCGCGCCGAACACGCGCGGTCCCATCAATTGGATCACTCTTCCGACGTCCGGATTCCTCCCGCCGAGTGAAAAGCTGAAATCCCCTTTGAGCTTCAACAGGGCGGGGAGTTGAATGACCAGAAACAACAGCGCGCCGATCACCACACCCCAGGCAAGCCCGTAGATTCCCATCCAGCGTCCAAGTACCAGCACGCCGAAGATCTGTCCGATCTGATACATCGCCGCCGTGATCTGCGGGATGAAAAAGATCTGATGGGCGTTGAGGATGCTGATGACCAGTCCGCCCAGCCCAAACAGCACGGCAGACGCGGCCTGGATGCGCAGCAGGCTCACCGTCAAAGCAAACAAATGCGGATCATGCGCGAGTCCGGGCGCCAGCAGATAGCGGACGATCTGCGGCGCGAACCACGCAGCGAGCACAGCAGCCAGGCTCAATATGAGCGTGACCAGGTTGATCAGGGAGGAGGCAAGCCGCCATGCAGAAGCCCGATCATTATTCACAAGAAACGCCGTGAAGGTCGGCAGGAAGGCAGACCCCAGCGCCCCGGCCGCGATCAGTGTGAAGAGAGTCTCAGAGACGCGGTTGGCCGCGGCAAAGGCATCTAGTTCCGCAGGAGGGAAGGCATTTGCCACCAGGATGCTGCGCACAAGTCCCATCAGTTGGCCGAAGAGAATCGCCAGCATCACGGCTCCGGCCGCACGCGCGATCTGGCGATTTGCGTTTGTGTTAGGGGTGGTCACGGCGAGGATTATAATCCACAGCACTGCTTCGCCCGTGCACACTGCCGCTATGCGGCGTGCTAGGCTTGCTGTGAAATCTTTTGCCTGACTATATAAGGAATCGATATGAAATTATCTCGTCGCTTTTCATCGCTGCTGTTCGCTCTCAGTTTTTTTCTTTCCGCCTGTGGCAGGGCCCCGGCAAGCCCTCCAACAGAAACAAAAATTCCCCTCACGCCAATGGGGCCGACGTCTGGGACAAGTGTTACGCCGATCGAGCTGCAATCCGGTTATGGCGTGCGCGGCGCGTGGTTCGAGTTGTATTTTACAAATCCGGCCAGCCCTCTCTCGCCACAGGGCACGGGCGGCGTGGATGGACCTCTCGTGGATGCCATTGATGCGGCCCGCTTAAGTGTGGACGTCGCCGCGTATAGCCTGAGCCTGAACAGCGTCCGTAATGCGTTGATCCGCGCGCACGAGCGCGGCGCAACCGTGCGCGTGGTGATGGAGTCAAGCAACATGGACCGCTCTGACCCCCAGATCCTGATGGAAGCAGGCATCCCCATTGTGGGCGATAACCGCGATGGACTGATGCACGATAAGTTCATCATCATCGACCGCTCGGAAGTGTGGCTCGGCTCGATGAACTTCACAGATAGCGGCGCCTACGATGACAACAACAATCTGATGCGCATCCGCTCCAGCAAGATGGCCGAGAATTACATCAAGGAATTCGAGGAGATGTTCCTGGAGGATATGTTCGGTCCGGACGTCGTGGCCGAAACACCGAATCCCACACTGACACTCGATGGCACGCGGGTGGATGTGTATTTCTCGCCCGACGATGGCGTGCTGGCCGGGCTTGTCCCGGTGCTGGAAAGCGCCCAGGAAAGTATTTATTTCCTTACCTACTCCTTTACCGCGAATCAGTTGGGCGAGATCGTCCGCCAGAAAGCGGAGGCAGATGTAAAAGTCGCGGGTGTGATGGACGATGAGCAGGTGCGGTCGAATCAGGGGACGGAGTTCGATCCCTTCCGCCAGGCGAACCTGGATGTCCGCATCGATGGCATCGACGGCCTGATGCATCACAAGGTGTTCATTGTCGATCAGCAGATTGTGGTGCTAGGTTCTTATAACTTTTCCCAGAACGCCGAGGAACGCAACGACGAAAACCTGCTGGTCATCTACGATCCGGTGATCGCCGAGCAGTTTCTGCTCGAGTTCTGGCGCGTCCAGGAACAGGCGCAACGCAATGACTGACTCGCTGCGATTGCTGGCCGTCTTCGCCCACCCGGACGACGAATCGATGGGGATGGGCGGTACGCTGGCGAGGTATGCGGCACAAGGGGTAGAAACGCATTTGGTCTGCGCCTCACGCGGCGAGCGCGGTTGGCCTGCCCTGGTGGACTATCCGGGCCCTAGCGCGCTCGGCAGAATGCGCGAACAAGAATTAGAAAACGCCGTTCAGGAATTGGGCATCCATGGACTCTACTTTCTCGACTACATCGATGGTGACGTGGATCGCGCCGATCCTGGCGAGGCGATTCAAAGGATCGCCACTCACATCCGGCGGATCATGCCTCAGGTGATCGTCACGTTCCCGCCCGATGGCAATTACGGTCACCCAGACCACATCGCCGTGGGACAGTTCACCAGCGCGGCGATCGTCTGCGCCGCGGACGCAAGTTATCAGGATTCGGAAAACTTCGCGCCGCATCGTGTCTCTAAGCTGTATTACATGGTCGACTCCGAAGACTTCATCCAGCGGGTGGCGCCATTGATCGGGGAACTGACGTTCCCCGTGGACGACCAGGTACGCGGCGAAGTCCCCTGGCCAAACTGGATGATTACCACGCGCATCGACATGGCAGACGCCACAGCGTGTCGGACGGCCTGGCGCGCGATTCAGTGTCACAAAAGTCAATTACTGACCCTTGGCGCACTGGCAAACCTGGATGAAGACGAGGGCGCGGCGGTCCTTGCCATGCAGGGGACGTTCTATCGAGCGTTCAGTCTGGTTAACGGCGGGCGAGAAGTAGAAAAGGATTTGTTTGAGGGAATTCCTTAACGTAAGGAGCTTGTGCTACCAAATTTATTGATATTTGGAAAGGAGACAAAATGGCCGAGACCTTAAAGCTACTGGCAGTCTTTCCCCATCCGGACGACGAAACACTTGGACTCGGGTCCACCCTGGCGCGCTATCATGCCGAAGGGATCGAGACCTACCTGGTGTGCGCGACGTGCGGCGAACGCGGCTGGTTCGACTCCGAAGGGCCAGATCCGGGACTCGAAGCTGTCGGTCGTATCCGTGAAGCGGAGCTGCGCTGTGCCGCGGAACAGCTTGGCCTTCACGAGGTCAGCTTTCTCGACTATATCGATGGCGACGTAGATCAGGCCCGGCCGGAGGAAATCATCGGAAAGCTCGTCGCCCATATTCGCCGCATCAAGCCACAGGTGATCGTGACGTTTAGCCCGGACGGTGCCTATGGACATCCCGATCACATTGCGCTCTCCCAGTTCACGAGTGGCGCCCTGGTCTGTGCCGCAGACCGGAATTTTGTGGATGCGAACACCCAGCCTCCACACCGCGTGCTCAAGTTCTACTACATGGTGGATTCGCAGGAGGTCGTCGATGCCGCGAGCGAAGCGTTCGGCGGCATCAGCATGGAGATCGACGGGTTCACGCGGACGCACGTGGCCTGGGCAGACTGGCAGATCACGACCTGGCTGGATAACAATGATTACCTGGAACAAGTGCAAAAAGCAATGCTTTGCCACAAGTCACAAATACCCGGGTATCATCCGATCGATCAATGGCCTGTTACAAAGCTGGCCAGGATATTTGGCGCGGGTCATTTCTACCGCGCCTTTAGCCTTGTGAATGGGGGAAGAAAAGTCGAAACAGACCTGTTTGAAGGATTGAGATAATCCCGCATGTATCGATTAAGTAATAGGAGAGAGTATTGAGGAAGATCCTCGTTTTCTTCACAATCCTGCTTACTGCCTGTGGGCCAGCGACAAGCACAATCAGCCCACTTCCCCCAGAACCAACCGTCACATCCTTCTCCCCCACAGAAACAACTTTGCCACAGCCAACAGCCACAGAACCGGCGACAGAGTCCGTACCTCCTGCTACCATCCCTCCTTCCACGGTCGAGCTGGAGGGCGCCCAGGTTCCACCCGGATTTTCCCTCATCAAGTTTGCCGATCTGTATCGCCCAACTGGATTCGCCTTCGATGGCCAGGGACGTCTGTATGTCACTTCGCAGGATGGCAATGTCTACATCCTTCAGGATGAAAATCAGGATGGTCGCGCCGATGCGCGCACGACGTTTGCGACAGGATATTATTTTCCGCTGGGTGTGGCGATCCACGAGCCCAGTGGGGAGGTGTATGTCTCCTATCAGGGCGTGATCACGGTCTTGAAGGATACAAACGGTGATGGCCATTCGGATGAGGAACGTGCCCTTGTCGATGATCTTCCCTTCAACAAACATCAAAACGACAATCTGGAATTTGGCCCGGATGGTTGGCTGTATATTGGAGTTGGCTCCACCTGTGACGCCTGCGAGGACCCCGACCCGCGCAGTGCGTCGATCCTGCGCTTCAATGTGGAGACGGGCGAAAGCCAAATCTTCGCCACCGGAATGCGCAATCCGTTCGATATCGCCTTTCATCCGGAAACCGGCGATCTCTTCGCCACCGACAACGGCCGCGATGACCTGGGGATGGAAACTCCGTTCGAGGAACTTAATCACATTCTGCAGGGGCAAGATTACGGCTATCCCAACTGCTGGAACGAACAGGACCAGCCCGGTTGTGAGGACACGATTCCGCCGATCGCTTTTTTCGAGTCGCATTCCTCCGCCAATGGCGTGGACATTTACAGCGGAGAGGGGTTCCCGGCAGAGTATCGCGGCAATGCCTTTGTTTCGATCTTTGGCTCCTGGCTGAAGCCAGGAGTCCAGACGGGAATTCAGCGAGCCGTGCTCACGCCTCAGGGCGAAACGTATAGCGCCGAGACAAGCTGGTTCGTTCGTTTCCCGGAGGGCGTTATGCCGCTGCCCCTGTTGTTTGGTCCGGACGATGCGTTGTATGTGGGAGATTACATCAACGATGCGATCTATCGCATCAGCTATGGCCTGCCGGAGTGAGATTTACTCAGGTGGGTTCGCCATCCTCAGGACTTCTCTCTCGGCCCCCAGCCGGGCAAAGATCTCTCGCGACTCCTGCCACATCTTCTCGGCCCGAGCTTGCTCGCCCTTTCGAAATATCGCCCTTGCCCATTCACGCAGCGTTCTGGCTCGCTCCATTTCGATCTCGGCTTCGGCAAAGATCGTCTCACTTTTTGCAAAACAAGCCTCCGCGCGATAGTTTTTAAGGCGGCGAGTCTCCCGATCTCGTAAGCGTATCGGTTTTCCCAAACTCTCCGAAACCATGCCAAGCGTCCTCCAGGCCATGCCGATGTACTCCGGGGTTTTATCTTCCTCGCCAAGCACCAGAGCCTGTTTCGCAGAGTACAGAGCTTCTTTATCACGTCCCAATCCGAGCAGCGCTTCCGCGTGATAGTTGAAAGTGATCGGTAAACACCAGGAGCCGTTGACACCAGCCAGTTGAATAGCCTGGCGCAAATCGGCCTCCGCGGCGCCATAATTCCCTAAGGCCACTTGTTCACTACCGCGGTTTGTCAGAAAGACGATCTCGCCATCGCGGTAACCGATCTCACGCGCGATCTCCAGCGCGCTGTGATACCTTTGGAATGCGGTCTCGTAATCTCCGATTGCATCGGCAATAACACCCAGATTGCTTAGCAGATCCATGCCTTGCTGTCTGTTGTTCAGTTCTTGAAAGATATGCAACGCGCTTTCCCAATACTCCTGTGCCTGTGTATATTGGCCTAACACATAATGCGCCGCCCCAAGCAGGTTGAGACTTCGCGCCATCTCATTCGAATTATTGACCTCTCTCGCGATCTCCCATGCTTTCTCGGCCAGGGCGAGCGCTGCCCGCGGCTCCCCCAGCCGATAACGTGCCGATCCCTGTGTCCATATGGCCTTGGCCAACTCCATACGGGCATCCGCGCTCTCTGCCAGAGCGCCAGCCTGGATCGCACTCTCGAGAGCAGCATCATGGTGACCTCGATAGCTCAAGGAGGTGGCCAATCCCTGCAAGGCGCGCGATTGGGCGACCAGATCCTGATGTCCCCGGGCGAGTTGCAGCATGGCATTGTATGTTTCGGCGGCTTCTGTGTAACGCGCCTGCCAGTTCAGCACCTCTCCCAGTTGGGAATGGATTTCGAGTTGCAGGGGAATCGAGTCCGCTGAGGGAGAAGACGATAAAAAGCTCAGCGCGTTTTGATAATAACGGACCGCGGCGTTTGGCTCATAGGTGGCCTGGGCCTGGCGTCCGGCACGGGCATACCATTCGGCAGCCTGGAATAGCTCTCCAGCCTGTTCATAATGCTCGCCGACCCGGCCGGCATATTCGTTCACGCGCTCACCCCATATCTCGATCAGGCCCTCCGCGGCTTGCAGGTGATAGACGCGCCTGAGCCTCAGCAAGACACTCTCATATGTCACATCGTGCAGGATCATATTTTTGAAAATATATTCCGAGAGTTGTGAGGCTCTGTCATCGCCGTATTCGAAGATGAACTCCTTGGCTCGCAGCGGCCGCAATCGATCCTCAATGGGGATAGGAGCGTCCGCACTCGTCTTTTCAGGGTTTTGCATCCGCTCGACGACGCTCGTCCAGAAGATGCGGCCCACAACAGAAGCTTGTTGTAATGTTTCCCTGGTAGTGGGATTTAAGTTATCCAGCCTTGCCTGAAGCAGACCTGCTACGGTTGCCGGGACGCTTAGCTCCGAGAACCGTTCCATTTCGACATGCCATTGTTTCTCACCTCTGCGGATGACGCCCCGGTCGATCAGGACTTTGATCACTTCCTCGACGTAAAACGGACTCCCCTCGGCTTTGGAGACGATCAGCTCGATCAAGGCCGGTGGGATCTCCGGTACCTTTTGCAGGATTTCCTCTACCAACCGGCGGCAGTTTTCATCCGACAACGGAAGCAGATCCAGGCGCAGGGAGGGGACTGGTGCTGTGCCCCAATCTGGTCGTGTTTCGAATAGACTCGAGCGGGTCAAGCCGACGATGAGCAATGGCAGATCCGGTTTTGTGCTCATGAGCATATCGAACAGATCGAGGGAGCCGCTGTCTGCCCAGTGGATATCCTCCAAAAAGAGGATCGCGATCTGCTCGCGGGTGATATCGGTCAGAAATTGTGCTGCGTAATAGAATGCCCGGTCATGGATCTGCTGCGCATCTCCGAGGATGCCCTGCAGGTGTGGGCTGGTGGAATAATCGAGACCGATCAGATGCCCGATGAAATGCGCGTACAGAGTGGCATTTTCTTTACTCCCGATATAGCCGAGAATGCCACTCTCCAGCTTCTGACGCGCGGCGGCAGCGCTATCGTAATCCTGGATCCCAAAACGCGATGCCAAAATGTCGCGCAGGAGCGCATACGGAATTTGCGCCATTTCCTGGGTAGCCCTACCCTTGAAAAGGTGCATGGGGCGCTTTTGCAGGTGCAGCCATCTGGTGAATTCATACAACAGGCGGGACTTCCCGGTGCCAGCTTCGGCAACGATGCTGATCAAATGCAACTTGCGTCGATCAGTTACTTTTTCAAACACAGATTGTATCTTCCCCAGTTCTTCCTCGCGCCCAATGGTGCGGGTTTCTATGCCTTCCACGCCACGGGTGACGACGCGAAATGCACGCGGCCGGATACTGTTCACGGTGTAGATCTGGATGGGTTCGCTCTTGCCCTTCACCGTGATGGGTTGCAGCGCCGTCACATCGAAGATGCCGCGCACGTGCTGATAGGTATCGTGAGAAATCAGGATGCCCCCGGGCGGAGCAGACTGCTGCAGCCTGTTGGCCACATTCACAGTATTGCCGATGGCGGTGTATTCCCCGATCGTCCCCAGGGTGCCAAGCAGGGCCGGGCCGGTATTGACCCCGATACGCAACTGCAAGGTTTGCTGTAGTGCCCCGTGTGCGAAAACAGAATCACCAAGCTCCCATTTCCACTCCTGCACTTCCGCCTGGATCTGTAATGCTGCACGGATGGCGCGCTCCGGATCATCCTCCCGCGCAGTGGGCGTGCCGAAGAGGGCCATCACCGCATCCCCGATGTGCTTGTCGATGCGCCCGCCGTGATCCTGTATTGCTTTATCCACGCGCGACCACAGGGAGTTGATCACACTGCTGACGATCTCGTGGTCGAGAGTCTCTGCCATGGCTGTAAACCCCGAGACGTCCGCGAACAGAACGGTGATCAATTTGCGTTCCTGCGGCTCATGGGAACGGCTAACACCGGTTTTCAGGCGGGCGAGCTTTTCACGCAGAGCGGCCTGCGATATTTCCACAACGTGATCGCCCAAAGCCGATCGCTGCGCTTCAAGGGCGTCAATTGCCTGCTGGAGAGAGTCGCGTTCTTCTAAAGAGCCAGTCTTACCTTCGATATTCATGCATATCCATTAATTATGATTTCGCAATGTTTCTGCGTAACTTTCTACGGGTGCCTCGGTCTAGTTAGTAAAGTGGGGTCGATAGGTCTTCCCAGCTGCATTGCACTCCTCTGAAGTTAGCTATTTTTATCATGAAGCTCATTGCTGGACTGTTACAGATTGAGATGAATTGGAGGCGTATTGTATGGTGTTATGGAGTGGTGTTGGCGAAGTTCTTAAGTTAGCTTAATTTATCGAGAGGAATGAATGAACAAGAAACTTTACTCCCTATTGTCTGTTTTCTTAATGGCCATCGTCATGGCCGCGCCCGTCTCGGCAGGAGGGGCGGTCAAACTATCGGGGGTTTCCTTTAGGCTGGGCTCACTCATCGCAGATGGAACTCTTTCCGGCCTGGGCAATGCCGACGTCTCGGTTGTGATCGATGCCAGCGGCATCCCTGCAATCACCTGTGTCAACTTTGGCGGGAATCAGGTGCCCGGGCAGAGTTATCCCAAAGTAGCTGCCAGCGGGAGTCAATTCCTGGATGGAGATAGCCCCGTACGGAAGAACGGCAAGAGTCCATTCGGCGTCGAAACAGTTGACCCGGAGACCATCCCCTGGGACGAGGCAGGCTGCCCGAGTTCCAACTGGATTGGGCACATCGCTTTCATCTTCTGGGAGGATGCGACGATCAGCGTTTACGACGCTTCGACGCAAGTACTGTTGTTGCAGCGAGAGTATAGCTGTAAAACCACGCTGACAAGCGTGAGCTGTATGCCGAAATAAGAATTAAAATGAAAAAGGGTTCCGCAAGGAACCCTTTTTCTTACTGAATTTTCTGCTCGCCGAGGTTCTTCTTCATGGAATATTTCAAAGCGGTTTTATATACCTTGCTCAACTTCTCTCCGAGTGCTTTGGCTTCGGGGTTGCCCTGCTCCGATGCCTGGTCTACCTGCGCCACCAGGCCGATAAGCGCCTCCATGAACTGGTCATTGATCAGGTCGGCGTTGGATTCCAGCATCTGATCAAGAGTCGCGTCATCGGGCGCGTCGAGTAACTGCTCGATGAAGGCCACCTCCGGCGGGGTGGAAACTTCACGAAGGATTTCCACAACCTTTTGCAGCTTGCCCATGCGGGTGAAATCATTTTTTTCTGATGCCTGTCGCAACATCTGGTTGACGACGTCCACGGCATCCTGGGTGAAGTTGTTCAGGTTGTCCTGTACTGCCCTAACGATATCCTCCTGCCCCAGGAGGGACTCCACAAAATCCTGAGCCTGCTTATAGCGCGCTTCCATTTGCTTATCGATTTCGTTGGTGTATTCGAGCAGCTTCTCACGGATCGACTCGAGCCGCGTCTTTTCTTCGCCGGAGGCCTTATCGATCTTCTCTGAAAGCAACTGAAAGAATTGGTAATCCATCCCGCCGCGTGCGATGGTGGCGTAGGCCCGAACGCGGGCATCGCTGGGAGATTGGAGCACAATATCCAACAGCTTTTCCCGCGTCAACGCCTGCCCGACGTCTTGTAGAGATTTGGTGGCAGCTTCCAGCTCCCCGACCGATTCCTTCAGGTTGCGTCCGAACTCTGTCTCCTCCAGCAATTGGCTCTGCAGATCGACCATGGCGCGCGCCATCGGTTCCTGCCCGCTGCCGGCTGCGCTCTGGGCCAGGCGGCTGAAGAGGGCAAAGAACTGCTCGTCGAACAAGTTGATGTTTTGTTTGATCAGCTCGCTGCGGACGTCTTTGGAGCTGGCCTGCAGCAGGCGCTCGATCACCTGCACCCGCTCCTGTTGCTCCTTGAGCATCTCCGGGGTAATGCCATCCTTGCTCAGGATGGTCTGGATCATGGATTCATACGTCAGGTTTGCGACGGGCTTGAGCAAATAGGCCTTGCGTTTTTCGGGCGGCAGACGATCGGTGACCTGTTTGATCAGAGGTCCGATCAAGCGTTCCTGTTCGTTGAGCGGCATATTCAGCTCAGGGGGAAAGAACGTGAGCAGCAATTCCTTCTCGTTGTCATGATACACGATGGGCGTAGCCAGGCGGCCCTGATAGCCGCAGTGCGGACAGCGCGCCATATTCGATACACCGCCGAGCAGTCTCTGCTTGGCTTGCGGATCTTGTGTCACGTCAAAAAGTTGTTCGATGTTCGCCGTGATCATCTGACGGCAGCGGGGACAGGCAATTTGTGTTTGAGGCAT
>LLBY010003734.1_pt20 | contig 12682 bp, 11 predicted proteins | sample 1489401 | NCBI WGS metagenome assembly LLBY01 (sample SAMN04092656, study PRJNA295927) | soil metagenome | biome: Soil prokaryotic community; feature: Bulk soil; isolation source: soil from tomato rhizosphere | host: tomato cultivar Hawaii 7996 | place: South Korea | collected 2011-11-01 | reverse complement strand
AATTACCAATTACTAATTACCCATGCGAACCCGCCTCTCTCTCGATGGCCAATGGTATTTCTCTACCCAGAAAATATCGAACACCGATAACTGTCCACGGATTACTGTTCCCTCCCCCTGGCAATCGGACCCACGCTTTCGCAATCATGTCGGCGCGGCGTGGTATCAGCGTGAGTTCGAGATTCCCTCGCCCTGGCTCGAACAAGATCGCGTGATCATCCTTGGCTTTGGCGCAGTGGATTACTTCGCCGAGGTCTGGGTGAATGACGTCAAAGTTGGGGAACATGAGGGCGGCTATCTTCCTTTTGAATTGGACATTACCTCTGCCGCGCGTGCTGGTATGAACACGCTCACTGTCCGCGTGGATGACCCGCTCGAGATCTTTCCCGAGGTGCCGCACGGCAAGCAATCCTGGTATGGACTGCTCTCGGGCATCTGGCAGCCGGTCTGGGTGGAGTCGCGAGCGGAAACACATATTCAACAAGTTAAGATTACTCCTTCAATAGATTCAGTAAACCTAAATATTTCTCTAAGCCGCTCCCTCCCTGCAGATCAGACTTTCATCATCGAGATGATCGACCCGGATGGCGCTCTCACCATTCGAGCTGAAACTTCATCTCTCACTTACCAATTACCAATTACTACTCCCCAAATGTGGGATATCGACTCGCCCAATCTTTACACCCTCAAAGTTACTCTGGGCGATGACGAAGTCACCGAGACCTTTGGCTTCCGCACCATCGAGACGCGGGATGGAAAGATTTTGCTCAACGGCCGGCCCTTGTATCTGCGCGCCGCCCTCGACCAGGATTACTATCCCGATCTGATCTCCACGCCTCCCTCGCAGGAATACATCGAAGACCAATTCCGCAAGGCGAAAGAAATGGGGCTTAACTGCCTGCGCGTCCACATCAAGGTCGCCGATCCGCGCTATTACGCTGCAGCGGACAAGGTAGGCCTGCTGATCTGGACAGAGCTTCCCAACCATAGTTTATTGAGTAAGGACGCCAAACGCCGCGCCCGCGAAACCCTGGCCGGTATGGTGGAGCGCGACGGAAATCATCCCTCGATCGGGATCTGGACGATCATCAACGAAAGCTGGGGCATCGACCTGACCGACCCGTCCCAGCGCGCCTGGCTGGTAGAGACGTATGACTGGCTGAAGGCCCTCGACCCCACACGGCTTATTGTGGGCAATTCCGCTTGCTGGGGCAACTTCCATGTCGTCACCGACATCGCGGACTTTCATATTTACTATGCCATGCCCGACCATCACCGGCAATGGCGCGCATGGACGCAGAGCTACGCGCGCCGCCCACATTGGCTGTTCGCCCACGATTACAAGGACCATGAGGCGTGGCGTGATTTTGCGCGCGATCCCTGGCGTGAGGTCGAGCGTCCGGTCGCATCCGAGGTCCGTCAGCGTGGGGATGAGCCGCTGCTCGTCTCAGAGTTCGGCAACTGGGGCCTGCCCGATGTCTCAAAGCTATATGAGGGAAATGGCGGCAGCGCGCCCTGGTGGTTCGACACCGGGCTCGAATGGGGCGACGGCATCGTCTATCCGCGCGGCATCGAGCAGCGCTTTAAGGACTATCACCTCGATCGAGTGTTTCCCTCCCTCTCTGCACTTTCGGAGGCAAGCCAGCGACTGCAATTCGAGGCCCTCAAATTTGAAATTGAGAATATGCGTTCCCATGCAAGCATCCAGGGCTATGTCATTACCGAATTCACGGACTTGCACTGGGAGTGCAATGGTCTGCTGGATATGTACCGCAACCCCAAGGTCTATCACTCGCAACTAAAAGAGATCAACGCCGATGACCTCCTGATCCCGCTCTGGGAACGGCTGGCGTTTTCTGCAGACGAGACCTGGGAGCTGAAGATCCTCTTCTGCCATTGTTCGGCGGTCGAGATCAAAGATGCCGTATTGGCATGGGAAATCGTTGGTCATGATTTGCCAGCACTCGGCGATCAAGTGTTGGTCGATGACATTGTAGCTTATCAGGTGAATGAGTTAGGGGTTGTACGTTTTGATATTCCTCATGTTCACCATCCAACAAGGGCGCGGCTGAAACTGCGTTTGGTCAGTGGTGAAAAGGTGATTACTGCTGCCGAACAGGAATTGTATGTTTTTCCATCTGACCTCGTGCTCATGCAAGAACATTGGGACCCTGTGAGCGGAGTAGTGCAAGCTGCTACGAAGACGAAGCGGGGAAAACTAGTGTATGCACCGGAATTTCAATCCACGCTTGCGTACTTGAATTATGAAGTTGTAGACGATCTCTCCCATGTAGATGTGGCAGTTGTGACAAGGCTTGACGACGCCTGTCGTGAGTTCCTCCTGCGTGGCGGACGCGTGTTGCTTCTCGCCGAGTCAGATGACGCTCTGCAAACGCACATTCCCGGGCTTGGTATCGAATCTCGCACGGGGACTCCCTGGCAGGGAGACTGGGCAAGCAGCTTTGGCTGGCATCGATTTGAGAAGGTACCGACGGAGGGCGTAGTGAACTTTGCCTTTGCCGATCTCACGCCTGAGCATGTGATTCATGGATTCTCTCCACGCGATTTTGCTCTGGACGTATATGCCGGCTTGTTTGTAGGCTGGCTTCATAAACCAATTCCCACAATTGCCCGGAAACGAGTGGGGCGTGGCGAGCTGTTGACCTCCACATTTCGGTTGTCGAAAAACCTGGAAAGCAATCCACTTGCAAAATACTTATTCAAAGAATTGATGATATTGATCGAAGACGTATAATCACGGAGACACAAAGACACGGAGTTTTTAATTCTCTGTGTCTCCGTGGTTCAAATCGTTTGGCTTGTCAGACGTAAAGTCTCGTTCTGGAGAATCATGGCTCATACCTATCAAAATCCTCTGCCGATCAAACATATCGGCGATCCGTTCGTGCTGCGCGCATCCGATGGAACCTACTATTGCTATGCTACCTCCGCGCCGGATGGATTCAAAGCCTGGACATCCACCGATCTCGTCAACTGGACGGACATTGGATATGTCTATCAGCGCAACGCTGACTCGTGGGGCGAATCCGATTTTTGGGCTCCTGAGGTCGTATACTATGGAGGAAAATACTTCTTGCACTACAGCGCTCGCTGGGGTAAGAATCAGAGCCTGCGTACCGGCGCCGCAACGGCAGATTCTCCCAGTGGTCCCTTTGTGGATCTGTTCAACCGTCCGATGTTCGATTTCGGCTACGCCGCGATCGACGGCCATGTTTTCTTCGATGACGATGGACGCAACTATTTCTACTACGCCCGCGATTGCAGTGAGAACGTCGTGGATGGCCGGCATGAAAGCCAACTTTATGTGGCCGAGCTCGAAGATGACCTGGTCACATTCAAAGGTGAGCCGCTGCTGATCACAAAGCCCGAACAGGAATGGGAATGCCGCTCAGGCCCCGAGTGGTTTTGGAATGAGGGTCCGTTTGTGTTAAAACATAATGGCAGGTATTATTTAATGTACTCCGCCAATTTCTATGCGAGCCGCGACTACGCAGTTGGATATGCTCTGGCGGAGAGCCCGATGGGGCCGTTCGTCAAGGCCGCGCACAACCCCATTTTATCCTCGTCGAACGCCGAGATATCGGGACCCGGTCATAACTCCGTGACGACCTCTCCCGATGGAAGTGAATTATTCATCGTGTATCATATCCATACGGACCCCCAGAAGCCCAGCGGCGACCGACAGGTATGTATGGACCGCCTTGGCTTTCGTGAAGATGGTACATTATACGTAACAGGTCCTACGCATACTCCTCAACCTGCCCCTTCCTCGAAGGAGTGATAGTTATGTTCGACAGCCCGCATCGGCGCTTGAACCTTCTCACCCGCGAATGGGTGTTGGTTTCGCCGCATCGCGCCAAACGTCCCTGGCAGGGACAGGTGGAAAAGAAGCCTGCTCAGTCCTTGCCGGAGTACGACCCCACGTGTTACCTGTGCCCGGGAAATGAACGCGCCGGGGGTGTCCGCAATCCGCCCTATACGGGTACATTTGTTTTCGATAACGATTTTGCTGCGCTCCTGCCCGAACCGCCCCCTGATTCTCATCACAAGGCTTCCTCGCTGCTCGTTTCCGAATCCGAACGAGGCATCTGCCGCGTGATCTGCTTCTCGCCGCGCCACGATCTCTCTCTCCCTGAGCTCAGTCTCTCCGACATTGAGAATGTGCTCACGACCTGGACTGAGCAATCTGCCGATCTCGGGAATCGTGACTTCATTCGCTACGTACAAGTCTTCGAGAATAAAGGCGAGGTGATGGGTGCGTCCAACCCGCATCCGCACAGCCAGGTCTGGGCGAGCGGACATATCCCCAATGAGCCGGGCAAGGAGCTTGTTGCACAAAAAGAGTACTTCAAGGAGCATCAGCGTCCCTTGCTTAGGGATTACATACAGGAGGAACACAAACACAAGGCGCGCATTCTGGCGGCCAACGACCATTTCACGGCGCTCGTTCCGTTTTGGGGGATCTGGCCGTTCGAGGTCCTGGTCAGCGCGCATCGTCCGGAATTGACGCGGCTGACGGAATTGACGTCTGCGGAAATGACTGCCCTGGCCGAGATCCTGAAGATCGTTACGACCCGTTACGACAACCTGTTCGAGATTTCCTTCCCCTACTCGATGGGATTCCATCAAGCCCCCTTCGATGGCCAAAATCATCCTGAGTGGATTCTCCACGCGCACTTTTATCCGCCGCTCTTACGCTCGGCTACGGTCCGTAAGTTCATGGTGGGCTATGAGATGCTGGCGATGCCGCAACGCGACATCACACCCGAGACGGCCGCACAGCGCCTGCGAGCCTTGCCCGAGATCCATTACAAACAGAGGAGCGCGGCTTGAGCCTTCAGGCAACCGTCATCGCAAAATTTCGGGAGCATTTTGGCGAAGCGCCCGCTCATGTCGTGCGTGCCCCGGGACGTGTGAATCTGCTGGGGGAACATGTCGATTACAACGATGGGTTCGTCCTGCCTATTGCTATCGACCGCGCCACCTGGCTGGCGTTCTCGCGCAGCGATACGGACCAGACCACGCTGAGAGCGGTAGATCTCTCTGAAGAGATTTCCTTTTCATCCGCAACGCTTTCCGCCAAAACAGACGCAACTGGCAAGCCTCTGCCTACCTGGGCTCTCTATCCTGCGGGGGTAATGTGGGCATTAAAGGAAGCAGGTCTCGCCATACCGGCTCTTAGTGGTGTATATACCTCAGACGTGCCGCAAGGGTCTGGCCTGAGCTCATCCGCTGCTGTGGAGATGGCATTTGTGCTGGCCTGGCAAACACTGGGGGGATGGAATCTCCCGCCTATGGAACGCGCCCTCCTCGGAAAAAAGGCGGAAAATAAATATGTCGGCGTCAACAGCGGCATCATGGACCAGTTCGCCAGTGCCTGCGGAGAGCAAGATCGCCTGCTCCACCTAGATTGCCGCTCCCTTGAATGGCAAACACTGCCCTTGCCAAGTGACATCGCCATTATTGTGGCAGATACCAAAATGCGTCGCGCCCTCACATCCGGGGAGTACAACAGGCGCCGCGCCAACTGCGAGGAGGCCGTGCGCATTTTGCGCGAAGAATTACCGGGCATCACATCCCTGCGTGATGTTGACCTGGAGACCTTTAACCGCCTTGCCTCGCGTTTGCCGGAGCGGGTTGAAAAGCGGGCGCGTCACGTGGTGGAAGAGATCGAGCGTTCTGTGCATGCCATCCTGCTGCTCGAGCAGGGAGATATGGTCGAGTTTGGCAAGCTCCTCAATCAATGCCATGCCAGCCTGCGTGATCTATATGAGGTCTCGATCCCAGAATTGGATACTATGGTCTCCGTGGCACAGTCTCTGCCAGGCTGCTATGGTGCTCGTCTCACCGGAGCCGGCTTTGGCGGGTGCACCGTCAACGTGGTGGCACGGGAGCAGGCAGATGCTTTTTCCAGTGCTCTTGCGGCAGGCTACGAAGTTCAAACAGGTTTCCCTCCAGAGATTTATATTTGTTCTGCGAGTAGGGGAGCGGAACTGATATAAGCGCAAGCCGCCATTCCCGGCGGCGCAGGGAGCGATTAGCACTGTCCAACTCATATTGGCGGGTAAAATATCCCGTGAAACTCACACGGATTAATCATGGTTTCCCAGTTCAACTCGTTTTTCAAAATTTACGGCAAGGTGTTTGGCTTGCTGGCGACCATGGCGCTCGGGGCTCTGTTCCCACAGGTCCACGTGTTCTCATTCCTCATCCAGTATTTGTTGATGCTGATGCTGTTCTTTGCGTTCCTGGACATCAAGTTCAAGCCCCAGACGTTTCAAAGGAGTGTCCTGTGGGTCTTGCTCGCGAACGTGGCAGTAGGTTTTCTCAGTTATGCCCTGCTGATATCCTTCGATCAGACCCTCGCATTAACAGCGTTCATGACTGCCATGGCGCCGACCGCGATCGCCGCGCCGGTGATCATGAGCTTTATCAAAGGGAAAATTGAATACGTCATTGCAGCGGTGCTGGTGACGAATATCTCCAGCGCGGTCATTATCCCTGTAGCCCTTCCCTTTTTGATCGACGCGAAGGCACAGGTGCAGATCTCCGTCTGGGATGTTTTACAGCCGGTCCTGGTTGTGATGTTCGTACCGCTGATTCTGGCTCAGGTCGCCTCTCATTTGCCTCAGGAGGCGCAAGCGTTTCTGCGCAAAGGGAAACAGTTCTCGTTCCCGCTCTGGCTGGTGAACCTGTTTATCATCAGCGCCAATGCTTCGAATTTTCTCCGCAAGGAAGATACCCATTCCTTCTCTACATTGCTGGCTATTGCATTGATCTCGCTCGTGTTGTGCATTGTCAATTTTGGGCTGGGCGCGCTGCTGGGCGGACGGCAGAACTGGCAGGAAGCCAGCCAGTCACTCGGACAAAAGAATCTGTCCTTCGTCATCTGGATCGCGCTAACGTTCATCAATCCACTGGTGGCAATGGGGCCCACGTTTTACATCCTGTACCATCATTTGTACAACTCATGGTCGATTTATCAGTTCGAGAAGCGACGGGACGGATGAAGGCGCGCTTTGTGATCGTGATGGGCGTGGCGGGAAGCGGCAAGACGACCGTGGGAGAGTTGCTGGCACAGAGGCTGGGGTGGAGCTTCTATGACGCGGATGCCTTTCATCCGGCGGAGAACATCGCCAAGATGGCGAACGGGACCCCGCTCGACGATTCGGACCGCGCCCTGTGGTTGGCCGCGCTCCAAGCCTTGATTTCTACCTCGCTAAAGGAAAACCGTCCGGCTGTGTTGGCCTGCTCGGCGCTCAAGGAAAGTTATCGACAGTGGTTGCTGGAGGAGAATGAAGGCGTGCAGTTTGTTTATCTGAAGGGCAGCTATGACATCATCTGGTCCCGCATCTCTCAGCGCAAAGATCATTACATGAAGCCGGAAATGCTTCAAAGCCAGTTTGAAGCTCTCGAGGAACCGGCGAACGCGCTGACCATCGACGTCTCTTTGTCTGTGGCTGAAATCGTGGAGGAGATCGCGGAACGGTTGGAGTAGACGATTCCGACAGGGGATCTATCGTTTACAAATCCAGTCGTTCTCCGCATTTCAACAATCGATATTTTTGTTCCGCCTGTTCCGCGGACTTGACGAAACCCTCGGGCGAAACTGTATTGAACTCGAACATTTCGTAGTGACAGGGAATGACCAGGCCTGCGTTGATATGTTTTCCAAGCTGGGCAGCTGCTTCGGCACTGAAGTTGCCAGCCACCCCACGTGCCGGGTCGCTCCCATTAATGGGAAGCAGTGCCAGATCGATCTTCCAATTCTTGAGTCGATCCACCAATCCTTCATACAGGACGCAGTCGCCGCTGTGATAGATCGTCCATGCGCCGGCCTGCACAAGGAAGCCAATATAGCGATGATCGTCGTGCTCATCCTGTTCGAGCGCTTCATGCGCGGAGGGGATAGCGTGAAAGATAAATGGACCGACCCGAATCGCTTGGCCCTCGGCGCGGATCGGTGTTAAGCGCTGGGGGGAGACTTGCAAGCGTTCGGCGGCGAAGTTGATGTTTGCCCCCGAGACGATCACCGTCAGGTTTGGATTGGCTTGCAATAAAGGGATCAAAGATTCCCCGTCGAGATGATCGGTGTGGTTGTGGGAGGAGGTCACTACATCCACGAAATCCAGGCGTTCCGGCGCGATGACGCGTTCCGTCATGCGCACATGAGGCTTGTCCGTGTTGGCGTACTTTTTCGTGAGCGAATCTGAGAGATAGGGATCCAGCAAGAGATGATATCCCAGCCATTGGATCAGGAATCCGCTCTGCCCCAGCCACCACAGATGCAGGTGGTCCGGATCCGTTTTCGCGCGGACTACATCTTCAAGGAACGCATCGTCTTGTAGAAAGGGTTTGATCATAGAAGCTCCATGTCAGTGCGAGCAAAGCGAAGCAATCTCCAAGTGAATGGGAGATTGCTTCGTCGCCTTGGTCTCGACACCGCACCGGTATACGGTGCCAGTGTACAGTCGAGAAAAACACTCGACCTGCTCGACCAGCGCCTCCTCGCAACGACATCTAACCTATTCCCAATTCCTCTCGGACTATCTTCACGCCCTGGACCATGTTCTGCAGCTTGAGACGCGCTGCCCAGCGCGCGGTCTGGCTCAGTCCACAATCGGGCGCGAACGAGAGTTGTTCGGGTGGCGCGTATTTCAGGCAGTGACGCACGCGGCTGGCGATATCGTCCGGCGTCTCGATGTAGTAGGATTTGACGTCGACAATCCCCACGGCGACCTCCTTGACCCTGGCGATCTCCTCGATAATTTCCACCTCAGAGAACTCGCGGCTCGCCATCTCGAGATGGATCTCATCCACGTTCATTTCGAGAAAACCAGGGAACATCGGTGCATAGCGACGCGGACCGACCGCACGTGCTTTGTAATTGCCAAAACACAAATGCGTCGAAAGATGGGTCCTGCCATACACACCCTCGACCGTGCGGTTGAAGATGTCCACGAAGCGTTTCGTGTCTTCCTTGTAGGCATAGCAGCTCATGGACGGTTCATCTACCGTGATCTCCTGGCAGCCTGCTTTGACCAGGGCTTCGAGCTCTGTGCCCACGATCGGAAGTAGGGCTTCCGTGATGGAATAACGGTCGGGATACTGTCGGTTGGGATTTAGCCTTCCGCTCAACGTATAGGGACCTGGTACGCTGGCTTTAAGTGTGGGCCCGCTTGGCGCCAGTCGTTTGAGCCGTTCATATTCCTCCACAACGCCGAGTCCGCGCGGGGCAGTCAGTTCCCCGACGATGTTGTGTTTGCCGCGCTGGTCATGCGCCGGCGGACCAAACACGCGCAGTGGCTTCTCATTCGGCTCAATGCCCTGCAAATAGCCATAGAACGACAAATTAAAGTCGAGCCGCGACTGCTCTCCATCGCTGATCACATCCAGGCCGGCTTCCCTCTGGTCGTGAACGGCGACGATGACCGCGTCCTCCTGCAGTTCGGCCAATTCATTCGTCCCGAATTGTTCGAGGTGCTGACTGGCAAACTCCAGCCAGGACGGGAATGGATAACTGCCGATCACCGTTGTGCGCAAGGGCTGCTCTTTCACAAATTCTCCTTTTGAAGTTGATCAAATCTTTAAACACAAAGGCCACGACACTGCACCGGCGTGGTTTGCCAAGCAAACCATGCGGTGAGGTCACTAAGGTTTAATCTCAAGATCGAATTTCCTTTGTATTTAAAGAACTACTTCCTGATTTTTGTCACAAGGTCGCTGGCTTCATTCGCCAATCGCGTAATCTCGTCGAATTTTCGGTCGGCGATCATCTGGCGCTTTGCCATCCACGAGCCGCCGACAGCGTGGATCTTTTCCATTTGTAGATAGTCCGCCAGATTCTCCAACTTCACTCCACCGGTTGGGATAAATCGCAATCCCGGAAAGGGGTCTGATAGGGCCTTGAGGGCTTTGAGTCCGCCTACAGCTTCCGATGGGAAAAATTTCAGAAACTTCAAACCGAGATGGATGGCGCGGATCATCTCGGTGGGGGTCACAGCGCCGGGCAGAACAGGGATTTGATTTTCCTGTGCCCAGATGACAACCTGCTCCACCATCCCGGGTGAGACGAGAAATTGCGCGCCCGCGTCACGTGCCGCCTCGGCTTGTTCCCAGGTTATCACGGTTCCAGCCCCGACGATGACATCCGGTACATCGCGCGCAATAGTGCGAATCGCCTCGAGCGCTGCCTCGGTGCGCAGTGTGATCTCGGCGATAGGCAGACCTCCTGCCAGCAGCGCCTCGGCTAACGGTTTGGCATAAAGCGCCGAGTCGATTTCCAGTACGGGAATGACGCCGATTTTGTAGAAGTAATCAAAGATAGATTGTTCCATTGTTTATTTTTGTTATCTAACCGTCCAGCCGCCGTCGACGGTGAGGACGGAGCCGGTGACGAAGGCTGATTCGTCTGAGGCTAAATATAACGCGGCCTGGGCAACATCGGCGGGTGAGCCGAAGTCACCTGTCAATGGCTGGAGTTGTGGAAGACGAGCGCGAATCGTTTCACTTTCCTGCGCGCGTTGACTCATCGGCGTCGCGATCAGGCTCGGGCAGATCACATTGGCGCGGACGCCGCGCGGCGCATAATAGGAAGCGATCGAGCGTGTGAGACTGATGACCGCGCCTTTGCTGGAGGCGTAAGCATGGGTCGCGAAGTCCTCGTCGCCGCCGACCAACCCTAGCACAGATGAAACGTTGACAATGACTCCATGTTCTTGGGTCAACATCGCCTGCAGCGCGTATTTACAACAGTAGAAAACGCTATTCAGATTTAGTGCGAGCGTCTTCGCCCAACCTTCAAGCGTGCAGGAATGCGTTGGTCCGTCACCCCATTTACGTCCGCTACCGCCTGCCACGTTGATGAGGATATCGAGGTGTCCGTACTGATCGAACACCGCCTTGACGGCAGATTCAACTTCTGATGCGGATGTGACGTCCACCCGAAGAGAGTTGGCGGCTGATGTCTCGATATCAAATATGGTGACACGCGCTCCTTCCGCTGCAAACAGCTCCGCAGTGGCGAGCCCGATCCCACTCCCACCGCCTGTGACGATCGCAACTTTATCTGGAAGGCGGTTCATCGACAACCGTACACTTTTTGGACGCGCGTCCGGTAGTCATCGTAGCAGTCGTCGAAGCGCTGTTTGCTGGCTTCACTGCCGATGAAGTAACTGCTGGTGAGGACGATAGGAGGTTTGCCAAGCTCCGTCAGTTTTTCGGCGATGCGGCATTTGAGGGCATTCGTCACCGCCGCCGCGCCAATGGTGGAGCCCGGTCCGACAGGGTCTTTGAGGTTTGGGACGCGTACGAGAGCATCGCCGCCCGGCGTGCAGTTGTCGATAACGATGTCGGCAATATCGATCAACTTTTTCCCGCTGGAGTGATTGGCGGCTGAGGCGGTGCAATGCTCCACAGAAACCACGGCAATCACGGGCAGAGTGAGCCGCTTAGCTTCGAGAGCGACATCCACGACGACTTCATTGACCCCACTGTTGGAAAAGAGCAAGAAACAATCGGGCGCGCTGAACACAAAGTTGCGCAGGATCACCTGGCCGAAGCCTTCCACATGTTCCAGAAACATGGCCTGGCGCTGCCCGTTCGAGCCGACGACAAGGTTGTGAAATGTAAGTGACAGCTCGACGATGGGGTGGAAGCCGGGGAAGCTTCCATGACGGGGGAACATTTCCTCGACGAAGATTCGTGAGTGTCCTGTGGCAAAAAGATGGACGAGGCCATCTCCCGCGATGGTCTGGGCACAGAGTTCCGAGGCGTGTTCGATGTTCTCCATTTGGGTCGACTCGATCCGTTCGAGGATCGCTTTCGCTTGCGCGAGGTAATCAAGAGAGGCATTTGACATATTCAGGGTCCTTATCAAAAATTATTCTATCTCCTCCTGGGATTGCCTGCAAGAATTGCACTATAATCCCTACTATATCTTTCTCGCAAGGAGACGTATATGCACAAGATCGCCATGCTGGGAACAGGTTTGATCGGTCGCTTTTATACGATGAGCCTGCAGAATTTTCGGGGGAAAGATGAGATCAAAGTCGTCTGCTCGAGCAAACTGGAAAACGCACAAAAATTCGCGGAGGAATTTGGTATCCCGCACTGGACGGATGATATAGCCGCGGCGGCTCAGGATCCTGAGATCGATACTGTAATCGTCGGCATTCCTAACTATCTGCATAAGAAAGCTGTCCTGCTGGCGGCGGAAGCGGGGAAGGCTGTCTTATGCACCAAGCCGCTGGCCATCAGCGGACCGGAAGCGTTGGAGATGCTGGAAGCTGTGGAGAAAGCGGGTGTGTTCCATGGCTATCTGGAGGATTTAGCTTATACGCCTAAGACCTTAAAGGCATTGGAAGCCACGCGTAAAGGCGCGCTCGGCAAGGTACTATGGGCGCGCTCACGTGAGACCCACGGCGGTCCGCACAGCGACTGGTTCTGGACAAAGGAATTTTCGGGCGGCGGCGCGATCGTGGATATGGGCTGTCATTGCATCGAGATCGCGCGCAACTTTATAGGCAAAGGAATCCGTCCCATGGAGGTCACCTGCTGGGCAGATACGCAGGTCCACCCGATCGAGGCCGAGGATCACGCCGTGGGTCTGGTGCGCTACGAGAACGGCGCGATCGGGCAGTTCGAGGTCAGCTGGACGTTC
>LLBY010007674.1_pt5 | contig 12687 bp, 13 predicted proteins | sample 1489401 | NCBI WGS metagenome assembly LLBY01 (sample SAMN04092656, study PRJNA295927) | soil metagenome | biome: Soil prokaryotic community; feature: Bulk soil; isolation source: soil from tomato rhizosphere | host: tomato cultivar Hawaii 7996 | place: South Korea | collected 2011-11-01 | reverse complement strand
TTATATTATTATGAATATGCCTAAGTTAACATTAAACAATTTCAGCGCTTAATCCTGCTTCAAGTAGCATGGAGCAACGTGGTTTTAAATCATCGTATAAACCAGTTTTTACGGTGCATTTGCCTTTATAATGCACAAGGAGTGCACATTGTTCTGCTTGTTCTGCGGTGTGCTCGCAAGCATAAATAAGCATGTCTATAACATGATCGAAGGTATTAACATCGTCGTTATATAACACAATCTCGTTTTGGGTAAGTACTTTTTCTTTTAGTAGTACTTCTTCCAATGTTTTTTCTTGAGTACTCATAGGTTAAATTTTTACTAATTTAAAAATTTTAAGGCAACCCAATGGTTTCTTTCCAATTTTTCTTCAAATTTTAACATGTGCTTTTCACATGCTTCTTGAATAACCGGAATATCATCTTTGTAAAATCCGCTTAAAAATAAAAGACCGCCTTTATTTAAGCACGATATGTAAGTTTCCATATCGTTTAATAAAATATTACGATTAATGTTCGCAATTATTATATCGTATTTTTTACCTGTTAAAACACTGGCATCGCCTTCTATTACAGTAATATGCTTGCAATTATTACGCTCTACATTTTCTAAACTATTTAAATAGCACCAATTATCGTAATCAACCGCATCTATGGGGTTTGCGCCTTTTATTTCGGCTAAAATGGCTAAAACACCAGTACCACAACCCATATCTAAAACCGATTTATCGGTGAAATCGGTTTTTAAAATATGCTGAATCATCATGTGGGTGGTTTCGTGATGTCCTGTTCCGAAACTCATTTTGGGTTCTATAATAATATCGTATGGGGTATTTGGTTTTTCATGAAATGGTGCACGAACTGAGCATATATTATCTACCACAATGGGATTGAAGTTCTTTTCCCATTCTTCATTCCAATTGGTTTGTTCAATTTCGTTAAACGTGAAATCGATTTTAAATTCTTCAGAGTTTAATATTTGGATATCCTCCAAGATATTTTCATGCCATTCCTCTTTTTGAATGTATGCTGTAACACCTTCTTCGGTTTCTACAAAGCTTTCAAAACCTGCATAACCAAGTTCTGCAATAAGTATTTCTACTCCAGGTTGTACTGGTGTTACTTTAAACTCATAACCTATGTAAATGATGTTTGACATATAGATTTTTGATTTACGATTACGATTGATTTACATTTCACGGTTCACGATTCACGAATTTACGTTAGCGATAGAAACGGCATCCTTTTTGGCGCCAAAAGCGCCAAAAAGATACAGTGTATAGCGCAACCCTTGGGTAACGCCTAAAAGATTACATTTTTAAAATGCGTTTACAATGGCAAAAAAATCGTCTGCGTTAAGTGCAGCACCACCAATTAAACCTCCATCTACATCTGGTTTTGAGAAAATTTCCTGTGCATTGTTTGGTTTCACACTTCCTCCATATAAAATGGATACGCTGTTTGCTACAGCGACACCATATTTATTGCTTAACGTTTTTCTGATGAATGCATGCATATCTTGTGCTTGCTCTGGACTTGCAGTTTCGCCAGTGCCAATAGCCCAAACAGGTTCGTATGCTAACACAATGTTTTTAAATGCCGAAGATTCTAAATGAAACAAGGCGTTTTTAATTTGGCTTTCTACAACATTTTCATGGTTACCCGATTTTCTATCGGCCAAAACTTCGCCAAAACAGAAAATAGTACGTAAATCGTTTGCTAAAGCAGCATCTACTTTTTTAGCTAAAATTGCATCTGTTTCACCAAAATACTCACGGCGTTCACTATGACCTAAAATAACGGTTTTTACACCAACACTCTTAAGCATACTCGCACTAATTTCACCTGTGTAAGCACCATTTGCTGCGAAATGCATGTTCTGTGCAATCACTTCTATACCGGTGTCTTTTAATGCTTGAAATGCTGGAAAAAGGTTTGTAAAGGTTGGTGCTACCATAACCTCGGCATTTGATGTTTTCGATTTAGTTTTTAAAGCACTAATTAATGATTCGGTTTGTGCTAAATCATTATTCATTTTCCAGTTTCCTGCTACAATTTGTTGTCTCATTTTTAATTTACCTTTTTAATGAAGGGATTTTTTATTAAGTTTTATAATATCTTTTTAATTTTTATGTCGTCAGCTTCAATAGCTTTAAACAAGTTTATTTTTCCGTTTTGGCCGATTACCATATATCTGGGGATCCAATCTAATTGAATGAATTCACCAAAAGGGCCTTTCCAACCAGATTGCATAAAATAATGTTGCCCTTGCACATTATATTTCTCAATGCCTTTTTTCCAAGCTTCCTGGGTTTTATCTAAAGACAAAAATACATAGGTCACATTTTTATGGGCTTTTTGCAGATTTTTAACTTTAGGCATACCACCAATACAATCTTTACACCACGATGCCCAAACATCAACCAAAATGGTTTTGTCTTTATTTGCTTCTAAAATTTCTTTAAAGCTTATTGAGTTTCCATCTAATGTAATAAAGGTGTCGTTTAATGCAGCCTCGGAAAACTTAGTAGGTGTTTCTTGTGCTTTACAACTTAAAACACTCAAGACGAAGATTAATATGTAGTTTATTTTTTTCATTTTTCTATTTATGGGATTTCTGTCTGCTTAGGAACTATTCTAATTTCACCTTAGGATCTAACCAAACGTAAATGACGTCGACAAAAATATTAATTATTATGAAGAATAACGCTATTATTAACACCGAACCCATAATTACAGGTAAATCCAAAGTATTTAAGGCATTTACTATTTCTTTCCCAAGTCCGTTCCAACCAAAAATATACTCCACAAAAACAGCACCTGCCAGCATGGAAGCAAACCATCCTGAAATAGCCGTAACTACTGGGTTTAGGGCATTTTTAACAGCATGTCTTTTTATAATTTGAAACTCGCTTAAGCCTTTTGCTCTTGCGGTTCTGATATAATCTTGGTTAAAGACTTCCAGCAACGAATTTCGCATAAGTTGTATAACGACCGCCAACGGACGAATACCCAATACAATAGCTGGGAGTATGAGATTTTTTAACTTCATATGATTGGCTTCTCCAAAATCGTCTAATTCATAAAGACTTCCTGTCATTTCTAAATTTGTGTACTTATGCAATACAAAACCAAAAAACCATGCGAATAAAATGGCGCTAAAAAACGATGGCACACTCATACCAAACGTACTGAATATCTGTATGGTTTTATCTACCCAACGGTCTTTGTAAAGTGCTGAAACAATGCCTAAAAAAATACCGACAAGCATAGCTATTATTATCGCAGAAACTGCCAACACAAACGTATTTGGGAGTGTTTCACCCAAAACCTCACTTACTTTTTTACCTTGTTTGGTAAACGATTCGCGTAAATATGGAAACTTTAAAACGGTTGTTGTATTACCAATTGAAAATAATTCTACTGCTGAGTATTTCCCTGTTTTTAAAAAGGTATAATCTTGAACGTCTTTTGAATGAAAGGATATGGGCGACAAATCATTCAAATAATAAAAGTATTGGGTGCTTATGGGTTTATCGAAGCCATATTTTTGCTTTACAATGGCTAATTGTTCGCTACCCTCATTCTGTCCCAACATCATCTGTGCGGGGTCTCCCGGAAGCACGTTAAATAAAAAGAAAATAACGGTAACTACCCCAAACAAAGTGAGTAGTGCGTATGTGATTTTATTTAGTAGATAGGTTATCAGGTTTTTGGTTTTTGGGTGTTTGGTTGATGGTTGTTGGTTGTTGGTTGTTGGGTCTTGGGTCTTGGGTCTTGAGTGTTGGGTCTTGGTCTTGAGTGTTGGTTTGTAGTGTTTGGGCCTTTAATAGAAAGCTGGTAGTCGAAACACTTTTTAACTTTTTAACTTTTTAACTCATAACTCATAACTCATAACTTTAAATCATCTATATCATTCCAATGTACTTTTTGTTTGATGGTGCCTTTGTCTAACTCTAGAATACCCGGGTTTGAACGTACTATTGTTTTTAGAGCTTTTTCATCGCATAAATAAAAGTCGAAATTTAAATGGTATTTCTTTTTTATTTGTTGCTTTGCTTCTTTACCTGATGCTGTTAAACCAATAACTTGATACCCCTTTTTAATAGCTTCATCAGACATCGCTTTTAATTTTTCTGCACCTGCCTTTTCCATTTTTTCTAAGTTGTATGAAACAATAATGATAAGATTCTCTTCTGAAAGAAACTGTTGGGTTAAATCTTCATCATCGCTTTCTATTGAAAAATCTACCACGGGCGGTTGGTAACCTTCATCTATAACTTTGGTCTCAACTCCAATATAATCGCCTTCGACATCTGGGTACGAACCATCGGTAGTGATAACTTTCTCTTCACCATTAATTTTAAACTTCCAATAATATTCTACAACTGGTTTTGGTGCATCGGCTGGAATTGACATCCCTTCTGAAATATTATTCCCAATTTTATAAGCTCTAAAATCTACCACAGGCAAATGCATTAGCACATGATAACCCAACCAAAAACTGAAAATAAAGCTTAAAAGTGCGAAAACCGTAGTTGTTAATTTACTAAAAACTGGTTTTATATATTTAACACCAAAAAATAAAATGAGTATTAAAACCAATAAAATAACATCTTTGGTAAAGCTTTCCCATGGCGTTAACTTTAAAGCATCACCAAAGCAGCCACAATCTCTAACTTTATCAAAATAAGCCGAATAAAAGGTTAAAAATGTAAAAAACACAATCATTAACAACAAACTCCAAACAGTAAACTTAGGTTTGTATCCAATAATTAAAAACACCCCTAAAACCACTTCAAAAACGACAACTAATACCGAGATGATTAAGGCATAGGATTCCAAAAACGGGAGATTTAAAACATCAACACTAAAGTATTCTTGTAACTTATATGAAAACCCTAGCGGGTCGTTTAGCTTTATTAAACCAGAAATAATAAATAAAACACCTACTAAAATTCTTGAGATACTTACTAATACTTTCATCTGTTTATATATTTTAATTTGGCCAGATGGAACGCCCTAAATAATCATCCTCGTATGCGTGAATGCTATTCTCATGGGTGTTTCCTATATGGGTTTTTATTGTTTTTAAAGATCATATATTATCGCTTTCTCTTCATAGGTGCTTGCTTAAGCAAACTTATTGTTAATGGCGATTTCATAATTTTTATATCAGGCCTTTCGACTGTGCTCAACGTGACATTCCTTTTAAATTATTACCTTTTTAAATGAATTAAAGCAAAAACCGCATAATTAATCATGTCTTGATAGTTGGCATCAATACCTTCACTAACTAACGTTTTTCCTTTATTATCTTCAATTTGCTTAACACGTAATAGTTTTTGCAAAATTAAATCGGTTAAGCTACTTACTCTCATATCGCGCCACGCTTCACCGTAATCGTGGTTTTTGTCTTCCATTAATTTTTTGGTAATGGCTACATGCTTTTCATACAATTCGGTGGCTTCTTTGGTTGATAAATCGGGTTGCTCTACCACACCTTTTTCCAACTGAATCAAAGCCATGATGCAATAGTTTATAATACCTATAAATTCGCTTTCTTCTCCTTCATCAACTTTTCTAACGGCATTTTGCTGAAGCCCACGAATACGCTGCGCCTTAATAAATATTTGGTCGGTAAGCGATGGCAAACGCAAGATGCGCCATGCACTTCCGTAATCGGACATTTTCTTTATAAATAAACTTTTACAGATATCAATGACGGCATCGTATTGTTTTGAAGTATCTTGCATGTAATAAAATGAATTTTGCGTAAATTTCGCTTAAATAGTTTAAAGTTCAAAGTTTATACAATTTAAAGTTTCATGTTTAGAGCTTAATGCCCCAAGTATGTACAAATTTTTAGATATTTAACTTAACTTTGAACTTTAAACCTGGAATTTAGAACTGCAAAATGACCATAAACTGCAAAGGAAAGCTCATTGATTTATCATCACCAAAAGTGATGGGAATTTTAAACATTACCCCCGATTCGTTTTACGATGGAGGTATTCATAAAAATAGCATTTCCATTTTAAAGCATGTAGAATCAATGCTCAATCAAGGCGCCACTTTTATAGATATTGGTGCTTATAGCTCGCGCCCAAATGCCGATTTTGTAAGTGAAGAAGTTGAACTACAACGCATATTACCAATAGTTGAAGCCGTTTTAAAAAACTTCCCTGAGGCTTTAATATCCATTGACACCTTTAGAAGTGATGTTGCCAAACAATGCATTGAAGCTGGAGCTACTTTAATTAATGATATTTCTGCTGGAAAACTAGATGAAAATATGTTACCAACCGTAGCTAATTTACATGTTCCTTATATTATGATGCACATGAAAGGCACGCCACAAACCATGCAACAACACGCCAATTACACCAATTTAACCAAGGATATTTTATTTTATTTCTCTGAACGCATCGCAGCCGCCAAAGCCTTAGGAATTATAGATATTATTGTAGACCCCGGTTTTGGTTTTGCAAAAACGTTAGAACATAATTACCAGTTGCTAAATCAATTACAATTATTAAAAATGATTGAAAAACCAATTTTAGTGGGCGTTTCCAGAAAGTCTATGATTTATAAAACCTTAGGAACTACCCCTAACGAAGCGCTTAATGGCACCACTGTTTTAAATACCATTGCATTACAAAAAGGAGCGTCTATCTTAAGAGTTCACGATGTAAAAGAAGCTATGGAAACCATTAAATTAGTTGAGTCGTTGAATTGTTGAATCATTGAATCGTTTAATTGTTTATTCTAACCATTTAACCGTCTAACTATCTAACCGTCTAACCGTCTAAATCTATGAAAAACATATCACTGCTTGTTACTTTACTGTTTATCTTTTCATGTGGAAAAGATAAGGTAGTGCAGCTTCCAGAAATAAACCATTCTGAAATCTCAGAAATTAATGATGTATCTGCTGCTTATTTATTTTATGACGAAACATTGCCAGATAGCTTAGAATTCAATAGAAAAAATTTGATTAGTACGACTAACTGGTTAGTAAACGTTGATAAACGGTTAACATTGAAACAAGCCATTCCGCATATTAAATTTTTACAGGAGAAAAAACAAAATGCTGGCCACAAAAATGACAATGCCAAAAACTATTTTACCTGTAACGATACCAGCAAAAAGAACTTAGGGTTTATTGAATTTACAGATGTGGTTTATCATAACATATCATTTCTTGATTATGTGTCAACAAATTCAAATTTAGACTTTTCAAACAAAATGAAAATTGAATTTACTACTTCGGAAGATATTTATATAGAGTTTCCGCTTTTCGATTTAAGTACTTTGGTCTCGAAAAAATCCAATTTAATAAAAGACATTAAACGTGTACTGGCAAATGAACTGGACACCGTTGAAATCATCTTAAGCTTCAACCAAAATTTAACATTTCAAGATTACATAACTTTTAAATCCATAATATCAACATTAGATTTAAAAGATGTTACCACATCAAACCACGAATTCATTTTTAAATAAGAAGTGGTTTAATCTTTTTCGATTGAAGCGAAAATCAGTCATTTTTTTTGTCCAATCGAAGTCTTTTTCGAGTTGCATAGCATTGCTACGGAAAGAAAAAAAGATATAGAGTGGGCAAAAAAAGGCGATTTTTTAGCCAATTGGAAAAAGTTTAAACCACTTCTAATCTTATTTTACTAAATTTACCAAAACCCATGTGCCTTGGAAATTTTTAATGACCTCCTAAAATTCTCTGTAGTTGATATTATAGATGTTATTCTGGTAGCATTGCTACTTTATTACACTTACAAATTGGTTAAAGGCACTGTAGCCATTAACATTTTTATTGGTATCATCATTATTTATTTAGTGTGGCGACTTACCAATTTCTTAAACATGGAATTACTTTCGGGTATTTTTGGTGGGTTTATGAAAGTGGGAATTATTGCTTTAATTGTGGTATTTCAACCAGAAATCAGAAAGTTTTTATTGATGGTTGGGTCTACAAATTTTAGTAAACGAGGGAAACTTTTCAAACAGTTTAGTTTCCTAAAAACCGAAACTAGCGACGAAACCAATGTAGATGCCATTGTATCGGCTTGTATTAGAATGGGAAATTCAAAAACAGGTGCTTTAATTGTTTTTGAGCGTAATAACAACTTAGACTTTTTAACTACCAGTGGTGATGAAATGAATATAAAAGTGACGCAACCTATTATTGAAAGTATCTTTTTTAAGAACAGCCCTTTACACGATGGTGCCATTATAGTGAGTAATAATATTATAAAAGCAACTCGAGTTATTCTGCCTTTAAATAATGAAAAAGTCATTCCAAAACGTTTTGGTTTACGTCACAGAGCAGGCATTGGAGTTACTGAAAAAACCGATGCTTTAGCACTTGTAGTTAGCGAAGAAACAGGTACTATTTCATACTTTAAAGATGGGGAATTTGTTGTTTTTGAAGATACAGCAGAGCTAAATTTAATGATTAAGAAAGATTTGGCTTAAACCACTTCTTCTTTCAAAAACTGCACTTCATATAAGTTCTTATAATACCCATTCTCTTTTTTAAGGAGCTGGGCATGTGTGCCCTCTTCTACAATTTCACCAGCATCCATTACAATGATTCTATCTGCTTTTTTTACAGTGGCTAATCTGTGGGCAATAACTATAGAGGTCCTGCCTTTAGTCATTTTATCGGTAGCATTTTGAATGAGTTGCTCGGAATAGGAATCGACCGAGGAAGTAGCTTCATCCAACACCAAAATACTAGGATTTGTAACATAAGCTCTTAAAAACGAAATAAGTTGACGCTGACCCGAAGACAACATCACACCCCGTTCTTTTACATTATAATGATAACCTCCCGGCAAACTGGCAATAAAATTATGAACCCCTATTTCTTTGGCTGCCTGAGTTACTACTTCTTCTGTAATTTCAGGATTATTTAAGGTAATATTATTTAAGATCGTATCGGCAAACAAAAACACATCTTGTAAAACTACCGCAATTTGAGTACGCAACGATGCTAAGGTAACTTGTTTTATATCTATACCATCAATGGATATAACACCATCCTTAATTTCATAAAAACGATTTAACAAATTGATGATGGTAGATTTTCCTGCACCCGTGGCTCCAACAATAGCGATGGTTTCACCCGATTTTACGTCAAAAGAAATACCTTTTAAAACATCTTCATCGTCAACATAATTAAAAAATACCTTATGGAAAGTGATATTGCCTTTAAAATGTTCGGCGACATGTGTACCCTTATCGTCTATATGCGACGTGGTATCTAAGATCTTAAAGACCCGATTTGCAGCCACCATACCCATTTGAAGCGTATTAAAATTATCGGCCATTTGACGCAGCGGTCTAAACAGCATAGGAATAAACATAACAAAAGCAATCAAATCGCCTTGGGATACTTCGGTGCCTCTTAAAACAATGTTTAAACCACCGTACCAAGCCACCAAGCCTATACTTATGGACGACACCAAATCGGCCAAAGGAAAGAAAATAGAGTTGTACCAAACTGTTTTTAACCAGCCCCTTTTGTGTCGTTCATTTATATCAATAAAGTTTTTATAATCAATATCTTCACGTGTAAAAATCTGTAAAATCTTCATACCTGTTAAGCGTTCTTGCACAAACGAATTCAGGTTAGACACTTCATTTCTAACGTCTTCAAAAGCAATTTTCATATACTTTTGAAAAACTCGGGTGGCATACATGAGTAATGGTAACATGATAAAAACGATTAAACTCAATCGCCAGTTAATGTAAATCATCGCTCCAAAAACAACTATCATGGCGAGTAAATCCCTAAAAATGGTAAACAAGCCTTGTCCAAAAATATCGGCAATACGTTCCATATCGGTCACTGCTCGGGTAATTAAAACACCTACCGAAGAATTGTCGTAATACTTCATTTTAAAACTCAGCAAATGGTTGAACAGTTTGACACGCACATCCATTACCAAATTTTGACCCAACCACGCCGCATAATAAATAAACGCCAATTGAAATACGGTTTGTAGAATTAAAACAGCAAACATAATAAGCACATAAAACAAAAAACTTTTAGACTCTTGAACCGCAATACTATTATCTATAGCATATTTGGTGATGTAAGGTGTTGCCGTACTTAAAATTGCCAACAAAATAACCAAAGCTAATAAGCTAAAAAAGATTACTTGATAGGGCTTTATATATTGAAACAGGCGTTTGAATAATGTAAAATCAAAAATATTTTCCTTCACTTTAGCCATTATAATTTTATATCGTTGGGGTATTCTACTTCTATTAAATAAAGTGCATGTGCTGGTACCGAAAAACCAGCTTCACTCCTATTCTTGGATTTTATTATAGCATGTAAATCTTCCTTTTCTATTTTACCTAACCCCATATTTACCATGGTTCCTACTATGGAGCGTACCATATTTCGTAAAAATCTATCCGCTTTTATAACAAAATGAAGTTCTTCATCTTCAAAAAACCATTCCGCTCTCATAATGTCACAATAATACGTTTTTACATCGGTATTTACTTTTGAAAAGCATTGAAAATCTTTATACTGGCATAAAATTTTTGAAGCCTCTTTCATTTTATCAACATCTAAATCCTGCTTCACGTAGTAAGCAGAATCAAAATTAAAAACATTCTTTTTTAAAGTAATTCTATACAAATAAGTTCTACTTAAAGCATCAAAACGTGCATGGGCATCAGATTTCACTTTAAAAACATCGTGAATGGCAATATCTTTTGGCAAAAACGAATTGAGTTTAAAAACCAAATCAACTTCATCAAAATGGACATCCGTATCAAAATGCGCGAACATTTGTTTGGCATGTACGCCTGTATCGGTTCTACCTGCTCCCATAATGGAAACGGCTTCTTTCAAAAGTAAAGTCAAGGCGTTTTCAATAACTTCTTGTACTGATATGGCTTTGGGTTGATTTTGCCAACCATGATAAGCACTACCATTGTAAGAAAGTTCTATAAAATATCGCAATTTGTTTCTCTACTTTTAATGAAAAGCAAAGATAGACAGTTTTGCCATTCCACCGAAGGCATGAATCTTAATTAAATATTAAAAGATTTTTTTTGGGCGTTACCCTCGTTGTGGCTACCTAGAGAATAATAAGTTTAGTAAATGAATATGTTTAATGCTGCATTAATCAAATATTCACGTTCCCTGTAACATATTCACCAATCAGTCTTACCATTAAATCATTCAATTTTTCAACTTGAAATTCTCCAATGGTAGGTTCTAGGTGAGCGTTACCAACTCCACTATCATCCGTTATGAAAACATACGTTCCATTAGTCAATATTGCAAAAGAACGCATTAAATATTCCGTAGCCTTATCTATACCAGAAGCTGTAATTGGTATTATTTTAATACCTTTTTCCGCAGCCTTAATTAAATTTAATTCCAAACTTGAAATAACTTCTTGAGTATAGTGTGGTGGTGCGTCTAATAATAGAAACATGATGCGGGTAGAAGCATTGTCGTTCCACGAATTTTGCATAATGCCAATATCCATAGCAGTATGTACCGCCTCAGGGAAATCGCCCCCACCAGCAGCAGACTGTTTTGATATAAAAGAAATCAGACTTGCTTCATCAGCTGTGAAACCAAAAGGACGGGTTACATATTCATCACCTTTATCCCTGTAAAATACGGATCCAAAACGCATGGTTAATGAAGGATTGTTTTGTTTTATCCGTTTAATTACATTATTTAATTCAGCTTTTAAATAATCAATTTCATCTCCCATCGAACCAGTGGCATCAACTGCAAAAAATATATCAATTATTTGTGTGTTAACTATAGCTTTGTTTAGGGTAACTTTATTAATACCCGTAGCAAACTCCTTTACATCTTTAACAATCGCTTCAGTTTCTTCAAATTTAACGCGGGCAGTTAATTCGTCAAGTTCTAAATCTGACCATAATGTGGCCATTCCGTTATTATCTGTTTTAGTTTTCCAAACTTCTACCTGATTAGAAAAAAGACTGATTTCAGCATTTGCAACCAATGATCCTTTATTATCTGCAATCAGAAAACTATACCTTTCTATTTCTTTAAGATGCCATTTATTTACATCTTCATAATACTCCTGATTATTTAACAAATTATTCCAGAAATCCCAATTATTAAGATCGTTCCATTCACCTGCAGTTAAAACCCCTGGTTCGAATTGTCCATTTGGATTCCCACCTCCCCAATCACCTGTACCTCCAGTTGAGCCTCCGACAGAAGATTCTGAAGCAAAGGACAAATACGTTCCTTCTAAAATAGCTCCTGTTTGAGTTGATTCAGGTTCAGTTACCTCTTCAAACAAACTTGTCTTACCAGTTGCTGTCTTTTTTCCTATTGGAGTTTCACCTTTTGAACAACCATATGTAAATATTACAATTGTTATTAAAGTCAATCTTATTAATACGTTTATTCTTATCATGATAGTACGTTTTTTATTTTAGATACATACAAAATCAAAAGGTTGCGCCAAAAAACATTTTTTATTACATTACTAATAAAATCCATGCTATAAGGCTAAAAATTTGTCCAGCAATATCTGTTCGTGAAAACATTTTCAAACCTAACCAGAAATTATGTGCTACAAAATTTCACTGATAAAAATATCGTTTTTAATATTTTTTTTGCGAGTAAGAGCCTGTTTAAATTTGTATG
>LLBY010014142.1_pt1 | contig 12697 bp, 9 predicted proteins | sample 1489401 | NCBI WGS metagenome assembly LLBY01 (sample SAMN04092656, study PRJNA295927) | soil metagenome | biome: Soil prokaryotic community; feature: Bulk soil; isolation source: soil from tomato rhizosphere | host: tomato cultivar Hawaii 7996 | place: South Korea | collected 2011-11-01 | reverse complement strand
GGCGCGCACCAGGTCGCCCAGAAATTGACGAGCACCACCTTCCCGCGCAGATCTTCACTGCGAAGAGTACTCGCATCGCCAATTTGTACATGAAACGACGATGTAGGCTGCATCTGATCTGCTACCCAGGCAAATGGACGAAACCAGAAATACACCATTAAGCCGAGCACAATCAAAGTGAAAGCATGCTCCCGCAATTTCCTTAACCATGGCAAGGAAGCCTGATAAAACCTGTTCATATAAACAAATCCAAACAATAGGAAAAGAACATCCGCACCGAGTACCTCAAACTGAAATACGGGACCGGCTCGTGCCGGCACCTGATCGACGCCCCCGGTGAGGCGAACAAGTCGATCGGTTCTTTTTAGAACAACATAGTCGATGGATCTGATTGTGCTTGATAGGACAAGCAAGATCGGCTATGCATATATTAATAGTCCGATTAATAGTCCGGGCGCGGCACACCTCGCAATGGTTGCATCTCCCGATTGGGGCCGATCCGCTTCGGCAAAGGATGTCGCAGACGCACACGATTGACATCGACATCGACAGAATGATTTGGCTGACTCAACAAATAGAAGGCAACGACATCAGTCGCATCCATGATTTCGCCATCCTGGTTTTTCAGTACCGCAATTTCCAGCGCTTGATGCCGATTGATCATATTGGGGTTATCGACGTACCAGTAACCTGCAATTGTGTACATTTTTTGGATGTCTATCGGCTCGCCCTGAATACGCAAATTGGAAACACGTAGACCAAATTCATTCAACGGGTCGAGATCATAAGTCGCTCCAGAGAAGGTCGCTAACCAACCACCTCCCCACCAGCCGACATACGCCGACAGCGACGCATCAACACTACGTTCGATTTGCATGCGTATCTCATCGCCAGACATTTTTCCACAAGCGATTTGCGGACCAATCGGAATGTAGTGATAAATGTCTTCCAACCGGATGGCCCCTTCGGCAATATGAGTACCGTAACGAAAACCTCGCATTACACCAATGTCGGCTTCGCAGGCGCCGCGGAAGGCGTCGGCCAGAAAATTGTGTGAACTCCCCTCGATGACGGCATTGACACCATCAGATCCAACAAAATTGGCGCGATGCAGAGGGGTGCGAGTATGGCCGATCACACTATCAATCGGCGTACGCAAAACTGCACGACTAATAGGATTAACGTGCGTAACGAAGCCATCAGTAACAAACGGCTTGCGGATTTTTTCAATCAAGGCCGCGATTTCCGGGTCGGGCTTGTTATTTTTCGCGTTGATACGGTGTGCTTGCCACTTGTGGCCTGTCACGCGACCATGCTGCACCGTCACTCTCAGTTCGCCGACAATGGTGCCATCTTGTCCTGACTCGACGAGAAGCGTCCCGCGCTTACCGATCAAAACCTGCCGTGTCTCTTCGTGCATATCGGAAGACAGCACAATGTCGATGCCCGGAATGGCATCGGCCAACTCAAGGTTGGCGGCGAGGCCCCGCTCAGAAAGAAGAACCACAAGATCGACCTGATGCTTCTTGCGTAGTAGCGGCACCGCCGCTCTCAACTCAAACTCACCCGGCGTCATGGTAAAACCTTCGGTCACACGCTCACTCATCGCTTTCGGTCCGCGATCGGCCGTCAGTCCAACAATGCCTATTTTTATAGCACCGACTTGCGTGACAAGGTACGGTGGAAGTACGCGTGTTCCCGCCTGTTTAACGTAGCGTGTCGCTGGAAAATCATACAAGGTGGAGTAATACAGATTTGCGGAAAGTGCGCGCCAATTCGCCAGAGGCTTGCTGCCTGCAAACAACTCGCGAAAGCGCTCGGTGCCATAGATGAAATCCCAATTCCCTGGGACAAATACATCTATCTTGAAACGGTTGAGAATATCCACCATTGCGCCGCCACTGGTAAATAGCGCTTCGGCCGATCCCTGAATGGTATCCCCAGTATTAATGAGTAGCGCATCAGGATGCCGTTTGCGTATCTTTTCGACCTGGTCGTACACGTACGCTAGTCCACCCACGTCCTGACCTTGATCCGGATCACCCTCACGCAGGTTCGGGCGGGGAATCAAATGGCCGTGGATATCGCCGAGATGAATGAAAGTGACGCTGTCACTGCCGCCAGCAAGCGCGGGCGCAGCAGTCGCCGCGCCTGCAATGAGTAGTAACACCAGAAATAATGCGCGCATGTTCTTCAAGGTTTAAGGTAAGCCCAACCCTGGTGTTGCTTTTCGATGATCTCGGCGACACCGGAACGTACGAAGCTGACTTCACGCAGCATATCCGACGGACGCAGCTTTGCAGCACGCATCGAATAATCGCAAAGCACAATTCGTATTCCGTTGGCCTTGGCCTGCTTGACGCGGTCAGCAATGGGAATCGGTGCATAGTATTTCAGTGTCTGTACACCCGGACCAATTACGACAAGAGCTACGCTGACGTTCGGCGCACCATATTCCTCTTGCACAAACTTCGCTGCATTTAGCGCAGCCATGAGACGCTCTACGCTATCTTCGCTTACCTGTATCAAAACCTTGTGCTTGAGCTGTTCGGCTGACTGCGCGTGTAGTGCTGACAGCGTGAAGATTGCCGCTGTCAGCCAGACAGTGAAGGTGCGATATACGTTCCGCGACCTCTTGCAAGTAAACTGAAATTTCATGTCATTCTCCCTGCTTCATAGGCAATTCTTTCCTGACCATCTGTTTCTTCTACGTGGGCGGTGGCTCCATCCGCGCCGTTAAACAAGCTGTGCATCCGCCGACGCATGCGCGTTCGCGTTCTCGCTCGCAATCGCTTTTTTTCGCAAATCGTTGCAAATCACGCCGTCTTTCCCGAAACCTTTGTATAAGACCTTACGTACTTCCGGATCCCTCACGTGTTCTGCCCGCACCCATATAGCTACTGAGTGCCCTGCTGCACGTCGCTTGATGGCTTCCTGCATAAGTACGGTCGCACCAGAGATGTCCATGTCGTTGGTGTAGTGACACAGTACGATCAGATCCTTGCGGCGTCTGTCCTTTGCGGCGATATTCCTCAGCGCCCGTTCCAGATGGTGGGTCGATCCAAAGAACAGGCTGCCGGCAATGGAAACGCCGGTAGTGCTTTCCAACTTCATATCCGGCAAAAGGAAATACTCCTTTTCTTTTGAAATCATCACTTCCAGCTCCGGTCGCGACATGCCACGCAAATAGCCGGCAATCGAAAGGAAGATGCCTAGATAAACGCCGCTATCAACACCACCAAAGAGCGTCGTTACCAGCACAAGAATGAATGCAACTCGCCCCGTACCTGGCGTTGCCAGCATTTGGCGAATTTCCTGCGGTTTTACCAAGGCAGCACCGACGAGAATCAGCACGCCGGCCATGACCGGTAGAGGCAGATAGGCAATCAGCGGCGCCGCGAGAAACACCAGCAATGCCAGTGCAACCGCAGAGACAAGGCCGGCGAGAGGCGTTCTCGCACCGGCTTCCAGATTTGCGGCGCTACGGTTGAACGATCCACAACTGGCGAAACACGAAAGAAAACTACCTGCGAGGTTGGAAAGTCCCTGTGCCACCACTTCCTGGTTCATATTCAGGCCTTCCTGGCCTGACTTTGCAGCCAGCGAACGAGCAATCACTGCAGATTGCATCAATCCCAGTACCGCTATACCAATAGCTGCGGGATAGGCGAAGGTGGAAAATTCAGCGAAAGTTTCCGGGGAAAAATCGGGTGCGGATAAAGGAAATGCAGAGAAGTGCATATAACCGAGCATGTCGATCTTCGCTTGAGAAGTACCGACTAATGCATTGATGATCTGGGTTGCGATCATGCCAATACCCACCGCCAAAATGTAGTGCGGCCATTTCGGCCGCTTGCGGCGAATCAGCAAGCCTGATGCGACGGTAAGGATGCCAACGACGACGGCATAGGGATTGGCGCGTAACGTGGCGATTCCGATTTGGCGAAGGACTTCGTCGAGATCCTCATTTGGGTTCATCACCACGCCCATGAAATTACCGCACTGCTGAATGACGATGATCATGCCTACTGCGGTGATCAGCGCCACCATCACAGTATGTGAAAAATAGTTGAATACGACGCCAAGGCGCAGCAACCCAAGCGCCAATTGCACCATGCCCGCCATGAAGGTCAGCGTAATTGCATATTGCACATACTCTGCAGAACCTATCGTAGCCAAAGGTGAAACAGTCATCCCGATCAGTACCGCCAATGCCGTGTTGGGTCCCGATAACGACTGTGCCGAGGATCCGAAAAGGCACACGATCATCACCGGAAAAATCGCCGTGTACAAGCCGTATTCAGGCGGTATCCCGGCGAGCGTGGCAAGGGCGATTGCCTGTGGAAGAATGAGCACGCCTGCAGTAATGCCAGCCACACAATCATTTCGCGTTGTCGGCCTGTCCAAACGCGTCAACCACGATAAAAAGGGGAAAACGCGCGTCAGAATCTGTAATCCGCTTTGTCGCATACGACTTATCCTCCTTCCGTAGCTGGCTTGAAAAGACTTTGAAACCAGCTCTTCCGTGGATCCCAGGGGCGATCAGCCAAATGCATGTGCACACACACCTCGAGCGCCTCGTCGTCGCTAAGCGTATTTGGTTTTCCGGGTGGCATATTGGCCTGCACAAAAGAAGCGCAGGTTTTCACCTTGTACATCCCGGCTCCCTTGTTGAAAGAATCCGGTCCTGCCAATGGAGGAAACATGTAGCCGTCGCGATTGGTGAATTTCCGCCCGAGCATGTCGGCACCGTGACATTGCATGCAATGGCGCTCGTAAGTCACCCGCCCATTGAGTGGCGACGGATCCGTTGACTTATCAATACGATTGAAACCCCGGCCCGGCATAATTGTTCCCATGGGGATATCTTTGGAAAGAAAGTGAGCATAGGCCGTCAGCGCCTTGATCTCCTGTGAATCAAGCGTCGGCGAAATGCCGTTGAGACTGAATCGGAAACAGTCCTGTAGCCGCTCCTGAAACGTAACGACTTGCCGAGTCTTTTCGCGATACATCGGGTATAGCGGATAAGCAGCCCATAACGGCGCGGCATGGGGCTTCCTCCCCTCTTGCAAATGGCAACTCGAACAGTTCAAGCCATTGCCCACATGACGCTTGGCATAGGTCTGGGTATTGACAAAGATATCCCGGCCGTACGCCACCAGGCCGCTGTAGTGAGTGTCTGGCAGGTCCTCTATACGTCCGGGAACGTGATATTCCCCTGGCTTGGCAACAGGTACTGCGGTAAGGTCGTTAGGCAGCGTCAACTCCACCGGCTCCGTACTATGCCGAATTTCGAACGATTGCAACGTCGGCAAATCGTCCTCTTCCGGAATTTCGAGTGTAGAAGCGACGCTCCAGGTGCCGACAACAAGAGCAGCCAAGCCCATCCAGATGAACGTAGATTTCTGCATTGCTCCCGTCCTCAATTCCCGCCACGAGGCGGCTCAAAAATATTGGAATACCAGCTTAAACGAGGATCCCAGGGACGGTCCTGAAGCCATATATACGTGCAGACATCCCATGACTCCATATCGGTCAGGGTCCACCCCTTTCCCAGAGGCATATTCGCCTTTACGAATTCGGCACAGCCTTTGACACTACTTATGCCCGCCGCACGATTGGGACTGTCGCCACCCCATAGAGGAGGAAACATATAACCCGGCCGGGCGCTAAACTTCTTGCCCTTGCCATCAACACCATGGCATAGCATGCATCGCTCTTTGTAGATCTTCTGGCCATTGACGGGCGTCGGATCGCGCGGTTTAGAGAGTCTGGCAAACCCTCTGCCCGGCAAATCAACATTGATCGGAGCACCGGTGGAAAGCCAATGCGCATACGTGATAATTGCCTTGATCTCCGGTGCGTCGAGAGTAGGAGCGATGCCGTTCAGACTGTATCGGAAACAATCCTGAATACGCTCCTCGAAAGTCACTGCGGAACGGGTCTTGTTTCTAAATTGCGGATAACGTGGATAGGCGCCCCACAGAGGCGCCGCAAACGGCTTGCGCCCTTCCTGCAAGTGACAATTGGCGCAATTCATGCCGTTACCGGCATAGCGTCCCGCATACTTCTTGGTGTCAATGAATATGTTTCGCCCCAAGTGAACCATTTCGCCGTACTTGCTATGCGGGATATCGACGATTTCCGGTGGCACAAAGTATTCACTGGGATTGATCGCAGGAATCTGACGAATCGCCTTTTCCCGCAACAATGCAGACGGAACATTGCTTCGCCCTGTATGTTCGCGTGGGCGCACCTCCCTCGCCAATAAAGGGCTATCCGCGTACGCAGGAAAGGTCAGCACCAGCGTCAGCATCAACCACAATCGGGAAAACATGATCAACGGGCCTTCACCATCAAGGAACGATTGGCGTAATACGCAGCAACGTTTAACTTATCCGCATCTGTTAGCTGCTCGGCTACCGCACGCATCAACCCCATCGGGTCATTGTCACGCTCTCCTCGCTGCCATTGGTTAATCTGGTTGATAAGGTATTGCGGCGGTTGTCCTGCCAAAGGTGGAAAATCCGGACCGAAACCTTCGCCGTCAGGCGCATGGCAGGAAACGCATGCAGGCAGCCCATACTCTGGTTTGCCTCGCAACGCCAGGTCCTGGCCGCGCTCCAGGATCTCAAAGTCTGCCGCGATGGGCTTGGCAGTAAATCCAACACTGGCGTAGTAAGCGCTGAGGTTGCGCATCTCTTCATCCGACAGACGCATTGCGATATCGCTCATGATGGCCTGGCGGCGAACACCGGGCGTGAAAACGGTCCTGTCTGAATACACCCGCGGCGTCTTGCTGTAATCGCGCGCAATCGGCTCCACAGCGATGCCGGACGGCGGCAACTCGCGCGCAAAATCCTGCAGCTGCTTATATAGATAACCTTCATTCAGTCCTGCCAGGCGCGGAAAGCCGGTTTGCGCATTGCCTTCGCCCGCAGCGCCGTGACATGACAGGCACGCCGCGACGCCATCACGGCCTTTGAGGGCCAACGCCTTTCCCGCCTCGACATCGCCAAAGGCCGGCTCTTTGGCGCAACCGGCCAACAAGACTGAGGCCAAGGTTAAGGTTAAGGCTAGGGAACCCACGATTATCGGCTTGATCATGTACATCACCAATGCTCTACCCTGTCGCAGTTAACGCATGTTTTCCAAGGCATCTGGCTCGAAAGCGTTTGTCTTGAGCCCTTTGCCGAACACAAAATTCGTCAGATTCAAACGAGTACTCTTGTGCGTCTGGTGATTGACCATGTTGCCGTTCTCGGCACGCCAGAATTTTCCTGCATGTAGTTTGAATTCGCTCTGCGTCAGCGTCTTGAGTAGTTCGTTCTTGCGGTCGTAATAGTCGATCTTGAATGTCCGCAGTTCATTGACATCGATCCACAAGACTTGCCTGGTGTATCCAGAATATTCGTAACGAGGTGTACGCTCGATCACGTGACATTGGAGATCGCCACACTTTTCGTCACGCAGATACCGATAGTCATACTTCTCCAGTATTGGCGAGCTCAAATCTTCATAGGCGAATTCGCTCCCCATAAAGGGGCCTGACTTGTTGTTGGAATTAACCCGCTTCACACGCTTTACGGCCGGAAGAAACAACCACTGATCGTCATTCTTGACATGACTATGGGTGAGGATTGCTGTCCCACGAACATCCGCTGGCTTATCGAATATCAAGTAGTTCTTGTCGCCGTCGTTTAATATCTCAAGTGCAGCAGCGCGCAGGCTGCGCACAGCCTCATCTCCTTGCGTGTTCTTCAAGGTCATTGTCATGTTCGCGGTGTAGTCCTTGAAGCCGGAATTCTTTTCGTCCTGTCGCTTCATGATCGCCAAGCCCTTCTCCTGGGTTGATTGGGCTATACCGCACATCGGGACCAACATGGCAAAAAATACCAATATCTTTCTCACACATTTCTCCTTAACGAGTTCCATATTTCGTGTACTGCCGTACTTTTATATGCCGTCTAATAAAGCTTCTTGTTTGGCTTCCTTCGGCACTGCGACTTTCAGTGTGCCGCTTCCTCGAGGACGGTCGACGAGCAGCAACAATGCCGGCAGCATGCAAATTTCAGTCAACGCGGCCAGACCGACAGTAGCGGCTGTCAGCACACCCATATCCGAGTTCATCGCAAACGGTGACGTCGCTAAAACCAGGAAGCCCGCAACCAGTGTGAAGGTAGAAATCCACATCGGTATACCGGCGAACTCGAACGCGTAGCGCACCGCATCTTCCGGCCCAAGCTGCTTTGTTCGACGAGCGTGCAGATATTTACTCAGGAAATAAATCGTGTCATCAACGACAATGCCCAGCGAAATGCCGCCCACAATGGACACGCCCATGTTCACCTCGCCCACCGTCAATCCCCACACCCCATAAGCGATAATGGCCGGCGTCAGATTTGGTACAAGGCTGAGAATTCCGAGTGCAAGAGAGCGAATCGCGAAAATGATCAAAAAGGATATGAACACGATCTGGTACACATTTCCGACCATCATGCTTTTATTATTTTTCTGACCAATGTGGGCGAACATGAGCCCCGCACCAGCAGCCCCTGGTGTCTGCAACACACCATCGCCGTGCTGCTCAAGCCATTGAGCTGCACGCTTTTCCAACGCAATCATTTGTGCTGACTTGACTGCCTTGAGCACAACGGTGATGCGTGTAGCAGACTTGTCCATGTTGATCTGGTTAGTCAAATCCAGGCCATAGGGCAGAGATAGCTCATACAACACCAGATACTGTGCAGCCAGTTCGCGGCTTTCCGGCAAGCGATAGTACAAAGGGTCGTCACCGTGCATATTTTTGTTAAGCCTTTTCAGCACGTCGGTCACAGTGCTGACGTGCTCCACTTCCGGTTGCAGTCGATACCAATCCACAAAGTCCTCGACCTTACGCAGAAACTCGGGGTTATGAATTGAATTGGCGTCGCCTGCCGACAGTGAATAGTCCATCATGTACACGCCGGTCAGGTTGTTCATGGCGAACTCCGAGGCCTTGCGGAATTCCGTACTGCGATCGAAATACTCATGAAAGGAATCGTTGAAATCAAGCTTGGTGATGAAATAACCCACTCCCATAGTGAGTGCCAGACTTGCGATCAAAAACCTGTTCCGATGCACCAGAAAGAACTCCTGGTAGCGCACCAGAATGCCCACTTTTTGCTCAACACGCTGAGGCAGTTTTGCCGGGAGCACCATTGCCAGCGCCGGCACGAGCAACACCGAGAGTAGAAAACCGATTGCAATACCCGCAGCAACCACATTACCAAGCGTTTGGTATGGTGGCACGTCGCTGAAATTCATTGCGAGATAGCCGAGCGCTGAAAGCAAGTTCGTCAGCAGCATGGATGGCAAAGTTGCCCCCAGGCTCTCTATCATGGCGTCCTCTCGGCGCAATCCTCCCGCCATGCCACGACCATAATGAGAAAGCACGTGCACACCGTCCGCAACGGCCATGATTAATACCGTTAAAGGAGCCATTGCGACCGGCGCCGATAGAACGACACCGGTCCATCCCGCCAGCCCCATCGTCGCGGCGATCGAGAGTACGATACTCAAGGCGATGAGGGCAGTGGCGGCAAAACTACGCAACGTCAGCATCAGAACGGCCAGCACCACGACCAGCATGATCGGTACCAGCTTGCGCAAATCCGTCCGCGTTGCCTCCATGAAGGCACTGTTCATCATCACCACGCCGGTAAGATGAACTTTGATGTCTGGATGGGTTACTTCAAACTTCTGTTTCAGCTTCCCTACTTCGTCAACGATCTTGCGTATCGCCGGCACTTTATTCTGGTCCGGCAACTGTACTGTGACGTTGATGCCCGTGACATGGGCTTGCCGGGATATCAGACGCTTGACTAGAAGAGGATCTTTTACTGCGATTTCCTGAAGCGCCATCAGATCGGTGCGGCCAAGCTTTTCCGGATTCCGGATAAAGTCGTGCACACTCACAGTGTCGCCATCGGCAGAGCTATATTGGTAATTGGAAATGGAGTCTACCCGGCTGGAATACGAAAGCTTCCACGCTTGATTAGTGAGTTCAACGACGGCCGCCAGCGTAGATGGCGTAAATACTTTTCCATCCTTCGGCTCCAGCACCAGCAGTACGTTTTCGCTCTTTGTATAGGTCTTTTGCAAGGCATCGAAGGCTTGCAGTTGCGGATTATCGGGCTTGAAAAAAATCCGATAGTCGCCGCCCAGGATCAGGCCTTTCGCACCTGCCGTGGCAACCCCGATGAAAGCAATGGAAAGCAGAATGACTAGCCACTTGTGGGCTACTACCCATTTACCGAATCGGTATGAGAATGTACTCGCAATAAGGTCCATGGAATTTGGAACAGTAAGTATTCCGGGTAAGCCCGGCAGCTTTTGATTGCAAGCCGCTCGGAACAGTTATATGTAGTCCTTAACGGCCTGCCAGTCCGTCAAGCTGAATTGACGGAAATACATCGCGTCTTTTCCCATCTGGATGCGTCGCTCGTCATTGCATAGTTCGCCATGCGGCTTTTCAACCCTTGCAGGACGCCTCTGCGCCAGCGAGCGCAGACCGTTACGTTACGCAGGTGGGCAGCTTGCTGCCCGAATTCCCTGCCCCAGCCTGGCCAGACGAAAAATCCATCGACTGACCTATCTATATGCGAAAGCATCTCTGGCTTTGCATGACATGTGGCGGAGTGTATCAACGGCAGTTTGCAGTTGAATATAGCCCTCATGGGCCATTGGCCGATAACCTGACAGCCCCAAAGAGCTATTGCCAACCCGGAGGAAATGCAGCGACGATGGCGCCATAAATCATTGCGGCAAGCCCTGCAGAATGTTGTTTCGTGACTGTACAGACATTGCCAGATGCCGCGGACAAGGCGCGAACGATAAAATTGGCATGACCCAAACAAGGCCTTCGCTTTTACATCGTTCCGTTGTTAGGCGATTTCCGAGGAAGATTTACCATTGCCCGGAAATCGCCTTAAGGCTTGCCACTGTTAGAGCATGCCCATATTGAGTCAGGAAACACATCAAATTGGGACGAGAAACAGGCATACCGCCGTTTCATAAGCCCCGTTGTGAGTTTGGGGACCTGAAAATCATCGCGTCCGGCAAATCAATGCCATGCTCCCGTCGGGTAGCATTTATGGCCAACAGTCCACCTCGAACAAAATACAAGAGATACCTCTATTGAATGGGTGCCAGATCCTGCTGACGGACGATGACTTCGACAAAAACGCTCTCATGTGACATCTGTGCGAATTTACCCCTTCGAAGATCTGCTCGACTTTGGGAGCCGTCCTGATAACACACATTTTCAGCCCCGAAGCTGGCAAGACTGCAGTAGCTGCATGCATCCCGTTTGCCGTTGTACTCACAACATGAAAATTCCACAAAAGAAATTGCATTTCCGTACGCCAAACCACAGCCGGTACGCGCCTTTTCTCTGCGCTTTTTTCGTAATGCTTGGTACAGCTGGCGACATTCGATCCGAGGACGGGAATTGGTCAGGAGAGCTGAGGACGGAATACCGGTATTTCCCGCATCCTGCTGCGCCATCTTCGTCACTTGCGAGACAAGTGAAGCCTATTGGCGCAACTGGACAGAGCGATCCCACTGCGGCACTGCAAATTGGCTACACCGGCACATTGGAATCCGGTGTGGATTTCGCATTCAAGGGCTTCCTGAGATACGACCACATGGACAGCGCACGTACACATGCCGACATCCGTGAGATGGTTTGGAAAACCAGATTGCAGACTGAAAATGACCCATGGGACCTGCGCATCGGCATTGACAAAGTATTCTGGGGCGTGGCCGAATCAAACCATCTTGTCAATGTCATCAATCAGACGGACCTGGTGGAAAATATCGACGAAATGGAGAAACTGGGCCAACCAATGCTTCGGATGACCGCGAGCCGCAATTGGGGTTCGCTCGACATATTTCTATTGCCCTACTTTCGGGAGCGGACGTTCGCCGGTCGCAATGGCCGTCTTCGACCCGCGATTCCGAGGACCGAGACTCCTGTTCGGTACGGTACGAAGCTGGCTGAATTCATGCCGGATATGGCGTTACGCTGGTCAAGGAATTTCAGTCGTGGCGATCTCGGCGTCTACTATTTTCAGGGTACCAATCGCGAACCACGCATTTCTCAGGACAGCAGCGTGGCGACAGTCAGAAATCCCCTGGGACTGGTGCAAAACTACGACCGCATGCGGCAGATTGGCCTGGATGGCAATCTTCTGTTGGGGGATTGGATTTTGAAAGGTGAGACCATCATCCGTCACACTCACCACGAGAAGTTTCATGCCTCCGTCGCCGGCGTAGAGTATACGATCAGCGGCCTACTGGGCACGCCTTGGGACCTTAATCTCTTTGTTGAACGAAGTCTCGACAGTCGCGGCGCCAAGGCACTACTACAAAACGATAACTTTATTGGCGCAAGGATCTCGTTGAACGACTTGCAATCAACGCAAGTCAAGATTGGCCAAATGCGTGACCAGTCGGACGGAAGCCGCTCGATACGCCTTGAAGCAGTACGTCGCCTTGCCAACAACATGACGCTCCGATTGGAAGGGCAGCATTTCAGGAAAATTGCTGCAACCAACCTGCTCAATGTGATCAAGGCAGATAGCTACACCCAAATCTCGCTTATCTACTATTTTTAGGAGTGAGCGTCTTCCTTGTGCGCAAGACGGTGTCGGGC
>LLBY010025164.1_pt5 | contig 12702 bp, 25 predicted proteins | sample 1489401 | NCBI WGS metagenome assembly LLBY01 (sample SAMN04092656, study PRJNA295927) | soil metagenome | biome: Soil prokaryotic community; feature: Bulk soil; isolation source: soil from tomato rhizosphere | host: tomato cultivar Hawaii 7996 | place: South Korea | collected 2011-11-01 | reverse complement strand
AGCCGTCCAGGGACTGGTTCATTCCTAATACGAGCCTGGCCATACCACCTCGCTCTACGGTCTCTCGCCCGCCGCCCACAGGAAGACGTTCTCGTAACGGACGCTTCCGTCCGGGCGCATGTGAGCGCGGTCGGCATTTGCGTAGACGGCGCGAACCGCGGCCTCGCCGCTGTGCGCGATGGCGGCCTGGTTCACGCCCGCGCTGGCATTGCCGCGCCACGACGCTTCGGTGCTGGGGAAGACAAGAGGACAGGCGACCTCGCCTTCCTCCACCCCGCGCAAGCCCGCCCGGCTCAGAACAGCCGCCAGCGCCCCTGGCTCGGACAGGGCGCCCGGGTGTGGAGGCGGAGTGCCGGGCGGCGGGGGCGGCATCAGCGGTCCGAGCCCCGGCATCACGGCGGTCAGAAACTCGCACCGCTCCGGCGGTCCCCACGCGGTCACCACCACCCGCCCGCCGGGCCGCACAACTCGGACGAGCTCGCGCATGGCAGCGGTCATGTCCTCCGCATAGAAGAGACTGTTCACCGCCGTCACTGCGTCGAATGCGGCGTCGGCGAAAGGCAGAGCCTCCAGGTCCCCCTCCCGCACGTCCGCAGCGGGTAGACGTTGCCGCGCGATTGCCAGCAGCCCCGGCGAGGCGTCAAGGGCAGTCACCACCGCGCCACGGAGGCTGGCCAGCAGTGCCACGAGCCCTGCGCCGCACCCGGCATCGAGCAGGCGCGTGCCGGAGGTCACGCGGGCGGCATCGAGTGCCGCGCCGAACAGCGGCAAGCACATCTGCTCCACGTAGGTGGCCCAGTCCTGAGCACGGGCTCCCCACAGTCGACCCTGGATCGTTGCGCTCCCCATCGGCAGTCCCTCACAAGATCACCACGGCCGGTTCGGCCGTCGACGGCAGCAGACGCGGGGCGTACCAGTCAACATCGGTGGTCGCGTCGATCACGCTCCCCTTCCGCACGTACTCCTGGAAATAGCGCCTCCCCGGAGTCTTGCCGTACGCGTTCCCACTCCCATCGCACCGAAGCAGCATCATCACCCACCTCGCCGGCCGGACGACCCGAAGCGTCTCTCCCTTGTCGGACCGGACCTCGAGTGCTTCGCCGTCCGCGGACACTCCCGTGACGGTGTGAATGTTGTCCAGGGGTCGGCCGAACCACTGCCCCGAGAGTCGAAGCATGCCCGACTTCAACGCGGGAAGCTGCTGCAAATAACCATCACGATCGCCACAACACCGATCGCTACACCGGTCCAGCGCAACAGCGCCGATGGCCGTTGTAGTCGCCGCCGCCAGCGCTCGTACACCACGATGCAGGCCCCAGCGCTGCCCAGCGGCACCGCCCAGGCAATATCGCCAGACTTGTCGGGCGGCCATCGCAGAACCAGCCCGAGCCCAATCAGCGCAAAGACCAGACCGACCAATAACGGCCGCTTTTCAGGAGGGACGATCATGAACACTCATCCGCCGAAGAGTCTCCCGATGAGCCCCTTCTTCGGGGCAGGCCGGGATAGCATCACAAATGGCTCCGGGGTCACTTCATCGTGCTTGAAGACCACCAGCGCCTGTGCGATTCGTAGCGGAATCTCGAAGATGTAGTCCACGCCAGCGGCGTCCCCGCCCGCGGCGCGCTGAGCCTCCGCGTTTGCCGACGCGCCAGAGTTCCGACGAGCTCGCCATGACGTGCTCTTCCTTTGCACATCCCCGTCGCGAACCGCACACCAGGTAATCGCGAATCCCATGTGTGGCTACCCTCACTAAATCCGGTTGGAGAGACGAGCGATCAGAAGATCATAGACTCGGGAGGCCAAAAACCTCGGTATGTGATTTTCGGTCGCGATGAGGTCGACTGCGACGTGTCTGCTATCCGGACCCTTCAGGACCTTCATGAGCTCGTCCTTGGAATGGGCCCGCTCTATCGCTCCAAATACCGACCGTACCTTGAGCGTCATGAGGAGCGGGCCCACCACACCCCAGTATCCGAAGATCCAGAACAGGATCAGCGTGATCAGGAGCGCATACTGATCGCGGGACGCGTGGAAGAGCAGGTAGTACGTGCCGTACGGCACGAGCGTGACCAGGCCTACGATCCACAACACCGTGGCCTTCACCAGCATCTAGGTGCTCAACCCTCCGCATCAGCGGCGGCGCGCAGCGCCGACTCCGCAGGCCGATCAGCTCTCATCCGATGGGGCCTCCCTTGTGCGCCTCACGCCCGCGCCCTGAGCGAGCAAAACGGGTGCGTCACATGTGAAATTTGACTCCGTACTCGCCGGCCACCTGGACCACTTTGGGGACGTCCACCGGACCCGGCGGAACCTCCCGGTCCAGCGCGGTGAACATCTGGATCGCTCTGCTTCCCATTGCTGTGACTTCCAGCATCTCGCCGCCGCCGGGGCCATAGCTGAAAGCGTGAACGACGCCGGCCGGAATATGGACGAGTGTGCCCGCCTCGCACATCGTGGTCTGGCCGCCGCACGTGAATTGCACGTGGCCCCTGGTTACGTAGAACGACTCGTCCCAGTCATGGCTGTGTGGCGGCGGGCCGGTTCGCTCGTCGCCTGACTGGAGCGTGACCTGATGGCTTTTCGATTCCGCGGCCGACACGAGAACGGTCACATTCGTGCCCACCACGCTGAGAGCCGCGCTGCGATCGCCTGGCTTCAGAACGAAATGCTTGGGACTCATGGCTTTGACCTCCTGCGCACCCTCGCGCCTGATCGGTTTCGGATAGTGCAATCCCAGCCCGCTTGCTCTAGCGGCTTGTTAGCCGGCCTTCCAGCTCTCGTAGCCATGGCCGGAGCGACTCGGGCTCGACGAATTGAGCGTCCCGGATCACCTTCCGCAGGCCGTCGACATCGACTCCGCCGGTAGGGCCAAGGTGTACTGGCCGTTCCCGACCACGTTGCGGATGAAGCGGCCGCGGTCATTCGGGCGAATCCAACGAATCACGTACCGTTGCCCGGTCTCGTCGAAGACGCTCCGAAAGGTCTGCTCTGCATCAAGGGCCTCGACGTCACGTACGGCCTCCTCCACTGACGGGTAGATCCGGAGGACACTGTCCTCTTGAAAAGTGATGAGCATTTGCCTGTCCGTTAGACCGCCCCGGGCGGCGTCCCCTCACGCAGTCGCTCAACAATTGCAACTGCTTCAGGTCGAACGCTGCTAGCCGTGTATAGGGCAACGGCGAATCCTCCAGATTCTACCGCTGAGAGTAGGCGCTCGAAGAGCTCGCGAAAGGCTCCTTCGGCACGCTCCGTAAACGCGTGGATGACCTTGAGTTGGTCCATCGTAAAGAGCCCGAGTTCGATGTGCCCGACGTCGATCTCGTTACGCAGTGCCATCGCCGGGATGAAATCCCCCTCGATCCGGGCATCCTCGAAGCCAAGCTGCCGAAGGCCGCTTCTGGCGGCTTCTCGGGTCCGAGCGCCGCCGTCAGGCGGAAGCTATGTTTCAGCGGACCACTGGAGGCGAGCGCTCCGCGCGCCGTTCCCGGAAACGAAGGTCCTGACTGCCTCCACGGCGGCTTCCCGGTCTACGCATAACCGCGCTGGAGGATCGACGCGTTCCCCACCCATGACCAGCTCAACCCGGCCTTCCGGCCTTCGCGGATCGACCACAGTCCACCGATCCCTTTCATTCGCTGCAATCTCCACCACGAACTCGTCGGGTCCCCCACCGACGGTAATAGTGGCCCCGGACGGCAGCTCAACCACCAGCAGGGTCTGGGCGGCTCCGTCGAGGCTTCGGACGGCCGCCTCGATGGCTGGAAGGCTCGCATCAAGATCAACCCACCCATCCACGTACAGAGCAATCATCAGGCGTTTTCCGCGCTGCCTAACGCGCCGGGCGAGCGGCCGGCAAAGCCGGACCGCTCCAGCCGGGAGTTAGACTCAGCGCCGTGATCGCCAATGTCGTGGATTCCGGCGGCCGTGCATGACTGCCAAGATGATGATTTCGTCGCCCATAGGGCTGAGGTACACCGCGTACGAAAATCGCCGGACGACTGCGCGCCGTATCTCCCGCTTCACGCGAGCATAGGCCAGCGGATTGTGGAGAATAGCCGTAATTGTCGTTTCGACAGCGGCGGCGAAGATGGCTCCGAGGCCCACACGCTCGCTCTCATACCACTGGCGCATCAAGTAACTCTGCCTCGGCCTCAGGTCGAAATACGAGGCGCGGCGTCACGCACCGCTCGCGAGCTTCCGGCGCACCTCTTCCCAGGGGATGGCGCTACCAGGATTCGCGAGATGGTCCGCGAGCCGTCTGTCGAGCTCTTCCTCCTGCTCTGCCGTCAAAACAAGCTCAGCCTCACGCTCGGCATCGGTAAGGCTCTCCCAAAGCGCCATGGCCAGCTCTACACGGTCCTTGGCAGGAAGCTTCAGGAGGGCAGCCAGGGTGTTCGACAGCATGCTTGATCCTCCCATGTCCGTTCCTTCTCCACAACCTCTCCCGCTGCATCTACCGCAAAGGCGTAGAGCGGCCGGCGCTGGCGCATGCGGCTCGAGGCGACGGGCTCAGCCCGGCCCGCTCGAACGGCCTGTCAGACCGCGTGTGTCATCCACGCTAGCCCCAAAAGATCCCAGTTGGGTCCGCAGCAACTTCATCGAGTAACTTCTTGAAGTGTGGCGCGGCGGGCAGAGCCCCGTACGCGTGCCAGCGAAGGTCCCGGTGTTGGCAGTACAGTCGCCACACCTTTTGGCTGGCAACGTAGCGGAACTTCGCTACCGCCTGCTCCTGCCACTCTCCGGGCCGCTGAAAACCCGGGCGTTCTTCGAACAGGATCACCTCGGATCCCTTGATGCGGAAGCCAACACGCATTTTGTTGCGGGCGGCGGGCGGCACGCGAGCATCGCAGAATGCACCGAGGCGCCTGTTCACCTCTGCCCGTTGGAGCTCCGACAGTGTCATGTCGCTGTGTCCTCGATCCCTGTCAGCCTAACGCTGCCGCTCAGTGGCCGGCGAAGCCGGACCGCTGCCGCGGCTTGTTCGGCGGTCTGACGTCAGTCGCTCGGTACCCACCGATGAGCCGCCGCGAGAGGTCACGACGGCTTCAGCGCCCGCCGGCGTCGAGGCCGAGGGCGGCGATCATCGTGGCCCGGAGCTCGAACTTCTTCACCTTGCCGCTCGGTGTCTGCGGGTACTCGGAAACGAAGCGCACGTACTTCGGTACCTTGTGGCGCGCAAGCTGCGCGCGACAATAGCCGCGCACGTCGTCCTCGGTCAGTGCCTCGCCTTCCTTCAACTGCAGGACCGCCACCGCCTCCTCGCCCATGTAGGAATCGGGCACACCGACGACATGGGCCTGACGGATACTCGGGTGACGCATCAGGAACGCCTCGACCTCTGCCGGATAGACGTTCTCGCCGCCACGAATGATCATGTCCTTGATGCGACCGACGATGCGAACATAGCCCCGCTCGTCCATCGAGGCGAGGTCGCCAGTGTGCAGCCAGCCGTCGGCGTCGATCGCCGCCGCAGTCTGCTCCGGCATCCGGTAGTAACCCTGCATCACGTTGTAGCCGCGGACGAGGATCTCGCCCGGCTGACCGACATCGACGACGGTGCCGTTCGCATCGACGATCTTGACCTCGGTGTACGGCAGTGGGATACCGACCGTCGCCGACCGCAGCTCGAAGCTGTCGTCGGGCCGCGTCTGCGTGATGATCGGGCTTGCTTCGGTCATCCCGAACATGATAATGGGCTCCGCGCCCCACCGGGCTTTCACCTGCTCCATCAGCGGCACCGGAATCGGCGTGCCGGCGGTGAGCACCGAGCGAAGCGAGCTCATATCGAATTCGCCGGCCCGGAAGCGCGGTTCGTGCAGCATCGCAATGATCATCGTCGGCACGGCATTCACCGCGGTCGCCTTCTCGCGCTCGATCAGCTCGAGCATCTTGGCGGCATCGAAGGCGATTGCCCTCACCACGGTGCCGCCGCTGACCAGCATCGACAGCTGGTCGACGACGCTGCCCGCAGTGTGGAAGAGCGGCATCGCACTCAGCAATCGGTCGTCGGCGCCAAATCGCGCCCGCCGGGCGATGAACCGGGCGTTGTTGATCGTGCCGTGGTGCGTGATGACGGCGCCTTTCGGCGCGCCGGTGGTCCCGCTCGTGAACTGGAGCTGCGAGGCGTGCCGTGGCGTCACCGCCGCCTGCCGCTCGGCCAGCGCCTCGTCGGACACGACCGTCGATAGCTCGCGGAGTCGCGAAAACGGCAGCAGGCCACGATGCCGTCGCCCGCCGAGCAGGACGGCGCGCCGGAAGCTCGGGAACCTGGCATTCGTCACGGTTTCAGTCACGGGGTCCGTGACGGTGTCGAGCTCGGGCAGCAGCGCTTCCAGCGACTTCACGTAGTCGTTGCCGCGGTATTCGTCCATCAGCACGAGCGTGTGGACATCGGCCTGGCGCAGAACGTATTCGAGCTCCGCCTGCCGAAAGTTCGTGTTGACCGTGACGAGCAGGGCGCCGATCTTCGCGAGCGCCATCTCGAGCAGGACCCATTCCGGCACGTTGCTCGCGAGCACGGCCACGTGGTCACCGAGCCCGATGCCGAGCGCCATCAGGCCCTTCGCGACCTGGTTGGCCTCGTCGCGTAGCCCGGCGTAGGTAAGCCGCAGGTTCAACCCGATCTCGGGATAGCGATAGACAAGTGCTTCCTTGTCGGGAGCGGCCGCCGCCTGCTGGTCGAGCAAATCGCCGACGGTCACGTCGATCATCTGCTCGCCGAAGGTCTCGGCTTCCCAGATCGCCTTGTTACCCCGAACGGGCATGTTCAGTCCTCATTTGAGGCCTCTCCGCCGTCTCGCGTCGTCGATCTGACGTTCACGGCTGGTAGTCCACTCGGCGATCCATTCCTTCGGCACGTGCTGGCGAAGAAGGTCGAACGTGAGCGGCTCTCCGTCGCGGAATCGGCCACCGTGGACCACGTCGGCGAGAAAGATCGTGAGCTCTTCACCGTCCAGGGTGGCGACGACGCGCGCCTCCAGATAGGTCAGTGCCTCCGTGAGGATGGGACAGCCGGTCACGCCCGGCCGCGCCTCGATGCCCGCCATCTTGTCACCGTCGTGCCCCGAACGCATCCCGAGCGCGTGCACCAGAAAAAGGGACGTCCGGAGCGCATCGTGCGGTGTGGCTGGCAACGTATGGAGCGCGAAGACACGCGAGGCGAGCACGAGATCATGCGTGAGGTTCGCCTTGGTGAGCTCGATGAGCACGCGTGGGGCCTCGGGCACCAGGCTCGCGAAGACACCGCTCCGAGCCACCAACCCGTTACTTCGGCCGTGGGCATGTGTAGTGATCAGCAGCATCGGAGACGAGAGCATCGCGAGTGTCTCGGACACCGCGGGAGGCAGGGCGGCGTTGGGCATCTTGTCTCCTGTGAGTTTCGAGTTATTGTGCTGCGCGGCGCCTCAACAACTGCCCGTCGTCGTGTTCGGCCACCTGCAGCCGAGCATGGTCTCGAGAAAGACCCTGTCATGACTGCCGAACTCATCACGTCCGGCTAGCGCCAGCCCCTTAACTACGGGTATTCCAAGTGATACCCAACTTCGGGTCATTGTTGATGGTCGCCGTCGCCGCGGCGCGGGGATTGTCGCGCTCGAAATGAATTTGCTGAGCAGGGAAATAGATTCTCCTATACGCCTCCACGGTCTCTTCAGGAGGCAAGCCTTCTTGCGCACGTGCTATTGCCCGCTCTAGTGCTGTATCGAAGCTGCACTCGCTCCAGAACGACGGATCGTAGTACGGCTGGAACTCACGCTTAAGCAAGTAAATGCCCTCCAACATGACGCAGTTTCGTCCGCATACTCTGCCTCGATGCACAGCGACCGCCGATGACGGAGTGGCAGAACCACCTCCGCGAACATCTGGTCGAAGCGGATCGCGTGCAGATAGAAGTGCTCGTCGGGGCTGGTGTGGCTGAAGCGCACGCGAGAGAGGTTCAACCATCCGTCGATGTTGATGCCTGTACTCCGCACACCTCGTTCTTGAAGCACCTTGACGATCTGCGCCGTAATATAGCCTTTCCCACAGCCGTCGATTCCGGTGACCGCCACGAGGACGCTGCGCTGAACGGGCACGGAGCGTCGAGTATCGACGATCTTTTCGACGACGGCTTCAACGTCAACGCTAATCACTCCAACATCCCCTTCAGCTGGCTAACGTCCCGGCTCAGCGGCCGGCTACTGACAATTGGATACTGGCACTCTATCCCTCCCCGGTCCGTTGCAGCCGGTTGTTAGACGACACTAAGCTGCCTCTTCCGCCCGGATCGCGCGCTGCCGCCGATTGCACCACGAGATGCCCAGTGGCAGTGCAATCCCGTATGGCACCCACAACAGGTAATTGAATGGGCGCGGCAACATGAAGAGGCCAATCAAGAACACCGTCACCGCGAGCCACGTGACCGCCGCAACCTGGATCATGAACGTGCGCTCGCGTGGCCCGGCGGTGTTCTTGATGCTGAAGTAGGTCCCAACTATTCCACCAGCTACGCCGATCAAACCGCCGCCAATTCCGCCAACCGTACCCGCATCCATCACGATTCCCGCCGGTGTCGTCTAACGATCCGGCGCTGAGCGGCCGGCGGTGGCGCAGTCGACTTGGCGCAACGCGGTCATGCCGGCCCGCTCGAACGGCCTGTCAGACAGCGTCTTCCTCACGCTAGCCCCAGAAGATCCCGGCTGGATCCGCAGCAACTTCCTCGAATAGCTTCTTGAAGTGTGGCGCGGCAGGCAGAGCCTCCTATGCGTGCCAGCAAAGGTCGCGGTGTGTTGGCAGTACAGTCGCCACCCCTTTGGGGTTCCAACGTAGCGGAATTTCGCTACTGCCTGCTCGTGCCACTCTTCGGGCCGCTCAAAACCCGGGCGTTCTTCAAATGACTACCTCTGGGCCTTTGATGCGGAAGCCGACACGCACTTGGTTGCGGGCGGCGGGCGGCACGCGGGCATCGCAGAATGCACTGAGACGCCGATTCACCTCCTCCCGTTGGATCTCCGACAGTGGCATGTTGCTGTGTCCTCGATCTCCTGTCTGGCTAACGACCGCGGTCAGCCGCCGGGGGGAGCATCGCGAGCCCCGGTCGGCTGCGCTGCGATGCTAGACCGTACCATCGGGGAATCACGACCTTTTCCGCGTGATCCATCTAGCCGACTGAAAGGACTGTCCTGAGCCGGTTCGAACGCCTTTAACTACGGGAAACATATCGAAACGACGCGGTACTGGCACAGAGGTGTCTGTGACCACCACAGCAATGCACCAGCCCCAATTCGAGAAATAAGCGGTCGTCGCCAGCGCGTGGTTGATCAGCGAAGGATATGCGTCTGCGAACGCATCTGTAATCGCAAGACGAGTTCGCTCGCCGATCGTCGGTCGTTGCGGATCCCAGTAATGCAGCATCAGTTCGACTCTCGCCTCTGGCGTCAGCGCGGCCCACTCGTCAAAGGAGTAGTCGCGCCACTTTGCTAACAAAGCTCCCCCAGGTCGCATTTCATGATCGGTCGCCCAAGTTAGGTTGAGCCCCGGTTGGCATCCCGCTTCCCTTCCTGCTCATCGTCTGAGGGCTCCCCCATGCTGCGTGAAGCGTCGCGTAGCTCCTGGCGGCTCTTGTGGGCTCCCAGCGCGGGATACGGCCTGAGCAGGGGCGCTGCAACCGTTGGGACGCTTCCCGCGCGCGTGCCCTGGACTCGGTGCCCTACTCCTCCAGCGGTACGGGAGTAGAGAGAGGCCGCCGTTCGACCAGGAGCGCAGCAGTCCATGCACTCCGATGAAATGCGCAGATGATCTGCTTCTCTGCAGGCGTGCAGCCCAGCAGGAGCTTGACTTCTGCACCCCGTTTTTCCAAGTCGACCGTGCACACCACTGCATCCAGGTGGCCTTGGGCCAGCGACCCACGCCACACATCGATGGCGGAACCCCGCGGCCGCTCAATCACGAGTTCCGATGACGTGACCAGCGCTTCTACGTGTGCCCCAAAAGATTCCTGCATAGTCAATGCCTTGCGACAGAATGGAAACCTAACGCTCTCGCTCAGCGGCTGGCGCAGCCGGTCCGCTGAAGCGGGGAGTTGGGCAGGACCAACGCCACTGCACCCTCGGCGTCCTAAACGATGGGCTCGGCGCCCGGCTACGACTGTCCCGAGCGCTCCGTGCTTGGGTGCGAACCCGGCCCGGGCAACAACGTCTTTTCCCCGCCGCGCGATTCTCCGGCAATGAGCGCCTCGACGCTCGGATACGCATAGATCGTGCGCGCGCCGTTCGCCGGCAGCCCACCGGTGTCCACGGACGGCCCGTATACGCTCCAGACCTGACGGCCCAGGAGTCTCAGCAGTGTCGTCTGCTCCGCGCGATGGTGCGCCGTGTGTGCGATGCGTCTCACCATGATCCACGCGCGGCTGTGGATCGTGTCGAAGAACGCGACGTCCTGTTTCCACCACTCGGTATCCTTCTCCCCGAGCCGGGCGAGTCGCCTTGCGGAATCCTCCGCGTACCGGCGGATAAACGCTAGGCGCGTCTCCTCGGCGGCGAGCGGCGGCGCGGCGACGTCGACACCGAACATTCCCGTGAACCATTTGTCCTCGCTAAGGCACTGATGAACCATGTGCTCGCGGAACGTGCGGTCACGTGCCAGATTCGGGTGCGGCCGAATGTCGAGGTCGGCGTCGTCGAACATCGCCCACACCGAGAGTGTCTTGAGACGCTCGCTCGCATAGGCGTCGACGAGGAACGTGTAATCCATCAGGTGGCACCACTATACGCCGCCGTGGCGCTCGTTTGCCAACCGCTCGTACATCCGGCATATCCAAGAGTTCTCAAGCGCGCGTGACACGCGCCGATATCGCGAAGCGCCTTCAGGCTGACGGCCATCTCATCAGCGGGCACCGCGTCCAGCAGCTTCGTGATCCGTTCGCTCCGCATAACGATCACAGTGAGCGGCGCGCACAGCGCGTCCGCTCCAGTGTGTGGTTAGCTGGTACCGCTCGGTCAAAAATCGTCGGGCCGCAGCCCGGTGCGGCTTGGCTATCCGTGCCAGCATGCGCGGCCCGATCTCCTCATCCTCATGGAAGGCGAATACGAAATCGGCCCACCCGGGCCGGGAGAGCGTGCGATGGGAGCCCGACTGCCGCTTTACTGCCCACCCGAGTCTCAGGAGGGCCGCCAGTACCCGCCGAGCGCGGGTACTGGGCCATGCGCTCATGCCGCCGCGAACGAAATGCTCAGAAGCTGGGGGCCAGCTTCGCCGTGCTCCAGACGTTCCGCGACCACGCGGAGTGCCAACGCCTGGACTTTCGACACCGCGGCATCCTGATCCTTGCCATACGCTAGGACGCCCGGGAGCTCAAGAACTTCTGCGAGCCAGCGGCCGTCCTCTTCCTGCTCCACCTCGACCTTGAAGGTGATCACGCGCCTAAGCCCTCCACGCGCATTATACGATTCCTCACGCTCGGTCCCAGGGGACGATCCAGCTAACGAACGGCAGCGCTCAGGAGCGCGCCGCCGCGGCGCGTCTCCTGAAGCGCAATGTTCGGCGGCCGAAGGTGTCAGGCTCACCTCGGCAGCTGTCCCGTGCGTGGGGTGGCGGGCCGGCTGATAGCCGGATCGGGCCCTGCCATGAGCTGCGCTGCGAGGTTTAGCAGGTTCTCGTCGGAGCCGGAGACCCCGATGAGCGAGAGCCCTATCGGACATCCGTCTACCGCGGCGACCGGCAGAGTGATTTGAGGTAGACCGGCGACTCCGGCAATGCTCATGAGGCATAGCGTGGACCGACTGAACGCCATGCGCTGGGCTTGGTCGCTGCCCCGCTCGGGGCCACAATCAGTGACGGTGGGTAGACACATCAGGCAGCCATTCGTAATCTTTCGCAGTACGGCGTGTCGCAACTCTCGCCATGTCGTCCGTGCTTTCTCCAGCTCTTCTGGCGTCGAATCTGCTCCAACGGCCAGCATTTCTCGAGAAAGCACACGAGAGTTCGGCTTCGTGTTCAAGATCCACTCGCCATGAAGGGCCCAGACTTCGCGGACCTGTACCGACCAGACATGAAACCAGAAGCGGTCCAGGCCAGGCTGTGAGCCGGCGTCGATGAGGCGGACCGTCCGAACCGAATCGAAACGACCGGCAAGTGCCTCGACCGCAGCCCGAAGACTGTCCACGATCTTGGGACTCGCCAAGGCGAAAGCGTCCTCCGCAACGAGGAGGGTTCTGGCCGGTGGCACCTCGGGCCCGGGCGGCAGTAGGACGCCGCCGATCCGTTGAAAGAGTTCGGCGTCGCGAGCGAACCAACCTACGGTATCAAGGCTTGGCGATAACGGCACCATGCCGCAGGTTGACACTCGGCCTAACGTCGGCCTGATGCCGAACAGCCCACAGAGCGCAGCTGGAAGCCGGACCGAACAGGCCGTGTCGCTTCCGAGCGCGAAGTCCACCAATCCACCCGCGACGCAGCTCGCAGAGCCGCTCGACGACCCACCGGGCACGCGGTTCGGCGCCACCGGATTCACCGGCGTTCCGTAGTGCGCATTCTCGCCGAGCACGCCGTAGGCCAGTTCATCCATCTGGGTCTTCCCGGCCAGGGTCGCACCCGCCTGAAGCAAACGTTGGATGGCTGTAGCGGTACGTTCAGCGGGGCTATGCGTTCGATGCCAGTCGGGGTTTCCCGCGCCAGTGACATGGTCGGCAATGTCGAAAACGTCCTTCGCCGCGAACACCAGAC
>LLBY010002354.1_pt5 | contig 12705 bp, 7 predicted proteins | sample 1489401 | NCBI WGS metagenome assembly LLBY01 (sample SAMN04092656, study PRJNA295927) | soil metagenome | biome: Soil prokaryotic community; feature: Bulk soil; isolation source: soil from tomato rhizosphere | host: tomato cultivar Hawaii 7996 | place: South Korea | collected 2011-11-01 | reverse complement strand
AATGATGCAAATGGATGTCCATTCCACAAATACAAAGAATTATATCTGTTATCCACCATCATGTCCAAATACTTTACCCAAAGTTCTTTATCGTAAAGCCAAGGAAAATTTTCGGGTGTATATGGATATTCGTAAACACCTCTGCCTTCCAAATATGCTGTTTTTTGAAGTCCGATAACCGTCCCACGCAACACCATTTCAGGACTATCTTGAAAATTGATTTGTGATGGCAGTTCGTTATTTTCTTTAATTCGATCCACCAATTCCAAAGCACCATATAAAGCTCCAGAAGCATCGGTTCCTTCAATATTTATAATATTATTTGAGGTTGTTATTTTAAAACTTTCCTTTTTTTCTTCATCATTTTTTTCTGAAATAACAATGGTGTTTTCAGACTGATCTTTGGGAATTTCAGAAGAAACAGAAACCACATAACCCATTTCAGATAAAGCATTTTTGAGTTTTTCTACTCCAAAAGTGATTCTTGGCGATGCTGCATCACCAACAATAGTAATCTGCTTTTTTGTTGTGCAGGAAAAAATAATAAAAATTAAAATGACACTTAAATATCGCATAAAATTGACGCTTTATATTATTTGTTTTGAAATACTTTTTTAAGGTAAGCGGCATTCGCACCGTAATTTTTAACCACTTCATGAACCATGGAGGTATCTCTGGAACGCTCCACAATTAACCAACCTTTCCAATGCATCGCATCTAAAGTTTCTTTAATAGCAGGTAAATCGATGGCTTTATCGTTTTCAATCCAAACGCCATCGGTATTCGATGCGTGGATTTGAGCAATATTATCGCGTCCCAAAATTTTTAATTCTTTGGAAATATCACGTCCATTCTTAATGGCATTTGCAAAGTTGAATGCTATTTTAATGTTTCTATTGTCTATTTCTTCTAACAATTTTTTCTCTTCGGTAGCCGATAATGAAGTTTCAATAGCTATGACACCATTAACCTTTTCTACTTCTTTTCCTGCCCAACGCAGCCGTTCTACAATGGCCGGTCTTAATTCTGGATTTTTAACCAAATCACCTTGAGTTCCTAATGGTAAATAGACCACTTCTACATGGAATGTTTTCATCACTTCAATACAATCGGAAACCATTTTTTTATAGGTTTCGCGTGTTGCAAACGACTGCGCATAAAACCCAGACATCGCAATAGAACTTATGCCTACACCTGTTTCAATCATTTTGTCTTTAAAAACTCTCACGCTTGCTGTATCTCCATTTACGAACTTACTATCGAAAGTTTCTCTATCGCCTAAACCACCCATGTCCATTTCAATACCATCGGCACCAATTTCTTTGGCGCGTTCAAAAGCTCCTAATTTTTGGCGTTTTAAAATCATCCAATCACAAACCGCTACTTTATAACGCTCTTTGGTTGGTCCTGGCCAAACACCATCATTTATTGGGAAAGACACCAATTTAGACGGATCTATTTTTACATATTTTATTTTTTGTCTGCGCCAGGTATAAATACAATGCAACATACCATCTGTTCCTTGAATGATTGATGGGTATGAATACTGACTTATTTTTGAGTCTTCTAACACCAAAGACGCTTCCCAATTAATACCATCTTTTGAAACCGCAATATTTAAAGGACTTCTATAACTTTTCGTGGTACCTTCTTTTGGCCACACGTGATTATAAATCAATACATGCTCACCATTTTTCATGGTAACAGCGTCTGTACCTGAACTGTTATTTGGCATATTTAACAACTCTAAATCTGACCACGTTTTACCGTTATCTTCAGACCAGGTACTAAATAAATGTCTATTTCTTGTTCTACCAACTTGTTGAAGTTTGCCGTTTTCGTGAAACAAAACACTTGGTTGAATGGCATTTATTTTGTTTTCGCCTTTTGGAAGCGTATCGCCCATAACCCAGGTTTTACCAAAATCTGGAGTCGATTCCATACGAAGATTCCATCCGTTACCTTCAATACTTGACGGTAATAACAGGTTGCCGTTATCCAATAAAACAGGTTTGTTCTTTATAGGTCCTAAAAAACCTTCTGGTAATTTTTCTGGGTTCGACCATGTATCGCCACCATCTGAAGAACGCATTAACATACCCCACCAAGTGGAGGGACTTGGACCTACTTTATAAAATAACATTAAATCGCCATCGGGAATTTGGTATAACACTGGATTCCAAGTGGGGTAACGTAACGTGTCATTTTGTACGCCGTTTGCAACCTCTACGCCTTCTGTCCATGTTCCATTTTTCCGTTTACTTAACCAAATACCAACATCTGGGTTTCTTTCATGAGTACCACCAAACCATGACGCTACTAATTCTCCCTTTGTGGTTTCTACAATAGTTGCTGCATGACATGACGGATAGGGTGCGTTCTCATTGACAAACTCTTCTATTAAAATGCCTTCTTTCCATGTTTTGTCTGCCAATTCCATTTTCTTCACTACAGGTTGTTTGCAACCTCCTAAAAATAGGGCATATGTTAATATTAATGTGGTTTGAATTAGTTTCATATTCATAAAATTATTATTTTAATTCTGAATTATTTTAGTTTATATTGATTGTATACGTTCCTGATTTTAACTCCAGAACAAGTTTATTTTCTTCTGTTTTATAATTTACAGATGTCTTATCCAATCTGTTTTTATTGATTTTTACTTTTGAAGCACTAGTTGTTGGCAAATATACCAACGCACTTGTATTGGCTGGAATAACAATATCCCAATCTAACTTATTTTTATTTTTCTTCCAATGGCTTTTTATAAGTCCGTGAATAGATTTATAGGATGCATTTACATAGGAAAGTCCCGCCTCAAAATCGGGTTTCATAATAACTTGCTTAAAACCGGGTGCTTCAGGATGGCTTTTAATTCCCGCCATGTTTTCATAATACCATATCATTAAATCACCCAAAAGCATCACGTGGTTTTGGGAGTTCATTTCCGGATCGGCCGTATTCCCATTCCATAATTCCCAGATGGTTGTTGCCCCATTTTCAACCATATATCCCCAACTTGGATAGGTTGTATTTGAAGCTAGTTTAAAGGCTAAATCACCTCTACCAAATTCGGTTAAAGTCCGCATTAAAAACTGTATGCCTACAACGCCAGTGCTTACATGGCCGTTTTTAACTACCTCTACCTGATGGACCATATTTTGAAATATCTTATCCTGTAAATCATCTGGCACCATACCAAAAGCTAAAGGCAATACATTAGCCGTTACGGTATTATTTGCATAACTATAGGTGTCTCTGTTGAAATATTTGGTATTGAATGCTTGTTTAATTCGTTGGGATAAATCGTTATAATGAACAACATCTGATTGATTTGCTTCAGAAATAACAGCAAACTTTTTCATGATCTGAAGCAAATGATAATAAAACGCACTAGACAAGACTTCACCATCGGTTAAACGTGTAGGGTCTTGCGAGCGAATGATTTCTAAAGATTCTGGTGGCACACACCAATCACCGTATTTATCTTTAGTCATTAAATCATTCTTCAAATAATTTTGCTCCATATAATCCATCCATTTTTTCATGTATGGATAATGGTTTTTAATACTTTCTTCATCACCAAATTGTTGATACAACATATCGGCAACTTTTATATAAGCACCTTGCCAAGTCACGCCATCGCCATAATAACGCCAAAAAGCGGGAGCGACATCGGGGATGCCTCCATCTAAGGTTTGCGAATATTTGATATCATCCAACCATTTCGCATACAGTGTTTGGTTATCGAACAAGAAACTTTCGCCATAGGCTCCTGTGGTACGATCGCCTAACCAAGGCTGGCGTTCGTTACGCTGCGGACAATCAATGGGCATGCCTTTATAATTTCCGCGAATGCCCCAAAACGCATTTTTAAATATTTGATTCATGGTCTCGTTGGAACATTCAAACGTTCCAATAGTGGCTATATCATCATAAACTACTTTTCCAACAAAATCGTTTAATGCTGGTTTATATTTGTAACCTGAAATTTCTACAAATCGGAACCCATGATATACAAATTTAGGTTCCCAAATTTCTTCGCCTTCGCCTTTTAAAATATACGTGTCGGTTACTCGGGCGTCACGCAAGTTCGCGGTATATAATGAGCCATCGTCTTTTAAGGACTCTGCAAATTTCATGGTGATCTCATCGCCTCGGTTTCCTTTTACTTTTATTTGTAACCAGCCTACCATATTCTGACCCATATCTAAAATATAAGTGCCTTTTTTGGTTGATGTTATGGAAATGGGGTTCACAACATCCATTATCTTCATGTTGGGTGTCATTTGTGCTTCATAAAAACCACCTGGTTCTTGAACCCACATGAGGTTTAACCAATTACTATCATCAAAACCAACGTCGTTCCAATGAGGCATCTCTTTACGGGCATCGTAGATTTCACCATCATATTCGTTGTTAGCGCGGATAGGACCGTGTGGCGTGAACTTCCAAGACTCGTCTGTTTTAATGGTTTCTTTGCTACCATCTTCATATTCAACATTTAATTGTAATGCCATTTTCGGGAAACCAAAACTTTTAATTTTATAGGGTTTATATTCTTGCCGCATGGCAAAAAAACGGCCATTACCCAAAATAGTTCCCAGGACATTTTCACCTTGTTTAAGTTGTGAGGTGACATCAAAAACATTGTATTTTACATTTTGAGTATAATCGGTTGGAACGGGTGCTAATACTTGGTCACCAATTTTTTTACCATTAATATAAAACTCATATAAGCCCATACCCATGATGTAAACTTTGGCTTTTTTCACCTTCTTTTTTAGGTCTATTTGTTTTCTAATGTATCTAGCTGATAATTTTGAAAACTGACCAATGCTATCACCCGGAAACAACTGGTTATAACCAATCCATCGTGTAGATTTCCATTCGGCATAGGTTAATATACCCATGCTCCAATGTGCTGTTTTACTCCACTCGGTTTCGCCTTTATTAGTCCAAACTTTCACTTTCCAAAACGCTTCGTCTTTACTATCCAACGTTTTTCCTGAGTAAAGAATGTTAATCGATTGGCTGCTTTCCACTTTACCGGAATCCCATAAATCGGCATTATTTGAAGCTAATCTTTCTGGTGAAGACGCCACTAAAATATGATATGCCGTTTGTTCTACCTGGGTATTGTTAGTTTGAAATTGCCAACTTAATCTGGGTTGAATAACATCTATCCCTAACGGATTTGTGAGCATTTCACATTGAAGCCCATCTACTGAAACGCTGCTTTGAGCCATTCCAGAAAACGAAAACACCAATACTACCAAAAATAAAATTATTCTTTTCATTTGTTTTTTAAGTTTCAGAGTTGCAAAGTTCCTGAGTTCCAAAGCTTCTTCTTGTTTAAATAGTCTATCTCTTTGTATCTTGTCTCTTGTCTATTTTCTCGTTTCTCGCCAATCTTTATTCAGACACTAATTTTTCCAAGGTCAAAGAAGATGCTATTTCCTTTCCATTTCTAAAAATTCTAAAGCCTTTTCCTTTATTATATTTTTCACCTGTTTTGTCCCATAGAATGGTTAAAATATCGCCATGGTATAACACATTATCCAAGCAAAACCAATCCCATTTATCTTGTGGAATTAACGGATTGACTTCAATTTTATCATCGACTCTTGGGCGTAAACCTACCAAACCTGTTATTATCAAATCGTTGAATGTTGAGTGGTTATAATAACGACTGCGCTCTCTATCACCCATCAACCAATAGCCTGTGGTTTCGTCAAGATACTCACCGATATATGGACGACCTCTATAATATTGTGACTCCACGTACAAATTCATTTGTTTAAAATAATCGGCTTCTGACACACTATCCTGATTGTAATTATTCAGCACATTAGCCATGGCCGTTAAAGTTTGTGAGGTGGCAAAAGGCCAAACAGCACCATCCCATTCACAGGTTCCTGTACCGTGACTTCTAAAACGCGGACTTCTACGTTCGGCAGTTGTTAATCCGAATGGCGCTGAAAAACCTTGTTCGTCTTTTACTTGCTCCCAAGCTTTTTCAAAACCTTTATTTTTTTCTGGAAGATTAAAATACCACGGAATAAATCCGATGGCTTCACGTACATTTGATGATGTATCTTTTTCAGTTAGAGTTTCAAAAAATGTATCGTTTGAATTCCATAAGCGTGTTTCAACTAATTTTTTAATTTCTGAAGCTTTACCAGCAAAATAGTGTTCGTTTTTGGTATCGCCTTTCATTTTAGAAATGGTTGATAAAGCGTTGGCATTACCATACATGTAACTATTAATGGTAGGGCGAACATTTTGTACATGGCGTCCACCACTTAACGATTCTTCCATACCGTCTTTTACATCAATTTGCCAAAACAAACCATCGGCTCTGCCTCTGTCGGTTTCCCATTGGGCGTATTCAGATACTAAATCGGGGTACATATCCAATAAAAACGCCTCATCTTTATTCACCAAATAGCGATTGTAAAGTGCATGAGCTGTCCAGCTACTAAAATTCATTAATTTTTTCATGCGAGTACCTTCATTGCCACGATACCATAAATGCACATTTTGCTCAATATATTCGGGGTTGTGTACCCATCTAAATTCATAAATATGATGCCCCAATGCGCAAGCAATTAAATTGTATTTATCGGCATAAGAACGCTCTACTAAAAACTCGGTAATGGCATACCCTTGAGGCGTATTCGTGATGTGTTTTCGCAAACTCCACCAACGGAAATAATACATTTCCTCAAAATTTTGTTGCGGACATTCAAACAACGGAATATTAGTTTTCATCCACGACCAAGCACTATCGTTGGGGATCGCTTTGGCTATGTTTTCATCTTCCATCGTGTTGAAATAATCTACATAATGTTTGTAATCTTCAACCTTTAAAACACGTTGCGATTTTTGAGCTTCCAAATTCGATTTACAGCTGGTAATAACAGCAGCAAAAAGGACTAATACTATTTTTATATGATTGATTTTAAAGTTCATTTTAATATTCTCTGTTAATTTATTTAGCATAGAAAACATATGTTTTTCCTGCTTTCATCGCTACATCGTACTCATAATATTTTGGCAATTCAAGCTTTTCAATTTTAGCTTCTTCTGAAATAATTGGTGCTTTAACTTCCACATTAAAAAACAATGGATTTGGATTATTGCCTTTTGCTTTTTTAAGTCCGTTGCCTTTCAATGGCGTTTCACTTCTTAACCTACAATTACCATCTAAGCTTGGTTGAATTTTTAAAACAGACACTTTATTGTTTTTCCATGTTATGTCAACTTCATAGCCTCCTCTAGCTTTTAATCCTTTTATGCTACCTGATTTCCAAACTGAAGGCAATGCTGGTAATAAATGAATAGCGCCTTCGTGACTTTGCATCAACATTTCGGCAATTCCTGCGGTACAGCCAAAATTTCCATCTATTTGAAACGGTTGGTGCGCATCGAGCATGTTCGGATACGTTCCACCACCTTTGCGTTGGTCGGCAGTCACCAAATGCAACTGGTCCTGCAAAAGTTTGTATGCATGGTCGCCATCAAGCAATCTAGCCCATAAATTCACTTTCCAACCCATGGACCATCCAGTAGATTCGTCTCCTCTAAATTTTAATGAGGTTTTAGCCGCTTCAAACAACTCAGGTGTTTTAAATGGTGAAATTTGGTTGCTTGGGAACAAACCGTATAAATGTGATACGTGTCTGTGCTTATCTTCAGGGTCGTCCCAATCTATCAACCATTCTTGCAACTGCCCATGTTTACCAATGTGCATCGGAGCCATTTTTGATAAAGCCTCGTTTAATTGTTTAGCAAAAGAGGCGTCTTCAGATAATATCTTAGTGGCCTTAATAACATTGGTGAACAAATCGAAAACCAATTGGTTGTCCATAGTGGTTCCCGCCGCAATAGTGGATGTTCCATCTTCGCCTGCGTGTGTGTTTTCGGGTGAATTTGATGGCACTACCACTAAATATCCTGAATTAGGATCTTTAATCATAAAATCTAAAAAGAATGTGGCAGCTCCTTTCATGATTGGGAAAATGTCCTTTAAGTAATTAACATCGCCCGTGTATAAGTAACGCTCCCATAAATCTTGACACACCCAAGCACCGCCTGTTGGCCACATGCCCGATGCTGCCATATCTATAGGGCCTGTAATGCGCCAGATATCAGTGTTGTGGTGTAATACCCAACCTTTGGCATTATACATTATTTTTGCTGTTTCTTTTCCTGTTTCGGCAACCTCTTTTGCCATTTGAATAAAAGGCTCGTGCATTTCGGAAAGATTGGTCAATTCAGCTGGCCAATAATTCATTTCGGCATTGATGTTCATGGTATATTTACTTTCCCATGGCGGAAATAACATATCGTTCCAAATACCTTGCAGGTTTGCTGGTTGCCCACCAGGTTGCGAACAAGAAATGAGTAAATAACGTCCAAATTGAAAATATAAAGACGCTAATTCTGGGTCGAACTGACTATCAAATTTTTTAATACGCACATCGGTGGTTTCTTTCGCTGCTTCGGTGGTTCCTAAATCTAAAGATACACGATTGAAGAATTTCTGATAATAATTGACATGCGTTTTTTTGATCGTTTCAAAATCTTTTGTGATTGCTTTATCTAAAAATGATTTGCTTTTTGCAGATTCATCTTCAGATATATCTTTATAATTTTTAAAATTTGTGGCTATGGAAATGTAAATAATAGCTTCATCAACTTTATTAAAACTGATAATGCCATTTTTAACGGAAACAGTACCTCCTTCGTGTTTTGGAGCCATTCGTCCTTGAAACTTCACACGCCCTTTCTGACCTTCAACCGTACTTGTTACTCCAGATAATGTCACTTGATGGTCTTCAGTCGTTGTGAGCGTTTTATCAAATGGGCTATTCATAAATACATTACAGGTAATGCTTGCTGGTTGACTTGCGGTTAATTTTACGGCAATCACTTGATCTTCAAAAGCTGTTAAGATTTCACGCGTGTATGTCACACCATCAACCGTATATTGCACTTTTGCCGTCGCATTTTCAATATCTAAATCACGGTAATAATTGGTATAATTTTGATGCCCTGGAAATGACACATAGACACTTCCAAAAGTTTGATACGGCATACCATTATTGGTTTGTGAACGAATATCAGAAGTTGCTAAATTTTGGGCTTCTTTATACTTGCCGTCAAAAATAAGCTGACGTACTTTAGGTAATGCTTTTAATGCTTTATCATGGGCATTGCTATTTGGTGAACCAGCCCAAATGGTTTCTTCATTTAATTGCAAACGTTCTACCGCTGGGTCGCCAAAAACCATAGCACCTAAGCGCCCATTTCCTAACGGTAGTGCTTCGTTCCATATTTCTGCTGGTTCGTCATACCAAAGTTTTAAATTGGTATTTGATTGTGCTGAAATACTTTGTATTCCAATAAGCAATATTAGGCTGTAAAATAAAATAGTTATGTTATTTTTTAACTTCATCATTTTTATTGAGATATTCTCCTAATTAGAGAAGGATTCTTATTTGTGGTTTTAAGTTTTACTTGATAATCTCTAATATCCTTTAGCATTCCTTCAGATTCCAGTTCTTTTGATTTTACTAACTGTTTTAAACGCCAATTCAAAGTAGAATCATCGGCATTAAAGTTAATTGCAACTAAAGTTTTTCCTATTACTCGACCTGCCTTTTCAAATTCTTCTTTACAATATGCTTTTAGTATATGATCAAAATAATTTTCTTTAACAGACTCTATCTTAACATTATCCTCTAAAACTCTCATTAATTCGCCTTCTTCAACTACATGTTCCCATAAATGAATTAATTCATTACGTTTTTGCACTGATAAAGGTTTAAAATGACTTGCAATTAAAGGTACATGCTCTGGTAAAGCAATATTAATAGTATATGGGACATAAAACGTTCCGTCCTTTCGTTCTAATTTAATCTTCGAGAAATCAGCTGTACATATATTAAGATTAAAATCTTTTAACTCGAACAAAAGTCTAGCGATTGACAATATCTCTAAAGCTGTACTCCCAGACCATATATATAGCTCTTTGTTGAAAACAATATCCTTTATATTTTCAATTTTTTTAATATCCTGACTTCTTGAGGGATCTACTGAAGCACAAGCTATATTGGAAAAAAACCACTCATCTCTTATTATTCTTCCTTTTTGAGTATTTAAATTATATATTGGACCGACTCTAAGATCATCATTTAAATCAATGATGTTTTCTATAGGTATATTAAGTTCACTACAACTCAATAACTTTGACTTAGCATAATTCCCAAAAACAATATGTATTTTATTTTTCATATTCTTTAAGATTTTCTTCTCCAAACAATTCATATAATTTATCGATACTTTTTAAAGCATTTGCAGGTAAATTTTCTTCTTTATTCCCGAAAACAAATAGGGTTTCGTAGGGTTCTATAATGCAGGTTGATTCGTCAATCATCCCAGTTTTGTCTTTAACTTTTTCTAAATTTAAACCTAAATGTTTTGCCATAAACGGATACATTGCCATTCGTTTTGATGTGCCGTAATCGTGACCTTCTTCAGCAAAATGAGCGTTTTCAACTAAATCCTTTTTGCCATAAAAGCCGTAAGTTTTTTGAATAAAAGGAAATTCTAATTGGGGCACAAACTGCGTCCAATCTTTACCATCTGAAATGATGAGTTGTGGTTTTGGCGCTGTCATAGCGGCTACTTCGGCATTGTTGGTGCCATTACCACATAAATGAATACCACGACCACTTTCGCAAGGGCAACCACCGGAATGATTCGCCGACACCATGACTACTGGTACCGAAACCGTAACCCGATCATCCAAGGCCGCTAAAAACATAGTATGCGAACCACCGCCCGAACCACCAGTAACACCCACTCGCGATGCATCGGCATGTTTTAGGGTTAACATATGATCTAATAAACGCATGCCGCTTAATACTTGTATAGTTGAAGCGATGCTGTTGCGATGTGTTGTTGATGGGAATTGAAGCTGCGATTCACCCCAAGCAAACAAATCGAAGTTTACGACCATAGCACCCATTTTTGCCAACATAGCACATCGTATTTGTTCGTCTTTACGATAACGTCCGTCACCAAAATGTCCGTTAGGCGTCACAACAATAGCTGCTTTTTTATTTAAAGGATATGGTTTATAAATAGACCCTGTTGTATACACCCCTGGAAGAATTTCCAAAGCTATATTTTCAACCGTATAGCCTTTATATTTTCGCTTTTTTGTTAAAATAGGTTTTGAATTTGGCATTTTGGGTGCTTTATCAATTCCGAAAGCAGACAACATACACTGTTTTAATGCTTCTTTTCTAGTCTCCCAAGTTTCCTTGTCGTCATATAATCCAGATAAAAAAGCTAAACGTTCTTCGCTTTTGGGAATAGACACTCTATGGTGTTGAAACGCCCTAATTTCATAAGTTCCATCTGCTTGTTTAAAGGTTGTTAAATGGAAAGGTGCCAGAATATTGGCTAAAGACACTTCTAAATTATTGGGGTCTATTTTCCAATCGGCGTATTCTAAGGTTTTATCTTGTAATAGTTTTTCGTTGTAATTTATAGTTACTTTAAAAATAGAGGCTATCTTTTTAATGGTTTCAATAACTGGTTTTCTAAAATTAGTATCTGAGGTTTGTGCAGATAGTTTCAGCATAGAAAACAGAACCAATAGGACTATTAGTTTTACTTGAATTTTCCCGGTATGTCTGTTAGTAATCATAATGAACATGCTATTTTATAAACACCCGAACCTAGTTTTAAAGATGATTTTCCTTCAGCTTCATTTACCTTCACTTTTTTAAAATTTTTACCATTCACCAAAATATTACTTTTCTTGGAAACTGGTAATTTCACAGTAGCCGTTGTATTCGCAGGAATTTCAATATTTAAAATCAATGTATCATTTTTCTTTTCCCATACTGACACAATTTTACCGTAAACCGATTGATAGCTCGCTTTTACAAAAGTCATATCGCCTACTAGTTCTGGCTGAATGAAAAAATGTTTGAAACCCGGATTTGTTTCATCAGGAACGATTCCTGCTAAACTTCGGTAAAACCATTCTTCAATTTGGCCCATCATAAAATGGTTCCACGAATTTCCTTTTCTTGGATCCCATTGTTCTGTTAAGGTGGTCAATCCGAATTGTATCTGAAATCCGTAACCCGGTGTATCGTAATGGTTATTCATTTTATACATGACCTCATTTTCATTGTTTCTTGCCAAAGCTTGAAACAAATAGCGGTTACCAACATCGCCGGTTGTTAGTCGGTAGCCTCTATTTTTTATATCGGCTAGTAAATTAGCCATCACGTCTTCTTTATATTGGGGCTCTACAATATCCATAAATACAGAAACTGCGTTGCTAAACTGACTTGCTGTACCGTATTGTTTGGTTTCTTTATTGAAAAATTCCTTATTATATGCCGTTTTAATGTTTGATGCTAAGGTTTCGTATTTAGCAATGTCTTCGGTTTTATTTAAATATCTTGCTGCTTTCGCAAACAAATGTGCGGCATAGTAATAATGACTGGTTGCCGATAGTGCAATAGGGCTGTTTTTTGAGTACCCTGCAGCATGTTCGCCATAATCGTACCAATCACCCAATCCGTAAGACAATATATAGTTTTCGGATTTAGATGTTAAGTAATCGATATAGCGTTTCATGACTTGATAATAGTTTCTAATTAAAGCATCATC
>LLBY010044510.1_pt1 | contig 12720 bp, 11 predicted proteins | sample 1489401 | NCBI WGS metagenome assembly LLBY01 (sample SAMN04092656, study PRJNA295927) | soil metagenome | biome: Soil prokaryotic community; feature: Bulk soil; isolation source: soil from tomato rhizosphere | host: tomato cultivar Hawaii 7996 | place: South Korea | collected 2011-11-01 | reverse complement strand
ATGCTTTTACAACATTTCTTAATGGTAGTCCAAGAAAATACAAATACAGACTTAACCAATATACTGTGAAGGTGTTCTGTTTCTTTTACTGATCATGATTGAAATAGAGCAACTTAAAGCTATAGGTTTATCATTAAGTTAACAGCATCTTTAAGAGATTGGAAAAGTTAATATCCGAATAGACAAAAAGAATTGTTGTAGCGGTCATCGTCTAGTTTGGTTAGGACACTGGCCTTCCATGTATAAGACCTATATGGAGAGAGCCCGTAACCCGGGACTTTGTCTTTGTTTATAGACAGAGCGGGAATTCAAATCCCGGTGACCGCATTTAGTTTAGAAAATTACTTGTTTGGTCACGTTATTTACGATCCATCGTGGCGAGTAATCAACAAAATGTACATCCCTTACTTGAGTTGTTGATCAAATAATCATAAGGGTAATCGCCAAGGCTGGAGGCTAGAGTGGAATGCAATATGTGAATGTTACCCCAATACGGATCCTAAAATTGACTACTGTCTATGCGGCTTTTCTAAACACCATATCAATTACATCACTAATTTCAGAAAATGAGTTTAATGATAGCGAATTATTGAATTAAATACCAAATATTAGAAGCAAATTCAGCAGTAATCCATTATGCCTACATATCATGATCTATCAATCTAAAAGTACAAGAGTTTGCACCATTTTCATTGTTTTCTTCATTTTCATCCAATTTGATATGGCATATCTTTACCGATGCTTTATTATTTCGGGGATTTATGTGAAATAACTTAAACTTGATTGAAATACCAATCTGCAATCATATAATATGCCCTTAGCTTTTTCACAACATGTCGTGCGCTTTTCGAGTTAAATATTTTATACTGTCATTCGCAGAAGTCAATCTGTTCCAAAACAACATGTGAAAATTGGATCCTGGTTATATCGTGTCCTTCAGTGAAAAATCTTAATGATTTTCCATAGGTAATTCTTCATGAATATTGGTCGTATTTATTGCGTATGGATTAATCTATGTTCAAAGTCTTGTTAGCTACGATTATTCCAACAAGTAACATAAAACCTGCAAAAATAAGCAAATAATAAAAATATATCCAATTAACTTCAGTGATATTTCCTGCAAAGATGATTTCTCTTCCAAAAGTAGATGAGTATGATACTGGGTTTAGGTTAGAAATGATTTGCATCCATGGCGGAAAATTATCATTTGGAAATAGAGCAGTACTAGCGAACATTAGGGGAAGATTTATGAAATTAGATATTAGTGTAGGGATTTGCCAGTCTGAACTTGACATAGTCAAAAGCAGGTAAATTGACGAAAGTCCTAAACTTAATAACAGTAATGAAAATAGAAACATCATCAATCCTATTGCATCTGGAATTTGGACACCTAATATCATGACTCCTATGAACACTATGGGTACCTGTAACATCCCCCGTGTTGAAGCTCCAAATACCTTTGACAAGAAAATTATATAGTTTCTCGTCGGAGATGTCATTATTCTTCTAACATATCCAGATTTTTTATCTTGTATGAGACTTAAAGAACTAAACATTCCTACGAAGAGCATTGATGTAGCCAGTTGACCAGACAAAAGAAATGCAACATAATTATCAGTTTGAAAAAAGTCTGTCAGAAAAGAGACAGGTGCATAGGCAAAACTACTTCCGAAAAATACAATCCATAATAACGGCTGTACGATACTGAGAATGATAACAGCTGGATTTCTAAAAGTATTCATTATCTCTCTTATATATAATCCAATGAATTGATTTATTGCTCGTATCATTTCTCAAAAATCAATTCTTGCTGCTATTGGTACTACTGCTACTAGAGACATCGTCAACATCATCAAATCTCTTTCCTGTAAGCTCTAGAAAGATTGATTCTAGATTTGGTTTCTCAATCCTGATAGTTTCTATGTTGTTTGGACGTAATTCTGTAATTCTGGAAATCAGGTCAGGCAAAACTGTTTCAGCATTTTTAACCTTAATTCGCAATTTTAAATTATTGGTGAGACGTTTTTCAACAGTTTTGTTGAAGTCGATCGAATCTATTTCTTCAATATTTGTTATCCCGCAAATAGTACTAAAATTCTTGTAATCAAATGATGATAGAAAAGCAATTTCTATAATGTCTCCATGAGCTTGAGTTTTGAGTGCTTGTGGCGATCCTGTTGCAATAATTTTTCCATTATTGATTATGGATATTGTGTCGCATAGTACTTCAGCTTCCTCAATATAATGAGTAGTTAAAAATATTGTTACGCCATAAACAGTATTTATTTTTCTAATGAACTTCCAAAGAAGTTTTCTTGTACTTGCATCTAATCCTATAGTGGGTTCGTCCATAAACAATATTTTGGGTTTGTGTAATAATGCCATTATAATTTCTAATTTTTTTTTCATCCCAGTAGAAAGTTTTTCAACTTTTTTCACTTTTGTGTCATTCAATTCAAAATACTTTAGGAGATTTGCGGCTCTATCCTTCCAGCCTTTGCCAATATCATGTAACCTTGCCTGAATCTGAATATTTTCCATGATTGTAAGTGATTCATCTAAGATTACCTCTGATGAAATCCAGCCGATATTTTCCTTAACTTTTATCGATTCACTATTTGTATCAAAACCAGCAACAAAAGCTTTTCCCTCAGATGGTTTTGATAATCCTGTGAGAATTTTGATCAACGTAGTTTTTCCAGCTCCATTTGGACCTAATAACCCAAATATGCTCCCATAACTAATTTCTAATCGGAGATTGTCAACTACCGTTTGTGAGCCATACACTTTTGAAAGTCCCAGACAGAGAATTGCTGAATTCTTGCTGTTAGGAGCAACTGCAGGAGTAGTACTATTATGATCAACCACCAAAAAATAAGATCTATCATAATATTCAAATGAGGTGATAAATACGTTGATAATAATTTGAATTCCAGATGTTTAATGGCCTGCATCCTCTTGATACGTATGATTTACAACAGTAAACTCTACAATTATAAATTGGAAGAACAAATTTAATTTATTTAAATTTTAACAATGAACAAGAGAAGACTACAACAGAAGGATATAGAAGATGGCTGGTATTTTTTCATAGATATTGTGGGTTCTTCCAATCCAAATTTGTCCATAACATGTCAACTGGAAAAAATAAACACCATCAAAGATTTTATCGCATCTTATCTTACCTCTATCGGGGATCCCGTAATTTACAAATCATTTACAGGAGACGGGATGCTCATCGTCTTTTTGAATTACAATTCTCCATTAGAATTATCTATTTTTATTCATGAAAAAATCAAGGAATATAATAATTCCGCAAGCGGAAACGAGAGAATTTTTGTTAGGATAGGGATCGGATACGGTTCTTTTCTTTCATTTCGAGATGGAGTTCATAAAGAGTTTGCACCTTGGGGACATGAATTGGTACTTGCTAGACGAATAATGGACATGGCTAGACCCAATCAAATACTGTTAACCGATTTCGCATATCAAAAAATAAAAAATGATTATCTATTTGGTAAAAACAAGTACGGTTCCTCGTTATATGATAAAGGAAAAATAATGCTAAAGCATCATAACGAGTTGGAGAATGTTTATTCCTTTTATAAGTTAGATGAGTATGGGAATAATTCTGATATTGAATTCAGCATCGATCTTAAACCATTGATTCAATACCAAAAATTTGATGATACTTTTGTAGAACCAATTCAAAAATTTTGCGAAGCTAGGTTTGTAACTGTATTAGACAAGTTTAAGGATCTAACCAATCCGTCCAAGGGGCTGGAAATTGGTCTGCTATCTACCGGATTGATTTATCAGGTGTTATTTGAGAACGGTGGTGATTATATTTCCGCTACATATTTACCGCCGGGGGAATATTGGGAGTTACAGAATAATGCTCCACTAAATCTATTGAGCCATCAGGAAAAAGCTTTGCGAAGATTGGATCATAAAAATGCGACTAGAAATCATTTTAGGTTTTTGATTATGGAGAAAGGGAAACTTGATAATGATATAAAGGATAACCAAAATAGTTCTCTTCTTTTCATAAAATGGCATTCAGAAAATAATGTAGACCTATATTTTATTAATTCATCTGATATTAATTCAATTCTAGTAAAGTATCCCAAAATAGTACATAATGTCGGGCTTGGTTTTTGGAACGGAAAATATGTGCTCCAGTTCGGACCCATTATGGAATACGTTAATAAGAAAGACCAAAATCATCCATTATTGAGAAGAAGATTTTGGTTACATGCAACAGGTAGTGAAACATATAATCAAAGCAAAAATTTCTTCAATGAATTAGTCGATTTGGCCTCTAAGAAGAAATTGACTCGAATTGATCATAACTATTACAATAACATAATCAATGGGAAATAGAAGTTGGATTGGGTTGGATTGTATAACTAGGATTCTTTGGTTCCATTGGTTCTTACATAGTTGCGTTTGTCAAAATCGTCACTCTGATCTATTTTACCTAATGAAATTGATTATTGATCGACCTTTTCACTAAATTAATCTCCAGTTATCCAATAATCAATCCAGAGAAAAATAAATATGCTTTTATTAGCTGCAAACAAACTAAATTCATGGATTTTGCAAATCATCATATTCAAAGAATGAATCGAGAACGACATGTCAATAATAATCCTCTTAAACAATTCCCAAAAAAAGAATTATCTGAACTTGAGCGAATAAATGATCAAATGATTGAATCATTAAGAGTACGAATGCAAAATCTTCCTGAGGGTGATAATCCTTATCAGGGTTTTCGAAAAATGGTGAACCAAATGAGGGGACATGATACCTCTAATTTATCTAATCTGACAAAGGAATTTCTTGAGTCAAGACGAAAAAATTTTAATTAATGAGTGGTCTGAATCTGTTTAACTGAAGTTCATATCTCTCAATTTCTATACTATCTGTGATAAATTGTGCTACAATATCATACCCTAATTTATGAGATTTATGGGGGATTTAAAAAACAATTATCATCAGTTATTCTATTCTTGAAACTTTTTTAAATAATCTCTTTCGCGCAGTTCTAAAGTAATTCTAAAGTCGAGTTAAGATAGTCAAACTTATCATTACAATTGAATTCAGAGCCTAAAAATTAATAATGATGTAAATTAACATCAAATTCATTCTTTTATATCTTCAATCCTCCCAAGTATACTTTAGTGCCAATAGTCTACGCCTCATGTCTTATCGGATGACTTCACAGGTTCCCTAGCTTCTCTTTTACATATGATATGTCCTCTGCGACGATGATGCCTATGTTTGCTTATTGATTCCGTGTAGGTTGAGATTTTATCTTGTCAGTAAAATCGAGCCCGCTAAGAGTCCTTCAGATACATAGATCGACAGTATAACAAGTGCAAATTTGATCTACACTTCAAAAAAATTCTGGTCAATTAGTCACACAAGGTTAATTCTGGTAATTCTAGCATTATTGTCGGTCAACTGACTTGTTCCGCTGTCTCCTCTAATTTCTACTTTGAATTCTGCTTATTAACAAATTCACTTTATTCTATAGGGTTATATGTTATTTCCACATACTCGCCTAAGAATTATTTATGGGATTCTTTAGATGGTGGGCAATTTCCTTATCTGGGTATATTTATGAAGTTATAAAGACATTTATATCATTTTGTTGTTTATACTATGTTTTGTCATCTGAAATTATTGGTTCAAAATTATCTGTTCGTTCAAAAAGTGATCTTATTGATAAAGTGTATGATGCTATTACCACGAGCGGCGAGGATGGTGTATTTCAAACTGAGCTTTGTAAGCTATTTTCATTGGATAGTAGAGACGGTTCAAGACTAGTTGGGAATTTAGAAAAACAATCACTGATTACACGTGAAAAGGCTTTGTATAGGGGAAGATGGACATACAAGTTAGTAGTAAAAAAAACTATTTCTATGGATTGTGAAGAACAAAAACCTATAGACGTTAGCATGGTTGAGGGCGCACCGTGTCTTTGTTGTTCCTTTCAACATCTTTGTTCTAATGAAGACGAATCAAATCAATACAGTCCTGCAAAATGTCAAATTATTGAGGAATGGATTGTAACGTCTTTCGACAAATTCATGATCAATCAACAACAATCTAGTGATCAGGAATTAATGTAAAAATAAGATTGCCAACACTTGTTAAATCCTTTTTTTGCTTTTTCATTGAAATTTTTTTAGTCAGGATCAATTAAAAGAGGTGGAATGGTCAGCAATAGACGGTATTACCAAGTAGTATTGAATATTTTTGGAGCTGAGCTAAACCCTGACTCGATAATTGCATTACCGTTAATAATCCACTCTATGTTTTCTATTGACTGATTGTTTCTCAAGAGATCTGTTCTAATACTCTTGTCTGAAATAGATGTTTCAATTACTGAACTAATGTTTGTATCTGTATTAGACAAGAGCTGAGGTCTACCATTCACTGGTATGTCAATGAAAGACTTTGAATGTTCTCCTAGAGATTCGCCGTCTGCTATCAACTCATAGTCAATCTTAGAAGTTGTCAATGCTTGGCCAGTCGGATTTTCGATATTAAATATCACATTTAAAGTCGCCGTATTGTTATCACCCGATAGTTTTTCAAGTTCAATCTTCTTGACAATGATACTAATAGCCCCCAAATCAGGCAATGTTATTGTCAATATTAATGGTAGCAAAATGATCACACCCACTATAACTGTAGCAGTACCGATTAGAACCAATCTTCGTCTACTTAAAAACAATTACTATCGAGTTAATGTGTAAAGGATTGGCTTTAAAAAACTTTGTTTATAATAATATATTAAGGAACTATTAGATATTATTGATCTCCAATGAACTTTTACGATCCACTTGTTATCTGGGTTCACTTGGTATTTACATCAATTTGGGTTGGGGGGTCGATATTTATAGGAGTGGTCTTGGCCCCACTTTTGAAAAAAACTATGCCCGATCTTAACAAACGAATATCGTTCATGGTTATAGTAGGACGCAGGTTCAATTATTTGGGTGGATCCGCGCTATTAATTCTTGTAATCACTGGAATTTATAATGCACGGACAATTTTTGCCCAGCCCTCTCTATTGTTTGAATCCTCATACGGGTATATACTCTTGGCTAAAATAATATTGGTTTGTATTTTGTTCATAGTATACATAATTCATGTTTTGATCCTAAACAAGAAAGTGGAAAAACAAATCCTTGAGAGTATAGTCCCAGATGAATATTTCATTTCGCTAAGAGGCAAAATAATATTGCTTGGACGAGTTACAGTCGGGTTGTCCATTGCTATATTGTTTCTGGCGGCCCTTTTGGATAGAGGAGTTGTATTTGGATGAACATGAATTGATTAAATAGCATAATTTTGCAACATTAGATTCTTTATCGTTTCTCCAACTTTTTTTTCATTGTCAAGTGAGACAAACACTTTGTTCCTTGTTTTGGAATTGAAGTCCAAAATTATGGTCTCATTATCTACTAATATTTCCATGTTTAGTATTCTCCTTGTCAGTGAAACATCCTTAATTTCAACATTCTTTCCAAGTAGGCTGCTCTGATCTTTCTTAGACAAATTCATCAAAATATATAATGAGTCAACGAGCGAATCTAGCAGATGAAATATTATTTTTGCTCCTTCTTTTTCCTCATCTTTTGACACAATCTGTGACGCACTGTTTTCTCCTCCTCCTCTTTCTTCAATTGGTTGGACATCTGGGAACCTAGTAAGAGGGGATTGTTTTTGGACATTGTCAGAAGACGGAGTAACATTCCATTTTATCTCTCTTGCATCTGAGCTGAGTTCATCAAAGGTCTTTACAAATTCTTGAATTATTGATTCGATTGATATTTCTATCGCGAATCTATCAACAGTTTTTATGATGACCCGTACTGTATGGTAATTAAACTCATAACCTAAAAATTTGGTGAATAACATAGGTTTTCCGTACTTTATAGAATGAAAATCACACCCTTCTATCCTACTTACTAGTGCTTGAAAATATTTTACCGACAATCGATTTGTTTCTATACAATTTAGTTTTGAAATTATTAACAATTTCATTACCTTTTTAAAATAAGTACTAAACTGTTCAGGATGTTCCTCAAAGTTGTACTGTATTACTTCAATTGTCAAATAATCAATTAGATCCTGCTGTTTATTAAACTATTAATTGTTTATTTGTAATCTGACTTGAAAATGATATAATATGACATATCACATCCAATAATAATATAATAACTTATTTTTTCAAGTAATTCACTAATTTCTCAACCATTATCCAGAAAATAATTTATGGTTTATACCATCTTGAAAATCTATCTTGATCAATTAACTTATTTTTAAAATTTCTTAAAATGAACGATATTACAATATGATGTTTGTAAATATAAGCTATAGCTATTGATATAATCCCAATAAATATGAATCTTATTCCAATTTCCCGCAAACCTTCGGTAAAGGAGCTTATTACTACATCCATAAAAACAAACGATAATCCAAACAAACATACTAGTATCCCTATCGTGATAAATGCCTTAAATAATGGTGATGAATTCGCGATTGAAATATTATTCCACCATGATGATATTAAGTGAATCAGTGTTAAATAATTATGCATGTATATGCCAACATCACTTCATCAACTTTCAACCTAAAACCCTGCTGATATGGGATTCACAGGCTTAATTAATTCTCTTAGCAATATGGTAGCATAAGATCCCTTCGGTGCAGAAAATTCTACTGTTAATGATTCAACATTGTCAATGGTGTATGTAAAGTCTTTACAATAAAAACTTGCTTGACGGAAGCCTCCGGACTCACTTATCTCCTGCATTTCCTTAACAAAAAAATCTTTAGCAGTAATATTTTCTAAAATCATCACGTCCCTAAGAATTTTGTCAAAACGGTTATTTCCTGGTTGAAATGAATATCCTGGCAATCTTATAATTGGTAAATAAATAATATCACCAACATTATTTTTTCCCATTTCGTATTTTCGTATTTTTCCAAATTCAAGACTGTTCTTATTTACTTCAAAACAGAGATCGGTGTTTTCTGGTCTGACAAGGGAAAAATTATTTTCGATTGCTTTGCTAAGTGTTTTGTTAAAAAGAAAAGCCTGAAATGCTTGAATAAAAAGTCTTCTTATTGTTATTGGGACCGATCTAAGAGCTATTATGGGATCTCTGCCGTTCAATATTTCGCGTGCTAAGTTCCTCTCGATATCCATACCTCTCGGGATTTGTCTCAGGACTGATGGATTGTTTTTTATGTCTCTTAATTTTTCTCTAATCTCGATACTAAACTTTGAATCATATTTAGTAGTGTTAGTCATTAAGATTTCCACGGCTTTACTGAATTGTTTCTTAATGATTGCTTTTCCCACAAGATGTGTTACCAACCTTTCGCTACCAAACCTTTGAAGGCCATAATAGTTTGCCATACTATCAATTTCTGAAGAGAATTGTGCAATTTTGCTTGCTTTAATATTTTTTGCATTTGATATTCTTATAACAAACGCGTTACCTACTAGATTGTTCTTTTCAATAGGTTTTTTGGAGTACCCGACCAAACTAAGTCTTACAGAACCAGTACTATAATCACTAGTTATTCTTCCTGATTTATTGTTGCGATAACAGCTTGCATATTGAACAGTAGTAGCCTTGGCGTCCTTCATCCCTACTATTTTAAGGTTTAATCCTGTTTTCTTTTTTAGTAACAAGATAGCATGACTCGAATCAATCCCTTTTTTTTCAATCATATAAATTGGAAATGGAAATTTGCTTTCTGGGACTGGGTTTAATTGATTGAGAAATCTCTCACTCACAATCTCTCGAACAGAAAAGTCTTCATAATTTTTCTTGATATGTCCTCCAATACCATCTATCAAAGTTGTATAATATTCGATCCCTGCTAGTCTATCTATTTCGGGCGATGAAATCTTCATTTGCATTCAATCACATACGCAAATACAGCTTTTTAGCGAGAGTCAAAAAGTATAGAATCATTAATAATTATTTTATATAACAAATTAGGCTAATATAAAACCCTATCTTTTATTCAGAAAAACATAAATCGTATTTTGCATATATGAATTATGAATTATTTATGACTAGTGAAAAAAACTATTTTATTTATTTATTTGAAAATCATCATATAATTAATAAAGATCCACTCAAGAGATCCCATTTTGTTATTGTAATCTTGTCTGCATTGCTGATTTCGACTTCGATTAACTTTGCTCCTGCAGATGCACAATTGAATCTTGACGATTTCATGAAACAGACACAGGAGAATATTCAGTCTACCATTGAAAATAGTGAAAATAGTAACAACAATAACAATAACTGTAACAACAGTATATCAATACAATCTCAGACCAATGAAAATGGAAAGACTACCAGTACAACTCGCAACACATGTGATGGTGAAACGACCAGTAGTACATCAACTGGCAATATTGGATCAACAAGCGCTGCAAATGGTAGTCTGAATGGGACAATAGTTAGTTCAGAGTACGATCAAGAAAGTGGTGTTATCGTGAATAGTATTTACGGTAATTGGTCTTTAAATACTCAAGATAATGGATCCGAAAACTTCAGTGCCGTCTTTACTAAACAACCAATTTATCTAAATTCCTCAGTGAATGCTCAGATAGCTGCTGATAATGTAACAACACCTGTGAATAATACCAATTCAAATGACCTAACTGCAAACATCACAACTTCATATGAATTATCAAATTTTGTAGCCAACTCTGTTCAGCAACAAAATAATGATGTTACATACAAAGGAAAAATTGATGTGGTTGAAGTAATCCATTCAAAGAATGCAACAGTTTCCGATGAAACTAATAATTACAAGGGTATTGGAGTCTCCTTGACTTTAATTGACAATAGAGTACTATTCATAAATTTTGATACACAATCCCCGTTGTCGAATAAATTTACTAATGCTCCAATTGTGGGCATAACAAGATAACAATGATAATAGCCAATGAGCTACCATTGTTAACTATTTCATTTATTTCATCTCTCGGCTATAGAACCTATCTAATTCTTTTGATTTTCCTATTTGAAATTAGGCACCCTATTTACAAAAGTGTATAAGTAGTATGTTAGTAAATATTAGATAGTAATCATGTCTCAAAGTAATACTCTTTCTTTAAAGGTGCTTGAAGCATATACCCGAGACGTAGGCCGTGGTGTTGCTAGAATTGATTATGATTCTATGGATGCTTTGAGCGCATCTACAGGTGATGTCGTGGAAATAAGGGGTAAACGTAAGACTGTTGCAAAGTGTTTACCTCTGTATCCTTCAGATGAAGGTAAGGGTATCATACGAGTTGATGGTCTTGTCAGAAACAATGCGGGAGTGGCTATTGGTGACACTGTAATTGTTAGAAAGATAAAGGCAGTTCCTGCAGAAAAGGTGATTGTAGCACCATTAGAAGCTATTCCACCAATCGATGAACGATACCTTGCAGATGCACTTGAAAGCGTACCTCTTATAAAAGGTGATAATGTGATGGTGCCTTACTTTGGCGGTAGATTAACATTTCAAGTAATAGGGGTAACTCCAGGTCCTGGTGTTGACGCTGTTTTAGTCACACAAAAAACTGTATTTCATATTGCTGAACGTGGAGAAACACTCCGTGGAGTACCACAAGTAACATACGAAGATATTGGAGGCTTAAAGGAGGAAGCCCAAAAGGTTCGAGAAATGATAGAGCTTCCTCTTAGGCATCCTGAAATATTTGAAAAGTTGGGTATAGAAGCACCCAAAGGAGTATTGTTGTATGGTCCTCCAGGTACTGGTAAAACATTACTAGCAAAGGCTGTTGCGAATGAAAGCAACGCGCACTTCATTAGTATTTCAGGTCCAGAAATTATGAGTAAATTCTATGGTGAATCAGAAGCAAGATTGCGTGAGATATTTAAAGAAACCAAAGAAAAAGCCCCTTCTATCATGTTTATAGACGAAATAGACTCTATTACTCCAAAACGTGAGGAAGTAACTGGAGAAGTTGAAAGAAGAGTTGTATCTCAATTACTATCGTTGATGGATGGATTAGAAGCAAGAGGCAAAGTCATTGTTATAGCAGCTACAAACAGACCCAACGCTATTGACCCAGCACTCAGAAGACCCGGAAGATTTGACAGGGAAATTGAAATCAAAGTTCCAGATAAACGAGGTAGATTAGAAATATTGCAAATCCATACCCGAAATATGCCATTAGATTCTGATGTCAATCAAGAAAAGATTGCATCTGTAAGCCATGGATTTGTTGGTGCAGATTTAGAATATTTATGTAAAGAGGCTGCAATGAAATGTCTGCGTAGGTTATTACCAGAGCTTAATCTTGAAGATGAGAAAATTAATCCTGAAGTATTAAATAAACTGGTTGTTACAATGACTGATTTTGAAAACGCAATAAAGGAAGTCATGCCATCGGCCATGAGAGAGGTATACCTAGAGTCCCCAGACGTTGAATGGGCTGACATTGGTGGATTAGATGAAGTCAAACGCGAACTACAAGAGGCAGTAGAATGGCCACTAAGATATCCTGACCTTTATACAAAATTGGGCCACTCTAATCCTAAAGGAATTTTGATGCATGGTCCATCTGGGACTGGAAAAACAATGCTTGCTAAAGCAGTCGCAACAGAATCAGAAGCCAACTTTATCAGTGTCAAAGGACCAGAATTGTTATCAAAGTGG
>LLBY010002941.1_pt2 | contig 12727 bp, 9 predicted proteins | sample 1489401 | NCBI WGS metagenome assembly LLBY01 (sample SAMN04092656, study PRJNA295927) | soil metagenome | biome: Soil prokaryotic community; feature: Bulk soil; isolation source: soil from tomato rhizosphere | host: tomato cultivar Hawaii 7996 | place: South Korea | collected 2011-11-01 | reverse complement strand
TCACTAATATCGGTCAGTTCGTAGTCGCCCACTTTAATGCTTCCTTCATCATGACTTAAAAGATTAACAATACACTTAATCAACACCGATTTTCCCGAACCGGATTTTCCTAATATCACTAAATTTTCTTCTTCATGAAGTTGGAGCGTTATGCCATCAAGCACCTTCAAATCTCCAAAACTTTTTTTAAGATCCTTTATATCAACAACTGCATTGTTTCCTTTTTTATTCATTATAATAAATCGGTTATTTGTACGGCAATTAAGTCTACAATAATTAGTAATAATGATGCGGTTACTACTGCCGAATTTGCCGCAATTCCCACACTTTCTGTTCCTTTACCAGCATGATATCCTTTGTAACATCCAACCAGACCAATGACAGCTCCAAAAAAGAATGATTTTATGATGGCTGGGATGATATCGATAAAATCTACATTATTAAAGGCTTGGTTTAGGAATAACTTTAAACTTATGGCATCCTTAATGTTTATCCCTAACCAGCTACCAAAAATACCAATGGCGTCTGCGTACAGTGTCAATAATGGAATCATAACGGTAGCTGCCAAAACCCTGGGGATTATCAAAAAATTTATAGGGTTGGTATTAGACACTTCCATAGCATCAATTTGTTCGCTTACTCGCATAGAACCTAATTCGGCCCCCATACTTGAACCTATCTTTCCTGCACAAATTAGGCCTGTAATTACAGGTCCCATTTCTCGAATGATTGAAATGGCAACCATCCCCGGCAACATAGCGACGGCTCCAAATTCGACCAGTGGTGGCCTTGATTGAATGGTTAAAACCAAACCTACAATAATACCGGTAATAGAAATGAGACCAACCGATTTATTACCGATTTGATAACATTGTTTTAAAAACTCTTCAAACTCAAACTTTTTGGTAATGAAATTTCTTGATACCAGCTTTAAATAGCCCAGCACATTTGCTATATCTATAAAAAATTGAATACTTTTTTCTTTTATATAAGGAATAAAAGATGGAATATTTGAAGATACATTATTAGGTTGACTTGTTTTTTTTGGCATGATGATATCCTTAAAATAATGGAATAAAATTACATGCTTTTTGAGTTTAAAAATTTACAGGATTTTAAGATTTTATTATACAATACCGATGCGTGTTGCGTCTTAAAATAGACGACAAAGTGTATTATAAATCTATAAACGAAATAAAATAGAGGTTAAAAAGGATAGCCTATTGCTAAATTGAAAATCAGGTTTTCCTTTCTCCATGCACTACTCCCAAAATTAATAGCGTCAAAAACCCATCTGTCGCCTTTTGGTAAATATGGTTTCCTTAAAGGAAAAGCAAAATCGGTTCGAAGCACCAAAAAATTGAAATCGAATCGTAATCCCAAACCAGTACCTACGGCCAACTCGTTTAAAAACTGACCAGAAAATTTGGCTCCCGGCTTTTCATCATTTGTATTTAATAACCATATATTGCCCGCATCAATAAACACAGCTCCTTTTACTAATTTGTATATTTTGGTTCGTAATTCCGTGCTGAACTCCAACTTTATATCGCCCGATTGGTCTGGTAAAAACGTATTGGTCACTTCGTTGCCATTAAATGTTCCCGGGCCAATAGACCTTGCCCTAAAAGCCCGAATGCTATTGGTACCTCCTATAAAAAATTGCTTTATAAAAGGCAACTCTTTAGAATTTCCATACGGAATTCCTGCCCCAGCAATAATTCTACTGGCAAGTGTGGTTTCTTTTCCAAAGTTATAATAATGACGAAATTCCAGTTCTAGTTTTGAATATTGACTGAAGGGAACTCCTAATATAGTTTTGGGATTGTCGCTATCATTAGCCCCTAAGATTAATCCTATGGCATTACCCGATAAATCGATACCTCCCTTAAAATAGATGTTATTTGTTTTATTTTTCAGCATGGTATTGGTGTAGGTATACGAATAAGTCGTGCCAAAAATGAGTTGTTTGTCAATGACTTTCTGTAAAGACGGATTATCGGCAATTTGTTGTTTGTATAAATCGGACACATTATTGGATGACGTATAAGCGATGTTGACGACATTAAGGTTATGTTCTTTTCGCTCGTTTTCTTTCCATACATATCCAAACAAACCATTGAATGTTCTTAATGAATAGAGTTTGGTTCTTAATTGATATTCATAACCCATGGAAACTTTTGTATTTGGCACATAAGCGCTGCCTGAAGTCATTTTAAATGGCGAGATAAATCGTGGCCAAACCAAACTGGCATCTCCACCAAACCGATATATATTATACCCTTTATTTAGTCCAGAAATTTGAACTTCCAATCCTGCAAATCCTGAAATTTTGAGTAATTCTGCTCCTTTAAATGTATTTCTATTGCTCCAATTGATGTTTAATTCGGTTCCTGAATAATTAGCCGAATTCGTTTTAGCCAACGCTTCGACTTGAATTGATTTTTTTGGTAACGGTGTTAAATAATAATACGCATCCAACTGATTGTTAACAGCATCCGTTTCTTTAAATTCATTTTTCACAAATTTGAAAGTTCCAAGAGTAATCAATCTGTTTAAAGAGAGATTATGCATCGTTCTATTATATAAATCGCCCTTATCAAATAACAAGGTTTTTTCAAAAATAAGAGGCTTAAAAACAGTTTTATTGTCAATAATGGTAAAATCTTTATATTTTAAAGTATCCATTTTTGTGGTAGCAACGGTATCTCTTCTTAAATTGAAACTGGGATACACAAAAATATTATTGATACTATATTGATTTTTAGCTTTTTGGGGAATATCGTTTTTAATTTTTACAATTAAATCTACTTCATGATTGGCAACCGTACTATCTACTTGAACCAAAAGATAGTTTTCATTGAAATAATAAAAACCTCTTTCTTTTAAATGGGCATCAATTCTTGCTCTTTCATTTTTAATAGTATTCAAATCATACGGCTTTCCTACTTTTAAAAGGCTTTCTTCTTTCAGCTTATTAATTTCTTTACTTAAAAGTATGGAATCCTTCGGAAAAACAACTTTTTTAATCTTATATTGATTGTGTAATTTAACACTATAATTGGCTTTTGCTTTTTTACCTATTCTTGTAGAATCGGCTTTAGATTCAGCATTAAAAAAACCTTTATTTTCAACATGGTTTTGAACCACTTTTCGGTTGTATTCCAAATCGACTTTACTCATTAAAACAGGTTCTTGCCCTAATTTATATTTAACCCAATATCTAAAACCTTTATCTTTTTTTACTTTATCAAATATGTTGTAAAAAAAGATACTGGGGCGCATTCCTATAATGGATTTGTTGGGTTTTGGACGAATTAATTCATCCAATTCAGATTTTATGGTTCTCCTGATTTTTCTTGGCTCTTTACCTTTTTCAATATCAATAGTATGGCCAACATACAATAAATCTCCTTCGGGAACATGTCGTGTCCCACTGCAATTCAACAGCATGGAAACTAAAAAAAATAATAGTATGTACTTATAAAATCTCATTCCTTTTGGTCTTTTCTATTGTCTTTTCGTTTTCTGTGAAATAGCTCCCTAAATTTATCGTAATTCATGGTAATGATAAATGCCACGCCCGTCTCAATAACCTGACCTTGTAAAGCGACTTGATAGTTGTTTTTTCTGTATGCTCTTAATTTATAACGGCCATCTTTGGTAATTAAATAATCGGCGGAAACATCGCCTGCAATGGTTGACGCCTGCTCGTTTTCGTGTCCAGTGCCCTCAAGACCAATACTACTTCCTATGGTTACTTTTAATCGGTCGTCCAATAATTGTTTGGAAAGTGCTACATTCAAATCGGTTCTTTCTTGTCTTTGTCCAGACGTATAATCTTCTGTCGCTTCCAAATCAAAATCCAATTCAAATCCTTTTATTAAATCTCCTGCTAAGTTATTTAACTGTTGCGATAAAATTTTACTAGCACTTTGTTTGGCTAAAAAAGCACCACTTACACCACCAGCTTCACTTTGAAACGGATTTTCACCAATAAAACGGTTCAATAGCAACAAAGCAAAAACTTGTTTGTTTAAGGCAGCTTCATCACGTCTTATTTGTTCTAATTTGGCTTGGGTTGCATTAATTATTTCGGTTGAAACATCGTTATTTCCTTCTGGTAAAATAATATCAAACGTAATTTCCGGATGCAGTAAGTCGCCTTTCATTATTAAATTCGTCTCAAAAGGAATTTTTTGCTTATACATATTTCTTGTTTCTGCGGTTATTCCTGTTAATTGATCGCTTATCAAGTCTATGGGCGGTGCTTCCACATCATAAACTGCGGTAATATTGATGTTTGCTGTTGTAGGCTCACCCGTCCAAAGAATATAACTTCCAGGTTGGATATCAAATTTTCTTTTTATAAAATTGAAATTCATTTCATAAGTTCCACCAACAAACTCATATTTTCCCGTCAAAGTTGTTTTCCCTGAAGGATCAATACCCCCAGACAATTCGGCTTCCCCTTTCAGTTTTAAATAATCACCATTCGCTTCGTCAATAATAATGGATATTTCTGCTTCTTTATCTACAGAAATATTTACTGAAGCATTCACACCTTTTATTTCTGTTTGCGTGATTTGTTTTGTTGGATCTTTAACCGTAATTAAAACAGGTTGGTCTTGATCAATAAATTCTACAATGCCTTCCCTATCTACAATGGAAGGATCGTTTTGGGGTAAAACAACAGTGAATTTTGTATCTGGATTGATTTTGACAGTGCCATCAATAATCGGACGATCCAAAGTGCCTTTGATCCCTAAATTATTATCCAAATACAATTCACCATAAAACAAATCATTGTCCTGCGCTTGCGAATTTACCGCTCTAAAATTTTTGGCAACCACATTCAAATCAAATCCTAAATTGGTATAATCCTTACTATCTATAAAACCACTAATTGTTAATGGATTATCATTTTTATCCTGTAGCTTGAAATTGTTAAAAATGATTTTATTGGTATTGAAAACAATAGGGTCATTAATTGATTGGAATCGGGAATTTAATTTAACCACCGTAAAACCAACGTCATTAAATTGAATGTTTCCATTTACATTGGGATTGGAAGCTTTGCCCGTAACGGTTAGTTTTCCGTTTATGTACCCCTCACCTTCCTCTAGATTATTAAAGGTAAAAGCTTCTAGCGATGCCATGTCCAGTCTTTTAATATCTACAACAAAGTCGAGGGTTTCGCTGCTAATATTATAATTTCCATCAACATTTAATTGATTGTCATTATCGGTCAATACCACGTTTGCACTGTACAAATTAGTGGTTTGGTTATCTATTTTTACAGTAAGATTCCCAATGGTATCTTTTTTAAACGTAAAATCTTCTATATTCAAATCTGCTACAAACAAGGGAGTCGTAGCGATGTTCCTTACAGTCGTATTGCCATTTACCCTGCCCCCAATTTCAAAATTGGAAGACACAATGCTCGTTAAGGTCTCGAGCTTAAAATTTTCAAAATCGACTGCAATTGGTGATTGTACAGAAGGGTTTTCAGATTGAATTGAAAAAATTTGTTGGTTATTTTGAATCTCAAAATTATTAACTAGAACGCCATTATTTTCAATTTTAATAAGATTATCATCTTTAATGCCCCATTCTTCATAGTTCAATAAGAATGCTTCCGGATTGAAATGAATTTCTGAAGTCCCCTTGTTTTCTTTAAAGTTGCCCGAAATATTATAGCGTTCTTTATTTTCTGAATCTTTTATATTCAGCTCATAATCCACAGTATTATCTTCTATTTTTCCTGTTAATTTAGTTTGTGGAATGATAAGTTCATCGCTTTTAATAGTGGCAATGGAAACATCATAAAGCAAAGCATTTTCCTGTGTATTTGCATTAAAAATGCCGTTGGTAATCTCAATATTACCATAATTAAATCTGGGAATGGACGCATTAATGATGATGGTATCATTCGTTGAGTTATATTTTCCACTAATGGTAATTTCTGATAATTCTTTAATTTCAGGAACCATTTTTTTAATAATGCGATTATCTTTAATAATGACATCAAATTGCAAATCTTGCTCTGTATTTGTAGCTATATACTTTTTATCAACTTGGTAGTATTTTGAAAATGAATTAATGAGCTGGTCGCTTATGGTAGATAATTCATAATTACCTGTAATTAATCCACTTGCAAATTGAGATTTTAATACAATCGAATCTTTTTCTTTTGTTGAAACAGCCCTAATACTTATAGTATCTAACGGAAATTGTTCGTTTTCCAAAGCCACAAAAAAGTTATTAAAACTCACACTGCCATTCAAATTGTCTGGATTTAAATCCGTGAAATTTGCAGCAATATCACCTTTCATTTTTAAAGGCCCTGCATGAAGATTCAATTTGTTTAAATCAACGAGCTCTATATTCAGTTTTAAATCTAATGTCGGTTTATTTGAATCTGAAGACCCATTTGCATCTAAAACAAAATTCAAATTTGGATCTGATAAATTGGCATTAGCAACATACTTACCATTATCAATATGACCATCCATGGTTATGTTTTGATACTCATAGCCATTGAATTTTATTTTTACAATTTTTGATGTCAGTTTAGCCGTTGCTGTTGCTGGATCCAAACTTCTGCCATTTATAGTGGCGTTTGCGGTCACTCTTCCAAATTGATTGTTTTTGATGAAGGTGCCTAAATCGAAATTTTCCACACTGGCATCAGCACTGTATCTTTCGTTGTTTTTTTGTGATTGGTCGAAGGTAGCATCCACAACGGCATTCCCCAATGAACTTTCTAAATCCAGAAGCGTTTCAAAAGCATGGATGCTTCCTTTAAAAGCCCCTTGAATGTGGAAATTTTTAGGGAGTTGAATGGTATTTGGAATGGTGTTTTTTGGTGTAAAAGCATATATGTCTTTAGCGGAACTTTCAAAATCGAGAATAGTGATATCAAAAACACTTTTATCTACATTGGGCAGCCCTGTGATAGTGCCGTTTATATCCACTATGGTATTCCCAATACCTTGGGCATTCAATGTGCTAATTTTTAAATCATCTAATTTTCCTTTTACAATCGCATTCAAGTTTATAATCGCTTTTGGATGGTTTTTAAAAACATCTATGGTATCAAGACTGGGAACAAATAATAAAACATCTTTAAATCCAATGCTATTATTTTCAAGATTGGTATCGATATAAAGCGTTTCTGGATGTCGACTTAAGGATTCAATCGAAGGATAGGCAATTGAAACATGGTCTTTCAAAATGGTTTGAGGCGTTTTAAGGTATAGATTTTTTAAAAAGGCGCTCGTTGGAGTATAATCGAATTTGGTTGTGAATGCTTCTAAAACAAAACCGCTTTTTTCTTTAAAATTTAAAGCATGAATTGTGCCCGAATAACTATCGGTATGCATTGCAAACGATTCTGCATTAAGATTTAAACCTTTTATTTTAAGATGGTTATAATCGATACCTTTTGACAATCTTTCAGCATTATTATTATCAAAAACAAAATTGAAAGCGGTAATATTAACATCATCTGCTGTTATTTTCCAAGAAGTATTTGAGCTACTTTCATCAGATTTCAACTCAGGTTCTTTTACTTTTTCTGATGCATTCAAAATAACATAGCCATTTGTTTGATTCAACTCCAAACTATTTATGCGTATGGTTTGCTTTTCTAAATCGATGGCTTTTAACGTAGCTGCAAATTCGGAAAAGGTAATCCCAGTATTAATATGGGCAACTTCGTCTTTGTAACTAAACTTTATATTATTGAGATTAATTTTATCGATTGACAATTCTACAGGTTCATCACTTTTGGGTTTATCGGGAGTTTCAAAAGCCTTGATAATGTAATCGAAATTGAAAACAGAATCTTTATCAACCTTAATATTTACAGTGGTTGCTTCTAAAACTATAGAGTTAATCTCAACCCTATTATTTAACAATGCAAAAAGACCAATATCCACTTTTAACGATTTTCCTTGTAAAAGTGTATCCTGCGACTGGTCTTCAAAATAGAAATCATTTAAGTTTATTTTTTTAGGCAAACTTATGTCTATGGAGCCAATTCTGACTTCTGTTTTTATCTTATCTTCTAGATAATTGACCACTTTATTTTTTACAATATTTTGGACAAAAGGCACTTGTAATGACATAACCAGAATTAAAAAAAGCACTACAAATAGCAAGATAACTTTCAATATAAGTTTAGCAGCTTTTTTCAATTTTAAGACGGTTATAATTTAAATAAGTTTTTTTGCTAGCTGAAATCCCAAATCAAGATGTTTTTTATAGATATACACATAGTTCCCGCACAAAATCCTTTTCTAACATACTATTGAATTTCATTCTCCAATTTTAAATAATTAAAAATTTTCATGAAGATAATGCTATATGTCTTCGATTTATTATATAATTATAAAAAATTCTTTTAAGATTTTAAGCTAAAGATGGACTTTCCATAAACATGCATTAAAGTTAGTGACCTTTACCCGACTTTAACATGCCAATCTTAGTAGCTCCACCATTTATGTATTGGTGCCATCAATCACACAATGTACGAATTTATATCTTATTTACGAAATAAGCGGAAAGAGATCTCAGAGCATATCTATGAGTTTTCTTTTTGCCACGAATTACACTAATTTGCACAAATTTTAATGATTCTAAAAAATCACACAAATTTTATCTGCCTTTGGCAGATTCGTGGAATATTATAACATTCAAATTTGTGTTATTTCGTGACCCGAGCGACAGCAAACAGGCGAAGCAAATTCGTGGCTGATTTTTATTTCTAAAACTGGTGCGTTTGCCCTGAAAGAGGCCTTGCTTTTATAAAAACGACAAAGCTCTTAAAAATGAGATTGTATTTTAAGAGCTTTTAGGGACTGCCTAAGTTTAACCTTTTGGTCTTTTATGCATCTTTCCCGTCATACTTCAGCTATTTTCGGTCTGTAGCTATGCTATGAACTCTCCCTTGCGGCAGCCTGGCCCCTTCGCTAGAGGTTGTCTAAAAAGCCCTTTAAATTTAGTTTGTCAGGTTGAGCTTCTCGAAATTGATATTGATTACCAGTTAGTTAAAATATTTCGACAAGCTCAACCTGACACAGAACTAGACTTTTTAGACAGCCTCTTATACGCTCGGCCCTGTCTGACGAAAAAATACACCATAAAATATTCCAAAAACAAAATTTAGACAGTCTTTTGGATTTGTGCAAAAAAAGGGCAATTTATTTTTCAATACCATCCTTTAGTGCCATCTTACATTTTCGCTTCAATCAAAAAAGTTAAAATTAATTCTTACAACATAAACACTAAAATTGCTAAATTAATCTTCTCTATAAGGATTGTCGTTTGCCCATTGCTCATAATTTCTAAATTGTGACTCATCCAGAATGGGTACCAAGTTATCTCTCTGAATTTTCATTCTGTCTTTTATGGTTATTGTTTTTTGAGGATTATTTCTCTCCCATGTATCCATTGATGTACGCATCGCAGTTTCATAGCGTTGTATTTGTTCATCTGTCATATTTAAAGACGAATACATGTGCTCATTTCTTTGTGTGTCATACTCTTCTTGGGTGAGATCAGGATCTTGGGTATTGTTCATGGTCCCATCATTCGACATATGGTCGTTGTTACTATCCTTATCATTTATTGCAGGGTCTGTCATATAGGTATCTGTACTATCAGTCCCTGTCTTTTTTTGTGAATTGCCGCATGCTATTAAGAGTAAAACGAGTAAGCTTGATAAAACTTTTAGTGTATTTTTCATATATTTAGTTTTAAAATTAATACCCAAATTAGTATTAGTTCTTAAGACGGACGTTCTCTATCTATAAAAAAACTACTCCAAAAAATAATACATTACGAATTTGATTTCAATAAAATTATTAGCAACTAATGGATTCCAAAGGTTACCCCATAGCCAATAAGCCTAGAACTTGCCTTAAAAAATCCAGAAGCTTTCTTAATTTGCGGTATGCCACTTTTTTATGGTCCTTGACCGTATTGATAGAGATGGACAATGCCTTGGCAATTTCATCATTGGTGTAGTCTTTGATGCTGAGCCTAATGACCTGGGCTGCTTTGGCCGGTAGTGTCTTAATGGCGTTTTCTATGATAACGGTGGTTTCCACGACTATGGCCTCGGACATAAGGAATTCTTCCGTACCATAGATTTCCATGTTTTCCTGTCCATAGCGCTCTGTAAGCAGATGTTGTTTGCTCTTTAGGTGATTGAGACATTTATTCCTTACGGCTTTATAAAAATAATCGGTGGTATGGTTCTCATCTTGAAAAGTAGTCTTTTCCTCCCATACTTTAATAAAAACCTCCTGAACAATGTCTTTTGAGAGCTCTAAATTATCAAGGTATTTGTGTGCGAATACACATAGTTGTGGGTACAGGCTCTTAAAAAGCGTGCTGTAATCTTTAAATGTTAGTTCTCCTCTACCTTCCTTCATGGTTTTTCCCTCCTCGTGACTTTATATAGCATAGAATTTATCAAAATTCAAAAAATTTTGTAAGTGGCCTTGATAAGCCTATACTACCTATATACTTTTCATCCTTTTTTAGGCTCTGTTCCTTTCCTGCCAATAGCTACCACTTCATTTGTTTCGATGCATTCTCTAATATTCTTGGTTAATGTATCTATAGATATCAATTTCCTATTGTTAAAATATGCGGCAGGAAACGATTTAAAGAACGTGTCAAATTCCTTTCTTGACAAAAGCCGTGTTCCTGTGCTATAGACCAGATCGGTATATATAATGCCCATAACCTTGAAAGCGGTGCTACAATGCTCTTTAACGGTATTGCTGAGACTTGATTTATTCAGCAATAATTTCAATGAGGTTATAGTATCGTGCTGCGACAGTATAAAAGAGTGGGGTTCTATAGGGATCTTATTCTTTTCTATGAGGGACAGGTTTAAGGTTATCATATACTTGCATCATCTTAAATGTTATTTTGGATGGCAGTCCAAACTGTTCTACCACCCATGTTGCCTGTTTTAGATAGTGTTCATCCAAATCTATTGCTGTTACTTAAGCACCTCGTTTTGCAAGTTCAATAGAATAAAACCGGCATTACAGCCTATATCCAAAACGTTCCAGCCATCCAATTGATCGGGAATAGCCTTTTTTATTTTTTTCCACTTAAACGACGGAAAATCACCCAAAAAATGATGGGAATACCGTTTGCTGCCCATTGGGAAAATGAATGTTGCGGAACCAAGGTAAAAGTTTTTCTATCTGTTCTTTTATGTCTAAATTCATAACTTTACTGAGGCTGAAAGCACCTCCATGACATAATACTCCAATTCCTTGGCTCGAACAGTTGAGCTATGATATTTAAGCACCTTGTTTCGTGCTCGTTTTCCAATAGCCAAACGTTCGCCTTCAGATATTTCATCCCAAAGGTCTAACACATTTTTACAACTTTGAGCAATCAATATTTCATCTTGAATCTCAAAGAATGTATCTATACCATTCCAAAAATCTGAAATAATAGGTACCCCGCATGCGGCAGCCTCAAAGAGCCTCACACTTGGTGAATAACCAGCATCTATCATATCTCTTCGTGTCACATTTAAAGTGTATCGTTGGGAATTGTAAAAAGAACGATGCTGTGAAGGTGGTAAATATGCTATTCGTTGCACGTTACTAGCCCAAGGATATCCATGTGGATATTGAGGTCCGGCAACTACAAATTGTTTCTCTGGGAGCCACTTAGCAGGATAGTTAAGCAATTCTTCTACTGTAGGTTGTCTATCGACGCTGTGCGTTCCCAAATATCCCAATTGCCATTGCTCTGAACAATCTATGGGATAATAAAGTTCCACATCTACCGAGCAATATAATGCGCGGGCGCAAGGAGCGTGGTATTTATCCATAATAAAATCCAAAATAGGCCCTCCGGAAAATGAGAGATACAGATCAAAGCGCGCAATCTGTGAAGGACTTAAATAGGGGCAATTTCCCATAGTCAGTTTTCTTAAAGTTACGGGGGTGTCAATATCATAAAATACAGTCACTCCCTTTGCTAAAGAAAAAATGATTTCGGCCACCTCAATACCTTCCATGACATAAGAACCTAACATGACTACGTCTGCATTGGTAATTTCTTTGGCGTGAAGTGTTTTTAGTTCTTCATTTGAGTTATATAACTTTATTTCACAAAAATCAGCATTAGAAAGATCTCTATTCTTTTCATAATATTCTACATCTCTTTCTAAAAAAGTAATGTCATGTCCTAATTTTTTATAGGCCTTTAATAAGGACCGAAACGTGGTGGCATGACCATTGCCCCATGATGAAGTGATGGATAATCCTATAACTGTTAGTTTCATATTTTTTCTGTTTTAAATTGAAAATGCTCTTTATCTAAAGTTTCTAAAAGAATTTTATTAAGTAATTTGGCACGATGCCTATAGGTGTGGTGGTTTAATACTTTTTAAATAAGCGATTTCCTTATCGGTCTCAAAAAATAATTCAATACCACGCCAATAGTCCGTTATAATACATGAGGAAATATCCGATACATCTATGATATCATTTACCCATTGGTATAAATTTTCTACTTGCTTGGCATCTCGAATATCGCATTCAAGAAAGGGAAACGTTATATCTGTGGGAATCATTATGTCAGTTAATGCCACTTTTATATGATTTGAAATAAAAAATTTCTTGAAACAGACTATCCTCGAGGCAAAGCCATAGAGGTATTTCGCCTGTTTCATTTTGACCTC
>LLBY010008783.1_pt6 | contig 12740 bp, 12 predicted proteins | sample 1489401 | NCBI WGS metagenome assembly LLBY01 (sample SAMN04092656, study PRJNA295927) | soil metagenome | biome: Soil prokaryotic community; feature: Bulk soil; isolation source: soil from tomato rhizosphere | host: tomato cultivar Hawaii 7996 | place: South Korea | collected 2011-11-01 | reverse complement strand
GGGAGGATCTGCTTTACCGAAACTCCCTCTCTAATCTCTAGTCCCTTGTCCTTTGCCTTTTCCGCCAGCCAGTTGTCAAACTCATCGCGGCGTATGACTCGCAGCGCATGTCGTCGCGGTATCTTGATATACAATCCCTTGGCTTCAAAATCGAAATGAATACGCTCTGCATCCACATGCGGCACTTCGCTCACATCCAGCCCGAGCCGTTGGAGGATGACCTCCGCGTCGATGACGAGTCCGCCCGCGCAAAGCTTGGGGCGCGGATAGCGCGCTTTTTCCAGGATCAGGATGCGAGGTGTTAGTAGTGGAAAAAGTTTTGCGAGGTGAAGCGCCGTGGATAGCCCGCTCGGTCCGCCCCCGATGATAAGAATATCGTGCTTCTCCATAGTTCAGTCGTGGAGATGTAGCGCGACACGCTGCGCAGTGTCACGCTACATCGTTAGTGGCGCAGGATTTGTGACAGGAACAATTTTGTGCGGTCGTTTTGTGGCTCGTTGAAGATCTGATGTGGTGTACCCTGTTCGACGATCTCGCCTTTGTCGAAGAAGATCATACGGTTCGCGACAACCCGGGCGAATCCCATCTCATGGGTCACAGCGACGATCGTCATGCCGCTCCGGGCGAGCTCGATCATCACATCCAATACTTCCTTGATCATCTCCGGGTCGAGAGCTGAGGTCGGCTCATCAAAAAGCATGATGCGTGGCTGCATTGCCAGGGCGCGTGCGATAGCCACACGTTGCTGCTGCCCACCGGAGAGCTGCGCAGGATACTTGTTTGCCTGTTCCGGGATGCCCACCCGCCGTAGTAACTGCATGGCCTGTTCCCGCGACTGCTCCTTCGGTACGCGACGCACCCAGGCTGGCGCCAGTGTTATATTTTGCATCACGGTCAGATGTGGGAACAAATTGAACTGCTGAAAGACCATGCCTACTTCCTGGCGGATCTTTTCCACGTTGCGGATGTCGTTGCCCAGCTCGATGCCGTCGATAATGATCTGTCCCTTTTGGTGTTCCTCCAGGCGGTTAAGACAGCGAATGAAGGTGGACTTGCCTGAGCCGGACGGACCAAAGATGACCACGACCTCGCCCTTCTTAACGCTCAGGCTAATACCTTTGAGAACGTGAAACTGATCGAACCACTTGTGCACGTCGCGGCAGATGATGATGTCTTGTGAATCGCTGTTGTTGGTTTCGGTCATATCAGTCTCCGCTTGCTTCGTCTTTGCGAGGGTGTGCTTCCCGAAGCAATCTCAGTCATGTCTCAAATGAGAGACACTTGCACCGCACGTGGTTGGCTTAGCAAACTATGCAGGTGTTGCTTCGCCCTGCGGGCTCGCAATGACAGGATGGGTCTAAGATTATCGCTTCCCTACACCGAGAGCCTCTTCGAGACGGCGACTCCCATATGTGAACGCAAGGCTGAATACAAGGTAAATGAGGAATGCAAACAGAAACACTTCCCGGTGAGTTCCAAGCCACTCAGATTGCGCCAGCACAGCACGCGAAATCTGGAGAATCTCGAAAAGTCCCACAATTGCCGCCAGGCTGGTATCTTTGAACAAACTAATGAACGAATTGAGCAGAGCAGGGATGACGGCGCGCAGCGCCTGAGGCAGGATGATCAAGATCGTTGTGAGCGCGCCACTCAGTCCCAGCGCCTGCGCCGCTTCATACTGACCGCGCTGGATGGATTGTAGACCTCCACGCACATTCTCTGCCTGGTAGGCGGCTTCGAACAGGATAAAGCCAATCATCACACGTATGACCGTATCAGGGGGGCGTATTTGCACAGGAAGGAACAATGGTACGAGAAGATTGGCCATAAAAAGTATGGTGATGAGTGGAACACCACGAATCAGCTCAATGTAGCCAATGCTGAAATAGCGAACGACCGGGAGCTTACTTCGCCGTCCCAGCGCAAGTAGGATTCCCAACGGGAGCGCTCCCATATTGCCAACAATGGTCAACATCAGCGTGAGCAGTAGTCCGCCCCAAAGCCTGGAGGAAACCGCAGGAAGCCAGGGAGTAATACGCGTTCCAGCTACCAGTAAAAGGATCAATGGGAAGTACAGCAACCAACCCATGGTCGCGATCGATGCGCCGCGTCCGGGGAGAATCCTTCCGAGCAGATAAAAGCCCAATAGAAGGGTGACTGCGATCAGCCAGCTCGACCAAACCTCGGAATTGAGCAGCAAGCTGATGACAGCAAACGCGATCCCCGCCCCCAGAGCCATAAACGCAAAGGCGCGCGCTGCCTGTTTCCACACACCCCACGAAAACCCGATCATTGCGCCAAGCATATAAATGCAGATCCACACCCGCCACAATTGGTCACGAGGATACTGCCCGACCATGAAGAGCGTAAGGTTTGCTTCGATGACCCCCCAGCGAGCTTCGGTCAGCGCCCATGCCAGCACCGGGCGCAGGAGCGCATAGAGCAGCCCCAGCGCAGCAATAGTCAGAAGGATGTTATACCACGTGCTGAAGAGGTTTTTTCTCAGCCATGCGATTGGTCCGACCGTCAGACGTGGAGGCTGCATCTCTATAACGGCCATATCAACGCTCCACCAGTCGCACCCGGTTGTTATAAATATTCATGAGCAAGGAGGTGAACAGACTGATACTCAGATAACTAATCATAATAATCAGAACGATTTCGATGGTCGCGCCGGTCTGGTTAATCACTGTGTTTGCAATGCTGAACAAATCGGGATAACCGATCGCAATCGCCAGGGATGAGTTCTTGGCAAGATTGAGATACTGACTCGTCAGTGGTGGGATAATTATACGTAAGGCTTGAGGGAAAATTACCAGACGAAGAGTCTGCCCCGGAGTCAAACCGAGCGAACGCGCGGCCTCCACCTGTCCACGGGAAATGGCCTGGATTCCTGCCCGCACGATTTCTGCAATAAACGCTCCCGTATACGCAACCAGCCCGAACAGCAATGCGGCAAATTCTGGGGTCAACTGCAAACCGCCTCGGAAATTCAGTCCGGTTAGTTCGGGGATACTTGATTGCAGCGGAGGTTCTGGCTGGATCGCCAAACCAATACCCATGATTAAGATTGGTAAAAGTAAATATGCCAGATACCACCACAGCGGAATAGTTGTACTGTTGCGATTTTGGATCGCTCTAAAAACAAACCAGAGAATGATAATTGACGCCAGACCAAACCAAATGTAAAACCTCCATGACGCAAAGGCAGGCATAGGCTCATACCATGGCACATAAATTCCTCGGTTGGTCAAATACACGGAGCCGGGCAACGCGATTGCTTCTCTGACCGTCGGTAGCTGCAAAATGATCCCAAAATACCAAAACATCAATTGAATCAGAAGCGGGGTGTTGCGAAACACCCCCACATAGGCAGCAGCAAGTTGGCTGATCAACCAATTGGAGGAGAGGCGCGCCACGCCAGCAATCATACCTACAATAGTTGTCAGCAAGATGCCCAGCGCGCTGACGACCAGCGTGTTGATCAAACCGACAAGAATTGCCCGCCCATAGCTATTGGAGGCGTTATAAGCGATATACGATTCCCCGATGTCGAAGCTTGCCGGGTTCGTAAGGAAGCCATAGCCGGACGTCAACCCCTGACGGGCGAGATTGGCAGAGACATTAGCATACAAGAATCCTGCTGCGAGCGCGACGAATAGAACGAATACTATCTGCGCCAGCACCTGTAAGAAATGTATATCGCGCCAGAATGCTCTGATATTCATACGTAGATGGAAATTGGGCGGCCTGAGAGTGTAGGCCGCCCAAATGTTAGATCAATATTTAACGGAAAGGCGGAGAGTACATCAGACCGCCTTCGGTCCACAACGCGTTTTGCCCACGTTCGAGGCCAAAGGCCGATAGGTGGCGTTCGAACACTTCACCGTAGTTGCCTACCAGCTTGATCGCACGGTAGATAAAGTCGTTGCTCAGGCCCAGCTTTGAGCCCAGCTCCCCCTCCACGCCGAGCAGCCGTCGCACGACCGGATCTTCACTGGTGAGAAACTCATCCACATTCTGGGAAGTGATTCCAAGCTCTTCGGCCTGGATCATGCCATAAACCACCCAACGCATTACATCTGCCCACTTCTCGTCTCCTTGGGCAACTGCGGGCGCCAGAGGCTCTTTCGACATTACCACATCTAGGATAATGTGCTCATCGAAGTTCGATAAAACAGCCTGCCCCTGTGTCGCGAGTTGGGATCGATCCGACGTCACCGCATCACAACGACCATCTTCATATGCCTGGAAAGCCTCAGACTGCTCTGCAAAAACGACCGGCTCATAAGCTACGCCTGCTGCCCGGAACTGATCGGCGAGATTTAGTTCCGTGGTGGTTCCAGTTTGAACACATACTTGCGCACCTTCCAATGCATCCAGACCTACAGAGGGATCCTCTCCGACATCCGCTTTGCGCGCCATGATCGCCTGGCCATCATAGAATGTGACCGGGCCAAATGAGAGAGCAAGCCCAGAATCTCGATCCAGCGTCCATGTACTGTTTCGGCTCAGGATATCCACTTCGCCGGCTTGAAGCGCCGTAAAGCGGTCCTGTGTGCTCAGTGAGCGAAATTCAACTTTATTTGGATCATTGAACAGCGCGGCTGCAATGGCGCGGCAGAAATCTACATCGAAGCCGCTCCAGTTGCCGTCTGTATCGAGAAAGCCAAAGCCCTGGAACGTGCCATGTGCCCCACAGACTAAATTTCCGCGGTCCAGAATGGCTTGCAGGCGCTGACCTTGGCCCGCAGTCGTGGCCCCTCCAGAAGTAGGCGTCGCTTCAGCTGGCGCCGGGGGGGCTGCCGCACAGGCAGCAAGCACGAGGCTGGTCAATACAAACAAACTGAAGAGAGGGAACAACAACTTACGCATGATCTTCTTCTCCTTTTAGCGAATCTCTAACTGGGGAAACAAACATCGAATGACACAAATGACGATTTGCGTAGACACCTCCATTCTTTTCGTTTGCAGAAACTTGCTTCGGTGAGGAATTGCAAACAGTGACGCTGCGTAGACATTATATAAAAAGCAGAAGTGAGAGTCAATGTGAGAGTGATAGATTTGTCAAAGTAGAGCGTCCCACCCAATAGATATGATGAAGCTGTTATCCAGGAGTCATTCCTGCCTTTCATCAGCCAAACGCGCCCGACCAGGCTTCGAACTCCCTGCCTGAGCGTTCCCCATCCTTATAAAATGTCAGATAGGTGAACGTTTGATAGCGTACAAATTTTTGTTCTCGTGGATTCTTAACGGCGAGATCGTAATACGAGCGCCAGGTGCCGGAATTGAAATAGAACTGATTTCGCTCGTTCGGCGGTTCGCCATCGGAATCCAGGGGCACGATCTCGTGATGGTGGGTATGCCCATATACGATGAACCGTGCCGAGTTATCGAGAAAGGCTGGTTCCTTTAGAGCATTCTCTGCCAGCGAACGCTCATTTTCGTTCAGCTTTTCATGGATCCAGATGACGAGATCGTCGAGCGTTTCAAAGGAGGTCTGTTTCGATATTTTGAGCACGAGCTCAAGCGCATCGACAATATCAAACTGAAATGATTTATCGAGCTCGCGGACGAAGTCGAGCTGCAGAAACTCATCGCACAGGTCATCCCACACTCTTTTAAGCTCCGCCTCCAGGGCGGCGCTCTCGGCGTGCCGCCGGATCTGGCCGCTGATCCAGAGGGGAGCTGCCAGCGCCGGACGAATGTTGGTGATGCGACGCAGGCTGTCGACAACCCCCTGGGGGAGACGATCGCCATAACGCCTCTGAACCTCCACCGGGTAGCGGTTGCAGACATCCATGGTGAACACGTCGCCCAGTGTCGCATGATTACGCCCCAGGTCGCGGTTGAAATTGAATTTGTCGTAATAGTCACCGTGACGGGCGAAGACCCTGTAGGAATGGAGAATCTCGTGCAGCGCGGGGTTTTCCTGCACCTCATAGGGGAAGGGGGCCGAGTCGTTACACAACCCCAGCGACTCGATCACCGTTTTACGGACCTGATCGAAGACCTCTCCGGGAAGGCGATAGTACCAGTCATGATTGCCCACCATGTAGTGAATCCGGACGCGAACTGGCATACGTTCTCGTGAAGCTGTATCTGGTTCATGGTGTGCATTCGCGGGAGGCAAAAGAATGGTTTGACCATTCGCACAACTGTGCAGGATCTCGAGCGATTCACGATTGACATCGATGATCGCCAGCGTGGTTTCGGAGAGCTTTTTTGCAAAGGCCGGGTTGTTGGTATCCGTCCAGGGGCGGGCGTAGTTCGGCGCGCTAGGCGCTGTGTTCAGCCAGAGCGTGGAATGAAGTGGATCGAGGATATCGCCCAGCAACAGGATATCGAGAGTTTCGATCGGGCGGTACGTCTCATCCTTCCGAAAGGATGCAAAATAGGCTGTTTCCCTGAGGCGGTTGGCAAAGAGCTCAAATGCAGTGTGCGAGATCGAATTGGCGGTCGTGCCGTCCCCCAGGTGGATATCACTGATAATGACCAGCATACTCATTCTCCTGAACAGCGCCTGTGACGAATGTCCGAATTATAGTCTGAATATATGCGAAATTCACTGGAAACAGGTGTTTTGCTTACTTCGTTAAAAGTAATATACAGAGATAACTGAAAATGGCTTCCTGCTCCGCCTTTTTTCAAGATATTGCCGGATATTGACGTATAATTTTAGTATCCAGTTCGAGGGGGATGCTTGTTATAGCCTTGATCATGCGAATCAGCTGTCATTTTCTTGTACGATGGAGTCCAGCCTGACCGATAAGGAGTCATCATGATTCGGAGAATTTTCGCTGGAATACTGATCCTGTTTTGTGCAATCTTGCTCGTCTTAAGCATCGTGGGAATTGGCGCCGTCTGGTACTACAAGGGGCCGCTTACCCGCGAAGTGACGACTCAGTTGAAGCAAATCGATCTCGAATTGGGGCAAGCGGAAGCGACCCTGAAAAGCTCAGAGGAGGAACTGGAGCGCGCCTTGCGGATCGTAGAGTCCACAGAGACGGCCCTGGAAAAACTGACGGAACAGTCCGAAAGCGCCGAAAGCCTTTTTGAGCGCATCCAGAGCACGCTGGACGACAGGCTTCTGCCCGAACTAAAAACCACCCGCAGCCGCATTGTCGAAGCGCGGACAACCCTGGAGAACCTGCAAACGATTCTGACGAGTGTCAGCAGTTTTATTCCAGGCGTGGATTTGAACGTGCCTACTACTACGTTGACGAATCTGATCGACTCTGCAAGCTCCCTGGATACGGAAATTGCCAATATGGAGACGCTCGCCACGCAGGCTTCCACCTTTGTCGCGGACACATCCTATCTCCTGGGCGGCGACCTGACGCAAACGCGGGAGAGTCTGCAAAGCTTTCTTTCTGCAATCCAGGATTATGAAAAGAAAGTAGCGCGCTGGCGCGAGCAAACCGCTGAGTTGCTTGAAAACGCGCCGAGGTGGATCGACCAGGCTTCGATCATTCTGACGGTTTTTCTCTTCTGGTTTGGCCTTTCACAGTTCAGCCTGCTCATGCATGGAGTCGCCATTCAGAGGGGAGTGGATCCGCTGGCGATGCTCTGGCAGGAGCGGCGTCATAACCCTCTGATCAAGGATGAACGGGATTTGGAGTTGGAGGAATAACATAGCTGTAAGGTGACCTCCGTCTGCTTTTCTTGACTTAGAACATTTGTTCTAATATAATGATTGCATGTCTTGGCTCAGGCGCTTGCTGCAATACTTCATGGGGGAACAGGATCGGACCGAACCCACACGTGTCTTCTTACAAGACGAGGAACTCATCGCGGTAATCCGGGATGTCGCCAGACAACAAAGCCGCGCCGAAGAGGAGGTCATGGCCGAGTTCACAAAGGTGGGACTGAATCAGTACGCGGCGCAAAGTGAAATGCAGAATCGCTGGAATTCCCTGACGCATCGCGAACAGCAGGTCGTTGCCTTGGTCTGCCTCGGTTACCGGAATTATGAAATTGCTCAGACCCTCGGCATTGCCCCCGAAACCGTGAAAACCCATCTACAACATATTTTTGACAAGCTCCATCTGCGCGGGAGTAAAGAGTTACGCCTTGCCCTCAGGGATTGGGATTTCCGCGATTGGTGGGAACACAACCAGCACGAATAGGTTCATTGCGGAGTATGACCCAATATATGGGTCAACCGTTGGGCTACGCCTGAAATCATCCTTTAAATCCCCCGCCGGGGGATTGTTATTTAATTTCATTTCCCGTACTGTGAGTAGCCGCGGATGCGGACAGGACCTATTACGTTGGATGATCTTTGCTGCACGTATTGTTCTTAAGGATATGCCGATGAAACTGTCAAAGCAAATTCAAATCTTTCTCCTCCACGCGCGTCAGGATGAAAAACCGGTTCGCCGCTTGTACCGGCGTCTCCTCAGGGAGGGAGCCGACGTTTGGTTAGACCAGGAAAAACTCCTTCCCGGTCAGGATTGGGCATCTGAAATCCACAAAGCCATTCAGAGAAGCGATGTAGTCCTGGCCTGTTTATCAGAGCAATTTAATCAGCAGGGAGGCTTTCGTCACGAAGAGCTTCGGATCGCCCTGGAGAAAGCAGCTTCCCTCATCGATGGGAGGATCTTCCTGATTCCCTTGCGCCTGGAGCCCTGCAACCTGCCTGAATCACTGCGTCGATGGCAGTGTTTGGATCTATTTGAGGCTGGTGGGTACAAGCGATTGATCCGAGTTCTAACGGATTGGACCATGGACCCGTAGAACTTCATTCCGGGCTTGGGTCTAAAACGCACCCCATCGGCCACGGACACTTGCGCCCTCTGGCACCGCCCGCAGGGGCCAGGACTGGTGTGCGCGCAATGCAGGTGTTACGCGAATTGTCACAGATTTTGAATGACTTCAGAATGAGCACAACGAAAAGCCGACCCTCGAAATTGGGTCGGCTTCTTTCATGTTAATCGGTGAAATCCGTGGCTAAAAGCTCGAAAATTAGATTCGGGATGAGTCAGGTTTTGGCTCTCGAGCTGTACGCCGTCTCTTGAGCTTATGCTCGTACATGGCTGCATCCGCATGGGAGAGCAGTTCCTCCATCGTCACTGTCGATTGCGGTTCGACCCGGATGATGCCCAGGCTGAAAGCGAGGGCCTGCCCGGGCGCCGATTGAAGGTTATACGTATCGATCGTGCTCTGCAGGCGCGCCTGAATGCTGGCAATATCACTTTCCGTGGCATCGACCATCATCACGACGAACTCATCCCCACCCATGCGGCCGATCACATCTGAGTCACGAAACGTATCGATAAGGATGCGAGAAAACTGCGTGATTGCCGCATCTCCGGCTGCATGGCCGAAGGTATCGTTGATATATTTCAGGCTGTCCAGGTCTATGTACAGCAGGCACACCGAGTACGCGACGCGCCGGGCAAATTTCAATAATCCTGTGGCCAGAATCATGAAGCCACGCCGGTTGTTCAAGCCGGTCAACCCATCTGTTAGAGAGAGGTTGCGTAGACGGTCGTTGGCCTTTTCCAGCTCGGAGACCTTTTGGTAGAGCTTGTCTGCCAGCAGCTCCAGATGTTCACGCTGGAGCTGCCCTGTTTGAGCCAGCCTGCCGGGTGTTGTGGGACCCTGGAGTGATTCGTTCACCGCCCGCAGGATTTCCTGTGGTTCGGCGGCTTTTCTAAGAATGTACTGTACGCCGCTTGCCCGGGCCAGCCGGTGTATTTCCGACACGTCATAATTGGCAGTCTGAAAGATAACCGGAATCGCTGCAAGCAGAGGTTCTGCGCGCAGGCGCCGCACGAGACTGAATCCATCCATATGCGGCATCAGTATGTCGGTGATGATCAGTTCGGGAAGTTCGGCCTGTGCCAGTGACAGGGCTTCTACGCCATCTGAAGCTTCCAACAGCCGATGACCGTAATTGCCCAGCAGTGTAATATACCAACGTCGGTCTGCCGGATTGGTGTCAACAATAAGAATAGTTGCCACAGGAGTTACCTTTCGTTTCCTATCGAGGGTTGGTGATCCAGGGTTGCTCCGTCTTTTTCAGAAAGTGACGAGAGCATGCGGGAATCCTCTCTAGAGAAATGAGAATTGCTGCAACAATTCCCAACGCTCCGAAGACTGCTGCACCGTCCATTCGAAGCCCCTGACGGTGAACGCGGCGTGACGGTTCGCGCCGAAGGTTGGGTCTTTGATCTGGGTGGATTTGTTTTCGGGAAGATCCACAATTTTGATGTGCGGCAGCCAATTCTCGAATTTGTAGGGATAGCTTTCATAGCCCAGCTCGCGCGCGATTTTGCCAAGATCGTTATAGATCGTTTCCAGTGGCTTGGTCTTTTCTGCCAGCAGCCACAGGCGCCCCTGCTGGTTATTGACGTTCATACGAACGATATTCTTGGCTTTGATCTCAAATGGGGCGATTTTCGAGCTGTATTCTTCCAGCCGCTCTCGCAAGGAAGAGAAATCATCCACATTGCGAATGGCCTGCACGGTGAGGTGCAAATCCATGATCGGTCTCCCCTCGATGACCCGGGCCGTTTCTTCCGAGAACCTGAATAGGTTTGGATAATCGTCGCTTTCCGGTCTGACGATGATAAAGGTGGATTTGCCGTTGGAAACAGACATTTCCATACTTTCGATTTCCTTTACTCTGTTTCGGTATAGTGCCACATGGGCATCGGCATCATCCCTGCCGACGCCGTAATTCCATGCGAGCAGCCCACGTCCAAGATCATGCTGCCAGACCGTACGGATTCTGGTTTCCAGTTCCGTTGTTTTGCTTTGGATCGATACGATCTTGAATTCATCCCCGGCGCGTTCCGACCGAAAGAGCAGGAAACCTTCCTGCCTCGGAAAGTGTCGCAGCAGGAGATTTGCGAACCGTTTAAGGTCCTGATCGATTGCCACGCTTCCATAACGGGCATTCCCTTCGTGCATATCCAGCATGTCGGTGAGCGCGACACTCTGGATGGCGGCCGGATCGAGATACCACTTGGCGCCAATGGCGTTAAGGGTACCCGTCAGGGCCTCTTTCGTGACGATACCTTCCACAATGCCCCGGATTGCATGAATTTGCTCGGTCGTTTGTTGTTGTAGTGTGGGATGCAGTCCTGATAAGCAAATTGTATCTACAAGCATTTGGTACGGCATATTAAACTCATGCCAACTTAGATGGCTGTTATCGCCTTCCAACCGTCTGGGAATCTCGGAGTGACTTTCCAAAATCGTTTGCCGGATCACGAGCGGGCGGAATAGCTTGCGTTGTTTTTGCAGGTTGTTCTCGGCCTCGGTTTCCGTGCGGCCGGTGCCAAAATCCCAGGTCAATAACGAATCGCGTTCCTGATCCAGGTAGGGCTTTGTCAGCAGCAGTCGGATCTCCTGGGGGGTTTTTGACGTGGAAAGGATTCGGAACTCATCGCTTCCCGGCGAACGACGCACAAAATCACCCTTATCCAGAGTAAAGATGGACATGAGTTTAAAGGCCAGTCTATGGAGTTCTGAATCCACCACAGCCACACCATAGACCTTATTTGCCTGCCGCAAATCGTAGATGTCGATCTTGGCGATGCCTTTGATCTGCTCTTTGGAAATCAGCCACTCTCCGGCCCGGGTGTTCAAGGCATGCGTGAGAGGATCATAGAGTGCCAGATTTTCGGCAGTCTTTTGAATCCCGGAAAGCAGGCTATTCAAACGCTGGATTTGCGTTTCCGAGACAGGCAAATCCTGGATCTGATTTTCCAGCTTCTTAAACGAGCGCAGGAAAATCTCTTTTTCGTTATCAGCTTTTATCATTGCGATGTTAGTATCTGAGGCTGTGCCTTCAGGACCTCCTCCTGAAGCACTTTCGCCTTCTGAATTTCGTATTGCATGCCTTGCTGCTGGAAGCTTTCGATGGACTCATTGATCAGCGCCAAGGCGGTTTTCAGGTCTGTGCCCGTTTCCAGATACACGGAGGCCAGTCCAAGGTTGCCTTTGGCGAGCTCATCGACTCGTCCGAACTCTTCGGCAGATTGAATGCCGTCCATAAAGAAGTGTTTCGCCTCTTCGTAGTTCTTTTCTTTGAGCGCGACGAATCCCAATCCATTTAGCGCGTAACTGACGTGCCTGACGGGATCCTTACGCAGGGGATCTTGCCAGGTGCCCAGGGCTTTTTGATACCATTCCCTGGCTTCCTGAATGTTCCCGCGCTCATACTCCAGAGCGCCCAGCCCATACTGGGCAAAGCCTTTACTGTAGATGCCGTAATCATCACTCGCAAATTTCTCGGTGGTCCGCAGCACGTCCTTTAGCAAGGCTTCGGAGCGCTCAAAATTACCAAGGCGCATTTCCACCGTGCCAAGAGCTCGTTTTGCCGCGGCAATCAGCAGGTCGTCTTCGGTTTTTGTCGTCGCGAGCAATGACTCCTCAGACCAGCGCAAGGCTCTCAGGTAATCACCCTGGTAGAAATAGATCCAGGAAATGTTCCGGGCAAAGGTACTGACGGACTTCCAGTCTGAGAGCAGCTTGGCGGCGCTCAACGCGGCGTGGGCAAGCGTCATGCGGTCATACCAGAAGGCCCGCTGCCAGAGCACACTGCCGAACTGGATGCCGATCTGCACCAGGATTTCGGCGATGTTGCGCGTTTGCTTCGGGAGGGATGCGGAGCTGTTCTGTTTCCGTTGCACCGTCTTATAGCACCATTGGGCAACGCTCAGGATGTTATTGCGGTCCAGCAGGAGATCGTCGTAGCCGCGCCATTCCTTGAAACCGCTCTTCTG
>LLBY010021511.1_pt4 | contig 12765 bp, 12 predicted proteins | sample 1489401 | NCBI WGS metagenome assembly LLBY01 (sample SAMN04092656, study PRJNA295927) | soil metagenome | biome: Soil prokaryotic community; feature: Bulk soil; isolation source: soil from tomato rhizosphere | host: tomato cultivar Hawaii 7996 | place: South Korea | collected 2011-11-01 | reverse complement strand
GGCTCACACCCTAAACGGAAGTTCTTTGGCTTTGCCTAGAGTTTTAGCAGGTATTTTAGAAAATTATCAAACTCCTGAAGGAATTGTAATTCCAGAAGTTTTGAGAAAATATACAGGTTTCGATATCATTAACTAAATAGTTAATCTTAATTTAATAATGTACTAATTTGACACAAAAGTGTTACTTTAGTACATTATTTGTTTTTTGAAAGTACAATGAAAAAAATCACGCTATTTATCATATTATCTTTTACACTAATTGTTCAATCACAAAATGAACAATTAGCACTTGATTATTATGAAAAAGGTGAATTTGAAAAAGCACTTACTTTATTAGAACAAATTGCATCAAAACAAACTTCAAATTATTATTTTTTTCAAAGAATTATCGATTGTTATCAGCAATTAGAACAATTTGATAAAGCTGAAAATGCAATTCTAGAAAGAAAAAAAAGATACGATCAGCCTATATTATATATCGATTTAGGGTATAATTACCAATTACAGAAACAAGAAGAAAAAGCAAAAAAACAATACGAATTAGCAATAAAAGAAATCGAAAACCAACCTGCTTATGCTTATCAATTAGGAAGTGGTTTTGAAAAAAAAGTGCTAGTAGACTGGGCATTGAAAGCTTATGAAAAGGGTCAAGAGATAAATCCCGAATTAAATTTTGATTACCAAATTGCTTTACTTCAAGGACAATTAGGCAATATTGAGTTAATGACCGATAAGTTATTGGATTTTGCTTATGAGAAACAAGACAATACTACAGTAGTACAAAATTATCTAACTCGTTTTATTGCAGATGAAGCTCAGAGTACTTTTTTAAACTATCTAAAAAAAACATTGTTAATTCGAACGCAAAAAAATCCAGATATTTATTGGAACCAATTTTTGAGTTGGTTATATGTACAACAAAAGGAGTATAGTAAAGCTTTTATTCAAGAAAAAGCTATCTATAAAAGAAATCCAGAAAGTTTTAATAGTATTGTTTCATTAGCATATATGGCTTTTGAAGATAAACAAAATGAAGAAGCAATTACAATTTTAAATTTTGTTTTAGAAAACACAAATGATACGCTTCTTCAAGTTTCTGCTCATTCTTTTTTAATGAAAATAAAAATGGAAGAAGCTAATGTTAGTGACTATGCTGAAATAAATATAGAATTAGATGCTTTGTTAGAAAAATATGGATTTAATTCACACTCACTCGAATTAATAAAATTAGCAGCTCACTTTCAAGCATTCAATTTAAACAATCCAAAAGAAGCTATTGTGCTATTGAATAAAGCACTTGAACTACGTTTAAACAGTAGAGAAACATCAGAAGTAAAAATGGAATTAGCCGATGTTTTAATATATGATGAAAAGTTCAATCAAGCTATTTTGTACTATGCCCAAGTTGAAGAAAACATGAAAAATGATATCATTGCCCATGAAGCTAGCATGAAAATGGCTAAGGCTAATTATTATAAAAATGATTTTGATTGGGCTTTGCAACAAGTAAAGGTTTTAAAACAATCTTCTAGTTTGTTGATTGCAAACGATGCCGTTGAATTGTTTTTACTAATAAAAGACAACTCTTATGAAGACAGTACAAGAGTGGCTTTAACAGCTTTTGCTAAGTCAGATTTACTTTTGTATCAAAATAAAGAAGACCAAGCGTTAAATGGTTTTGTTAGTATTTTAGATCAATATAAAGGAGATAGCATAGAGGATGAAACGCTATTTAAAATCGCAACTATTTATACAAGAAAAAAAGAATATCAAAAAGCACTTTCATATTATAAGCAAATACTCGATAATCATTCAGAGGGTATATATGTAGATGAAGCCTTGTTTTTTTCTGCCGAAATATATCGTAAAGAATTAGATGATGTGGAAAATGCTAAACCGTTATATGAAAAAATGATTTTTGAGCATTCAGATAGTATCTATTTTACCGAAGCAAGAAAACAATTTAGAATTTTAAGAGGAGATGCAAATTTGTAATTCTAAGAAAAGAATAATAATAGTTTAAAATAAAGAGAATGATTATATATAATGTTACTATAAATATTGAAGAAAGCGTACATGATAGTTGGTTGCAATGGATGAGAAATAAACACATTGATGATGTACTCTCAACAGGACTTTTTATAAGTGCTAGAATGGTAAAAGTATTGGTAGAAGAAGATATGGGAGGAACAACTTATTCTGTTCAATATTTTACAGATTCCAGAGCTAAATTAGAGGAATACTATAAAAATCATGCTCCACGATTACGTCAAGAAGGATTTAAACTTTTTGCAGATAAAATGCTTGCTTTTAGAACGGAACTTGAAGTAATGAGTGAACATTACGGTAAAGAAAATTAAAACACAAGTCTTACCTTTCTCTGAAGTTATGATTTTCTTTTTTCTAACTTCTTTTTTCTAACTTCTAAATTCAAAATATGTCAGTAAAAGCAAAAAAACATCTTGGTCAACATTTCTTAACAGACGAAAGTGTGGCTCAAAATATAGCAAACACTTTATCCTTTATAGGGTACAAGAAAGTATTAGAAATAGGACCAGGAATGGGTGTGCTTACTAAATATCTTTTGGAAAAACCAATTGAAACAAACGTCATTGAAATCGATACCGAATCGGTGGCTTATTTAGAAGAAAATTACCCAAAATTGCATGGTCATATTATAGCTAAAGATTTTCTAAGATATGATTTAAATGAAGTTTTTAAGAATGAAGAATTTGCTGTAATTGGAAATTTTCCTTATAATATTTCAACTCAAATTGTTTTTAAAACTCTTGAAATGCGTGACCAAATCCCTGAATTTTCGGGTATGTTTCAAAAGGAAGTTGCAAAACGTATTTGTGAGAAAAAAGGAAGTAAAGTATATGGCATTTTATCGGTTTTAACCCAAGCTTTCTATGATGCAGAATATCTGTTTACAGTAGACGAACATGTTTTCGATCCACCACCAAAAGTAAAATCAGGAGTATTGCGATTAACTCGCAAAGAAAATTATCAATTACCATGTGATGAAAAGCTGTTTTTTTCAGTTGTAAAACAAGCGTTTAATCAACGTAGAAAAACCATGCGAAACAGTCTTAAAAGCATGATACATTCTGATAATTTAAAAGAAGATAGTATCTTTGACCTGCGTCCAGAACAACTTTCGTATGAACAATTTATAGAATTAACTCAAAAAATAGCGGCCGATGGAGTTTAAAATCAGTAAAGACCTTTTAAATGAATTAGAATTTCTCATTCAAGAAAATAAGGAAAAAGAAGTATTAGATTTACTTCAAGACATACACTTTGCTGATATTGCTGAAATCATGGGTGAACTTCAATCTCATGAGGCTATCTATGTTTTTAATGCTTTAGATTCCGAAAAAACAGCTGAAATTCTTCTAGAATTAGATGAAGAAGTTCGTGAAAAAATCCTTCGTAGCTTATCTGCAAAAGAAATTGCAGAAGAAATTGACGAATTAAGTACAGATGATGCTGCTGATATTATTGCCGAATTACCACAATCTAGAAAAGAAGAAGTAATCTCGGAACTTGAAGATGTAGAACATGCAAAAGATATTGTTGACTTATTACGCTATGACGAAGATTCTGCGGGTGGTTTAATGGCAAAAGAATTGGTAAAAGTCAACGAAAATTGGAACGTGCTAACTTGTGTAAAAGAAATGCGAACACAAGCGGAAAATGTGTCGCGTGTACATTCCATTTATGTGGTGGATGATGAAAATCGTTTAAAAGGAAGATTATCATTAAAAGATCTTTTAACAACTTCTACAAAAACACCTATTAGTGAAGTATATATTCCAAAAGTAGATTATGTAAAAGTAAATACCGAAAATGTTGAGGTTGCTCGAATCATGCAAAAGTATGACTTGGAAGCTATTCCTGTAGTTGATGAGTTAGGAAGATTAGTAGGTAGAATTACCATTGATGATATTGTAGATGTAATTAAAGAAGAAGCGGATAAGGATTACCAATTGGCAGCAGGTATTTCACAAGATGTTGAAGCAGATGATAGTATTTTAGAATTAACAAAAGCACGCTTGCCATGGTTGGTTTTAGCTTTATTCGGAGGTTTTGTTTCTGTTCGAGTTTTAGGAATATATGAACCAGCAATGGAAGAACATCGAACTTTATTCTTTTTTACACCACTTATTGCAGCAATGGCAGGAAATGTAGGAGTACAATCATCAGCGATTATAGTTCAGGGTTTAGCAAACAATGCTTTGTCAGGCTCTTTATTAAACCGATTATTAAAAGAACTTTCCTTGAGTTTATTAAACGGGTCAATATTAGCAATTATATTAATGGTGGGAAGTCATTTTTTATTAGGTATTGATATTCTAACTGGTCTTACGGTGTCTTTAGCTTTACTTTCCGTTATCATTATGGCATCTTTAATAGGTACTTTTATTCCTATTATTTTAGATAAATACGGTGTTGATCCAGCACTCGCAACAGGACCATTTATTACAACTAGTAACGATATAATGGGAATTATAATTTTCTTTACAATTGCGAAAGCTATTTTAGGATTTTAATTTTTTCTCCAAAAATTAATTTCTAAACGGTAAAAATCAAAATATAATTATCTTTAACTTTTTTATTATAAAGATGAAACCAAACACAATCAAAATCCTACACATCGATTCTAATCATCCTTTACTTTGGAATCAATTAGAAGAAGCAGGTTTTCTTAATGAAACTGATTATTCGTCTTCTAAAGAAGAAATCGAAGCAAAAATTCACAATTATCAAGGAATTGTAATTAGAAGTCGTTTTAAAATTGATAAAACTTTTTTGAATAAAGCAACGAATCTTCAATTTATTGCAAGAGTAGGTGCTGGTTTGGAAAGTATTGATTGTGAATATGCAATTAATAAAGGCGTTCATTTAATTGCTGCACCAGAAGGTAATCGAAATGCAGTTGCAGAACATGCTTTAGGAATGATTTTGTCTTTATTTAATAATTTAAACAGAGCAAATACTGAGGTAAAATCGGGAAAATGGAATCGAGAAGCTAATCGTGGTCACGAATTAGATGGCAAAACAGTTGGGATTATTGGTTATGGCAATATGGGGAAAGCATTTGCCAAAAAAATAAGAGGATTTGATGTCGAAGTTTTATGTTATGATATTTTATCAAATGTAGCTGATGCTAACGCTAAACAAGTAACTTTAGAAGAACTCCAACAAAAAACAGATGTCCTGAGTTTGCATATTCCTTGGACACCAGAAACCGATAAAATGGTTAATACTGATTTTATTAATGCTTTTGCAAAACCATTTTGGTTAATTAATACAGCTAGGGGAAAAAGTGTGGTTACCACAGATTTGGTTGAAGCCTTAAAAGCTAAAAAAATTCTAGGAGTTGGTTTAGATGTTTTAGAATATGAAAAATTATCTTTTGAAACACTATTTGAAGGAGAAAAGCCAGAAGCCTTTGATTACCTATTACAAGCGGAAAATGTTTTGTTAACTCCACATATTGCAGGTTGGACTTTTGAAAGCCATGAAAAGTTAGCACAAATTATTGTTAATAAAATTAAAGAGATTTATTTTGAACCAATTAAAAAAAATGAAGATATTCGTGTAACGGGAATTGGAGGAATATTTTTTAAAACAAATAATCCAAAAGCTGTAAAAGATTGGTATCAAAAACATTTAGGTTTAAATACAGATGATTATGGTTCAACATTTTGGTGGAAAGATAAGAACGGTGATGATTGTTCCACCCAATGGAGCCCATTTACAGCTGAAACCGACTATTTTGCACCTTCAAAAAAAGAGTTCATGCAAAACTTCAGAGTAAAAGATTTAGAAGGGCTTCTGAAAAAATTATCAAGTGAAAATGTAACAATTATTGGTGATATGCAGACTTATGAATATGGAAAGTTTGCTTGGATAATGGATTTAGAAGAAAATAAAATTGAACTTTGGGAACCAATAGACAGCGCTTTTAAATAATTAACTAATAATAATCAAACAAAAATGGAAACAACAAGACCAACAGAAGAATGGAATCAATCAACACAACCACAGCAACAAGAAAACAAAAAAGTAGTAGCTGGTGTTTGTGCTCTTTTATTAGGAGGAATAGGAGTTCATAAATTTATTTTAGGATATACAAATGAAGGTATAATTCAAATAGTACTTTCTATTGTTAGTTGTGGTGTTTTAGGTATTATTCCTTTTATCGAAGGTATTATTTATTTAACAAAAACTGATGAAGAATTTTATCAAACTTATCAGGTAAATAAGAAAGGCTGGTTTTAAATTTTAAAACGTTTTTTAAATTAGTTAGTTGAAGAATATTTTTTTAATATTGTTTTATTAACTAATTAGAAAAATTATGATTGAATGGTACAAAAAAGTAGTTTTAGAAAACTATGCAAATTTTAGTGGTAGAGCAAGAAGATCCGAATATTGGTATTTTGTACTTGCTAATTTGATTGTTCAAATATCTTTATTGATTCTGTTTGCTGTATTTGCTGCAATGGATTTAGCAGGAGTTGGAATGATTTTTTATGGAATATTGATTTTGTATGCTTTAGGTATGTTTATCCCATCTTTGGCTGTTGCTGTAAGAAGATTGCATGATGTTGGTAAAAGCGGGACTTTTTATTTTATTGGATTTATACCTTTTATTGGTCCAATTTGGTTGTTAGTCTTGTTTGGTACTGAAGGAGATAATGGTACAAATAAATATGGTCCAGATCCAAAAAATCCAATAGAAATAAATGAAATAGGAACAGAATAATAAATAATAAAGACAAAAAAGGCTCAAATTGAGCCTTTTTTTATTTCTTTTTTTCTTCTTTTCGTTCTAATTCTGCTTGAAATTCTTCCATTACAGGTTTAACAGTGCTTTCTGGTAAATCAGCAATTTTTATATACATTAAACCATCTACGGCATTATTAAATAATGGGTCAACATTAAAAGCAACTACTCTTGCATTTTGTTTAATGTATTTTTTAATTAAAACAGGTAAGCGTAGATTTCCTGGTTCTACTTCATCAATAATTTTATCAAACTTATTTAAATCAGCTTCAGTTTCATTAAAGACAAAATCTTTATCAGCATCTTTTAGTTTTACTTTGTAATCTTTTTTAGGATGAATATATTGGGCAATATAAGGATCATAGTAATGGGATTTCATGAACTCAATCATTAAGGATTTTGAGAATTCAGAGAATTGATTACTAATACTCACACCACCTATTAAGAATTTATGTTCTGGATGACGTAATGTGGTATGAACAATACCTTTCCAAAGTAAAAATAAAGGCATTGGTTTTTGTTGGTATTCACTAATAATAAATGCACGACCCATTTCAATGGATTTACTCATCATGTCATACAATTCAGGTTCAAAGCGAAATAAATCATGTAAATAAAAACCATCAATGCCATACTTTGTATAAATTTGAGAACCTAATCCCATTCGATAAGCACCAGCAATCATTTGAGCATCTTCGTCCCATAAAAACATGTGATGATAATATTTGTCATATTTATCTAAGTCAATAGGCTCATTTGTTCCTTCTCCTACTTCTCTAAAAGTGATTTCTCTTAAACGACCTATTTCATGAAGTATGTTTGGAATTTTGTCTGCAGTAATTAAAAAGACCTCATAGTTTTTACTTTGTAATAAGCGACAGTTTTGCTCTCTTAAAGAAGTAATTTCTTCTAAAATTTGATCATGATTAGCGGGTTTTACAATCTGTTTTGGGCTTTTAGGTAACTTTAAAGATGAGGTGTTTATTAATTTATGCTCTTTTTCAAAAGCATTTGAAAGCATATACGTTTTCTTACGTAAAAATTCTCCATATTCTACAATGGAAGTAAACTCATTTTGCTCAGCTACAGTAATAGGTTTTCCAATTCTCACTTTTATAACTCTCTTTTTTTGAGTTAAAAGTTCGCTAGGTAATTTAGCTGTTCTTAGAGTATCATTTAATCTAGATAGGAAATAAAAAAGAGTACTGTTTTTAGCATGAAAATAAATTGGTACAACAGGAACATTTGCCTTCTTAATTATTTTTATAGCGCCTTCTTCCCAAGGTTTGTCAACTACTATTTTACCATCTTTATAAGTAGATACTTCTCCAGCTGGGAAAATACCTAATGGTTTCCCATCTGATAAATGTCTAAGTGTTTCTTTTACACCTATTATGCTAGATTTTGCATCCTTGTGGTTTTCAAAAGGATTAACTGGCATGATGTAGGGTTTCATAGGTTCAATTCTATGTAAAAGAAAATTGGCTATGATTTTAAAATTTGGTTCTTTTTCAAGCATTAATTTTAAAAGTAAAATACCATCAATTCCTCCTAGAGGATGATTAGAAATGGTAATGTAAGCACCATCTTTGGGAAGACGTTTAAAATCTTCCTCTGGAATTTCAAATTTAATTTGGAATTCGTCTAATATACCATTTAGAAACGCTACTTCACTTAGATGTTTGTTTCTATCATAGACTTTATTGAGAGTAGATATTTTAAGAACTTTCATAAGTAACCATCCTGAAAAAGTTCCTAAAAAACCATATTTATCAGCATTTATAGCTTTGGCTACTTCTTTGGCAGTGACTAATCCCATTTATTTTTTTTTTGAGCGAAAAACAAAGATAACAATTCTACTTAATATCAAAGGCAAATATAATGGCATTACTTAAAACTATTTCAAAAAAGCGATTTTAATTAATGTTAATGTCTTATAATTTTTTTTAAAATTAGCCCTCTTTTTAGTACTTTTGGTCCATATCCAAAAAGAAAACATGAAGATAATTTCATACAACGTAAACGGAATAAGAGCAGCAATAACTAAAGGCTTCTTAGACTGGTTACAACAAGCAAATCCAGATGTTATTTGCCTTCAAGAAATAAAAGCAACTGAAGATCAAATTCCTAAACTTGAAATTGCAGCAGCAGGGTATCCTTATCAATATTATTTCTCAGCTCAAAAAAAAGGATACAGTGGTGTGGCTATTTTATCAAAAATAGAGCCTAAAAACATTGTCTTTGGCACAGGAATTGACCACATGGACTGTGAAGGTAGAAATATACGAGTAGATTTTGATGAATTATCGGTAATGAGTTTATACTTGCCTTCTGGGACTAATATTGGCCGATTAGATCATAAATTTAAATACATGGATGATTTTCAAATATATATAAATCAATTGAGGGTTGAAATTCCAAATTTGGTAATTTGTGGAGACTATAATATTTGTCATGAAGCTATAGACATTCATGATCCTATTCGAAACGCAAAGGTTTCTGGTTTTTTACCTGAAGAAAGAGCTTGGTTAGACGGGTTCATGAAAAATGGATTTATTGATACTTTTCGACATTTAAATAAAGAACCACATAATTACAGTTGGTGGAGTTATAGAGCTAATGCTAGAAATAATAATAAAGGATGGAGAATCGATTATTGTTTAGTAGCTGAACCATTGCGAGATAAAATAGAAAGAGCATTAATTTTGCCTGAAGCCAAACATTCAGACCATTGTCCGGTTTTAGTAGAGATTAATTAAATTTTTGTTCTTTTGAGGTTTTCTCTTGCTGTACAATGTATCTTTATTAATTTTGTCATATTGAATGGAGTTGAGATGTTAAAAACTAAAAAGAATATCATTCTCGTTAGAATAAAAACCTATAATATTAAAATAAAATAATAACAAGAAATCATTATGATTAAAAAAATTGCCCTTGCCATAGTAGTTTTAGGAATAACTACTTCATGTGTGTCAAAGAAAATCTATCAAGATTTAGAAAGCAAATATGCTGATTTAAAGAAAGAAAGAAATGCATTAGCTGATGAAAAGGAAGGTTTAGAAGCTTCAAAAAATCAGTTGGAATTAGATAAGAATAATTTAGAAACTGAATTAAGTAAAGTAAAATCAGAGCGTGATAAATTAGCTGCGGATTATGAAGCAACAAAGAAAAATTTAGACAATTTAAAAGCCTCTTATGCTGCTTTAGAAAAAAATAGTAGTGATGCTTTAGATAGCAATATGAAGAAAAATCGTGAATTGTTAGCCGAATTAGAAGCAAAACAAAAAACACTTAATGCAGAACAAGATAGATTAAATAAATTAAAAGCAGATTTAGAAGCTTCATCAACTCGTTTAGCTGAACTAGAAAAAATGATGGCTGATAAAGATGCAGCGATGAAAAAGTTAAAAGAAACATTATCAAAAGCCTTGAATGCCTTTGAAGGAAAAGGATTAACAATAGAGCATCGTAATGGTAAAGTTTATGTTTCTATGGAAAATAAATTATTATTTGAATCTGGAAGTTGGACAGTAGGATTAGAAGGTAAAAAAGCAGTAAAAGCATTAGGAGATGTATTAGGACAAAATCCAGAGATTTCAGTTTTAATTGAAGGACATACAGACAATGATAAGATTACAGGAACAATAGGTGGTGGAGTGGAAAATAACTGGGATTTATCTACAAAGAGAGCTACAGCTATTGTGAATATTTTATCAGAAAATAAAGCTATTGATAAAAAGAATTTAACAGCAGCCGGTAGAGGAGAATATGCTCCATTAAAATCTAATGAAACTGCAGAAGGAAAAGCAAAAAATCGACGTATTGAAATTATTTTAACTCCTAAGTTAGATGAAATTTCTAAATTGATGAACGAATTGTAATTCAGCAAAAGTTCAATTAATTCAATTAAATATAAATTAGAAAACCTGCTAGTAGTTCTACAAAGCAGGTTTTTTCTTTTGCATAAACTCCTTAACTTTACAACTTAAAGATTTTGAAAACAACATAAGAGTAAAATGAAATACACTACTTTACCTACAACGGATATAAAAATTAGTAAAATATGTTTGGGAACGATGACTTTTGGTAATCAAAATACCGAGGCCGAGGCTCATTCACAATTAGATTATGCCATTGAAAAAGGGATTAATTTTATTGATACTGCCGAAATGTATCCTATTGGAGGGAACGAACATATTTTTGGAAGTACAGAACGATTCATAGGAACATGGCTTACTAAAATTGGAAAAACAGAAAGAGAAAAACTAGTTGTTGCTACTAAAATTGCTGGTCCAAACAGAGGAATGGAATATATTAGAAAACCATTGGATTTTTCCAAAAAGAGTATCACCGAAGCAGTTGAGTTAAGTTTAAAAAATCTGCAAACCGATTATATTGACCTATATCAAATGCATTGGCCAGAACGTATAATGAATATGTTTCAAAAAAGAGGTTTACAAGAATTAGATACCAACTGGCAATACTCTATCTTAGAAATATTACATGTTTTTGATGGGTTAATGAGAGAAGGAAAAATAAAGCACATAGGAGTTTCTAATGAAAACCCTTATGGAGTGATGCGTTATTTGGTAGAAAGTGAGAAATACAATTTACCAAGAATTGTTTCCATTCAAAATCCTTATTCTTTATTGAATAGATTGTATGAAGTAGGGTTAAGTGAAATGTGTATGCGCGAAAAGGTAGGATTATTAGCTTATTCACCTCTAGGCTTTGGATTTCTTTCAGGAAAGTATTTAGACGGTATGAAACCTGAATATCGTATGGCTATGTTTCCTAATTTTAAAAGGTATACCAATGAAAATTGTTATAGGGTAACTCAATTATACAAAGATTTAGCAGTAGCAAATGATATGACCTTGTCTCAAATGGCTTTGGCTTTTGTAAATCAACAAGATTGTGTTACCTCGACTATCATAGGTGCTACAACAATAGAACAATTAAAACATAATATAGATGCTTTTGAAGTTTCACTATCTAAAGAGATATTATCAGAAATAGAAAATATTCAGGAGCAAATTCCAAATCCTGCTCCTTAAAAAATAAAAATCGGATAAGTTTATTTTTCAAAAACTTATCCGATTTTTTAGTTATTGAATTATCAATTTCGTTTTATAAGTAATATCATTTGTATCTATAATTGATACATTGTAAATTCCTTTTGAGAGTGTTGATGTGTTTACAGTATTTGTTTCTATTAATTCTTTTGTAAGAACTTTTTTCCCTGCAACATCATATAATTCTATTGCTTTAATGGTTTTATTACCTGAATTGGAAATAGTAAAGCTTTCTTTGGCTGGATTTGGATACACAGAAAAACCATTTTTTTCAAAACCTTCAGTGCTTAATGATGAATCTGTTATTTTATAAATAGTTCCATTATTAATCGCTGCAACATATAATTCTCTATTTACATCTTCCCCAAAAGAAACAAAATTATTGCCTGGAAAACTAGAAGAATAACTTAAATTACCCGTAGAAGTTACTATGCCTATTCTAGAATCACAATAATCAGTAAATAAATATTTTCCTTGCAAATTTGGATATGTTGTTCCATTATAAACATAACCACCAGTTATAGAACAAGCACCAGTAGAATGATTTATGTCAAGAAGTGGAAAAGTTAAAGAAGATGAGACTGGACAACCAGCTGTATTAAAGGCTGTATTCCCTTCATAGCAACGCCATCCATAATTTAATCCTGCTGTTAATGGAAAGGTAGTTTTGTTAATTTCTTCTAAATTTCCCTGACCTACATCGGCTATCCATAAATCTCCTGTAGAACTGTCAAAAGAAAATTTCCAAGGATTACGTAAACCTATAGCCCAAATTTCTTCTTTTCCTGTTTGTCCAAAATAAGGATTTGTAGCAGGAATTGAATAGAATGGAGATGTTGTTTCATTTACATCGATACGTAGCATTTTTCCTAAATAAATACGAGATGGATTTGA
>LLBY010003795.1_pt4 | contig 12817 bp, 14 predicted proteins | sample 1489401 | NCBI WGS metagenome assembly LLBY01 (sample SAMN04092656, study PRJNA295927) | soil metagenome | biome: Soil prokaryotic community; feature: Bulk soil; isolation source: soil from tomato rhizosphere | host: tomato cultivar Hawaii 7996 | place: South Korea | collected 2011-11-01 | reverse complement strand
CTTCCACCTCTTCTACCTCTTCTACCTTCTTGTCCCCGCCCCCCGTCACCTCGCCGGGTTCCCCGATCCATCCCACCACTTCAGATACCGGCACCGTGGCGCCGGCTTCGACTTCCTGCTTTATCAGGGTGCCCGCGGTCCGCGCCACCAGCTCCATGATTGCCTTGTCGGTCTCGACCTCGGCGATCACATCCCCGACAGCGACGGCGTCGCCCTCGTTCTTCTTCCATGCAACGAGGCGACCCTCCTCCATGGTGGGGGAGAGAGCTTCCATGACTATCTTGGTGGCCATTCTTGATCTGCCCGAGCTCAGGATTCGAGGTACAGCGCGCGCCTGGCCGCTTGCACCACCTTGGCCGGATCGGCCTTGGCGGCCTTTTCCAGCGCACGGTTGTAGGGCATCGGGACATCGGCCCCGGTAACCCGCTCAACGGGGGAGTCCAGCTCGTCGAACACCTCATGCTGGATGGTGTACGCCACCTGTGCGCCGACGCCGGCATAGGGCCAGCCTTCCTCGACAATGACGCAGCGGTGGGTCTTTGCCACCGACTCGAGGATCGCTTCGGTGTCGAGCGGCCGGATGGTGCGGAGGTCCAGCACCTCGGCGGAGATGTCCTCCTTGACCAGCTGGTCGGCGGCCTTCATCGCCACCGAAACCGTCTTGGAGTGGCAGATGAGGGTGACGTCGCCACCCTCACGCTTGATGTCCGCCTTGCCGATCGGAACGAGGTGCTCGCCCTCGGGAACCTCGCCCTTGGTGTTGTAGAGCATCTCGCCTTCCATGAAGATGATGGGGTCGTCATCCCGGATGGCGCTCTTGAGCAGACCCTTGGCGTCGGCCGGCGTGGCCGGTGCAATGACCTTGAGGCCCGGCACGTGGGCATACCAGCTCTCGAAGGCCTGGGAATGCTGCGATCCGAGCTGCAGCGCCGCACCACCGGGCCCCCGGAACACGATGGGACAGCCGAACTGCCCGCCCGACATGTACCGGATCTTGGCCGCGCCGTTGACTATCTGGTCTATTGCGAGCAGCGCGAAGTTCCAGGTCATCATCTCGATGACCGGGCGCAGCCCAACCATCGCCGAGCCCACGCCAATGCCGGCAAAGCCCAGTTCGGCGATGGGAGTGTCGACGATTCGCCGGGGCCCGAATTCCTCCAGCAGCCCGCGGCTCACCTTGTAGGCGCCGTTGTATTCGGCCACTTCCTCGCCCATGAGGAAGACGTCGTCGTCCCGCTGCAGTTCCTCGCGCAGCGCCTGATTCAGCGCGTCACGGTATGTGACTGTTGCCATCAATTCACTCGCCTTTCGACCCTGACGTTCCGCCTGCAACCTGATGGACCCTTCTCACTTCTCACTTCTCACTTCTCACTTTCACTCGCGTACACGTCGGTCCAGAGCTCCCTGGGGTCCGGCTCCGGCGACTCGTCGGCGAACTTCAGCGCATCCTCGACCTCGGCCATGACGTCCTTCTCGATGCTTTCCATGCCGGCGTCGTCCAGGGCGCCCGCCTCGCGCATCCTGCTGGCGAGCACCAGGATCGGGTCCCGCGCCTGGTACTCGTCAACTTCATCCTTGGTGCGGTAGGTGCCGTGGGCGGCGTCGGACATCGAATGCCCGACGTAGCGGTAGGTCCGCACCTCGAGCAGTGTCGGCGCCGAATCGGTCCGGGCCCTGCGGACCGCGTCGTCCATCGCCTTCCTGACCGCCACCACGTCCTGGCCGTCCACCACCACGCCAGGCATGTCGTATGACGCCGCGCGCTCGAAGAGGTCGGTGATGGCGCTGGAGCGTCGCACCGAGGTGCCCATGCCATAGCCGTTGTTCTCGATCACGAAGATCGCAGGCAGCTTCCAGAGCCCTGCGATGTTGAGCGTCTCGTGGAATGCGCCGATGTTGGCGGCCGCCTCGCCGAAGTAGGTCAGGGACACCTGGTCGGTGCCGCGGTACTTGGACGCGAACGCGAATCCCGCCCCAAGCGGTATCTGCCCGCCCACGATGCCGTGCCCGCCCATGAAGTTGAGCTCGGCGTTGAACAGGTGCATCGATCCGCCCTTGCCGCCGGAGCAGCCGGTGGCCTTGCCGTAGAGCTCGGCCATGACACTCCGGCTCGACATGCCGCGAGCCAGCGCCTGGCCGTGCTCCCGGTAGGCGCTGATGACGTAGTCGTCGGGCCGGAGCGCGGATATGGTCCCCACCGCCACGGCCTCCTGGCCGATGTACAGGTGGCAGAATCCACCGATCCTGCCGAGGCTGTAGGCCTCACCCGCCTTTTCCTCGAATCGCCGGATGAGTACCATCATCCGAAGCCAGCGGTGCCACTCGTCCAGCGTGGCCGAGTCGGGTTTCACCGGGCGCTGCTCCTTCGTTGCTGTTCCCGCCATCAAGCGGATCTCCTCTGGGCCCGGGCCTCATCTACCTGCTCCCAGGCGTGATACGAGCTGCGGGTGAGCGGACTGGCTTGCACATGGCGAAACCCCATCCGCATGCCGATTTCCCGAAGCTCATTGAACTCATCGGGGGTGTAGTAACGCACCACCGGAAGATGCCGGTCGGTGGGCCTGAGATACTGTCCCAGCGTCACGATATCCACATCGGCCCGGCGCAGGTCGCGGAGGCAGACGAGGATCTCGTCCCACTCCTCGCCCATGCCCAGAATGATGCCGCTCTTGGTGAGCGCATCAGGGCCGCCGAGGCGGCGGGCACTCGCCAGTACCGTGAGCGCACGGTGATAGCGCCCGCCTGGGCGTGCCAGGCGGTACAGCCGCTCGGCCGTCTCGAGGTTGTGGTTAAGGATGGCCGGCTTCGCATCCATCACGATTGCGAGCGCGCGCTCCGACCCCTTGAGGTCCGGAATCAGCACTTCCACGGAGGTCTCGGGCAGCCGCCGCCTGATTTCGGTTACGCAGCCGGCAAAGGCCTCTGCGCCACCGTTCTCGAGGTCGTCGCGATCCACCGAAGTGATGACCACATGCTCCAGGCCCATCCGCGCCACTGCTTCCGCCAGCCTCACCGGTTCCAGCGGATCGAATGCCCTGGGCGTTCCATGCGACACCGCGCAGTAAGTGCAGTTCCTGGTGCAGACGTCGCCCAGGATCATGAAAGTTGCCGCCTTGTGCTCCCAGCACTCGCCGATGTTGGGGCACCGGGCCTCCTCGCACACAGTGTGGAGGCCCAGCTCGCGCATCATTCCCCTGATCTGCACATAGTTGCCACCGCCCGGAGTCCTGACCTTGAGCCACGACGGCTTCCGAACCGGCGGTGCACTCGGGATGGTGCCGGCGGTGGTGGCGGGACTGCGGGTGAGTTGAACCAGTGGTGCGGCCAAGACAGATCCTTCGGTCGTCGCTGTCGGGGTTCAGGGACCGAAAGTTAGTCGCTTTGGGGGGTTCGCGGGAGGCTAGAAGAAGAGCATGAGGCCGGTGGCAACCGCCAGCGCGCGATTGGCCGTTGTGCCGGCAAGAGCGCTGGAACTCCATGCCTGGGTCACTTCGCCCACTACCTTGAGCGACGGCGTTGCCTGCAGGTACCCGCCCAGGGTCGCGGCGCGGTTTATGGTGCGGAAGGGTGCCTCGCCGAAGGCGTTCTCGAGATAGCTGGCACCGTAACTGGCGCCCACAGTAAGGGGATTCTCGCCCCCGCGCCACGTGACCTGGCCCATGTATCCGAAACTGGTCCTGAGGTTGGTGCTGGCAGTGTCGGACGTGCGGCCATCCTGGAACATCAGCGTCGTGCCGATTCCCTTGCCCCAGTATCCCTGTGCCGAGAGCGAAACTCCTCGCCGGCTGATGCGCGCACCTGCGTTCAGGCCCCAGGCCGTGGCAGCGGCGTCGAGCCGGGTATCACGCTGGTGCTGCGCCAGGCCGCTGCCCCAAAGCACGACGCCATTGCGTTCCCACGACGCTTCCGCCTCGAATCGGGGAAGCAGGAGTTCGTCGAAGCCGTTGTTGACGCTGGGATCGAAGATCGCCGCAGAGTACTGGAACTCGCGATTGCCAGGGCTGTGATACGCGATCTGGGCATTGAACCCGGGAAAGATGTAGCCGAACCCGCCGTGTCCCAGTGAGGTGCCGCCGGGATTGCCGGTTATCCCTCCCACCGCGCCGGTGCCGAAAAGCGTCATGTCGTCCAGCATGCTCTGCTTGAAGAAGACCCCGACCTCGCGTCCCGCCAGCACTTCGCCCCAGGCGCCGCCGACCGTGAGGTACGCCTGCCGGAGGTCCACCCGGGCGCCCAGCCCGTCGGAATCGTCGTGGCCGCCGGCGGTCTGCACCACGGGCGCCATGCCAAAGTGCACCGACAGCGCGGTGCTGCCTTCCATGCCGCGAGCCTCGAGCACGGCGAAGGACGGCAGGTAGCCCGAGCGGACCGCGCTGCCCCTCCGCCCGACGCCAACCACTGCCCCCGGTGATGCCACGGTGCCGTCATCCGACTCCAGCTCGAGGACGTAGAACGCCCCCGCGTTGCCGGCGAAGGTGAACGACCAGCCTCGGGCAGTGTCGATGGGCACCTGCGACGACGCCAGGCGCGGCGCCAGCATCAGGCACACCAGAATCACAAGCCAGTGGCGCATCACTCCTCCAGCAATCGCTCGATGATGTCCCGGAACTCGCGCACCTGCCGCTCGTGGATCGCACCTGCCGCCGGTCCATAGAAGCCGGCATACACCTCACGTACTCGTCCGTCCCGGCCGATGAAAAGCGTTGTCGGGTACGACGTGAAGCCCTCCAGCTGAGGCAATGTGGCGGCGGTCTCTTCCACAAGATTGACGCCTGCCAGCAGCAGGGAGAAGGGGATGGCGAACTTCTCGCGGTAGCGGCGCACCAGGGCACCATCAACCGCGGTGTCTCCCGACACCTCGTACGCCAGCCCCACGATCTCGAGGCCTCTTTCGTGGTAGTCGTGCCAGAGCTGCACCAGCGCCGGGGCGGCGCCGTGGCAGGTCGGGCACCACGTGCCGAAGATATCGACCAGCAGGACCCTGTCCTGGAAGCGCGGGTCGGTGCTCGACACCAGGCCGCCCGACGCGTCTGGGAAGCTGAACGTGAATGGCGCCGACGTGTCCGCCAGTGTCAGGCTGGTGAGGTCGCGAAGGTGCTGGTTGCCGGTCGAGCGCACAGCCGTGAACGGCGTCCGGGTGCGAAGTCCGGCATGGAAGACGCCCCGCAGCGTGTCGCCATCGAGTGCGCCGGTTACGAGGTAGACGTAGGATCCATCGAAGTGCGCCAGCGCGAACGAATCTGCGGCGCCATGGCCACTGAATGTGCCGTAGTCGCCAGTGCTGGACAGAATGGTTCCCTCCATGCCATGGGCGCCGTCCCGGAAGACCAGCACGCGGGGGCTGGTGCGGCCGGCGCTGACGAACTCGGCATCCCAGCTCCCGGCAAGCGCTCCCGGTGCCCCCGCTTCGGGCCAGCTGCCGCGCGCGGCATGGAAGGGAATGACCCGAGGTCCCCGATTCCCCACGTTGCTGTAGGTGCCCACCAGGGAGTCACCCGACCACGTGGCGCGGATGACCGCAGCGAAGTCGGCCATCTCGAAGGTCACCGAATCTCCCAGAGGCACGATGCCGGAGAAGCTCTCGCAGCTTCCGGCATTGCACAGGCGGCCGCTCAGCCTGTCGCCGCTGGTATCCACAATCATCGAGAAAGGGAGCGTGCCGCCCTCGATCTCAAGTGCGGCGCGCCATGGCCCAGCCAGGGCCGAATCGCCGGATGGGGTTGCCGCCAGGGCGGCCAAAAGCAGCAGTCCCGTCACTTGACCGCGCTGTACCGCTCGCCCACCTCCAGCGCGACCGGCAGGGCATTGCCCCGCCACGGCACCGGGCAGGCGTAGGCCGAGCTGTAGGCACAGAAAGGGTTGCGGGCGCGATTGAAGTCGAGGCGGTAGCGGCCGTTGGCCAGAGGCACCAACTCCACAAATCTACCGGCAGGGTAGCTGCCCTTGTCGTTGGTCGAGTCGCGGAAGAAGATCTCGAGTGTGGCTTCGCCGCTCCCCGGATCGGGGATCCGCATGACGGTGAGCTGAACGGCCGTGTCGCCCACCGGGACCATCACGGTGCCGGCCAGCGACGCCTCGACCTCCACGCCATCGGGAGCCAGCAGCCGGGTGGTCGAGGGAGCGTCCGGGGGCCGAAGCGATCCGGTGAAGCTCGCCGATGGATCGATGTCGTACCAGGACGGTGCACCCCGGGCACGTGCGGTGTCGAACACGGTGATGACGGCGCGTCTGGCAGGGCCGCCTGCCACCAGCCGGTAGCGGCCCAGGCTCACGGCCCGGCCCCGCGGCAGCGGCACTCTCCCACCCGGACCGGCAAGCGACACCGTTCCCGAGGCCGACACGCGATGGAACTCCACTCCCTCGAGCGGCAGGTCGGCGCTGTCAGGACCTATCGTCACGCCCGCACCAATCGATTGCTGCGCCACCGCCAGGTAGGGCGAAGTTGGTGCGTTGGCTAGCCACTCGCCCCACGCAAGGCGCTCCGCGGCGACCGGGCCGGTTTGTGCCGCAAGGGCCGATGGCGCCGCCAGGAGCAGCGCCGAGACTGAAAACAGGACTGGCTTGAGCATCACCATTTCCAGAGCCGGCTCGGGTTCATCGCTGCCACATGCTCATGGACCGGCTCTCCCCGGAGCATCTGCTGCAACAGTTGCGCGGTGATGCCCGCGAGGAGCACGCCGTTCCGGCCGTGGCCGGTGGCATACCACAGCCCCGCAACACCGGGCGCCGCTCCCACAATGGGCAGACCGTCGGGCGTCACCGGCCGGAGCCCCGCCCAGGTGCGGTGCGCCCGGGCGGCGCCTATCGGGGGACTGAGATTCCGGATGGCGGCCCAGATGCGTTGCTGTCCCTCGTCACTGACGGAGGCATCGAAGCCGGTGTACTCCATGGTGGAGCCGACAATTGCCTCATCGCCGCGTGCCACCACATAGCAGTCTTCCGAATAGAGAATTGTGCGTGGCATTTCCGCCGGCCACGGCAGGGCTGCCATCTGCCCCCGAACTGGCTCCACGGAAAGCGGCCGCGGAAGCCCCCGAATGCGTCCCGACCACGCGCCCGCCGCGATTATCACGTCATCGGCCGAGTAGGTGTCGTCGGCGCTCACCCCGGTGATCCTGTCTCCCGTACGCGTGACCGCTGCCACTTCCGTGCGTATCGTGGTCGCGCCGTGATTTCGCGCGTCTGTCAGCAGCGCATGCACAAGGGCCCGCGGGTCGAGTGCCCCATCCATGGGGGCCCAGAGCGCCCCGGCCAGTTCCCGGACCCAGGGCCAGCGGTTCCGCGCCTCATCGGCATCGAGCCAGTCAATCACCTGTCCCTGCTGCCGCTGCTGCGCTACCCGGGCCCGCAAGGTCTCGGCTTGCGCACCATCGGTTGCCACCTGCGCGATGCCCTCGCGCCAGAGGCCTATGTCGATCCCGGTGTCGGCCAGCAGTTCGGGGGCCAGTTCGCTGTAACGGTCACGGCCGGCCACGCCAAGCTCGTGGAGAGCATCGCTCTCCGCCGCCTCGATCTGGGGTGCCAGCATCCCCGCTGCAGCGCGCCAGGCCTGGCCCCGTTCATCATCCGGATCCAGGACCGCAACCCGCCGCCCGTCCCGCGCGAGTTCCCGGGCCGCGGCAGCGCCTACCACGCCGCCGCCAACGACGATAACATCGTAACTGATCGCCACTTGCCTCCTGGACGAAACTATCTGGAACGTGCCTCCGTACGGCGATGCGACCGGCCACTTCAGGGGGAAAAGTAAATGATCCGGACCATTCTGGGCTTCTCGGTGTTTGCCGTAGTGGGCGTGCTGGCGATGAAGCTCCTGTTCTCGCTGCTCGGCGGTGTGCTTTCGATAATCGGGACCATTCTGGTGTGGGCCTTCTGGGGATTTGTCTTCTACCTGATTCTCAAGGTGGTGGCCCCCGACACTGCGGCGCGGGTGCGGGAAACCATCACCGGCAAGCCAGCCTGAACTGACGTTTCCCTGGAGCGCCAACGCGCCCGGCCTCCTGGCCGGGCGCGTTTGGCAAGCTTCAGGTCGCCGGCAGCGAAGTCACCGGCGGGTCATTCGAGGAATGCCGGGTGCGGGGCGGCAGCTTGATGTCCCGGCGCGAGCGCCAGAGCGAGAGCGCGGTGGCCCAGGGTGAGGTGCGTGACGCACGCTCCCTCCGGTCCATCCGTTCCACGGAGCGCACCCGCTCGATCCGGCGCGCATGCCTGGCTGCCAGCCCCAGCAGTTCCGCGTTTGCTGCCCAGCCCTCCGACCCCAGCAAGGCCCCGGTTGGCCGATCCTTGAAGGCATCCCGCAGCGTGACCAGCCGGAACGCAACGAACCCGCTGACAAGGTCGCGTACCCCGGGGACCCGCACCCGGCGGCCCAGCAACAGTGGAGCGGCACGCCGCACCAGCCGGTGGGCCCGGCCCGGCGTGCCGCGCAATTCGGCCTCGGCCACCACCAGGTCTGCGCCGCTCTCGATCTGCTTGACTAGCTCGGGCAGTGACGCTGCGTCGTGGGCGAAGTCGGCATGCATGAGGATAGCCGCATCGCGCCGGGGCCGGTCGGTGCGTTCCAGGGCCAGCCTGAGAAGCTCGGCTATCGAGGCCGCATAGCCCTGCCGCTCGTCATGGCGAATGACGGTCAGCGGCAGCACCCGGGCATACGGCTCCAGCACCTCGCGGGTGGCGTCAGTGGAAGCGTCGTCCACCACAAGCAACTGATACTCGCGGGGAAAGTCGGTGAACGTCTGGCGGACCTTCCAGAGCAGCAGGCCGACAGTGCGGGCCTCGTTGTGGGACGGGATGCAGACGTAGATCATGCTGGCGTTGCGTCCTCGGTCGGCAAGGGGAAACCGCCACTCTCTCGTCCATCCGCCGCCCGGGCGGCCGACGACAGGAGGGCGCGCAGTTCAGCCAGGCCGAACGGCTTGTGGAGCCAGGGCCGGTCCAGGCTTTCCAGAAAGGTAAGCGTGTCGCCCCGCACGGTGTCACCGGTGCTGAAGAACACCCGAGGTGCGACGTGCGGCGCCCGGCGCACGATTTCCTCGTAGAGCTCCCTCCCGCCCAGCCGGAGCATCCTGAGGTCGGTAAGGATCAGGTCGTGGCGCTCGGTGAGTGCCAGGGCGAGTGCCTCCTCGCCGTCGGTGGCGACTTTCACCTCGTGCCCCCATGCCTCGAGGGTTGACCGCATGTAATGGAGGATGTGGGGCTCGTCATCCACCACCAGCACCCGGAGGCAGCGGGTCACCGGTCGCACCGCGTCGGGCATCGGTGGATCGGGCTGGGGCTGTCCCTGCGGCAGCACCACGGTGAAAGTGGCGCCGGAACCGGCCACGCTCTCGACCGTAATGCGGCCTCCATGCTCCCGGACGATCCCCTGGCATATGGGGAGGCCGAGTCCGGTGCCGGGCTGTTCTGCCTTGGTGGTGAAGAACGGGTCGAAGATCCGGCTGGCGACTTCGGGCTCGATGCCGGGTCCGTCGTCGATGACGTCGATGGCCACACCGTCGAGGAAGCGCCGGGCCCTGAGCGTTACCGTGCCCGGGCGTCCGGTGGCGGCGATGGCCTGGGCAGCATTGGTGACCAGGTTCACGAACACCTGCTGGACCTTGGAGCTCTCAACCACCACCGGCGGCAGGTCCGGCTCGAACTCCACCACCGCCTGGACCCTGCTGGCCATCAGCGTGTTCTTGAGCAGCATCATGGTCGAGTCCAGCAGTTCAGCCAGGTTGGTCGCTGTGCGCTGGTTGTCGGTCTTGCGGGCAAAGCTCAGCAGGTTGCGCACGATGGTGGAGGCCCGCTCGGCCTCCTCCCGGATCACCGCGAGCGGCTCCCGCAGGTTGGGTGGCACATCCGTGAGCTCTGACAGGAAGTCGGCGAAGCCAACCACCGATGCGAGCGGGTTGTTGAGGTCGTGAGCCACACCCGCAACCAGGTGGCCCATCGCGGACAGCTTGGCACTCTGAATCAGCTGTTCCTGGAGCGATCGGGCCTCGGTTTCGTCCTCCAGCAGCAGCACCGTGGCACCGGCCTCGCCGCTGTCCACCCGGAACGCGCTTACCTGAAAGGAGCGCAACCCGATTCGCATTTCCGCAGGGACCCCGTCGGCGCGCTCCAGCAGTTGGGCAACGTCGTCTCGCCATTGGCGCAAGGCAACCTCGTGCCACGGTCGGCCAACCATCACGGCTGGAGGAACGTTCATCAGCTCGGAAAAGGCCCGGTTGGCACGGCGTATGCGCCCGGAACTGTCGACAATACAGAGCGCCAGGCTGAGGGCGTCCACCACTTCCTGCCAGGAGCGCCGTCCGTCGTCGTAAACATCGATCAGGCGGGCACTTTCCAGCGCGACCGCAGTGTAGGCGGCCAGGGCGCGAAGGTAGCTTTCGGCGAGGGGTGCGAAAGACCCCTGCGCGCCGCGCAACGCGATGCTGCCCAGCTGGCGGCTGCCGGTTTCGATGGGCACGACCCACCACTCATCGGCACGCTTCGCGAGGGGGTGGGACTGGCCATCGGGGGTCCCGGCAGCCGCGGTTTCGGGGTCGGGCCATGTGTAGCTGGAGGCGACGCCTTCGCCGTCACCCAGTGTGACCCCGATGCGGAGAGCGGCTGGCTCGAGCGCCGCGCGCAGTTCGTCGACCAGCAGCATGGTTATGGCGTCTGGCTGCAGCGTGCCGGCCAGCGCGCGGCCGAAGGCGGCAAGGCGGCCGGCCAGCTCGGCGGCGCCCGGCGATCGTGAGACCGGTGCAACTCCAACGGAAGGGTGCGACATGATCAAGGCCGATCTGCGCAGCCGGCTGACAGGGTCGGACCTGCGCTTGATGGTACTGCTGCTGGGCGGCGGCAGCGCTGCGCGGCGTGCCATCATCGAGCGCCAGCTGGAGACCGAGGGGCCCGACTCGCTGCTCGATTCGCCGGATCTCGCCGAGCGGCTTCGTGCAGTTCGCTCGCTGCTGGTACCGAGCGAGCCACTCTTCATGTACGTCATGGTGCGCCATGCACTGGTCCGTGCCGGCGTCACCGACCGCGGGATCGCGGACTACCTCGCGGCGCTACTGGTGGAGTTCGGCCGTCGCGATCGTGCCCTCCGGGTCGACTGGAACGACGATGCCCAGCATCGCTACCTGGTCGATATCGTCCGCGACCTGGAGTCCAGCAGCGGCGAGCGACGCTTCAAGGTAATGCTCCATCTCGGCAACTACGCCCTGTGGCTTGCCGGCATCTATCCGGATTATATCGCGGCGCGCCGCGCCCGGCATGGAGGTCCCGACCTGACGTATTACGACGCGCTGGGACAGCGCGGTTTCGTAATGGCTTCGGACCACGAGCTGGCCGACCGGCTGGGGCTGGAGGAGGTGCTGGCAGAAACGGCGGCCCGCTACCGCACCATTCGCGGGGCGCTCAATGGGGTAAGTGACCAGTATTTCTTTCCGGGGTCGGCAGCCGCCCGGCGCCCCGGAGACGGTCCGGCCAACTGACGGAACCGGCTCCTCAGCGAAGGAGGGAGTCCGGAAAGGTGGGACAGTTCGCGTCCTCATAGGTGCTGGTGTCCGCCTCTACGCCAATCAACGGCGCGCTGGACGCCCCGAAAGTGATCGTGCCAATCGCGGGGGCGCGCTCCACCGGGAGCCCCTCGTACAGCACCACTCCGCGAACCAGTTCCCCTGGCGCGGTCGCCAGCACCCCGAAACCGAGTGCGAATTCGCCTGGCGGCGTGCCCTCCACTCCGATGAGGAGGAGTGAGTCCGCCTCAGCAGAGCGGCCCGCGATTGCCCCATAGGCCGGTCCGCCCGCCACCCTGGCCACCAGCCTTCCGGGAACAGAATCGGGAGCGACACTCAAGGTCTGCCGCGGCACGCCGAACTGGCTCAGCAGTGACTGGGGTCCGATGACCGCAGCCAGCCCGCAGGCGGCGCGGGAGCCTTCGCGCGCTCCACCGCAGGCAGCCAGGAAGGCGACCAGGGCGGCGATGGGGAACCGGTACATGGCACGCTCCGTAGGGCCAGGAGGACTCGGTCAGTATTCCTAACATAATGCAACGTCGCGGTTTCGCCGTTTCGTCGCTTGACGCCGCCCCGAGCGGCCCGTAACGTTGCGTGTCCCGAAGCAGGAGTCTCGTGGGAGTTCTAGACGGCTTGCGAGCCAGGCTCGACCGGCTGCTGGCGGAGCACACGCGGTCCGACCCCAGGGCGGTCGCCGCCGGGCTGCGCGAAGCGGTCATTGAAGCGCGGGCGGCGGTCGCCGGCATGCGCGACCAGTTGGAGCGCAGCCGGCGAGAGCTGGACGTCGAGCGCAAGGCCCGCGATGACGCCGAACGCAGGGGCCGGCTCGCCCGGGACATAGACGACGAGGAGACCGCGAAGCTGGCCGACGTCTTCATCGACAAGCACGCAGGGCGGGTGGAACTGCTGGAGCGCAAGATCGCGGTGCAGGAGGATGAACTGCAGCTGGCCCAGCGCGAGCTGGAGCAGATGACCTCGGACTTCCGCGCCGCCCAGGCGGGAGGAACCCGGCTCAGGGAGACCCAGGAGCACGCGTGGCGCGACATCGAGGCGGCCGGCGGAACCAGGCCCGAGCTCGATCTCGAGTCCGAACTGCTCAAGGCCCAGGCCGATCGCAAGCTGCACGAAGCGGCAGTGGAAGCCCAGCTGGCCCATCTCAAGAAGCAACTCGGAAAAGATCGCGGCTGACCGCCGCCCCATTCGTCCACCGGGAGCTCTCTCTTGGCATACGCCTCTCCGTCCCCATCCGGCGCCGACTCCGCCTCAATTGCTGACCGCAGCTTCTTCGGCCATCCGGCAGGGCTCTCCACCCTCTTCTTCACCGAGATGTGGGA
>LLBY010001056.1_pt1 | contig 12822 bp, 12 predicted proteins | sample 1489401 | NCBI WGS metagenome assembly LLBY01 (sample SAMN04092656, study PRJNA295927) | soil metagenome | biome: Soil prokaryotic community; feature: Bulk soil; isolation source: soil from tomato rhizosphere | host: tomato cultivar Hawaii 7996 | place: South Korea | collected 2011-11-01 | reverse complement strand
GACGGCGGCCGCGGCGGCGACGTGATCCTCGTGGGCGACGACGACACGAACAACCTCATCGACTACAAATACAAACCGCACTGGAAGGCCGAGCGCGGCGAGCACGGCACGGGCAAGGACTGCCACGGTCGCGAGGGCAAGCCCGCCCTCCTGCGCATGCCGCTCGGCACCATCGTCATCAACGAGGAGAACGACGCCGTCGTCGCCGAGATCACCGAGGACGGCCAGCGCGTCGTGCTCTGCGCCGGCGGCAACGGCGGCTGGGGCAACCCCCACTTCAAGACCTCCACCAACCGCGCGCCGCGCACCGCGCTGCCCGGCCTGGAGGGCGAGGCGGGCAGCTTCCGCCTCGTGCTCAAATCCATCGCCGACGTCGGCCTGGTGGGCTTCCCCAACGCGGGCAAATCCTCCCTCACCCGCGCCATCACCAAGGCCCGCCCGAAGGCCGCCGCCTATCCCTTCACCACGCTCCATCCCCAGATCGGCGTGATCGAGTACGTGGACACCTACGACCGCCTGCTGCTCGCCGACGTGCCCGGCCTCATCGCCGGCGCGAGCGACAATCGCGGCCTCGGCCACCGCTTCCTGCGCCACATCGAGCGCTGTACCCTGCTCATGTTCCTGCTCGACATGGCCGGCGCCGACGACCGCGACCCGCGCGAGGACTACGCCACGCTGCTCGCCGAGCTGAAGGCCTACGATCCGAAGCTGCTGAAAAAACCCCGTCTTGTCGTCGCCAACAAAACCGACCTGCCCGCGGCGAAGAAAAACCTCACCGCCTTCAAGAAGAAGTACAAGGTCGATATCCTCCAGATCTCCTGCCTCACCGGCGACGGTCTCGACAAACTCAAGACCGCCGTGCGCGCCCGCGTCATCAAGCACGGCGGAAAGCCCCGTGTCATGTCCCGCCCGCGCGTCCTTCTGGACTAGGGGCTTTTCCCGTGTTCGCCCGCTCGCCTTTGTTCGTTTCGTAAATTCCGATTCCTCGCATGGCCGCCGTCCCCGCCCCCGCCCCCACGCCCGCCGAAATCCGTTCCCTGTTGATGCGCGCCAACCGCCTGCTCGGCGCCAGTCTGGTCGAGGCCAATCTCGTGACGGTCGATCAGCTGGAAAGCGCCAACGAAAAACTGCTCGAGCTGATCTCCGAGGGCACTCCGCGCCAGTGCACCCTGCTGGGCGTGCTGGCCTACGACCTGAAGGTCCTCAAGGAGGAGGACGTGCTCCAGCACTGCGTTGACGAGTACAACATCGGCCTCATCGACCTGCGCTCCTACGACGGTTCCGACGAGGTGAAGTCGCGGCTCAACCACGCCGCCTGCTGGGCCACCTGGACCGTGCCCTTCGACCGCGAGGACGATTTCACCCTTGTCGCCAGCGCCTACTACCTCAGCCCGGCCGTGCGCACGTTCTGGGAAAAACAACTCGGCGACCAGGTGATCTGGTATGGCACCACCCTCGACGAGATCGCCGAAACCCTGGATCGCCTCGCCGCCAGCAAGAGCTGAGCGCGCCGCCCGGCCCCGTCGTACTCTCTTCGCCCGTCCCCCGCCCCGACTCCCTTCACGCACCGTCATGCCGCTCGGAAAACTTCAGCTTCAGGTCATTCAACAACTCGAGAAACAGGGGCGGCTCGCGCCCGAGCAGGTGGCGGCCATCAGCTCCCGCCCCGAGGAAATTTCGGGCGACGACCTGGACAAGCTGCTGCTCGAGCAAAACGGCGTCACCTCCACCCAGCTCTTCGTGGCCAAGGCGCTCGCCTACCGCCTCGCCCCGTTTTTCGCCGCCAAGTTTCGCGTCACCGCGACCACCTACGAGCGCGTGCCGCAGGAGTTTTGCCAGGAGAACCTTTGCCTCCCGATAGGCTACGCGGGCGAGACTCTCCTGCTCGCCGTCGCCAACGCCTTTGACCTCTCCATCCCGCACAAGGTCGGCGAGATGACCGGCAAGCGCGTGGTGCGTCTGCTCGCGCGCGAGAAGGATATTCGCGACAAGTTCGCCACCGAAAGGGCCCGCCCCGCCGGCTTCGACGACGTCGTCGGCGCCATCGGCAAGGAATACGGCGCCGAGGTTGACGACGAAGGCGACGTGGACGTCACCGAGGACTCCGCCCCCATCGTGCAGCTGGCCAACCGCATCATCGAGGACGCGTATTATCTGGGCACGTCCGACATCCACATCGAGCCGTGGGAAAAGGAGATCATCGTTCGCTACCGCGTGGACGGCGTGTGCCAGGAAAAACTCCGCGTGCCGCGCAAGGTCGGCCCCGCGCTCGTCGCCCGCCTGAAGATCATGTGCAACCTCGACATCGCCGAGCGTCGCCTGCCGCAGGACGGTCGTATCGTGTTCAAGCAATACACGAAGAAGGGCATCGACATCGACCTTCGCGTCTCGACCGCCCCGCTCAACCACGGCGAAGGCGTCGTGATGCGTATTCTCGACAAGCAGAAGTCCACCCTGCCGCTCACCGCGCTCGGTTTTTCCGAGGAGAATCTCGCCAAGTATCGCGACTGCATCCGCCAGCCCTACGGCATGATCCTGCACTGCGGCCCGACCGGCTCCGGCAAGTCGATGACGCTCTATTCCGCGCTCGGCGAGATCAACGCCCCCGACATCGTCATCCGCACCGCCGAGGACCCGATCGAATACACCCTGCAAGGCATCAACCAGATGCAGATGCACCGCCAGATCGGGCTCACCTTCGCCAGCGCCCTGCGCGCCTTTCTGCGTCAGGATCCCGACATCATCCTGGTGGGCGAAATTCGCGACAAGGAGACCGCCAACATCTCGGTCGAGGCCGCGCTCACCGGCCATTTGCTCATCTCGACGCTGCACACCAACGACGCGCCCAGCACCATCGCGCGTCTGACCGACATGGGCATCGAGCCCTTCATGATCAGCTCCTCCCTGCTTTGCGTCTGCGCCCAGCGCCTCATGCGCCGCGTCTGCAAACAGTGCAAGGTGGCCTACGAGCCGCAGGGCCGGGAAAAGCTGTTGTTGGAAACCGCGCTCGGCTGGTCCGGCACCATTTACAAGGCCCATCCCAAGGGCTGCCCGAAGTGCAACTCGACCGGCTACAAGGGCCGTCTCGGCATCCACGAGCTCATGGTTTCGAACAACGAGCTCATCGAGGGCATCAACAAGGGCCTCGAGGCCGCCGAGCTGAAGAAGATCGCGATGCGCGCCGGCATGAAAACCTTGCACCAGGACAGCCTGTTGAAGGTGAAGGAAGGCCTTACCACGCTGGAGGAGGCCATCGCCACCGTTCCGCCGGACATGACCTGAGCCGCGAACGCGGACGGCATCCGGCGCACGAAGACGTCGATCGGCCAAGTGGAGCTTAGCGTTTAAAAAACACTGTCGGACACGGATCGTGCCGAGCCGGGGCTCGGCGTTCCCGGGTGTCGTTCGCCCGCGCGCAGGATGCCTTGTCGTGCGCCCGACCGCGGCGCGCGCGGGCAAAAAGAACCCCGCTCTTGGTGGACACGGGTTGCCAAAATGGCGGGAGGGACGGGACTCGTCCAAGCCTGCGCAGCAGGCTTGGTTTGACACCCGCGCGGAGCCGCGAAGCGGCGGGGTCGCGGCTCGAGGCCCGGCCATCCGGGAGCGGGTCGCGCGGGCAAAAAAGAACCCCGGTCTTTGTGGGACCGGGGTTGCCAAAATGGCGGGATGGACGGGACTCGAACCCGCGACCTTCTGCGTGACAGGCAGACGCTCTAACCAGCTGAGCTACCACCCCGTGATGGGGAAGAGGTGCGGACCGTAGAAGTCGCGCCGCATCGGTCAAGAGAGTTTTGGATACTTTTTTTCATGCCGCGTTATTTCGGCGAAAAACGGCTCGGCGTGCAGGCGTTCAACACCTCGCGCCAGAGCGCCGTTTCGCCCGGGATGCCGTGCTGGTCGAGCTCGGCGGCGATCATGGTCTCGGTGGGCTCGACGACGGCGTGTTTCGGGTCCGCCGGCCACTCGGGGCGCAGGCGACGCGTGAGCGCCCAGCAGGCCCAGGCGCGGGTGGCGCGTTGCGCGCGGCGGGGCTCGTTCATGCGGTCCGCGTAGTGTTGAAAATGCACGCGCGGATTGCCGATGAAGATGTCGGGCGGGGTGTGGGTCAAAAACCACGCCATCGCCGCGTAGGGCATGGGCCAGGCGATTACCTCGGGCTCGTGGCCGAGCACGTCGGCCCCCATGGCGCGGTCGAGGCAGAGCACGGCGCGCGCGGCGAGGCCGCGTTGCCAGAGCGAGTGGCCGTATTCGAGGCAGCTCAGGTAGAAGGCGCCGTCGCGCGCGGTGTCGTGGCGGGAAAGGTGCCGGTGGTCGATGCCCGGAGTCGGCGCGGGCAACTGCGGGCAGGGTGGAAGCGGATGGGCGGACATGGCGGGGAGAATGTCCAATGACCAATGTCCAATGACCAATGTAGAATTTAACCACGGAGTGCACCGAATGCACGGAGTGAAAAATACCGTCGCCTCTCGATTGCTCGGCCCCCGGTCTGATTCCGTGTATTCGGTGTGATCCGTGGTCAAAACTCGGGGCGCCGACGGACGCGGGGCGTTGCGTTTTGGCGTGGGACGGCGTGGGGTCGGCGGCTTTGGCGATGACGGACACGGAGACAACTTTTGAGCCGGGCGTGCGGGCGGATGCGCGCGCGGTGCAGCGCGCGTGGCTGCGGGTCGGCGTCGGGCTCGCGGTGGCGGCGCAGGCGATGGTGTTCTCGCTGGCGGTGAACCTCACGCCGGCCGAGGGCGCGGCGTATTGGCTGGTGCACGGCGGGCTGATCGCGAGCGCGGCGGGTGTATTGGTTTTTCTGGGACGCGATCTTTTGGGCGAGGCGTGGGCGGCGCTGCGCGCGCGGCGTGTGTCGATCGACCTGTTGTTTTTGGTGACGCTGCTCGGCGCGCTCGGCGGGTCGCTGACGAGCACCTTCGCGGGCACGGGCTCGGTTTATTACGAGGTGGTGGCGGTGCTGGTGGTGGTGCACACGGTGGGCAAGATGGTCGGCGCGCGCAGCCGGGCGGCGGCCTTGCGGGCGGCGGACGGGGTGGCGGAGAAATACGAGCGCTGCACGGTGCGGCGGGACGACGGGGGCGAGGAGACGCGGGCGGTGGCGGGGCTGCGCGGCGGCGAGGCGGTGGTGGTGACGGCGGGCGCGGCGATCTGCGTGGACGGCGTGATCGCGGAGGGCCGGGCCTACGTGGAGGAGGCGGCGATGACGGGCGAATGGCGGCCGGTGTCGCGCGGGCCGGGCGAGCGGGTGTGGGCGGGCTCGCACGCGGTGGACGGGCGGCTGCTGGTCGTCGCCGACGGCGGCGCGCGGCGGCTCGACGGCGTGCTGCGCGCGGTGGCGGAGGCGCGGCTGGCTCCGTCGGAGTTGCAGGCCCAGGCCGACCGCTTGATGGCGTGGTGGCTGCCGGTGGTGACGGGCGTGGCGGCGGCGACCTTCGCGGGCTGGCTGGCGGGCGGCGCGCCGTGGGAACGGGCTTTGTTCAACGCGATGGCGGTGCTGCTGGTGGCGTGTCCCTGCGCGATGGGGCTGGCGACGCCGGTGGCGGTGTGGGGCGGGCTGGCGCGGCTGGCGCGCGGCGGCATCGTGGCGCGCAGCGGGGATTTTTTGGCGGCGCTGGCGCGGGTGGACACGGTGTGTTTCGACAAGACCGGCACCCTCTCGGAGGAGCGTCTCACCGTGCTCGGCTGGGAATTCGAGCCGGCCTGGCGTGGACGCGAGGCGGAGCTGCGCGGCGTGGTGGCGGCGCTGGAGCGCGGCCTGGCGCACCCGGTGGCGCGGGCGCTGGCTGCGTCGGTTGACGTGGAGGCCTCGGAAAAGTGTAACCAATTTGGTTACGCTTTTCAGGGCTGGCGTGCGGTGGCTGGCGAAGGGGTGGAAGCGAGTGTGGATGGATGGGGAAAGGTGCGGGTGGGGGAGCGTGAATTTTGCGGTGGAACCGCGAGGACGGAAACGGAAGCGGGGAAAATGGTTTGGGTGGCGGTCGAGGGCATGGTCGCGGCGCGGGTGCGCCTGGGCGAGACGTGGCGCGAAGGGGTGGAGGAGACGGTCTCGGAGCTGCGGGCGCTGGGGGTGGAGCCGGAGGTTTTGACCGGTGATGCGACGGCGCGGGAAATCGGATCGTGTAACCAATTTGGTTACACTTTGCCGGTGCGGGCGGGGTTGAGCCCGGCGGAGAAAACGGCGCGGGTGGAGGCGTTGCGCGCGGAGGGACGGCGGGTGTTGTTTGCGGGCGACGGGGTGAACGACGCGGCGGCGATGGGCGCGGCGGATTGCTCGCTCGCGCTGCGCGGCGGCAGCGAGCTGGCCCGCGCGGCGGCGACGGCGGTGTGCGCGGGCGAGGATCTGCGGCGCCTGCCCGAGGCGGTGCGGGTGGCGCGCGCCGTGTTGGCGGGCGTGCGCGGAAATCTGCGCTTCGCGGCCGGCTACAACCTCGCGGGCATGGCCCTGGCGGCGGGCGGCGTGCTGCACCCGGTGGCGGCGGCCTTGCTCATGGTGGGATCGAGCGCGTGGGTGGGCGTGCGCGCGATGCGCAGCGCGGAACGGGCGGGCGGAAGTTGACCTTTTACGGGAGGCGGCGGAGGGCGACGAGGGTGATGTCGTCGGCCTGGGGGGCGTCGGCCTGGTAGGCGAGCACGTCGGCGAGCACCAGCTCGACCGCCTCGGTGGCGGAGGCGAAGGCGGGGCGCGAGAGCAGGCGGTGCAGGCGCGCGTCACCGTAGAGGGTCTGGGCGGCGTCCATGGCCTCGCTCACGCCATCGGTGTAAACGAGCAGCGTGTCGCCGGGGGCGAGACGAGTGTGGTGGGTGGGGTAAACGTGCGTGTCGAACACGGCGAGCGGGGTGGCGCGCGGGGCTTCGAGGGTGGAAAGGGTGGCGTCGGCGCGGAGCACGAAGGGCGAGGGGTGGCCGCAGTTGGTCCACGCGAGGTCGCCGGTGGAGGGATCAAAGAGGGCGGCGAAGGTGGTGACGAATTGCAGGGTGTCGTTGCGCTCGCAGAGCAGGCGGTTGACGCGCGTGAGCAGTTCGCCGGGCTCGCTCGCGGTGGCGGCGAGGGCGCGGATGGCGGTGGCGGTGACGGCCATGAAGAGCGCGGCGGAGACGCCCTTGCCGGAGACGTCGCCGACCACGAGCAGGAAGCGCCCGTCGGCGAGGAAGAAACCGTCGTAGAGGTCGCCGCCGGCCTCGCGGGCGGGTTTGATGCGGGCGGCAAAATCGATCCGGGCGCGCTGGTCGGCGGGCAAGGGCGGCGGGAGAAAGCCGGCCTGGATCTCGCCGGCGATGCGGAGCTCGCTCTCGATGGCCTCGCGGCGGGCGGTGGCGGCGCGGAGCTCGTCGAGGTAGGCGTGGAGGCGGGCGACGAGGTGTTCGAGGGCGAGCGCGACGGCGCCGACCTCGTCGGGGCGGCGCGCGGCGGTGGCGACGGCGGCGCGATCCCAGTCGGACTCGCCGAAGCGGCTGGCGGCGAGGCCGCGGATGGCGTGGGCGAGGCGGGCGAGCGGGTCCTTGATCTCGGTGTTGCTGTAGGCGACGCGTTCGGCGAGCAGGCCGGCGACGTGGCGGTGCATGGCGGCGGCGAGAGCGGGCTGGGTTTGCTCGACGGCGAGGAGCTGAGCGGCGGTGAGTCGCCAGAGGCGCGAGGGCGCGAGGGTTTCCACGGTGGCGGCGCGGGTGTCGCGACGGTAGAGGGCCATCTCGCCGATGCATTGGCCGGGGCCGAAGCGGCGCACGGGCACGCGACCGGCGCCGGGGACCTCGAGGACGACGGCGAGTTCGCCGTGCTCGACGAAGTAGAGCGAATCGGCGGGGTCGCCCTGGCGAAAGAGCGCGGTGTCGGCGGGGAGCGACACGCTTTCCAGATGGCGAATCCACGTGGCGCGTCCGGCGGAGTCGGGGGCGAAAGGCGCGAGGGAGTCGGAGCTGGGGGGCGGGGTGTTCACGGCGATTTCACGGATGGCGCATTGGGGCGGGGACGGTGGGCGGGCGCGAGCGTGAAGCGTGCGGGCGGCGCGGCACGGGGGAGACGGGGACGGAAGGATTTAACCACGAAAGACACGAAATACACGAAAAGGACGGAAGGCGGAGACGGCGGAAGCGGGCACAAAAAAACGGGGCCCGGTGAGGGGCCCCGTTTTGGGGGAGTTTTTCTCAGGCGCCGAGATCGACGTGGGGGTCGATGTCGGCGTCGTAGTCGATGCCGGGGAGGCCGAAGCCGAAGAGCTTTAAGAACTCCTCGCGGTAGCCGGCGATGTCGGTGAGGGCGGCGAGGTTTTCGGTGGTGACCTGGGGCCAGAGCGCGGCGACCTCGGCCTGCACGTCGGGCTTCATCTCGAGGTCGTCGATGCGCACGCGGCCGGCGTCGTCGAAGAGGAGGCCGGTGCCGCCATACATCTGGTCGCGGAAGAGGCGGTCGATCTGCTCGATGCAGCCCTCGTGGGTGCCCTTGGCCTTCATGATCTTGTAGAGCATGGAGATGTAGAGGGGGACGACGGGGATGGCGGAGCTGGCCTGGGTGACGAGGGCCTTGTTGACGGAGATGAAGGCGCGGCCGTAGCCGTTGACCTTGAGGGTGGCGTCGATGGCTTTGGCGGCGCGTTCGAGGTCGTTTTTGGCGAGGCCGATGGTGCCGTTTTTGTAGATGGGCCAGGTGAGCTCGGGCCCGATGTAGGAGTAGGCGACGGAGGTGGCGCCGGGGGCGAGGAGCTTGGCCTCGTCGAGGGCGTTGATCCACATCTCCCAATCCTCGCCGCCCATGACCGCGCGGGTGTCGTCGATCTCGGCCTGGTTGGCGGGCTCGATGGTGATGTCGGAGACGATGCCCTTGTCGGTATCGACGGTTTTGTTGGAGTAGGTCTGGCCGACGGGTTTCAGGACGGACTTGTGGGTGACGCCGGTCTTGGGGTGGGTGCGGCGCGGGGAGGCGAGGGAGTAAACGACGAGGTCCACCTGGCCGAGGTCGGCCTTGATGGCGGCAAGCACGTCGGTCTTGAGCTGGTCGGAGAAGGCGTCGCCGTTGAAATTCTTGACGTAGAGGCCGGCCTTTTTGGCGGCGGCGGTGAAGGCGGCGGTGTTATACCAGCCCGGGGTGGCCTGTTTCTCGGGATCGGAGGGGCGCTCGAAAAACACGCCGATGGTGGCGGCGCCGGAGCCGAAGGCGGCGGAGATGCGCGAGGCGAGGCCGTAGCCGGTGGAGGAGCCGATCACGAGGACCTTTTTGGGGCCTTTGGCGAGGGGGCCGCGGGCCTTGACGTAGTCGATTTGTTCCTGGACGTGGGCGGCGCAGCCGGCGGGGTGGGCGGTGACGCAGACGAAGCCGCGAACTTTGGGTTTGATGACCATAAGGGGAGGGAGGTTGGTGGGGGGAAAAAGGCCGTCCAGAACGTTTTAAGGGGCGGGCGGGACGGGCGCGGACATTTGGGGCGAGGACGACGCGGCGGCCGCGTCGCGGGCGAGGCGGGTCTGGGCGGCGGCGAGGATGCGCTCGGCCTCGAGGTGCTGGCGGAGCAGGCGGACCTCCTGCGAGAGGCTTTCGTTTTCGAGGCGCAGCAGCTCGAGAGTCTGGCGGTCGCGGCGGGCGGTGGAGGGCTGGACGGCGATGAACGCGAGGGAGCCGGCGAGGGCGATGGCGGCGAGGAGCGGGCGCAGGGGAATGCGGGCGGAGGAGGGCATCGGGCGGGATCAGTTGAGCAACCAAAGCCCGATGACGCCGAGCACGATCAGCGTGGCGATGACGCGCACGGCGGCGCGTTCCTGGCGGGTGAGTTTGTGCAGCATGCCGGTGGGATCGTGGGATCAGGGGGCGAAACGAGGAGGAGGGGAGTAGTGTGCGTAGAGGGCGTAGGTGACCTCGAGCGGGAGCGGTTGCAGGACGGGCAGAAAATTTTGCAGGCGCACGGCGGGCGAGGGATTGAGCAAGGCGTCCCGCACGGCGGCAAGGGCGCGGAAATCGCGTCCGGCGGCGGCGTTGACCCACGTCGCGGCGCGGGCGGTGAGCTCGACGTCGCGGTGCACGCCGCAGGCGGCGAAAAAAGCGAGCAGCTGCGGATAGACGGCGTCGCCGGCGGGAATCGGCTCGCGCTCGAGTTTGTCGGCGTAGGCGGCGAGCAGATCGGGCGCGGGGTGGGCGATGAGGTGGCTGCTCAACAACTCGCAGATTGCGGGGTGGGTGGGCTGGGCGAGGAGCTGGCGCACCAGCGAGGCGCGCTCCGCGTCGCGCCCGAGCGTGGCGAGCGCGTCGAGCCGGAGGCGGGCTTTTTCCCGGTCGCCGAGCGGACCCTCGCGGCGGCTCGCGATCGGCAGGACCAGGTCGCCGCGCCCCTCCTCCAGCAGGCGGCGCGGCCAATGGTAGGAGGCAAACGCGTCGGTGGCCTCGGCGGCGAGGCGGGCGAGCAGTTCGACGCGCGCGTCGGCCGGCGCGGTGTAGAGCGTTTGTTCGGCGCGCAGGAGCGGGGCGAGGTTGGAGGGCAGCTTTGCGTTGGCCAGCAGGTGGCTGATGGCGGAGCTTTCGCCCAGCTGACGGGTGGCGAAAAGAAAGGCCTGCAGCCAGGCGGCGCCGGGGGCCGGACCGGAGTTTAGCAGGCGCTCGCCCGCGATGCGTTGCGCGGATCCGAAATCGCCGCGCGCGAGCAAGGCGCGATACCAGGCCTGCGCGATTTCGGCGCGATGGTCGGGGTGATCGGCGAACAGGCGCGCGTAGGTCTGGTCGGAGAGCAGGGGCTGGCCGGTTTGCCTGAGCTGGGCCAGGAGCAGGCCGGCGCGGTGGTCGCGCGGGTTGAGCTCGTAGGCGTTGCTCAGGTGCAGCAGGGATTCCGCGACCCGCCCGTGCGACTGCGCCTCGCGGGCGCGATCGAGGTAAAAGGCGGACTGCATCTGGCGAAATTCGCGCCATGCCGGCGGCCAGACGATCTGGGTGTAACGCACCTCGTAGCCGATGCCGCGCAGCAGGCCGAAGAGCGCGAGGCTGAGGATCAGCAGGGCGAGCGCCGCGCCCGCGCCGAGCAGGCCGAGCGCGCGGCCCCAGAACGGGCGCACGTCCCCGGCGTTGGCGGAGCAGACCCAGGAGCCGTCGGCGCCGCGGGCGAGCAGCGGGCAGACGACGCGGAAGCGCGCGGGCGAGTGGTAATCGGACGCGGCGTCGCAACCCGTCTCCATGGCGCGGCCCGAGTCGCTGGGCACCTGGCAGGGGCAACGACCGCGCCGGCCGCGGGCGATGTGCCAGCTCTTGCGCGCGTTCCAGAAGAGGGCGCCCCAACCGAGGCGAAAGGTATCGGTCAACCAGCCAAGCACGGGGCGCACGCTGCGCGGCGACGCGACCGAGCGCGAGCGGGAAAGCGCACCGGCGAGCATGCCGGCCAAACCCGCGGAAAACCGCCCGGCGCGCTGGCGAAGCGGGTAACTTGGGTTTTGGTCGGACGTCTCTCCAGTTTCTTGCAGCGCGAAACCAACCATCCCAAAGCATCCATGAAATCCGTCACCATCCTCTCCTCCCTGCGCCGCGGTCTGTTCGCCGCCGGCTTCTTCGCCGCCAGCCTCCTGGGCGCGGCCACCGTCGGCGAGCCCGCGCCGGCCTTCACCCTCACCGATCTCGACGGCGCCACGCACAATCTCGCGGACTTCAAGGGCAAGACCGTGGTGCTCGAGTGGGTCAACCCCGAGTGCCCCTTCGTGGTGAAGCACTACGAGAAGAGCGGCAACATCCCCGCCACGCAAAAGGCCGCCACGGCGGACGGCGTGGTCTGGCTGCAAATCAACTCGGCCGCGGCCGGCAAGCAGGGCGACTACGACGCCGCCAAGGCCAAGGCCTGGCAGTCGAAGAACAGCGTCGCCGCCACCGCCTACCTTCGCGATCCGGACGGCAAGGTCGGCAAGGCCTACGGCGCCGTCACCACGCCCCACATCTACGTGATCAACCCCGAGGGCACGCTGGTCTATAACGGCGGCATCGACGACAAGCCCACCGCCAACCCCAAGGACATCGAGGGCGCGGAAAACTTCGCCAAGGCCGCCCTCGCCGCGGTCAAGGCCGGCGAGCCCGTCGCCAAACCCAACACCAAGCCCTACGGCTGCGCGGTGAAATACTGAGCGATCCGCGGGCAGCCGCCCGCTTCTCAAGCGCCGCCCCGTCCGGGCGGCGCTTTTTCGTGTCCGTCGTCGGCGCGGACCTCAGCCGACCGGGGCGAAGCGCGGCGTGGTGCGGCCTTCGTAAGTGACGGGCTCGCTCCACATCGCGTGCGGGCGCACCCAGAGCACGTCGTCGCAGCGCGCGCCGTCCGCGTCGAGGCAGCGGTAGAGCACCAGCGGGGCGAGCTCCTCGGAGTGGCGCACGATGCCGACGACCTCGTAGAGGTGGCCCTTGTAGTGGCGGTAAACGCCGTTGGCGGGCGTGACGGGGAGCGGGGGGACGGGATCGTTGCGGGCCATGATGGGAAAGGACGGTGGGGCGGATGAACGGGGCGGCAAGTCGGCGATGAGGGGGCGCTTTCAGGCTCGCGCCGACGCGGGCGCGGGGCCTCGCATACGCCGGTGCAAACGTCGGAGGCAAAACCCACCGTCGGCGAGACGCCGGCGGACCTGATCGTCCGCGCGGCGGGCGATGCGCGGCGTTTTTTCCGGCTCGACGGACCGGCCGGGCCCGGCGACTGGCGCGTGGCCGGGGCGGGGCGCGAGACGCTGGCGGCGGGGGCCTACGCGCAATGGCGGGATTTTCCGTATCACAAGATCGAATACATCTCGGCCGGCCGCGGCTGGGTGGAGCTGGGCGGCCTGCGGCAGGCGCTGGCGGCGGGCTCGGTCTATGCGGCGGCGCCGGACGCGCGCGTGGGCCTG
>LLBY010016211.1_pt2 | contig 12832 bp, 8 predicted proteins | sample 1489401 | NCBI WGS metagenome assembly LLBY01 (sample SAMN04092656, study PRJNA295927) | soil metagenome | biome: Soil prokaryotic community; feature: Bulk soil; isolation source: soil from tomato rhizosphere | host: tomato cultivar Hawaii 7996 | place: South Korea | collected 2011-11-01 | reverse complement strand
GACGGGCCGATGAAGGCGGTCACGCGGTTGTCCGCAAGGCGGAGGTTGATGTCGAAGAGCGCCTGCTTCGCGCCGTAGTAGAAATCGAGGTTCTCGATCTCGATCAGGGTCCGGGCGCGCTCGTCGCCCGCCGGGGCGGAGGACGCGGGCGGCGTGGCGAAGGAGCGGGGGCGGGGGGCGGCGGACGAGGCGGATTCCATGGTCGCGGCGGAGGTGGAGCGTGCGGGGGAAGGAGGCGGGAGAGTGGCGGGATTCATGACGGCGGGCGAGACGGGATGCGCGGGCGGCGGCGGCCTACCACTTGTAGCGGCCGCGGAGCTTGGTGCGCAGGATGATCGAGCTCGCGGCGATGAGGGCGACGATGCCCAGAAACACGAAGGCGGTGCCGTATTGCACGCGCTGGGTGTATTCGTTCTGCGGGATCTTCGAGGAGACGACGTAGATGTGGTAGGGCAGCGCCATGACGCCCTGGAAAAAGAAGTCCGAGACCTCGTCCACGTCCCACGGCAGCTTGTCGCGCACCACGTAGGCGGCGGTGAACATGATCGGGGCGGTCTCGCCGGCCACGCGGGCGATGCCGAGGATGGACGAGGTGAGGATGCCGGGCAGCGCGTAGGGCAGCACGTTCTTGCGGATGGTCTGCCACTTGGTCGCCCCGAGCGCGAGCGAGCCCTCGCGAAAGCCCTTCGGCACCGCCTTCAAGGCCTCCTCCGACGCGGTGATGACCACCGGCAGGACCATGAACGCGAGGGTGAACCAGCCCGCCAGCAGCGACACGTTCCAGTCGAAATAGAGCACGAACATCGCGAAGCCGAAGAGGCCGAAAACGATCGAAGGCACGCCGGCGAGATTGAGGATGGAGAGGCGCACGAAACGCACGAACGCGCCGTCCCGCGCATATTCGCTGAGGAAGATCGCCGAGGCCACGCCGAGCACCAGCGCGATGCTCATCGAGCCGACGACCAGCAACACGGTGCCGACGATGCAGGGCCAGATGCCGCCGGCGGCATAGACGTAGCTCTGCGCGGAGAACTTCGGCGCGGGCAGCCCGGCGGCGGCGGCGGCGGCGGTCTCGGCCTCGCGAAAGGCCCGGTAGGCGGTGTCGCCCAGCTCGCGTTTTTCGCCTTCGTGGGTGAAGACATGCAGCGTCTCGGGCGCCTCGAACAGGAAGGTGTTGGTCACATACGGGAACGACTCGGTGCGCGCGAAGCCGCGCGCGACGGCGGGCGCGCCTTTCCAGACGATGTCGGCGAAAACGAACAGGCCGCAGAACAACACGAGATAGGTCGCGAGGCGGAAAACCCACGCGACCGCCCTTTCGGCGCGGCGCGCGGGACCCGGGCGGGCGGCGAAGGGATTGTGCGGCGCGACGGCCTCGGCGGCGGCGGAACGGATGACGGGCGCGGAAGGGTTCATGGGTGGCGCGGGGGCGGCTCAGCCGATGGAGATCTTGTAGCGGCGCACGATTTTTTGCGCGAGGAAGTTGATGAGCAGGGCGATCAGGAAGAGCAGCAGGCCGACCACGAAAAGCGCGCGGTAGTGGATGCTGCCCGGCACGACCTCGCCCATCTCCTGGGCGATGATTCCGGTCATGGTGTGGACAGGCTGGGTGATGACCGAGAGACCCTCGGAAAAATCCGGGATGGCGATGCGGTTGCCCGCGCAGAGCAGCACGACCATGGTCTCGCCGATCACGCGGCCGAGGCCGAGCAGCACCGCCGAGATGATGCCGGAGAGCGAGGCCGGCACGATGATGCGCAGGATGGTCTGGAGCCGCGTGGCGCCGAGCGCGTAGGAGGCCTCCTTGAAGGCGCGGGGCACGTTGTTGATCGCGTCCTCCGCGAGGGTGAAAATCGTCGGCACCGCGATGAGGCCGAGCAGGCAGCCGGCCGTGAGGGCGTTGAGCCGTTCGGCGAAGGGAAAGCCGGGAAACCAGGACAACCAATCCCAGCCCGAGGCGGCGCGCAAAAACTCGCCGAGCACCGCGATGCCGAAAAAGCCGAGCACGACGGACGGGATCGCGGAGATAAACTCGATGGTCGGCTTGATCGCGCGCTGCTCGGCGGGGCTGGCGAGCTGGTTCACATAGATGGCGGCGCCGACGCCGAGCGGCACGGCGATGGTGAGCGCGATGACCGAGACGAGGAGCGAGCCGGTGAAGAGCGGGATCACGCCATACCAGTCCTGCCAGAAACTCGCGGTCAGCCACTGACGCCCGAAAATGAAGGCGGTGAAGGCCTCGGCAAACGAGACCGGCACGGTGTGGTCCCACCTGCGCATGGCCTCGAGCGTGGCTGGGAAGCCGCCCACGTAGTCGCCGGTGAGTTCCTGGAAGCGCGTGAAACGCGCGGCCAGCTCGGGCGTGGGCAGCGCCGGGGGCGTGGCGACGAGCTCGCGCAAGGTCTGGCCGAAGGTGGCGCTGGTTTCCTCGTAGATCGAAAGCGTGCCGGTGAGCGCGGCGAGCTCGGCCGCGAAGTCGATGGTCTCGAGCTCCACCGCGGCGGCCTCGTCGGGCTTGCCGGCGGCGATCAGCTGGCCGCGTTGCTCGAGGCGGTTGAGGTTGTTGATGTGGCGGGTCTTGATCGCCACCGCGACGTCGCCGAGCTCGGAGCGCAGGCCGCGGACGGGCTCGGCGGCGTCGGCGAAGCGACCGGCGAAATCGTCAAACCCGTCGAGGCGGGCGTTGGCGTCGGCGACGGCGAGGCCGTCGACCTCCATGTGGTGGCGCAGCGTGCGCAGGCGCAGGTCGGAGAGGTAGCGGGTGAGCGCGGTGTGGTCGTCCTCCTGCGCGCGGATGAAATCGACGTATTCGAGGCCGGCCTGGCGGTAGATGGTGAGGTTGTCCTGGTTTTGCCGGAAGAAGGTGGAACCCTCGCGGAACAGGAAAAGGGTGATGAGCGCCAGGACGATGACGGCGACGAACGCGTTGCCGCCGAAGAAGCCCTGGATGCACTCGTCCAGCGTCAGCCCGAGGAAGCGGGTGCGCTCCTTCTGGATGTTAAAGGGCCGGGCGGTGTCGGGCGGCGTGGAGGACGCGGGCGGCATGCGGTGGTCGATCGAGAGTGGCGGGAGGACGGAACGGCGAAGTGGAACACAAAGGGAGAGGCCCGCCGGACGAGCGTCAAGCGGGCCTCTGCAACGGTCTCGCGACCGGACTGCGCGGGAGTGATCGGGGCTTACTTCACCGCCGGCACGAAGCCGACTTTTTCCACGATGGCCTGACCGGCCGGGCTGAGGGTGAACTCGATGAACTTCGCGGCCTCGCCGGAGGGCTCGCCGTTGGTGTAGTAGAAGTTGGGGCGGGCGTAGGGATACTTCTTTTCGATGACCTCTTCCTTGGTCGGGAAGTGGCCCTCGACGGTGGCGACCTTGATGCCGGGCTCCTTGGTGTAGGCGAGACCGACATAGCCGATGCCATTGGGGTTGTTGGAGACCTCGGAAACGATCTGCTCGTTGCCGGCCATCTTCTGCGAGGAGGGGGCGTAGTCGCGCTTCTTCATCGCGAGGTCCTTCCAGTCGGAGTAGGTGCCGGAGGAGGTGTTGCGGGTGTAGATCGAGATCGGGCCGGGGGTGCCGCCGACGGCGGACCAGTCGGTGATGTCGCCGGTGAAAATCTGCTCGATCTGGCGCTTGGTGAGGTCGGCGACCGGGTTGTCCTTGTGCAAGATGACGGCCATGCCGTCGAAGCACACGATGAGGGGCTTCATGGTGACGCCCTTGGCGGCGGCGGCGGAGACCTCGGTGACCTTGGCGCGGCGGGAGGACATGCCGATGTCGGCGGTGCCGGAGGTGATGGCGGTGATGCCGGTGGTGGAGCCCTCGGCGGCGATCTCGAAGGAGACGCCGGGGTTGGTGGCCTTATACTCTTCGGCGAGCATGGGCACGAGTTTGGCGCCGAGGGTGTCGGAGCCCTTGATGACGAGCTTCTGGGCCGAGGCGGTGGTGGCGACGGCGAGCAGCGCGGTGGCGAGGAGGAGGAGTTTTTTCATGATGATAGGCGGTGGGTGGAGCGAGACAGCTAGCGGGGTCGGAAGTCAGGCCCGGAGGTGTTACTTTTCGGTGACGACGGCTCAGAACTTCACGTTGAGGTCGAGCTGGAGCAGGTCGGAGGAATCGAGGTTGGCGACGCCGGGGCCGGCGCCGGGCAGGTCGTCCTTTTCCTTGGTCTGGACGTAGGTGGCGTTGACCGAAGCGAAGTCGGTCACGTTGTAGGAAGCCGAGAGGCGGAAGCCCTTCTGGTTCAGGTTGCTGAAGGCGAAGTCGGAGTCGTTGATGTTCGGGTCGATCGAGCCGAGGCCGATCTCGCGGTAGTCGAAGGCGACCTTCCAGTCGCCGGCGGTCTTGCCGGCGCCGAAGCCGTAGCTCGCGCCGAGCAACCAGGCAAGCGGGTCCTCGTCCACCGAGGCGGGCTGGGCGTAGGCCTCGGTCACGCGGTCGTCCGCGGCGGTGTTGTAGGCCAAATCCCAATACACCTTCAGCCCGTAGCCCTCGCCGCCGACGTTCTTGAAGGAAAGTTCGCCGGGGAGCACGATCACGCGGAGGTTCTCGGTCGTGCCGTTGAACGCGTCCTCGTTGGTGAGGCCGGCGACGGTCGAGGCGTTGTAGAGGAAAAAGCCGGGCGCGATGGTGAAGGAGGCGGCGGTGCCGAGTTGTTTGCTCAGCTCGGCCTGCTGGTAAAACATCCAGGCGTCGGTGCCGCTGGTCGTCGAGCTGGCGAACTCGTTGTTGTCGTCCATCAGCAGCTGGCCGGCGCGGAAGGTGACGGCGGTCTTGTCGTTGACCTGCCAGAGATACTGCTCGGTCAGGCCCTGGGGGTTGATGTCGGAGTCCCAGACCAGATCCGTGGTGTAGAAAATGTTCTTCTGCTTGCCGCCGACGAAGGTGAAATTGCCGTTCTCGTAGCCGATGTAGGCGCGGGAGAGGAAGATGCCGTAATCGTCGGCGCCGTTCTCGAAGGTCTGGTTGCCGGAATCGGCGGCCGAGGCGGTCTCCAGCGCGAAGCCCGTGCTCCAGCCTTTTTGCAGCGTGACGTCGGTGTTGAAACGGAGACGCATGCGGGTGCGGCTGCGCTCGTCGGAGACGTCGGTGGCGGCCGTGCTGCGGCGGGTGTCGAACTGCTGGCGCAGGCGGATGTCGCCGCCGAGTTTCAGCTTGGTGACGGCGGTGCCGAGATCGAGCTTGCCCGGCGAGGTGGAGCCGAAGTCGCGCAGCAGGTCGGCGCGGAGCTCCTCGCCCTCCTGGTCGGTGAGGATGCCCTTGCGCACAAGCGCGTCGATCAAGGGGCCGCTGTCCTGAGCCCGGGCGACCGAGACGGCGCCGGCGATGAGAGCCGCGCCGAGGGCGAGGCGACTGACGAACGATTGGGTAATCATGGTGGGTGAAAGAGGGTGAATATTCGCCCACCGGAACCAGCCCGCCGAGCGACGAGAAAGAGCATCGCAGGCGAATGTTACAGGAATGTGGCGAATTCGTGACAAATCGGTGATTCCCGTCACAGAGTGAAACTTCCCCAAGAGGAAATATATCTCAAATAACTTATAAACAAACGCTTAATGCCGTAATCTATGTGACGAAAATATTTTCATTTCGTGACAAAAAAATGCCGTTTCGGTGACATTCGGAACCGCCGAAGCGCGCGAAATGTCACAAACGGCTCGCCATTTGGCGAGCGCCGGAGGCCCTGCCAAAAGCCACCGGAGGCGGCGACCCCGGCTATAATTTCTCCGCCGGGGCCGGATCGGAGGGCGCGTCGGCTCCAGCCTCCACGGCGGCCTCCGCACCAGACTCCGCGACCGCGTCGCCCGACACATCGGCATCCGCCGTCTCGGTGCCGGTGGCGCCGCCGGTCAGCTGCACGAGATCGCGCAGCGACACGAAGTGCTGCGCCAGGTCGAAGTCGCCGTCGAGGCCGCCCACGACCTGGTTGAAGAGATTTTTCTTCGAGGCCTTGAGCGCCTCGATGCGCTCCTCGATCGTGCCGGCCGTGACCATGCGATACACGAAGACCGTGCTCGTCTGGCCGAGCCGGTGCACGCGGTCCACCGCCTGCGCCTCGACCGCGGGATTCCACCACGGATCGAGCAGGAAAACGTAGTCGGCGGCGTGCAGCGTGATGCCGGTGCCGGCGGCCTTGAGCGAGACGAGCATCACCGCCGCGCCCTCGGCGGCCTGGAAGAGCTGCACCGGTTTCTGGCGGTCGAGCGTCATGCCCGTGAGTTCGTAGCGCGGCAGGTCGGGGAAGTTTTTCGCGAGCGCCTCCTTCACGCGGTCGAGCAGCATCACGAACTGCGAGAAGATGACGACCTTGTGGCCGCTCTCGATGATCTCGGCGAGTTTCTCGACCAGAAGCATGATCTTGCCCGAGTCCTCCAGCGGCGACTTGCGCCACGGCAGCATGTCGGGGTCGCAGCACACCTGGCGCAGGCGGGTGAGCAAGGCGAGGAAGCCGAAGCTCTTCTCGCGCATGGCCGCGCCCACGTCGTCGCCGAGGCGCGAGAGACCCTCGTTGCAGATGCGGGCGTATTCCGAGCGCTGCACGTCGGTGAGCGGGCAGATCAACTCCATCTCCTGCTTGGGCGGCAGCTCCGAGGCGACCTCGGCCTTGGTGCGGCGCAGCATGAAGGGCGCGAGCTGGGCGCGCAGCCGGGCCAGCGTGCCCGCGCGGTCGGCCGCGATCGCGTTTTCAAAGGCCGTGCGCGAGCCGAGCAGACCCGGCAGCAGGTAACGGAAGATAGACCACAGATCGAGCTGGCGGTTCTCCAGCGGCGTGCCGCTCAACACGATGCGGTGCGAGGCGCGGATGGCGAAGCAGGTCTGCGTGACCTTCGCGTCGGGGTTCTTGATGAACTGGCCCTCGTCGAGCACCGCGTAGGCGAACTTGTGCTTGGCGAGGATGGAGCGGTGCTTGCGCAGCTGGGTGTAGCTGGAGAGCCACACGCAAGGCGCGCCGCGATGCGAAAAGTCGTGGCCGGTTTTGAGAATATCGACCGTCAGCTCGGGGTGGAACTTCGCGATCTCCTCCTGCCACACCGGCACCACGCTGGCCGGGCAGACGATGAGGCTGGGCAACTCGTCCAGCCGGCGCGTCGCCATCAGGGTGATGACCTGGAGCGTCTTGCCCAGGCCCATCTCGTCGGCGAGCAGCCCGTGGCAACCCTTGTCGGCGAGGTGCCACATCCACTCCACGCCGCGCCGTTGGTAGCTGCGCAGACGCTCGGGCAACGCGGGCTTGGCGGACGGCCCGCCGAGCACGCCCTCGCGCCACGTCGCCAGCTCGGGCGAGAGGGTGAGCTTGAAGCGCGCGTCGCTGAACAGGGAGAAAATCAGGTAGGGCGAAAGCGCGCCTTCGCCGTGCGTCTCGGCCGCGCCTTTTTCCCAGGCCTTCACCACGGCGAGCTTTTCCACCGGCAGGGTCACGATGCCCACGCTGGGCAGGATGACGGGGGTGGTGTTTTTCGTGGTGAGGATTTTCACCTCGGCGTCGGTGAGCAGGCGCTCGCCGGCCTTGAAAATCCACCGCAGGTCGAGCGCGGCGTCGAGGCCCGCGCCCTTCGCGCCGCGGCGCGTGGTGGCGGCCGAGGCCTCGATCGTGATCTCCTGCGGCCCGCGCAGGAGCAGCGCCGAGGCCGCGTCGAGTTCCACGCCGAAGAGGCGTTTCCAAGCGGGCAGGGTCGTCTTGAGAAAGTTGGGGATCTCCGAGACCGAGCCCATCAGGTAGGTGCCGAGCTCCTGGCGATAGACGAAGTGCGCCTTGCGCGCATAGGAGGCGAGGCCGATGAGCTTGGCGCGCTCGCCCGAGCTGACCTGCGGCACGCCGGGCTCGCGCGAGGCCGGCCCGAGCGCGGGCGCGCGGGATTTGTCGGCCGCCAGCCAGACCGCCGCGAAGGTCAGGCCCTCGTCGGTCGTGCTAAACACAAGCAGCAGCGTGCGCGTGCCCTTCGCCAGCGCGGACGGCGTGGCGGGCGCGGCGGACGACGAACCCGCGGCGGGCGCGGCGGACGGAGCGGGTTTGCCCGCGGACTTCACGCCCGACGCATCGGCGACGGACGCGCTCGCGTTGCCGTTCGTGTGGCCGTTGGTCGCGCCGTTGGTCTCGGTAGGAAAGGGCGGCGCGGTGTCCTCCGGCAGCGGCGAGATCTCGTCGGCCACGAGTTCCTCGATCTCGTGCAGGCCGGCCACGGCGAGGGCCTTGGCGGAGTCGAGGTCGTTGGACGACGAGCGCACCGTAAAGCCCTTCTCCGCCCACTCGATCACCGCGTATTCGTCCTTCTTGTCGATGCGGCGATGCACGATGGCGTCGGTGTCGGTCAGCTCCAGTTCGCGCACCTCGCCGTCGCGATAGATGGCGTGGCCGCGGTCAAGCTGCTCGTCCGTGAAGGAAGACTCCCAGTTGTGTTCCAGCCGACTGAACCAAAATTCCAACGAATGTGGGGTATAGACGCGCTTCGGGCCGTGGTTTTGCATCCGCGAAAAGTTTCAGCGCAAAGCCCGTCCGCCCGACCTTCAACCCTTAATTCACCCCGCGCAAAATCTTCTCGATAGCGATGCGTGTGCGCTCCGCCGCCCCGCGGTTGCCCGCGTGCCAGTCGCGCCCCGCCGCGCCCATGCGCTCGCGTCGCGCAAGCTCTTCCGCCAGCGCGCGCACCGCGTCCGCCAGCCCGGTCGCGTCCGGCACGCGGAGGGCCGCGCCGCAGGCCTCGAGCTCGTGCGCGATGACGCGAAAATTCGCCGTGCCGGGGCCGAACAAAACCGCCTTGCCCCGCGCCGCCGCCTCGACCGGGGTCTGCCCCTCGGTGTGGGGCGGCAGGGTTTTGCCGATAAACACGATCTCGCCGAGGGTCAGCAAGCGCGCGAGCTCGCCGGTCGTGTCGGCCACCGCCACGTCCACCTCAGCCGGCGCGGAACCGCGCGAGCGGAAGTGATAACGCCAGCCGCCCTTCGCCGCCTCCGTCGCGAGCATCGCCTCGATCTCGCCACGCCGCTCCGCATGACGCGGCACGATCAACAACTTCCACCCCGCCGCCGCGACGCCGCGCCACGCCGCCACCAGCGCTTCCTCCTCGCCCGACCAGGTCGAGGCGCCGAGCAACAACTTCGCGTCCGCGCCGAGGCCGAGTTCGCGGCGGAAACGCCCCGCCTCGGCCGCCGCCACCTCGGGCAGGGCCACGTCGAGCTTCAGGTTGCCCGTCACCTCGATGCGCGTCGCCGCCACGCCGAAACCGTGGAAACGCGCCGCGTCGCCCTCGCCCACCGCGAGCACGCGGGTGAGGCCGCGCGTGAGCAGGCGCGCCAGCGGGCCGAGCCACCGCATGCGCCGAAAGCTGCGATCCGAGAGACGCGCGTTGACCGCCACCACCGGCACGCCCCGCCGCGCCGCCTGGTGCATGTGCTCCGGCCAGCGCTCGCCCTCGGTGAGAATCGCCAGGTCCGCGCCCACCGCCCGCCAGGTCCGCGCCGAGCAGGCCCAAAAATCCAGCGGAAAATACCCGAGCGCCGCGACCACGCCCTTTTTCAGATAACGCTCCTCCGCCAGCGCATAGCCCGTGCTCGTCGTGGTGGTGAGATACACCTCCACCGTCGGGTCGTTTTTCCACGCTTCAAGCAGCGGCGCCACCGCCAGCATCTCGCCGACGCTGACCGCCTGCAGCCACACCCGCTTCACGCCCGGCCGTTTCGGCGGCAGCTCCGGCGTCGCGCCGAAACGTTGCCCGAAGTGAGCCCCGTAGCCGCCACGCCGCCGCATGCGCCAGCCGTAGTAGGGCGCGGCCAGCACGGCGAGGGGCAGAAAGAGGAGGCGGTAGAGCCAGAGCATGCGAAAAACGTAAACGCGTAGGAACCGCATCCCGCCGCCGCGCTCAAAACAATTCCCCGCGGCCCCGCCCGCCCTTGCTCCCCGCCTTCCCCCGTCGTCATTAGTCATTCGACATTCGTCATTCGTCCTTTCCCCCATGCGTCTCCCCGCCCTCCTAGCCGCCTTCGTCCTCTCATTGGTCATTGGTCATTGGTCATTGGTCATTCCGGCGCATGCCGCGCCTCCCCTGCTCTTCCCGCCCGCGCCGGGCGCGACCGACCTCGTAGCCGACCCCGCGCTCGTCGTAGGCGAACTGCCCAACGGCCTGCGCTACGCCCTCCGGGCGAACCCCGAGCCGCGCGACCGCGTGTCGCTCCGCCTCGTCGTCGCCGCCGGCTCGCTGCACGAGACCGACGAGCAGCGCGGCCTCGCCCACTACCTGGAGCACATGGCCTTCAACGGCAGCACGCACTACCCGCCCGGGACGCTCATCGAGTTTTTTCAGCGCATGGGCATGAACTTCGGCGGCCACACCAACGCCTACACGGGCTTTGACCGCACCGTTTACATGCTCGAGCTGCCCGACACCAAGCCCGAGACGCTCGCCGAGGGCTTTCGCGTGCTCGCGGACTACGCCGGCGGCCTCCTGCTCGAACCCGCCGAGATTGAGCGCGAACGCGGCGTCATCCTCTCCGAAAAACTTTCCCGCGATTCCGCCGACTACCGCGCCACCATCGCCGGCTACGAGTTTTTCTACTCCCACACCCGCCTGCCCGCCCGCCTGCCCATCGGCGTGGAAAGCGTGATCAAAAACGCCGACCGCCCGCGCTTCCTCGACTACTACGACACCTGGTATCGCCCGTCCCGCCTCGCCGTCGTCGCCGTCGGCGACCTCGACCCCGCCGTAGTCGAAAAACAACTACGCGACACCTTCTCCCCGATCGCCGACCGCGCCCCCGCCCGCGAGGTCCCGGCCTTTTACTCGCCCGCCGATCCCGACGCCGCGCGCTTCGGCCACCACCACGAGGCCGAGGCCAGCGCCACGTCCGTGAGCTTCCAGGTCGTGCGCGATCCCGACCCCGCGCCCGACTCCTCCGCCCGCCGCCTGCGCGACCTGCCCGTCGATCTCGCCTTCGCCATGCTCAACCGCCGCCTCGCCGAGCTCGCCAAGTCCGAGGACGCGCCCTTCGTCCGCGCCGTCGGCGGCCGCGATTTTTTCCCGGGCGTCTTCGACGGGGCCGACCTCTCCCTCACCGCCCGCCCCGGCCAATGGGCCGAAACCCTGCGCGTGGGGGAAAACGAACTACGCCGCGCCCTGCGCTTCGGTTTCCGCGCCCACGAGCTGCGCGAGGCCGTCGCCAACCTGCGCAACGCCCTCGAACAGGCGGTCAAGACCGACTCCACCCGCCCCTCCCCCGACCGCGCGGCCGTGCTCGTGGACGCCTTCGTCGAGGGCACCATCCCCACCACGCCCGCCGCCGACCTCGCCCTGCTCGGCCCCGCGCTGGAGACCATCACGCCCGAGGAATGCCACGAGGCCTTCAAGGCCGCCTGGAGCTCCGCCACCGGGCGACGCGTCGCCGTCATCGGCAACACCGCGCTCGGCGACGGCTCGCCCGGCTCCGCCGCCGCCGTCATCGCCGCAGAGCACGCCGCCGCCGAGGCCGTCGAGGTCACGCCGCCCGCCGAGCGCGAGGACGCCGCGTGGGGCTACGCCGATTTCGGCCCCGCCGGCGAGATCGTCTCGCGCGTCGAGGTCGCCGACCTCGGCGTCACCCAGCTCGTGTACGCCAACGGCGTGCGCCTGAACCTCAAGCGCACCGATTTCGCCGCCGACACCGTCTCCCTGCACGCCCGCGTCGGCGTCGGCCAGCTCACCGAACCGCGCGACCAGCCCGGCCTCGCCTTCTTCGGCGGCGCCGCCTTCACCGCCGGCGGCCTGGGCAAACACTCCGCCGACGAGATCGCCCGCATCCTCGCCGGTCGCAACGTCGGCGTGGGCCTGCGCGTCGGCGACGACGCCCTCGTCTTCAACGGCGAAACCACGCCCGCCGACCTGGTTCTCCAGCTCCAGCTCCTCGCCGCCCACCTCGTCGATCCGGGCTACCGGCCCGAGGGCGAGCTCACCGCGCGCCGCCAGCTGGAGCCGTTCTACGCCCGCCTCGTCACCCAGCCCGCCGGGCCGCTCAACATCGAGGCCCAGCGCCTGCTCGCGAGCGGCGACCCGCGTTTCGGTTTGCCCGCCAAATCCGAAGTCATGGCCCGCACGCTCGCCGAGCTGCGCGCCTGGCTGACCCCGCAGCTCTCCGCCGGCGCCATCGAGCTGAGCCTGGTCGGCGATCTCGATCCCGACGCCGCCATCGCCGCCGTCGCCGCCACCCTCGGCGCCCTGCCCGCCCGAGAACCCAAGCCCGCGCTCGAGGAGCTGCGCCGCGTCACCGTCGCCCCGCCCGGCGAACATGTGCTCACCTACGCCGGCGCCATCGAGAAAAACCTGCTCGCCATCTACTGGCCCACCACCGACGCGCGCGACATCGGTCGTTCGCGCCGGCTCTCCCTGCTCGGCGAGATTTTCGGCGACCGCCTGCGCAAGACCGTGCGCGAGGAGCTGGGCGGCAGCTACAGCCCCGACGCCCACAGCGCGCCGAGCGACACCTACCGCGACTTCGGCTTCATGGTCACGCAGGTGACGCTCGATCCCGCCGAGCTGGAGCGCGTGCTGCCCGCCGTGCTCGAGGCCGCCGCCGACCTCGCCGCCAACGGCGTCACCGAGGACGAGTTGAACCGCGCCCGCCTGCCCATCCTCACCAGCCTGCGCGAGACCGAGCGCAAAAACGCCTACTGGCTCAACCTGGTCCTCTCCTCCTCCCAGGAGCAGCCCCAACGCCTCGACTGGGCGCGCTCCCGCTACTCCGACTTCGAGAGCATCACCAAGCCCGAGCTCGACGCCCTCGCCGCCGCCTACCTCGACCCCGCGCGCGCCATCCGCTTCACGATCAAGCCCGCGCCGGCCAAATGAACGTGTGGCCGCCGCCCCCGGCG
>LLBY010004047.1_pt2 | contig 12839 bp, 12 predicted proteins | sample 1489401 | NCBI WGS metagenome assembly LLBY01 (sample SAMN04092656, study PRJNA295927) | soil metagenome | biome: Soil prokaryotic community; feature: Bulk soil; isolation source: soil from tomato rhizosphere | host: tomato cultivar Hawaii 7996 | place: South Korea | collected 2011-11-01 | reverse complement strand
ATCTTCCGCCTCGATGTGGACAAGCGCCCGGGCAACCTCGAGCCCACCCCGCACGCCGCCATCCCCACCGACGGCGGCCTCGCCCGCTTCTCCGTCCCGATCGACAACCCCTTCGTGCCCGTCGCCGAGGGCGGATCCTGGGACGGCTCCTGGAACGGCGTGCCCATCACCGACCCCGCCAAACTCCGCATGGAATACTGGGCCCTCGGCCTCCGCCACCCGTGGCGCATGAGCTTCGACTCCGTCACCGGCGACCTCTGGACCGGCGACGTCGGGCAAAATTTCTACGAGGAGATCAACTTCATCACCAAGGGCGGAAACTACGGCTGGGTCTGGCGCGAGGGCCTCACCGACACCACCTTCGCCACCAACCCCGCCAAGCCCGCCAACTTCACCTCCATCGACCCGGTCTGGGCCTACCCCCACCCGTCCGTCTCCGGCGCCGACCCGCTCTTCGCCGGCAATTCCGTCGTCGGCGGCGGCGTCTATCGCGGCTCGCGTTTCTCCGCCCTCCACGGGCACTACGTTTTCTGCGATTCCGTCTCCGGCCACATCTGGAAACGCGATCCCGCCACCGGCTCCATCACCCGCATCACCGGCGTGCCCGGCGCCTACGGCGGCCTCGTCAGCATGGGCGTGGACCCGTCCAACAAGGACCTGCTCTTCGTCCACTACCTGAGCGGCACCATCCTCCGCCTCTCCACCGGCACCGTCACCGGTTCCTTCCCCGCCACCCTCACCGAGACCGGTCTCTTCGCCGACCTCGCCGATCTCTCCCCCGCCCCCGGCCTCCTCCCCTACGAGCCCAACCTCACCTTCTGGAGCGACCACGCCGTCAAACAGCGCTGGTTCGCCGTGCCCGACTCCGGCCTCATGACCTGGCAACGCGAGGCCAACTGGACCTACCCCGTCGGCATGGTCTTCGTGAAACACTTCGACATGGAGATGACCCGCGGCGTCCCCTCCACCAAACGCCGCCTCGAGACGCGCGTGCTCGTCAACGGCGCCTCCGGTTTCTACGGCGTCAGCTACCGCTGGAACGAGGCCCAGACCGAGGCCGCGCTCGTGCCCGACGAGGGCGTCGAGTTCGACCTCGCCATCACCGAAAACGGCACGCCGCGCATCCAGCGTTGGGGCATCCCGAGCCGCGCCAGCTGCCTCACCTGCCACACCCCGCAGTCCGGCGGCCCCCTCTCCTTCAACACCCGCCAGCTCAATCGCCCCGGCCTCATCCACGGCTACTCCGGCAACCAGCTCTCCATCCTCGCCGCCGCCGGCTACTTCGCCAACGCGGTCGAAGACCCGAAGATCCTCCCGCGCCACGTCCGCCCCGAGGAGACGCTCTACTCCGTCGAGGCCCGCGCGCGCTCCTACCTCGCGGTCAACTGCGCCTACTGCCACCGCGCCGACGGCACCGTCTCCGGCGCGCACTGGGACGGCCGCGACCACCTCACGCTCGCCCAGACCAACCTCGTCAACGGCCCCGCCACCAACAACGGCGGCGACTCCGCCAACCGCCTCGTCGTGCCCGGCGACCTCCCCCGCTCCATCGTCTATAACCGCGTCGCGGTGCAGAACGGCTTCACCCGCATGCCCCCGCTCGCCACCTCCGAACTCGACGCCACCGGCATCTCCCTGCTCGCCGACTGGATCGCCGCCCTCGGTGATCGCCCCGACTACGCCGCCTGGCGTCTCGCCACCTTCGGCGCCGCCGATTCGTCCGAGGGCGCCGAGACCGCCGACCCCGACGGCGACGGCCAGGACAACCGCGCCGAGTTCATCGCGTTCACCGATCCGCTCGATCCCGACAGCGCCCTGCGCGTGACCATCGCCCCCGCCCCCGAGTCCACCATCAGCGTCGCCTTCATCCTGCCTCCCGACCGCCTCTGGTCCGTCGAGACGTCCACCGATCTCGCCACCTGGACCCCGTGGGCCGTGGACGGCGCCGACGGCCTCCCGCGCGCCGCGCCCACGTCCATCACCCTCGTCGCGCCCGCGCCCGACGTCTTCCAGCCGCGCCGTTTTTTCCGGCTCGTCCTCAGCCAGCCGTAAGCACGCGAGCTCGCATGGACACCCCGCCACCGGCCAATCGACCTCCCGTCGTCTTGGTCGCGATGGACAAATTCAAGGGCAGCCTGAGCGCCGCCGACGCCGTCGCCGCGGTCGCGCGCGGCATTCGTCGGGCCCGCCCCGGATGGCGCATCATCCCCCTCCCCCTCGCCGACGGAGGCGACGGCACCACCGAGGTCCTGGCCGTCGCCCTCGACGGCGAATGGCGTCACGCCGATGTCACCGACGCGCTCGCGCGCCCGCTCCGCGCGCCCTGGCTCTTCTTTCCGCGCGATCCCGCCGGGCCATGCGCCCTGATCGAGATGAGCGCCGCCTCCGGTCTCCGCCATCTCGCCCCGGCGGAGCGGGACCCGGCCCACGCCACCACCTTCGGCAGCGGCCAACTGGTCCGCGCCGCGATCACGGCCGGCGCCCGGCGCATCGTCGTGGGACTCGGCGGCAGCGCCACCAACGACGGCGGCGCCGGATTCGCGCGCGCCCTCGGCCACCGCTTTCTCGACGCCGCCGAAACCGAGATCACCGACCTCCCGCTCGGCCTGACGCGGCTCGCGCGCATCGACTCCTCCGCCGTCGTCGAACTTCCGCCCATGGTCGGGCTCTGCGATGTCCCCCACCCGCTCCTCGGTCCCGGCGGCGCCACCGCGACCTTTGGCCCGCAAAAGGGCGTGTCGCCGGATCATGCTCCCCGCTTTGAAGCCGCCCTCGCCCGTCTCGCCGCCATCACGGCGACTCAGCGCGGCCATCGGCGCCACGAGCATGCCGGGGCGGGAGCCGCCGGCGGCCTGGGCTTCGGATTGCTGGCCTTTGCCGATGCCAGACTGCGAGGCGGCTTCGACTGGATCGCGGAAAAGCTCGACGTCGCGCGCCACGTCGCCGCCGCCGATCTGGTCGTCACCGGCGAAGGGTCGCTCGATGCTCAGAGCGGCAAGGGCAAGGTTCCGGGGGAACTCCTCGCGCTCGCGCGTCACCACGGCCGCCCCGTCGTCGCCTTCGCCGGTCGCATCGAGCAGGACCTCGGCTTCGCGACGTGCAGATCGATCATCGACGTGGAGCCCGATTCGGCCCGCGCCATCGCCCATGCCGCGATCCTGCTCGAATCCATCGCCGAAAACTGGGCGTCCACCACACGCCTGGCGGGATAAAAACCACGCCCGCGCCAAACCCGATCCGACAAGCGGTCGGATCAGAATCGAAATCAGAACCGAACCGACAACCGATCCCCGCTAACCCCGAGACGGGAAATCGAGGCGTAGAGCTCGTCGTCCCCGCCCATGCGATGGAGCACCTGGTCGCGCACTTGCGCCAAGGCCTGCAAAGACGAGATCGCCCCCGTTTCGGAAACAGCGGCGAGCAGGCGCGAATGTCGCGAATTTGCCGACGCCGACACCGCTTTTTCCGGCTGGGCATGAGCCAATGCCGACGCGTTCCCGTTGGCCAATGAAGCCAGCGCGCCGCTATCGAGCGAGAATACCGGCTCGTCATCCGCGAAGACCTCGGCGGCCGCCGAAACGACCGACGGCGCCGTCGCACCCGGCCCGACGGAAGCCGACGCCACCAGAAACCCCGCGGACTCCGGGCGCCTTGGCTCCATGCCGACCACGAGCGAGGCAACCGTCGCGGTGGCCTGTTCCAGCAGGCGCTCGGTCAAATCCCGCGGTTGCGGCTCCGCACGAGCGGTGGTCCCGGCCGGCGGCTTGAGCGCGAGCGCGGCATGCCCCGTCGGTGAATGGATGGCTTCCCGGGCCGCCGGCGTGGCCGAAGCGGTCGCGCCGGCCGACGAGGGCGCCTGAACGGCGAGGTCCATCGTTTCGGGGCGCATCTCCGCCGCACGGACTGGCGACGGCGCGCTCATCACCGAAGCGACTCGAGGACGCGTATCATCGAAGCCCGCGATCGGCGGCAAGCCGATCACGACCACGGCGGCGGCACCGGCCGCCAGTCCGCCGATCCAAGGCGCGGGCCGGCGCAGCGCGAGGCGGAGGCCGAGCCACCAAGGTTTGGGCTCCACGATGGCGGCCAGTTGTTTTTGACGCAGACCGTGCTCGAACTCGGCCCAGAAAGCGGCGTCGGGACGTTCGGAGCGCTTCAGCTTAAGCAGCGCTTCCAGGGTGGGCGGGGACGGAGGCGAAGGGAGCTGGTTCATCCGCGGAGGTATTCCTGAAGATCGTTTTGCAAGAGCTGCTTGGCGTAGTGCAGCCGGGAACGCACCGTCCCCACCGAGGTGCCGGTGATCTCGGCGATCTCCTCATGCGACAGGCCATCAATTTCGAATAGGGTCACCACGGTGCGATGCTTGATAGACAGCTTCTGCATCGCCTCGTTCAATTTTTGCTGAAGCTCGCTCAGGCACGCCTGCCGGTCCGAGCTCGCGCCGGAGTCCGCGAGCTGGGCCAGCACCGCCTCGGCGCCGCCGTCGTCCTGGAGTTTTTCCAGGCTGAAAAACCGGCGGAGCTTCGCCTTTTGCAGGTGGTTCAGCGTGCCGTTCACCGCGATGCGATAGAGCCAGGTGAAGAACGCGGACTGGCCTTGGAATCGGTTGATGGACTGGAACGCCTTGATGAAGGTGTCCTGCGCGAGATCGGCGGCGTCCTCGCGATTCGCCGTCAGATGGTAGATCACTCCCCAGATGCGCTCGCGGTATTTCAGCACCAGATCGTCGTAACGCTCGACCTCGCCGGCCTGCACCCGTCGCACCAGGATCCAATCCTGCTCCGCCTCGCGCCGACGCTCGGCCACGGCGGTCGCGGGGCTCGGACTGGCGATTAGCGGGAGGGTGCGTTCCATGGCGCCGTGGACGATGACGACCGCGAGCAAAGGGATTTGTCGCACGCTTGGCAATTGCGCGCGGCGGTCCGCGATGCCCCCGATAGTTGATGCCCTAACTTAGACCGGCCACCTGCGCGCGCAACACATGGGGCAACGACCCCAAATGCCCGACCGGGGGCAATGCGGCGAAAGGCGCCAGAGCCGCCTCCGCCCGCGCCAGCTCAACCTCGATCTCGTTGGCCACCGCCTCGAAAATCCCCAGCTCACGCATCTGTCGCAGACGATCCTCAAGGCGAGGAAGGGCCCGGCCCTGTAGTTCCGCCTCGAGCGCGCCACGCTCCTCCTCCGGCAACCGGTCGCGAAGAAACAGCAACGGCAGCGTCAACTTTCCGCTGGCCAGATCGGTGCCCAGGGTCTTGCCGATGCGTTGCTCGCGACCAAAAAAATCGGCGAGGTCGTCGTATATTTGATAGGCGATCCCAAGATGCCGCCCGAAGCGGGCCGCCGCGTCGGCGAACTCGTCGGGATAATCGCCGAGCCGCGCGCCGAGCGCGCACGAAACACGAAAGAGTTCCGCCGTCTTCAGGTCGATCACGCGATCATAGTCGGCGCGGGTGATCGTCGTGCTGCGGCGCCGGAGGGTCTGCACGATCTCTCCCGCGCAAACCTTGCGCGTAGATTCGCTGACCGCCTCGCACACCGCGGTGGTGGGGAAACGGGCCGCGAGATGCAGCGCGTGGGCGAAGAGCGCGTCGCCCAGCAACACGGCGGCGGCGCCGCCGTATTTTTTCGCCGCGGCCGGCCGGCTGCGGCGCACCTCCGCCTCGTCCATGATGTCGTCGTGCACCAGCGTCGCCAGGTGCACGAGCTCCACAACCGCGGCGACCTGCACCAAGGCCGGTCGGGGCGAAACGGCTTCGCTCCAGCCGCTGAAAAACACCAGCGCCGGGCGAATGCGTTTTCCCGAGGTGTCGATGCAGTAGTCCGCCATCTCGCGGATCTCCGGCTCAAACTCGGCGAGCTGCTCGCGCAAAAACCCGTCCAAGGCCGCCATGTGCGGCGCCACATGGGCGAAGACGCCGGCAAAACCAAGGCTGGAAACGGGGGTGGCTCGGGCCGCGACGGTTGCGCTCATAAAATGTTCCCCGGGACGCTTAACCCTCGCCGGCCGTCACGCAATCTCCCGCCACCGGAATAACACCGGCATCCCTCGCCGCCCGCCGGACCACTCGCGAGTTGCCGCCCCCCGGTCCCGCTGCACGCTGCGCCGCATGAACGACAATCCCGTGGCCTTGGTCATCATGAGCGTGATCGGTCTCTACGTGGCGTGGCTCTGGTGGAGCGACGCCCGCGCCGTGAACGCCGGCGCCGCCCATCCCGCCAGCACCTTGCCGGGAGCCGCGTTCGCCCCCGCCCGCGCGCTCTGGATCGCCGCCGGTGGGGCCGCCCTCATCCTGGCCGCGGAAACGTTTGGCGAAATCGCGCTTGGCGTGGCGAGCGAACAGTCCCGGGTGACCCTGCTCTTTGGCGCCTACACCTTGGTGGCGGCCATCATCGAGGAAGTGATCTTCCGCGGATACATCGTGATCGAACGCCGTGGTCGCGCGGCGTTGATCGGAGGCGTGTTCGGCGCATCCCTGCTCTTCGCCCTTATCCATCCGTTTCTCTGGGAGTGGGAGGAACATGGCTTCGAGCTGACGCTCACCTCCAAGGGCTGGTTCAGTTTCGGCGCGGTTTTCATTTCCTCTCTCTGGTTCTACACCTGTCGCTTCGCCTCATGGAACCCACACCGCTCCCTTTTGCCCTGCTTCGTCGCCCATCTGACGAAGAACCTCGGGGTTTTTATCATCAAGGGCGCGCAAGGCTTCGTTGATGGCCCGTGGTGATACCGGCATGTGAGCAACAAAAACCCCGTCGCCCCAAAAGAGCGACAGGGTGATTATTGACCCGCGAGGATATCCTCTTCCCGAATATCTGTTTATTTGACGTCGGCCGGAGCGGTCTCGGGCATGATTTCGGGAATGAACAGATCCGCGTCATCGGCGCGACGGATGCCGGGAAGATCGCTGCGGCGCAAACCGGCGGCATGAATCTGGTCGGCGCTAAATACGTCGCGCACCGGCGCGCTGTCCGCGCTGACCACCTTCGAGGTGATGAAGATGAGCAGATTTCGTTTCGTGGTCTCGTCTGATTTGCTGCGGAAAAGCCGACCGACACCGGGGATGTTGCCCAGCACCGGGACCTTGGTGTTGTTCTTGCCTTCGGAGGTGTCGAGCAGGCCGCCGATGGCGAGAGTGTGGCCATCCTTCATGGACACCTGGGTCTTGGTCTTGCGGGTTCGGATGATTGGAATATCCACCGCGCTGGCACCGCCGAAGGAAACCGGGTCGGGCGCGCGGACGCTGATCTCGGGCTCAAGATTCAGGCGAATAAAGCCTTGGGCATTCACCTGCGGGGTGACTTTTAGCAAAACGCCGATGGGCTTGTATTCGAAGCCGCTGACCTCGAAGCGGCCCTGCTCGGCATTGTAGGTGTAGTTGGGAATCGGGTATTCCTCGCCCACATTGATCTCGGCGGGGGTGTTATTGAGGGTGACGATCGTGGGATTGGAAACCACCTTGCTCTTGTTTTCGCTCTGCAAAAAGCGAAGCGCCACGTTGAACTGGGGCGCGGTCAAAACCGCGCCGTAGGCAATACCCGCCTGGGTGGGATCGACGCCGGGGGTGACGCCTCCCGTGTTCGTGCCGATCCCATCGCGGTTGCCGCTCATCAAAAGATCAATGGGAGAATAGCCCACTTGATAATTGTTTAAGGAAGCCCAGTTCACGCCGAGGTTCTTCACATCGGTGTCGTTCACCTCGATAAACTTCGATTCGATCATCACCTGCTCGGTCGCTTTGTCCAAAGAGGTCAAAACCGGCGTGATACGCACCATCTTGGACGGGCGCTCGGAAATAATAAGCGCGTTTATGCGCTTATCGACCAGCACTCGACCACCGCCGGCGGAATCAACCAAAGGCAGGATGGATTTTTCAATTTCCTCGGCCCGGGCGTAATTGAGAACAAAAACCTCGGTCACCAAGGGCTCTTGGGCGAGGCTCTCCACCGTGACGACCTTGATGATATTGCCATCCTCCACGGTCGTGTATCCGAGGGGAGTCAGCACCACCTTGAAAATCTGACGCCATGTCACATCGCGCAGCTTGATCGAGGTGCGGCCTTGAAGGGTGTCGGGAATGACAATGTTAAGCTCAAAAAGATCGGCTACATTGCGCAGAATATTACGGACATCCTCGTCGGGAAAATCGACCGAGAGCGTATCTTTCGGCTTCTCATCCTCGACCACGACCACCGCAGCCTCATCGACCGCCGGCTCGGCGTCGGAGGCCAAGGGCGTCAGTTCGGTCATGGCCGAAGCGTCAACCGGAGCGTCAACCGGAGCAGACTCCGGAACCGACTCGTCAGGAGTCTCGGATGGTGCGGATTCTTCCATGACGGAGGAAGAGTCGGCGGGCTCGGAGGCATCCGGGGTGGATGAAGGCACGATGTCAGCCGTCGGGGTTTCCGAAGGCGCATCGGTGGTTTGGGCGACGATCAGGGCGGGGGTGACAAGCAGACCACAAAGGGTCAGCAAGCTGCGGTTATTAATATTCATGGGCGAAAATTGCCGGACGACGAATTTGTCAGGTGGGTTGCTCGGGTGTGTGAAAGCGATCCGCGCATCACCGTAAACGAAGTGCTGGCGATGTCCGCGATGGATAGCTCATAGTTTTGCCCCTCAAAGCTAATTGTAATGGTGTCGCCGACTTTGAGCCTTTTTTGACCCAACAGCAGGATAAATTCACCACCGAGGCTGACCGTGCCGGTGGCGGGAATACGCGCCGCCAAACGGGCCAATAATGTTGAGTCCATAGCGGCCGGCGCCGGCACGGAAGGCTCCTCCGTCACGGAAGGAACCGATGCTTCGGCAGGCCATAAAAATGGATTGGCCACATCTTCAGCCACGACGACCGGGGTCGCGCGCTCCTTCATCAATGATGCTGCGCTCTCCATCAAAACTTCGCGCTGCCGAGGTGCGGCCACATCCGCGGACTGCCCCAGGACCGGTAGGCCGCCCACGCCGATCAAAACGACAAAAGACAAATGTATATAACGTATTTTCATCAGCGTCGCGCCAGCAGTTCAACGTTGAGCGAGAGGTTCTGGACTGCATCGCCGGACTCGCCGATGGAAGCGCTGACAATGCGGGCCAGGGTAGGACCTTGCTCCAAACGCTTTACAAACGTGATAAGCTGTCTGTATTGCCCGGAAATCGTGAGCGCAAAGCCCATCGGAACGTAGGCGTCGGGCGCCTCGCCCTTGGCGGGCGGCAGCACCGGCAATGGCCGAAGATCGATGAGTTTCACGCCCGTCTCCGACTCAAGAAGCAGGAAAATCTGCTGGTTAAGAGCGAGCTCGCCAACCTTCAGCGAATTGTCCGCGATAACCTTGTTCACCTGCCGAAGCGACTCGGTGTGTTGGGCCAACTTGTCGGCGTATTTGATGTTGGTCGAAAGCTTGCGAAGAAGCTTGGTGCGCTCCTCCAAGGTCGCCTGCCTGTCCGCCATCGCTTCTTTCCTGAAATACGCAACCGCGACCAGCACCAACGCCAAAAAGACGCATACGCATAGAACCGGACGGCGCTTGCAGGCGTTTACGACGCCTTTGATCTCGATGCTCATTACTTGCGCCCTTTCTTTGCCGGCGCCTTGGGCGCGGTTTTAAATGCAAACACCAACTCAAAGCTCATGTTTCCTTCCGCCACGTTACGACCCAGATTGGTCAGGGTGATCGCGGAGAAGTGCTCGGTGAAAACGGGATCGACCTGCAATGTCTTAACAAATTCCGAGGCCACATCGCTGGCCGCCGCATCAAGCCCTCGCACGCTTCCGGATACATTGATCACCTGCCCCAAACCACGAAACTCCACTCGCCGGATCTTTACGCCGATGGGGAGCGCCGAACCCAGGTGGGTGATGAATGTAGAAATACGAAATGAATTACTCACCAAGGAATAGGCGTCCTTGAAGCGCTTTTCCTCCGCCTGAAAGAGTTTATAATCCGCTATCGCCTTGTCGCTGGGCGCGGTGGCGGCGGCAATATCCGCCTCCACTCCGTCCAAGTCCTCCGCCAGGGCCGCAAGCCGGGTTTCACGCAGTACCGCAAACAGCAGGAGCGCGACCACCGTCGTGACGGCCACCACGTTTATAAAAAAACGCGTCCGCACCGTCTTGGTGTCGGGCAACTGCTCCGCATTGCGAAAATTCGGATGCCAAGCGAGCGCCTGCATGGCGTCCGCCTTGCCGCCGGATTTGTTAAACAGCGACATCATTGGATTGAAGAGGGAACTGCATCATGAGACCAAACAGGGCGAGCTTGCGCGCATCGAGGGACGACACGGGAATCGAATCGGCGAGCGTGATTTTGCGCGCGGCAAGCCACGGAAGGAAGTCGGGCTGCAAAACGGTCACGCCGATCTGCGAAGCGATCACCGCCTCCAGCCACGTCAGCTTGGAGGGCAGGACCGTGCAAACTAGCTGCCCGATGGACTGGCCGGTCTGCACTTCATAAAACCCCATCGACGACTGCAGCTCCTTCAGCAATCGCTTGCACAGCGAGGCACCCATGCCGGTGAAATCGAATGTGTTGGAAAAAAACAATTTCCGGGCCGATTCCTCGTCTTTCAACCCCAGCTCCTTTTGCACGACGGGTACCATGGCCTCCAACCCCACCGCGATGGGCCGGCTCGCCTCCAAACCCCGCGCGCTGATGATGAACGACTGCGTGCTCTTTGCCCCCAGCTCCAAAACGATGGTGGGCTTTTGTGAGTCGCTGAAGCGGAGATAATCATTCACCGCGCCCAAGGCGGCGACGGTGGAGAGCTCAAGCCGCTCGGGAAAAAGGCCCGCATCCAGAAAGTCGGCTTGGGCCTTGGTGACGTCCCCGCTGGGCAATCCGCAGAACACGACCTCCTTGCCAGGCGAAGGCTTGCTCGCGTCATAATCGAGGCCATCGAAGGCGTTCACGACCGCGATCGCGTTGGTTTCGGGGTCCACCCTGAATTGGGTGTTCACCAGTTCGGGAAAATACTCCGGCTCCTTGATCCGCTTAAGGTCGAGGCTGGCGCGACGCACGAAACGTTGCTCGGGACTCACGCCACAGTGCGCATGGTGGTATCCGGCACCCTTCCTCGGGGCCAAAGCGGACAAGGCCTCCCTCAGCCCGTTCGCCTCCTCCGTCGCACATTCCGCAAGCGCCTCCACCACCAGAGGCGGTTGTAGCGAGGATACGCGGGCAAGCAGGGTGACCTGCTCGTTTTGGTCACAAATAATACCCGTGGACTTGGGAGAAAACAGCATGGCTCAGAAGCGGACGTGGCCTGCCGGGGTTGAAGCTGGGGCAATCGTCATGCGAGCCACGCAACATCGCCATACCCAGCGGACAGACAAGACATTTTACAGTTGGGACCCTCCCATTGAAACGTAAAAAAGGCCGCCGGTGATGACCGGCGGCCCAGAATCGGGTGCTCAGCAGGCACCGCGGCGAAGCCCAAAATGAAACGTCGCCAACAGCTTACTTCTGCCAAGTGCGCTTCTTGTGACGATTGGATTTCAAGCGCTTCCTGCGCTTGTGCTTGTTCATCTGGAGACGGCGCTTCTTTTTGAGGTTGCCCATGAGAGTCGGAGGTTAGGTTTTGCTTAGAGAAAAGAGTCTGGAAAACACTCTCGGCCCCCCGCTGTAAAGCCCAATTCTCCGCCCGGCCCTAGATCGGATCGGTTTCGTCGGCGGAAATTTCGATCCAGCGACCAACACCGGTCGCATAAAGCAATCGTCGAACGTTAGTTCCCGGAAACATCAACGCCAGGCTGCGCCCATAAGCCCGAAGCTGCGGGGCATACTCATCCGCCAGACGCGCCAAAAACACCGCCTCTTCCTCACCCGCGCGTCGTCGGTTGGTTTTCCAGTCCAGCACCCACGTCTCCCGCGCCTGCGCATCGTGCAGCACGAGGTCCATCACACCGTCCATCCACGCGTCCGCCCCGAGCGGAGCGAAAATCGCCAGCTCCGCCTGCCGCGCCCAGCGCGGCCGCTCCAGCTCGCGTCGAGCGTCGCTTTCCAGCCAGGCCGCCCACTCGACCCGAGCCCGCGCGCCAAAGCCCGTCGCCTCGGCCGCCGCCAGCCGTCGCTCCCCATGCGCGGCGAAGGCCGCCTCGCCTCCGGCCCAAGGGAAAAACTCCAGCGTCTCGTGCCACCACAGACCGTAGTCCACCGCCTCCTCCGACCCCGCGCGCACCGGAGCCGCCTCGTCCAGCGCCGACTCGTGGCGAGCCGACCGCGCGAGGTCGGGCTTGTGCGCGAGCTGGTGGGGCAATAAGCGCGCGGGCAACGGGGACGCGGGTGCGGCAAGATCCGTAACCTTCTCCTCCAAAGAAAGATCCACTGCACATACCGCCACCCCAGCCACCGCCGCTTCGATGTCGAGCACGGGCGATTCCACCAGCGCCTCGATGTCCTCCAGCTTCGCCCCCCAGAGCGTCGCGAAGCTCGGCTGCTCGCGCTGACGCCCTCCCCAGCCTTCGACCCAGGGCAACACCAAGGTCTCTCGCGGCCGGGTCATCGTCACGTAGAGCAAACGCGCCAACTCGCGCCAGCGCTCCCGCTCACGCGCGTCCTTGGTCTCCGCGGGTACGCTGCCGCCGTCGAAATACACCTGCGGCCCGGTCCTCGCGTCGCGCACCAGCTTCAACCCGAGCTCGGGGGCCTTGCCGACTCCGCGCCAGAGCCCCACGGGCAACACCACCGGCCATTCCAGCCCCTTCGCCGAGTGCGCGGTCAACAGGTTGATCGCATCGCCCGCCGCCTTGCCCGACGGACGGCCGCCGTCGATCTCGGCCAGCAGCTCCGCCAGCCAGTCGCGCGGCGACGCGCCTTCGAGCCGGCGAGCGGCCGCCTGCGCGAGCAGC
>LLBY010063553.1_pt3 | contig 12846 bp, 13 predicted proteins | sample 1489401 | NCBI WGS metagenome assembly LLBY01 (sample SAMN04092656, study PRJNA295927) | soil metagenome | biome: Soil prokaryotic community; feature: Bulk soil; isolation source: soil from tomato rhizosphere | host: tomato cultivar Hawaii 7996 | place: South Korea | collected 2011-11-01 | reverse complement strand
TTTTCTAATTGAAGCTTTTTTTTTTGAGGTTTAATAGTCAAAAATAGTTGGTAAAAATGCTATAAAGCATTATAAAATATAGCATTCACAAAAGTTTATTGAAATTCGTTTCAATAAACTTTTTTCATATATGCAAAATTAAAAAAAAAACGCTGTCCAACATGTAAAAACCTAAGTACTATAAAGTGGGGAATTCAACAAAAAAAGCAACGATATAAATGTAAAGACTGTGGTCAATTATTCACCTCAAGCAATAAATCTGTTTCGGATTCAAATAAGGAAATCTGGTTTAAAAATTGGGTAATAGGCAAAGATACATTTGATAAAATTTCACTTGATTCAGGTTATAGTAAAAGTACGCTACAGCGCTATTTTTCAAAAATGCTAAGTAAAGCTCCTGTATTAGAATTTAGCTCAACAGATGATATTTATTTGGTAATTGATGGAACTTATTTTCCAAACGACATCTGTCTGGTTGTTTATAGGAACTATCATTTAAAATCCACCCAACTTTACAGAATGACCAATGGTGAGCATTTTGAAGAAATTGCAGAAGACTTGCAAAACTTATTAAATCTTGGAATCAAAATAAAAAGCATTACTTCTGATGGAGATAAATCATCTGTAAAAGCTATTAAAAAAGTTTGTCCAAAGGTCCCTTTTCAAAGATGTTTAGTCCATATATCAAGAATGTGTAGAATTTGGCTAACGCAGAATCCTAAACATAAATCAGGTTTTGAACTCAAGCAAATTGCAGTTAAAATTCATCATATCAACTCGGAATATAAACGCCAATTATGGTTAATGGAATTGATTCAATGGGAAAAACAATACAGGGATTTTATTAATCAGAAATCATATAATTTTGAAACTGGTAGATATTGGTACACTCATAAAATGGTTCGCAGATCATTTACTGTAATAAAGAAGGCTTTACCTAATATGTTCCTGTACTTGAAGGATGATAAAATCCCTAGTTCTACAAATTCACTAGAATCATTTTTTGGACATTTAAAAGGAAATCTAAATGTTCATAGAGGTTTAAGTCTAGCAAACAGAAAGAATTTTCTAAAATGGTATTTGTATTATAAAAACCAAACTTGATATAGGTTTTTTTAGCCATTGAGTACACCAAAAAATGTATAAAAAGGGCAGAATAAACTGCCCTCATTTTTCGTATGCACATCAAATTTATTGCTGATTGGTTGCTCCTCAGCAGAGCCAATTTCCTCTTCAATTTGATTTTGAAATATAATCAATCTAAAACCGAAAATCACCAACTATTTTTGACCACATTACCTTTTTTGAAGAACAATTTACCTGAAAGAATTGTTTATACCATTTTTAGTTCTTTCTATTTTTTGGATGGTTCCGTCTTCGTTAAAAAATAGATTTTCTGCACATACTTGGCGTTGTTTTTCTCCGCATTCGGATTCATTGTCTAACCAACGATGATAAAATAAGACCCATTTTCCTTTGAATTCTACAATAGAGTGATGGTTGTTACTTTGGTTTTCTTCGTTCATAATAACTCCCTGATATTTCCATGGGCCTTTTGGCGTTTTGGCAGTGTAATACGTTAATATTCTGTTTTCTTCAGGCATGGTGTAATAGTAAGTATCTTTTCTTTTAAATACCCATGGGCCTTCTTTTTTTGGCTTATAGCCTCCCATATCCATTGGGAAAAGCTCTCCTTTTACACTAAGTAAGTCATCATTCATTTCAGCAACAAAATAATCACCTCCTCCATTAAAATAAATATATCCTTTACCATCATCGTCAATAAAGAGGCAAGGATCATTAGCATAAGGCGTTGTCCATAGAGGTTTTCCAATGGCATCTTTGAATGGACCGATGGGGGAATCACTTACAGCTATACCAATTCCCATCCATTTTGTACTGTTTCTTGGGTTTACTCGGTCTTTAAAACCTGTTCCTGCCGGAAAGCAAAAATAATACTTACCATTTTTGTAAGCGCAGTCTGGAGCCCAGGCGAAATTATCGGCCCAATTAAGATCGTTAACAGATAAAATAGCTCCGTGATCTGTCCAATTGACTAAGTCAGCCGAAGAAAAAACATGCCAGTCTTTCATAAAAAAATCAGTCTGACATTCTTCGTCATGGGAGGTGTAAACATACATTTTTCCGTCTTTCCATACATGAGCGGAGGGATCAGCTGTAAATATTTTGCTTCCGAAGTTGAGGGGATTTTGAGAAAATGATTTTTTTGAGCTTCCGATTAATAAAAGAAAAGCAGATAGAATTGATATGGTTTTTCTATTCATTTAAGTTGTTTTTTAGATTATAAATCATGGTTATGGTAAATATAAGAGATTTTAAATAAAAAAAACCTTGCTTTTTAGGGCAAGGTTTAAGAAAAAGATAGTTGTTTTTATTTAGTTTTTACTAATCTGTATTTTTCTGTGGTGGTTTTTCCTGATTGAACTCCTGAAATTTCGGTAATAATGCTGTTGGAGTCTTTTTTATAACTGATTTTTTGAGGGTAATTATTTTTTAGATTTTCAAAAAGTAGTTTGTCTTCCATTTCTTTATTCAGTTCAAAAAGGATAGGTTTGTTATTGTTTTGTCCATTTATCGTAGTGGTATAACTAAGTTTTTCTCCATTTTGTTGGAGGATGATATTTTCGTGGTGAATAGTGTCTTTGTCTTTGATAAAAAGAGATTGGGCTTTAAATGTGCTGTCGTTTACTTTTTGCCAAGTTTCCGAAAGTGTGCCCCAATTAGTTTTGTATTCCCAATTTCCAATAAGCCAATCAGCTTTTTTAATCAGGTCTTTTTCGGTTGAATTATTTTTTTGACATGCGATGACAAGCAAAAAAGCAGATAAATAGAAGATTGATTTTTTCATAAAAAAAGGATTTGATGTTGTGTCAAATTCGAGACAAAATTACGAAAAATACTATTTGTTTTATTAGTTGAGATTACCATTATTTTAATATTCTTTACATATTAAAAGCTTTATTTTTGCAGTCCAATTTGAAATTTATAAAATGATTACAGACTATTTTAGAAAAAAAAGTCAGACTCCCAAAGGATATCGATTAGCAACAACCGTTTTTTTCTTTATTTCAGGTTTTGGATATTCTTCCTGGGCATCTAGAATTCCGGCGATTAAAGAACAGTTGCATTTGTCGGAAGCTGAATTTGGAACGGTTTTGTTTGCTTTTCCAATAGGTTTAATGTTAACGATGCCTTTTACACGAAGAATTTTAAATATAATGAGCAGTCGTTATTGTATGTTGTTAGGAGCAGTTATGTTTAATGTCGTTTTGGCTTTGCCTGGTTTTGCTGCATTTGTATGGCAATTGGTTTTGATTCTTCTGATATTTGGTGGTTCGCGTAATATTTTGAATTTGTCCATGAATGCACAGGCCCTAGAAGTGCAGCGTTTGTATCCAAAATCGATTATGACTACTTTTCATGCTGTATGGAGTTTGGCTGGATTTGCCGGAGCCGGATTAGGGTATGTCATGGTAACGCAACATATAGATCCTTCGTTTCATTTGTTAGGAATAAGTGTTGCAATGCTTGCAGTTACCGCCTCTTTTTATCCAATGACTATTGAGTGTGAACCGTCAAAAGAACAATCTAAGTTTTTTTCGATACCGGATAAAACCTTGTTGAAATTTGCTATTATTTGTTTTGTGTCAATGGCTCGCGAAAATACGATGTATGACTGGAGTGGGATTTATTTTCAAAATGTTTTGCATGCCTCACAGAAGATGACTACGGCGGCTTTTGTTTTCTTTATGACGGCAGTAACACTGGGACGTTTTTGTGGGGATTATGCCGTGATGCGATTTGGTATAAAAAACATATTGTTGTACAGCGCTATATTTATTTCATTGGGATTTTTATTGTGCTTTTTACTTCCTTTTGTGGTTACAACAATTTTTGGATTTGTCTTAATTGGGATTGGGGTTTCCTGTACGGTTCCTTTGGTTTTTAGTATAGCCGGAAAATCTAAAAATTTGAGTAGCGGTTCGGCTTTGACTTCTATTTCTACGATTGGATATTTAGGTTTTTTAGTTGTACCACCAATGGTGGGTTATATTTCAGAAGTGCTTAGTATGAAATGGGCTTTTTTAATAATGGCTTTTTTAGGTGGAGTGATGATTTTTATGGTGAATAAAATTTCGGAAGAAAATTAATTGTCAAGAAGCTGTTAGTTAGCCCTGATGGCAGCAACATCCTTTTTTTAGTTTCTTTAACCAGAAAAAGATATAGTGAAAGCTAATCCCGATAGCTCTTAAAAAAATCTGAAAGAGGGATTCTAAAATGTGTATTCTTTTTTGTATTTTTGCACTCCAATTATAAGGACTACAACTATGTTAGACAGACTTCAGATAGTAAAGCAGCGTTTTGATGAAATTTCGGATTTGATTATCCAACCGGATGTAATTGCCGATCAAAAACGTTATGTACAGTTAAATAAAGAGTATAAAGATCTTAAGGCTTTGGCTGAAAAAAGAGATGAATATGTTCTTTTGATGGCTAATATTGAGGAGGCAAACGAAATTATTGCTGACGGAAGTGATGCTGATATGGTAGAAATGGCTAAAATGCAGTTGGATGAAGCTAAGGAAAGATTGCCTCAGTTAGAAGAGGAAATCAAGTTTATGTTGATTCCTAAAGATCCTGAGGATGCTAAGAATGTGATGGTGGAAATTCGTGCCGGAACAGGAGGAGATGAAGCGAGTATTTTTGCCGGAGATTTATTTAGAATGTACACTAAATATTGTGAAAGTAAAGGTTGGAGAACATCAGTAGTGGATATGAATGAAGGTACTTCGGGAGGTTTCAAGGAGATTATTTTTGAAGTAACCGGAGAGGATGTTTACGGAACTTTAAAATTTGAAGCTGGAGTTCACCGTGTACAACGTGTGCCTCAAACCGAAACGCAAGGTCGTGTACATACATCGGCGGCTACAGTAATGGTATTGCCAGAAGCGGAGGAATTTGACGTGCAAATTGATATGAATGATGTCCGTATTGATTTATTCTGTTCGTCAGGACCTGGAGGACAGTCGGTAAACACGACCAAATCGGCGGTGCGTTTAACGCATATTCCTACAGGATTAGTAGCGCAATGTCAGGATCAAAAATCACAACATAAAAATAAGGATAAGGCTTTAGAAGTTTTACGTTCTCGTTTGTACGAAATGGAATTGGCTAAAAAGCAAGCTGAAGATGCTTCAAAACGTAGTTCTCAGGTAAGTTCCGGAGACCGTTCGGCTAAAATTAGAACTTATAATTATGCTCAGGGTCGCGTAACGGATCACCGAATTGGTTTGACTCTGTATGATTTAGGGAATATTATGAATGGTGATATTCAGAAAATTGTAGATGAGTTACAATTAGTGAACAATACTGAAAAACTAAAAGAAGCCAGCGAGGTTTTCTAATCGTTAACTGAATATTATTTGTTAAAAAAAACACAATTTTTTATTTAAATTAATAAGAAAAAGCACTTAATTTGCGTTTGTAAATTAAGTGCTTTTTTTTTGCCCTAAATTATTAACTAAATAGTATTATGTATGAAGAAGAGAATTTATCTTTCGTTATTTGCCTTTGCCGGCTTTTTTTCGGCAAATGCCCAGTCTTATTTAGGTTATACTCATGATAACTATGCTGGTGTTCAGGGAGTTTTGTTTAACCCATCGTCTATAGTTGACTCTCGTTTTAAAACAGATATCAATTTGTTTTCAATGAGTTCATCAGTAACTAATGACGCCTACGGAGTTAAGATTTTTGACGTTTTTAAGGACGGTTATGATTTTGATTTAGAAGCTAAAAAAAGTTTTAGCAATGCTAATAACGCAGCTTTTAATACCGATGTTATGGGACCATCGGTTATGTTTAATATAGCTCCTAAGCATTCATTAGCCGTTTATACAAGAGCAAGAGCTTTTGTTAACGTTATAGGGGTTAATGGACAGGTAATTAATGATCTTGCAAAAGATGATATGGAAAGTTTTCCTGAGGCAAACGTAGGAAGTTTTAATGGAGTTGGGAATTCATGGGGGGAATTAGGAATTTCTTATGCAGCAGTTTTATATCAAAGAGGACAACATTTCTTAAAAGGAGGTATTACTGCTAAATATTTACAAGGAGTAGCTAATTATCATATTCAGGGAAATGATGTAACAATGGAATTTAATGAGGATTTGATTTTGCCAGAAAATAGCACTTATACAACTACTGGTTCAGCAGTTTATGGCTCTAGTCAGGATTTTGAAACGAATTCAGATTTAGAGATTGATTCAAAATCAAGAGGTTTCGGATTTGATTTAGGTTTGACATACGAATGGAGACCGGAATACACCGCAGACAGAGCTGATATCAACGACTTAAAAGAAGTAAATAAATACAAGATACGTTTTGGTATTTCTGTTACCGATATTGGTTCTATGAAATATGAAAAAGGAATTCGCAATTTGTATAATCTAAATGATACTTTTACTCAGGATGATTTAGACAATGCTGATGGTATTTATGATCTGTACACAAATAAAACAGTAATAAACGGAACTGTTAAATCATATTTACCAACTGCTTTACATGCTGATGTAGATTGGAATATTTACAAAAAATTCTATTTGAATGCTAATGGTGATTTAGGTGTGGTAAGTAAAGACAAATTAAACCAAAACAGTATTGCTAACCGTGTGAGTTTAACACCTCGTTATGAGTCAAGATGGTTTTCTGCTTACTTACCAATATCTTATATGGATTATAGCAAGCAAGTACAAGCCGGTTTAGGTTTGAGAACAGGAATTTTCTTTATTGGTTCAGGTTCAATTATTTCAAATGCCATTTCTAAAAGTTCCAGAGCTGCTGATATTCATTTAGGATTTAAAATTCCTGTTTATCAGAAGAAAGCAAAAGATCAGGATGGTGACGGTGTATTAGATAAAGATGATGCTTGTCCTACTGTTGCAGGGCCAGTTGAAAATAACGGATGTCCTTGGGGAGATCAGGATAATGACGGAATCCTAGACAAAGATGATAAATGTCCTACTGTTGCCGGACCAGCTGCTAACAATGGTTGTCCATGGGAAGACAAGGATAAAGATGGTGTGTTAGATAAAGATGATAAATGTCCATCTGTTGCCGGACCAAAAGAAAATGCAGGTTGTCCTTGGCCGGATACTGACGGGGATGGTGTTTTAGACAAAGATGATAAATGTCCTAAAGTAAAAGGAACTGTGGCTAATAACGGTTGTCCTGAAGTAACTACTGAAGTGATTAAAAAATTAAATGATTTCTCTAAATCTGTTTTATTTGACACTTCTAAAGCAACTATTAAAGCAGAATCTACTGCGAAATTAGATGAAATTGTAAAAGTGATGAATGAATACAGCAACGCTAATTTCAAATTAGAAGGTCATACTGATAGTACAGGTAATGCCGCTAAAAATCTTCAGTTATCAAAAGACAGAGCCGCAGCAGTTAAAGATTATTTAATTGCCAAAGGGATCAGCGCTGACAGACTTTCTTCTGAAGGTTATGGAATTACTAAACCAATTGCTTCTAATAAAACAGTAGAAGGCAGAGCTCAAAATCGTAGAGTAGAAATTATTGTAGTAAAATAATTTAATTTAGATTGATAAAAAAATGAGGTCTGAGTGCCTCATTTTTTATTTTGTTTAAAAAGGAAAGCTCCCTCTTTAAGTCGAAAAGAGGGAGCTTTTTTTATATAAATAGAAGTAGAAATGGGGGCTTATTCTTTAGCTTCTGTATTCTCTTTAGATTTAGCAGTAGCTCTGTTTATTTGGTAAAGAGTGGCAAATTTTATTTTCAAACCTGCAATTTTGATGTTGTCTTTAGAAGATAAACCTTCTTTTTCAACAGTGTTTTTACGGGTATCTAAAGCTTCGTAGATAAGTTTAATTTCATCCCAGTCTTCTCTGGTGTAAGAATCTTTATTTTGTTCGATAGTACCAATAAAATGCAAATAAACATCAGCAATATTGTCTTTATTTACCCATTCAAATTTCATGTCTTCGCCTACATTTTCGGTAAAAAAGCTATTTCTGAAATTTTCACGCAACATAGCATCTCTTTTTAAAAGAACTGCAGCTTTGTATTCTTCATATTTGCTGTCGGCTTTATCAATCAGGGTTTCCATGTCCATTTTATTTTCCAGTTGATTCATGGCGTCCTGGGCTTCCATTTTGACTTTTTCATATCGGGCCTGAATGCTTTCCCAGTTTTTGGTGGTTTCATCAGTAGCTACCCGGCTGATAGAATCGACATACATTGTAAATTGAGCCACTTTTTGATGTGCCATTTCCTGTTTTTCATCTTTACAGGAAACACTAAGGGTGACCAGAACAGTTAAAGCTATATATTTATGGATATTTTTCATAGGTTTTCTATTTTAAATTAATATGAAGTTGATTTGTGAGTAGTATTTTTTAAATACTACTCACTATTTTCTTTAAAGTTTAAATCCGTAAGCCAATCGTAAAGCAACTTGTCCCAGACCTTTGTCGGCGGCATCGTTTCTTATCGAAGGGAAATCAGGTAAGTATTCATAACGTACACTGATATCGATGTATTTAGTTGCATAACCAATTCCCGGACTTAATAACAATGATTTGTCGTTGTATTTATTGGTTACTGCAAATGCAGCTCCGGCTTCTCCCATTAAGTAGAATTTGTCTTTTAAAACAAAGGCTTTAAAACCTAATTTGGCAGGAATATAACCTAAATCATTGTCGTCTCCGCTAACGAATAAATTACTAAAACCTGTGGTTGCTGTAAGCGAATATCTTTTAGATAAATCATATTGTAAACGAACATCTCCGCCAACATTTAAGTTGTATGGATCTTCAAAAGGATAACCCACATTGGCACCAATACCTAATTTGAATTTTTGTTCATATTTATCTCCCGGAATATCCTGAGCCATGATGGAAGTGGTTCCCAGAAGAAATAAAAATAAGACCGCGATATTTTGGATTACATTTTTCATGATGAATTCGATTTGAGTTTTACAATTATTTTTTGCTTAATTATTTTTTGAATAGAAAGATGCTGTTTAGATTTTGTTAGTCATTCCGTTCTCGGCTTTCGATTTGCTTTCCTGAAGCAATCGATGCGCATCATCAGAAATTGTTTTGTATTTATGATCTATTTTTTCAATCAGTTTGTCAAAATCTTCTTTTGCGTGTTCTTTAAGTGCTTTGGATTTTTCTGCGATTTTTTTTCTGGTTTTTTTCCCGCTTTGGGGTGCGAATAGTATTCCTAAAGCTGCTCCTGCTGCCAGTCCGCCAATTGCGGCCAGCACTACTTTATTTGTTTTCATAATATATAGATTTTAGGGTTATTTTTTAAAGTTGTTTTCCGCTAATAATTCTCATAAGTACCGCAATTACTGCAATCACTAATAAAATATGAATCAGACTTCCGATACTGTAGATGAAGAATCCTAAGGCCCAAAATATTACTAATAATACTGCGGCCAGATAAAGTATATTTCCCATGATTTCCTTGTTTTTAGATTAAAAATATTAGAGTTTGAAACCAATATATAAACTCAAAGCGCTGTTTTTTGAGTCGGGAAAGGTATAGGTGCTTCCACCAAAATTTCTTTCTTTCCCAATGGTTTGCAAACCATAGTTGTAACGAATTCCCAATGAGGTTGACGCAAAGTCAAATCCAATTCCGCCCGATAAACCGTAATCCCATTTGTTTAAATCATCATTATTGATGTTTTCTTCAAAGTTGAAACTACTGTTGTTACTTTCGTTAGTGGCTTTTCCGTCAATTAAATAGGCCGCATAAGGACCAAAGTGAATATTGAAGTTTGGAGTTACATTCAGTTTTAATAAAACAGGCATTTCAAGATAATTTAGTTTTAATCGGGTAGTTCCGGTGGCAAAAGCATTATCATATACTAATTCGGCACCTTTTCTGGAAAAGTTCAGCTCTGGTTGGATGGAAACAGCCGGAGAGACAGGTAAATTGGCATAGACACCGGCATTAAAACTGCTTAAAACATTATTATCGTCAACATCGTCCGTGTAAAGATTTGTAAAATTAAGACCTCCTTTTATACCTGCTGACGGACTTAGGCTTTGTGCTTTTGTAAAATTTACGAATGTGAAGCATAAAAATGCGGCTAATACTAAATTTTTCATGGCATTGTATTTTAAGTTATCAAATTGGATTTATATGTAGTTCCCAGGATACAGTACAAAATTGCAACATCTTTGTATTAAAAATGTTACAGGATATTTTGAGACTTTTATACAATTGCCATTTTACATTTTGGCACAAAAAAAACGCCCGAAAAAGGCGCTTTTAGAATTTATACTAGGGTTTAGGGATGCATTTTTTGCTCTTCCTGAATGCTGGCAATATTTTGTTGGATAATTGGAATTGCTACTTTTGTCAGGTCTAATAAGTCGTTATTCAGGCTTGTTGTTGCGGTTTTTTTATAAAGTTCTAATTCGGCGAGGAGGGAGTTATGAAGTTTTTTTAAATACATACTGGTGCTTACTTCGCTGATAAAACTTTTTAAAGTTGTGGTGTCGTAAAGTGTATTTGGAATAATGATGTAATTGTCTTTGGCAATTTTTCTAATGGTATTTTTAAATTGGGTATGGTTTTCTTCTATTTGCAGTAAAACATTTTGAGTACTGCTTGGTATTTTTCTTTCCCGTGCTTTTTGGGAAATGGCTACTATTTTCAGATTGGATTCGGCAATTTCAGTTAAAACAAATTCACTTACTTTAGTGTTGGTTTTAGGTGTTTCAATTTTAGCTTCTTTGTTTTCTTTGTTTTTTTTCTCACAGGATGTTACAAACATACTGCAACAGAGAGGAAGCAGAATGAAAAAGAAAACAGGTCTGATGCTTCTTATTGTGGTCATTTGGTGAATTTTGTGTAAAAATAAATAAAAAGACTCTTGGTAATTTTATATGATTCCTTAATAATATTATATAATTCGTTTTTATCAAACAGGCAAATAAATTTCAAAAACAGCACCTTCGTCTGGTTTTCCTTTTGCAAAAATATAGCCTTTGTGATTTTCGACTATTTTTTTACAAATAGCCAGTCCTACGCCGGTTCCCGGAAACTCTTTTTTGCCATGTAATCTGTTGAAAAGCTGGAAGATTTTTTCGGCATATTTTTGTTCAAAACCTAATCCGTTGTCTTTAAAAGTTATTTTGATGTATTCTTTTTTGGAATTATCGTTTAGTTTTGGTGTTTTAGATGCTTTTACTTTTTTGGAACTAATGGTAATCAAAGGTGCTTCTTCAGTTTTTGAATATTTTAAAGAATTCCCGATGATGTTAATAAACAACTGTTGAAGTTGAAACGGAACACCTTGCACCTGATGTAGTTTTTCAACATGAATTTCGGCTTTTTTCTCTTCAATATTTTCCGAAAGTTCGCTTATAGCGTTTGCCACAATGGTATTTAAATCGGTAATTTCAAAAGTTTTTTCCGAACGGCTGGTTCTTGAATATTGCAATAAATCGTCAATCAAAATGCGCATTCGGTTAGAAGCTTCCTGAATTTTTTCAAAATAACTTTGGGCAGTTTCCGATAAATGATCTTTCTCTTTATATTCAATTCGGGAAATAAAAGTCTGGATTTTTCGCAGCGGTTCCTGCAAATCATGACTGGCAACGTGATTGAATTCCATCAATTCTTTGTTGTTTAGTTCCAATTCTTTATTTCGTAACTCGATTAACTGTGTTTTATTGAAATCGTCGCTAATATCCTGCGTGGTTCCAATCATGTTTTTGTTGCCCAAACGATCTACGAATATTTTGGCTGTTGATCGAAAATGGCGAACTTCCAGCGTGTCTTTTTTAATAATTCGGTAATGAATCAGCGGCAATAATTCGCTTGTTTCTGCTTGCTGAAAAGCTTCAATAAGGATTTCCCGGTCGTCCGGATGCACTGCATCTAATGAATTTTCGAAAGTAGGCAGGAAAGATTCCGGTTCGCAGCCTAATAAACGAAACTGATTGTCGGAATAATTAAAAGTTTTGTCTTCCAGATTTAACAGCCAGCTTCCGTATTTCCCTAAAATTTCGGCTTGTTTGCTGGATTCGTCAAATATTTTTAACCGGATGTTTTGATTGATTAAGTCGTTGTAGTTTTTGATAATTCGCAAATAACCCAAACCTAAAATTAAGATGGAAATCAAGAAAGTCGAAAAAACAATCAGCGGTGTATTGGAATTGTTGTAACGGTAAAGCCTTCCTTTAGAATCTAATAATTTGTTTTCGGTGTTGAGCATGTTGTCTAATTCCATTCTCAGGGAATCCATGACTAATTTTCCGTTTTTGAAATCGTCGTTAAATTCTTTTTTATTAGAAAAATGATTTTTGAAATAGGAAAAACGACGGTCAACCAAATCGTAAATTCGTTTGAGTTGAAGCTCTTTTTTGGCGTCGTTCTGGATGGTGTTGTTTAAGTTTTGAAACGAACGATTGACATTTTTTCGGGCATCGATAAATGGTTCCAAATAGATGGAATCGTTTGTAATGATGTAGCCTCTGTGACCGGTTTCGGCGTCTTTTATAAAAGAAATAAGTTGACCCAATTCGATAGAAATTTCATAGGTATTAGTAATCGAATCACTTATTTTATCTAATTCTTTAATGTGCCTGTATGTAATTGAGGCCAGAAAAATTAAGATAAAAAAGGCAATTAAAAATACAGCCCTGATAAAGCCTAAGGAATCAAATAACTTAGATTTAAACATAGTTTACATGCGTAATAAAAAATTATCTTTATCTAATCCCGAAGTGATGTACTGCCAGTTAAGCGTTACGACTTCGGATAAAACTTCTTTTA
>LLBY010022556.1_pt4 | contig 12854 bp, 15 predicted proteins | sample 1489401 | NCBI WGS metagenome assembly LLBY01 (sample SAMN04092656, study PRJNA295927) | soil metagenome | biome: Soil prokaryotic community; feature: Bulk soil; isolation source: soil from tomato rhizosphere | host: tomato cultivar Hawaii 7996 | place: South Korea | collected 2011-11-01 | reverse complement strand
GGGTAGGCGTACCAGACGTCGAGCGTCGCGCCGCGGATGCGCTTGTCCTTGAGCGCCGCGAACAGCGCGTCCTCCTCCACGATCGGGCCGCGGCTCACATTCACGAGCACCGCCGAAGGCTTCATCGCGGCGAGGCGCCGTTCGTCGATCATCCGCTCCGTCTCGGGCGCGAGCGCCGCCGCGACGACGACGTAGTCGCACCGCGCCAGGAACTCGTCGATGCGCCCGAGCGGGTACTGCGCATCCACGTGCGGCACCTCGCGCTGCGTCCGGTTGCAGCCGACGACGGTGACGCCGAAGCCCTGCAGTCGCCCGGCGACCGCCCGGCCGATGGCGCCGAGGCCCAGGAAGGCGACTCGCATTTCAGTCCCCGTCCGCCTCCGCCCCCGGCGTGCGCTGCCCCAGCTCCCGGTCCAGCATTACCAGCGCCGCCGGGTTGTCGTCGATCCGGCGCACACTCTCCAGCACCTGGCTCGAGGTCTTCTCCTCCTCCACCTGCTCGGTGATGAACCATTGCAGCATGACCTGCGCGGCATAATCCCTTTCCTTCAGGGCCAGCTCGTACAGATCGTGGATGGATGCCGTGACCCTAGCTTCATGTTCCGCTACCTGTTCCGCCACCTCCAGATTCGATTTCCACTCGGTAGCCGGCGCGTCGAGGGCCTTGAGCTGCACGCGTCCTCCGGCATCCAGAATGAAGTTGTAGAACTTCATGGCATGCTCGCGCTCTTCGTCTGCCTGGAGCTGCATCCAGTGCGCGAACCCCGTCAGATTCTTATCCTCGAAGTACGCGGCCATCGAGAGGTACAGATAGGAAGAGAAAAATTCTTTATTGATCTGTTCGTTCATCGCGTCCTGCATTGCTTTTCCGATCGTTGTCATGGGAGCCTCCTGGTCTGATTATATTCTCTTTGTGAAGCGGATAAAAAGATAGATGAGCAAGGCCGCAGTTACGATCCAGACCAAAACGATGAGGACTGCCCCGGCCTTGCCTGCATTCCCAGCTACGCTGCGAGTCGCCGCGGCAGACCGGGCGTCGGCTATCACTTCAGGTGGGATCAAGCGCAGGGCCAGCCAGAGGCCGCCCGGCGTAATGATGAGATCATCCAGGTATCCAAGCACGGGGATAAAATCGGGAATCAGGTCGATGGGGCTGAAGGTGTGTGCCACCACAAAGAAGATCAGCGCCTTTACATACCAGGGCGTACGCGGGTCGCGTGCGGCGATGGCAACTACATAGACTTCCCGTTTCAGTTGTCGGGCGCGTGCTTTAAGCTGCTGGAGCATGGCCGGCACATGAGTCACTGGCCAAACACAAAAAGCTCGTTGAGTGACTCGCGATAGATGTTATGGCGGATCGCGTCGGCAAAGATCGGGGCCACCGATAAAATCTTTAGCTTTGGATGTCTTCTCTCCGGCGGGATGTATACCGTATCTGTGGTGATGATCTCGCTGATCTGCGGGACATCCGCCAGACGTTCCAGACCACCGCGCGTGAATACACCATGTGTGCAGATGACCAGGATCTCTTCGATGCCTTCCTCGATCAGCATACGGCTTAATTCATGGATCGACCCGCCTGTCGCAATCTCGTCGTCATAGATCAGTGCCCGTTTATGACCGCGCACCTGGTGCCCTACGAGACCGCGAATCGTTACCTCTGTATCTGACACGCGTTCCTTGTTCCCTGCCGCCATAGGCAGATCAAGGACTTTAGCAAAACGGGCGGCCGATTTTGCCTGTCCCATATCCGGCGTGACAAGGATCGCATTGCCGATTCCCAACGTTCCAAGATAATCCCTGAGGACAAGCCAGCTGCTTAACGGGTCTGTCGGCACACTGAAAAAGCCATGTACCTGGGGAGAATGGAAGATCATGCTCATGACATGCGTAGCGCCGGCCGTCTTCAAGAGATCTGCCACCAAACGCGCCGTAATGGAAATACGCGGTGCGTCCTTTTTATCGGAGCGGGCGAATGAGTAGTAGGGGATGATCGCGTGGACTTCCGCCGCCGCGGCGCCGCGGGCGATATCCAGCATCATCAACAGTTCCATCAGGTGATCGTTGACGGGCTGAGAAAGCGACTGCACGATATACACCCTCCGATAGCGTACAGTTGCCCCCAGCTGGATATATAGGTTATCGTTGCTAAAGCGTGTGATCTCGGTTTGCTCTAATGGTACGCCCAATTCGGCGGCAATGCTTTCCGCCAGCGCGGGATTCGAGCTGCCGCTAAAAAAACGAACTTTTTCTGCAGGAATGGTAGATTTGGTCATGCTGCCCTCTTACATAGCATTCTGGTCATATTGCATCATCTTACACCGACTCTGGGGGAATGGAAAGAAATTGAATCAGGCGAGAAACAAAACAGCCACTCCGGCGGCGGCAAGAACCGTTCTGAGGATGGCCTGCCAGCCGATCTTTTCCTTGTAGGCAAAGTAACTGATCGGCAAAATAATGACTGGCGGCAGCGCCATCAGCATGGCGGACTCACCTGTTTTTGATTCTAAGTTATGCAAAAAGTGTAGCAACAGTGGTTTTCTCAGTCACTATTCCCCAGTATTTGATGAACATGATATTAGGCGCGGCTTGGGCGGTGGATGTCGTTGTGGGTCTAGCAATGGTCATCCTTGCGGCACTTCGGGCAGCCAGGGGAGTGGCAGAGAGAAGTCGCCTTAAGGTATCATGCCTGAACTGCCTATGGTCTACGTTCGTTTATTTGGGAAAGCAAACCTTTATTTCAGTCCCTTCGCTAGGTTTTGAATAAACTTCCAGGCTGCCTCCCATCGCTTCTGCCCTCTCCCTCATTCCAGCCAGTCCATAATGCTTGTCCGCAGTCAGTTTGGTAAAGTCATTTGGAACCGAAAACCCGATTCCATTGTCTTGAACGACAAGGACTGTTTGATCTTTAATTTGCGATAAGTGTATGACTACTTCTGTTGCATGTGAATGATGGAGAATATTATGAAGAGACTCCTGGCAAATCCGATACACGGCCAGGCTTAAGGGATCAGATAAATCGTTTATAGCCTCATCCATATCCGCCGTGAGGTCTAGCTTCGGATATTTTTTACGGATCTCTTCAAGTTGTTCTTGGAGTGCCTGCAGTAATCCAATTCGGGACAATGCAGGTGGACGAAGTTCATTGACAACCTGCCGCAGTTCGCGGGCAGCAGTTTTCAAACTCACCTGAACAAGTTCGAGCTCAACCCTGAGCGCCTCGTCTGTAATGGACTCTTTCAGGTTATGAATTTCAAAATTCATTGCCATCAGCGCTTGGAGGGGCCCATCATGAACCTCGCGCGCGATATTGGTCCGCTCATTCTCACGAGTTTCCAGCAAACGTTGCTGCGTGGCCATGCGAATTTCATTCTCCCGTTGGATCACTTCCAACTGGCGCTGTGTTGTGATGTCGAAAGCTGCGCAGATTAATCCTGTCACACGGCCGCTTGAATCCAAGATTGGGTCAAACGAAACGACAAAATAGAGCCAGGTATCGTTTGCCTTTACCTTAATTTCCTGTCGGACGGGCTGTCCGGTCTCCATCACTGATTGTTTGAGCTGAATTAGCTCTACAACATTCTCCGCCAAAAGGATTTCATCATCACGTTTGCCCACCATTTGCTCTACAGTAAAATTGCGCTGAGGGTTATATATCCATGTATAGCGCAGCTCTTTATCAGTAGTAAACACAGTCATTGGTGCAGACGCCAACGCTATCCGGAAGCGGTGCTCACTTTCGCGTAGAGCAAGTTCCGCCTCTTTGTGTTGCTGAATATCTATCGAAGCGCCAATCCATCCCTTGAGAGTTCCCTCTTCGACTATGGGTACCGCTCTATGCGAAAACCAGTGGTACTGCTGAGATGCTTCATGCCAAACACGCGATTCAATTTCAAAGTCACGCCGCTGTTCAATGGCATTCTGCCATTCACTGCGTGATTGCTCCCGGTCTTCTGGATGGATAATGTTAAGCCAATTCCACCCTCGGGTTTCATCAAAAGATTTCCCACTGATCACCAGGCTTGACGAAATAGGATCGTGATAAGAACCATCTGCATCCAGAACCCAGAAGAACGAGCTGGTGGCTTTGTTCCAAAAATCCAGATACTCTTTCCACCGTTTTAATTGGGACTCATTCCGCCGAAGTTCATCTTCCATTCGCTTGCGTGCAGTGATGTCTATGAACGCGCCGACCGCGCCACCTGGCTTACCATTTTCATCTGTCAGTGGAAGGACATTCCCCAATAGATTTCTTGTCTCTCCGTCTATGAAGACTACATCAAATTCGTAGTTACTGGTCCCCACACCGGTTGAGGCGGCGATTTGCATGGGCAGCTCATTGCTTGGAATTTCCTGACTGTCTTTCACATTGCGATAGGGCTGCTGCACAAGGTCTTGATCCGGAGCAGTCTTCGAAACATTTGCTCCCTCCCACATGGTGAGGAATTCATATCCGTAGCGGTTGCCAATCATTTCCTTGCATTGTGGATCTCTGGAAATCCAAATCATGGCAGGAACAGCATCCATCAAAGCTTGCAGTTCAGCGGCTCTTGCTTGTTCACGAGCCAGACTTTTCCGAAGAGCCTGCTCAGTCAACTTGCGGGCAGTGATATCCTGATTAATACCGGCCGCCTGGATGGGTCGACCCGATGGGTCGTATTCTACTGTCCCGGCAGAACTTAACCAGATGGTGCTTCCATCCCCCCGTAGGATGCGGAACTCAAGGGAAAAGGGCCCGCCCCGCTTGATGGCTTCGTTCATTTTATTACTGGTTGATTCCCGATCGTCGGGATGAATCATTTCGAAAAAGATTTGGGGATCAGTTGTTTCCTGCACCGGATCCCTACCAAATAAGTAGTATAGTTCGGGAGACCATTGTATGGTTCCCTTGACCAGGTCCCATCTCCACGCTCCTGAATGTGACTGTTCCAATGCAAATCCCAACCAGCGTTCGCTTTCCTGTATTTTCTGTGGGTATGTGGCCTCGGCATGGATATCGAAGTATGTGGATACATTGTGTTCGTGCTGCTTATTGCCGTCCTCCAGCCATCCTCTAAGTCGATTAGCTACACGTTGTATTTCAATGGAGGCCAGATTCTGATACTCAGGGGGGAGTTGAAGAAAGCTCTTCTGTATGTCGACAAGAAGAGCCTGATTTAGTTCTACCTTGGAAGTAAATGGGACACTAGACATGATTTCTCCTTCAGACCCAAAGTAGATAGAATGCTGTTATTAATTTGGATGCTGGGTCAAACCTTACCAAAAAAGCTAAGACATATAATGATTATAAGATGAATCGAAGGCACAAATGAGATGTCAGATGACCTATTAATTATGTGAAATTTGTCATATATACAACTCGTTGATGTCCAGAATCTAAGATATCTTGAGGAAGCGTATGCAGACAGGATGACCAATACGGTGACCTGAGATACTCTACATTCAACAAATATGGACTTCGCAATATAAAAATATGAGCTTAACGAAAAGAAATGAAAAAATGTCACAACTGGCCGCAGCAAATCCCACCCTTGCCATGTGTGTCTTGGCAGATATGCGGCAAATGGGCCATGAAGAAAGGTATTGTCTGAGCGCGCGCGAATTAGGGTTTTAGCTTTTAGAGGTTCGGTCTAGCTTGGCAATTCTACAGAAAAGTGTATGGCTTTTGTATATGCCATGAGGGTGCTGGCCACGCCCACTTCGGCATGTTGCCGGCGAGTAAGGAGGCCGACACACCCAGCAACGGACCGACCAGTGCACCGAGGGCGAGCAGGTGTAGCGTCTGTGGTTTTTCACGCAGAGCTGTAAATGTAGCGCCTACTTTGCCATCGAAAGCCCTCCAGGACCAGATGAAGATTACGGCGGCAATGCTTGCCGCCAGTGCAGGGTTCGAGCTCCCACTAAAAAAACGAACTTTTTCTGCTGGAATGGTGGACTTAGTCATGCTGCCTCTCACAAACTATTTTGATCACGTCTCCTCATCTTACACTGACTCGCAGCGAATGGAAAGAAGTGGTTGGACGTGTTCAGGGCTTTCAACTTTCCATCGAGTAGGGCGCTGCAAAGCATCCGCTTTAATGCATTAAGTCAGGCAAAATCATGACATTTTAGCGCCATGAGGATGGCGAGTTCACCCGATATTCTTGGCGTCGAACAAAGTTTTCATGCCGATACTTCGGTAACCGACGAAATGTTTTATTGATAGAATAGCGACTCAATCAAATTTAAGCAGAATTGAGGAAACGTTGAGCAAAACTCCCATTCCAGACCTTGCAGCTGTCGCTCAATTGATAGCAGACCCGGCACGCGCCACAATGCTTTCCGCGCTCTCGAGCGATATTGCATTGCCCGCAGGTGAATTGGCGCGTCTGGCGCGAATCTCACCTCAAACAGCCAGTGAGCACCTTGCCAAACTCGTGAAGGGCGGGCTGATGAGTGTCACTACGACTGGGAGGCATCGCTACTTTCGTTTGAGCAATCCAGAAGTGGAACATGTTCTCGAAGCACTGGCTCTGGTTGCACCTCCCACACGTACACGCACCCTGAACGATTCGCTCGAAAACAAAGCGCTGCGTCATGCACGTACATGTTATGACCACCTGGCTGGTAAGCTCGGTGTACGATTAACGCAGGCATTGATCGACAGGGGAATTCTTCAGCAATTCGATTCCATTTACCAAGTCACCATGAATGGCGAAGATTGGTTCAGGACCTTTGGAATTGACTGTTCGCACCTTCGAGGAACACGTAGAGCGTTTGCATCCGTATGCCTCGATTGGAGTGAACGAAGGGCACATATCGCAGGGGCACTGGGAGCCGCGATTGCCGAACGAATGTTTAGTTTGAAGTGGATTATCCGGGTGGGTGAGTCTCGTGCGGTTAAAGTGACCGCTGCCGGACATCATCACCTCAAGCGCGAATTGGATCTTGAATGGGCGTGATGCAAAAGTGTTTACACTGGTACGTATATTCGGTAGGCATTGTGCAAAAGCAGATGACAGTCACTCTTGAGATTGGTGGCAAGAACACCGATCGAGACGGTCTTACGTGTTATACGCAAGTGATTATCACCCGGGTCTAAACATAGGAGTAACCTTGAACTTCATTGGTGAACTGGCTGCATTGGCGACATCGGTTGCCTGGAGCGGAACCTCGGTGCTTTTTACCAGGGCCACGCAACAAGTCGGATCGATCATCGTTAATCGAATACGCGTTGTTCTGGGGTTGCTATTCCTGATGTGGTTAAACTGGGTCTTTTATGGCTATTTGCTGCCCTTCAACGCCGGGAGCGACCGCTGGGTCTGGCTTGCGCTGTCCGGTGCTATCGGCTATGCCCTGGGAGATGTTTTCCTGTTCCAGAGTTTTCTGTGTATCGGCGCGCAGCGCGGCATGTTGATGATGAGCCTGGCGCCCCTGATGAGCGCCGGCCTGGCCTGGATCTTCTTCGGCGAAATACTGTCCGGAATCCAGATGGTCGGCGTGATCGTCACTTTAGCGGGCATTGCCTGGGTTATCTTGCGCCAAAATAACGCAAAGCCCAGCCAAGGTTGTAGCCCGTTACAGGGCGTGTTGTTTGGGCTGGGGGCGGCAACCGGGCAGGCGGTCGGCTTCGTGCTGTCCAAGCAGGGCCTGGCCGATAATTTCTCCCCCATCGCAGGGAATTCGATCCGGATGTTGGCCGCGGTCATCGTGCTATGGGTGCTGGCGAGTCTTCAGGGCAAAGCCAGGGAAACCATCGAGAGCATGCGCGCAAATCCAAAGGTGTTTGGCTGGTTGACTATGGCGGCCTTCACCGGGCCTGTACTTGGCGCAACGCTATCCTTGTTTGCCTTGCAGCACACGCAGATTGGAATCGCCAGTACTTTGATCGCCCTGCCACCAGTGTTCCTGCTGCCCGTCGAGTGGCTGGTGTTTAAAGAAAAATTCGACTGGGGCGCGGTGCTTGGTACGCTGGTCGCAATAGGAGGCGTGGCATTACTTTTTCTGACATAAATGCGAGCACTTGGGGCAATCAGACGTAGCACTTGTTTTGCCCTCGAAGTCTGTCTGGTCCCCGATAAAATCACGGCGCTTATCTCAGGCGTGGAATCCAGCGCGGCACTCGTTCGAGATATTCCTCATACGACCTGCCAAACTGCCTCTTTAAAGTTGGCTCCTCATAATAGGTCACAAAGATGTGAAAGGCGATGAAAACAACAATTGCATAGATCAACAGATTCCAAAAGCCAAGCCACAGAAAATGACCGAGTATGATCGCCAATACACCGACATACATCGGGTTGCGAACGTAGCGGTAGAACCCGACCGCCACCAGCTCCTTCGGCGCGTCAATGGGCGCTGGTGTGCCGCGCCCTTCTTTCAGGAAGTTCCAAAAGGACCACAACAGGATCGCGCTACCCAGCAGCCATAGCGGGAATGCCAGAAATGCAAAAATGCCGCTATCGATCTGCGCTCCGCTCCTGAGCAACGCCAGAGGAATATAACCAGCTACCATGCCTGGAGCAATGATGAGGAATAGAAGAGATTTAAGTGCGGTCATCAGGCCTGCGTTCCTCACGAATAGAAAATACAGCACCTAATTGCTTTAATAAATCAAATAGATCGGGCTCACCCCAGTGCTCCACGAACTTGCCATTCTCCACACGAAGGATATCTATGAGGGTGACCATGATTGTTTTTCCGGTCGGCTCGATGCCCTGAAAGACTCCCTTGTGAGTACCTTGCATCGTCGACCGAAAGATCACATATTTGTCTTCAGAGAATACATCTTCCACTGTGATCCTCACGTCCGGGAACGCAGCACGGAAGCCCGCCAGGCGCTGCTTCTGGCCCTCGAGGGAAAGCGGCTCCAGAGTCGGAGAGAGGTGCCGCCGGTAATTTGGGCCAAAGTATGTATCGACAGCATCCAGATTGCCTCTCGTCCACACTTCTTCGATGTAGCTGCGGACGAGGGCTTTGAGGGTGATCATTTTGACTCCAGATGAAACGACTCTCGGGCACGAGCAAGTTGAGCCAGAAGTTCTTCTCTCTTTGAACTCTTTTCTGCAGTCATAGCGGCAGAGAGGAAAATTATTTTAGCTTTTTGACCATATCGTCCAGCACCATTTTCAAGATCTGGGATAGCAGCCGAACTCTTTCGGCGCGGCTCAAAATGATATTCTCCTTGGCGAGCGCCTGTTCATACGCATTTTTCACAACTTCGAAGATCTGATCGTCGACGCCCAAATGCTGCATCTGCAGATACATCCTTTTCTGCAGATCCGTATACGAGCCGGGAACCTGCTGGGAACCAAATGGATTTAACATTTTTCTCTCGCTTTCTATGGTTCAGAGGATGACGAGACGACTCATGTCCAGGCACGTGCCATTCTGGAAACCAAAAATCCGCTGACCGTGTACCAAAAGGCAAGGTCAAGGATCAAAAAGAGGGGATTTGTTTCACTGCAAATGTCACCTGGCGGGCAGGGGCCCCAGGCTGTGTAAAATTGCAGCGGGAAGCCCCAGGGAAACGTATCGGAGATCCTTGCCATCACATACAGACGCCAGAAGTAGCTCGAGATCACGAGGAGAACGAAAGCCAGAACGATTTTGAGGAGAGTGGGCTTGAAGATTGCTTTCATGGTTCTGGCTCAGGTCGTATTCGCCGAAGCTCATTCATCCAAACGCGAGAAGTTGTAGGCAAATGTACCCGCACCCAGAAAAAACATGACGCTGCCGAGCAGATTCACATGCCAGTTCTCAACACCATATTGAGTGACGTCAACTGGCAAGTATCCAAAGCCGATGAGTAATAGAACACCGCCGATCAGCGCGTCGATCGCGCCGCTGAGCATAAATGCAATGCGTCTGGGTCGGTTGGGAGATTGGTTCATTTTATTTGCCGCGCTTCTTCAGCCACTTCAACAGCTTATCCTTCGGCCAGCAATTGATCACGTCGTTCTTTGTCAGCCAGGCGCGGCGGGCAGTGGCAACGCCGTAGGGCAGCATATCCAGGTCCTCCTCGGAGTGCGCGTCGGTGTTGAGGGCGATCGGGATTCCCAGCTCTTTCGCGCGGCGAGCGTGGATATCGTCCAGGTCGAGGCGGGCGGGGTGGGCGTTGATCTCCATCGCCACGCCGGTTTCCGCGGCGGCATTGAGCACAGCCTCCATATCCAGATCCGCGCCTTCCCGTTCCTGGATCAGGCGTCCTGTAGGATGACCGATGATGTCCACGTGCGGGTTGCGGATGGCGTTGATGACACGCTGGGTGACCCTCTCCCGCGGTTGCCGCAGGCTGGTGTGCAGCGAGGCGACCACCAGATCGAGGCTCGCCAGAAACTCGTCGGGGTAATCCAGCGTGCCATCGGCTTTGATCTCCACCTCGCTGGCGTGCAGGACGAGAATGCTATCCCCAAGCTGCTTCTGAATCTTTTTGATCTCTTTGGCTTGTTCCTTGTGCCTCTCCATGCTCAAGCCGCCTGTCACGCCCAGGCTGACCGAATGATCGGTAATGGCAATGACCTTCATGCCGCGTTTCGCGGCAGCCCGCGCCATCTCCAGCATGGAGAGCTTCCCGTCGCTCCAGGTGGAGTGCATTTGCAGGTCTGCCTTCACATCCTTTTTCTGGATCAGCCTGGGGAGCTTGTTCGCTTTTGCGGCCTGGATCTCGCCGCGGTCTTCGCGTATTTCGGGCGGCATCCATGGAAGCCCAAGGACCTCGTAGACTTCCTCTTCTGTGGCGCAGAAGATCTCGCTTCCATCCATGATGTTCTTAAAGGAATGATCGGACAGCGATAAATCCTTGGCCAGCGCCATTTCACGCAAACGGATGTTATGCTCCTTCGACCCTGTAGCATACACCAATGCGGTACCGAACTCCTTTGGCGGGTGAACCCACAACTGTACGCGCAGCCCGTCGTTGAACTCGATGCTGGATTTTGTCGGTCCCTTGCCCAATACCCGATGAATGCGCGGCAGCTTGACAAACATATCCATGACAGCCGCCGGATCTTTTGCCGCGACCAGGATGTCCAGATCGCCCACTGTATCGCGCATCCTTCGCAAGCTCCCACCGGGTTGCGCGTCCACGACCCCCTTCACCTTCTTAAGCTCTTCGATCAAGGCCTGCGCGATGGGGTAGGCACGCCCCAGCGGGATACGGACCGTCCGGCGTGAGAGCGATGCAATCCCTTCCAGGATGGCTGCCTCGCTCTTGGATCCCATCCCCGGAAGCTCCCGCAGCTTGCCGGCTTTTGCGGCGGCTTCCAGCTCGGCGAACGTGGTGATGTTCAGCGCCTTCCAAATCATGGCGGCGCGTTTGGGTCCGAGTCCGGGAATGGGCAGCCATTCCACCAGCCCCGGCGGTATCTCCTTCTTGAGCTTCTCCAGAAATTCAAGCTTCCCGGTGCTTAACATCTCGTCGATCTTTTCAGAGATCGCCTTGCCCACGCCAGGGATTTCTTCCAGCTTTCCCTCCTTCCAGTACTCGGACGCCTGGCGCCCCAAATTCAACAGGCTGTCTGCGGCTTTACGGTACGCAAGGGTCTTGTACATATTTTCGCCTTTGATCTCCAGTAAATCGGCGATCATCGTAAAAGCCTCAGCCAGCTGACGGTTATTCATCATGATCATGGTCCTCTCTCTTCTCTCGATATCCTTAAAACGGATTATACGCCGGTTGAGAGATACAAGGTAAAGTAGGTGCACACTCTTTTTTATGATACTATCGCTCCATTCATAACCGAGGAGAGAGAATGGATGACCAGCAACGCAAGCAACTGGACGAACAAGGCTACCTGATCTTCAAGAGCCTGCTTGCCCCGGAGGAGATCGAAACCATCCTTACCCGCCTGGAGGTGCTCTGGGCCGCAGAGGGAGAGCATGCCGGGGAGGAAAATTACATCGAGCCCGGCGTGCGGCGGCTGGCTAATCTTGCCAACAAAGGCGAGATCTTCCGCAGGCTTTATGCGCATCCCCGGGTGCTGGAAGTGATCGAAGCCGTCATGGGGCCGGAGATACGCGCTTCGATGGTCAATGCCCGGGATGTGCCGCCGCATACGGGCGTGCGTATGTCCTTCCATATGGATTCTGACAAGGGCCGTGTCCGTGACGAAAAAGGCTACAGCGCCGCCACCGCGATCTGGATGCTGGATGCATTCACCGTCGCCAACGGTGCGACCGCTTTTGTGCCCGGCTCGCATCGACTCGGGAAAAGTCCGAAACAGGTCCTCGCAGATCTAAACGCCTCCCACGCGGAGGAGATCGTAATCGAGGGTCAACCCGGCGATGTGCTGGTCTTCAACGGTCACTGCTGGCACGCGGGCCGCCCCAACGAGACCGACGGTCACCGCCGCGCCGTGCTGGTCCATTACCTGCGCGCCGATGTTCCCCGCCCGGAGAAACGCCGCCAACACCTGGACCCCGATCAGGCCGCCGCGCTTTCGCCGCGCGAGCGTGAGCTGCTCGGTCTGGACGACGAATAAGCCGCGCGGATATGGATCACACCGATCACGTGAATCTTCTTCGGCCGGCAGAGCTGGCGCCGGGCGGCGCCTGGGGGGACTTCGGCGCGGGCTCGGGCGCCTTCACACTGGCCCTGCGCGAGCTGGTAGGACCCCACGCAAACATCTACGCTGTGGATAAAGACCAGCGAGCCCTCCAGCAGTTGGAAAAGGCCCACCGCGAAAAATTCACAACCTCTCAGAACGTTCACTCCATCCGCGCGGACTTCGGCGGCGCGCTGTCTCTACCGCCGCTGGATGGAATCGTGATGGCAAATTCTTTGCACTACTTCAAAGACCGGGAGAAGATCCTGCGGCATGTGCGCTCGTTCCTCAAGCTGCAGGGGAGTCTGCTGCTCGTCGAATACAACGTGG